>Ga0310038_10002116_pt1 | contig 14635 bp, 8 predicted proteins | sample Sb_taG_6_FD_200461 | JGI IMG/M metagenome (GOLD analysis project Ga0310038, IMG submission 200461) | Peat soil microbial communities from Weissenstadt, Germany - Sb_50d_4_PS metaG (v2) (version 2) | ecosystem: Environmental > Terrestrial > Soil > Wetlands > Peat | place: Germany: Weissenstadt... | reverse complement strand
TTTAGAAACTGTTTCCCTAATGGCGAGCGGCGCGGCGTCAGCCCGCCGGTGAAGCCGAAACCGGCGGGCTGACGCCGCGCCGCTCGCCATTAGGGAAATGATTTCTTAGCGGCGGCTCGCAGAGCCGCGCGTCGGTTACCGCGCGGCTCTGCGAGCCGCCGCTAAACGGAAGTTAGCGAGGACGTCATGCAACCCCTACCTGCCGGCCCGCCGCCCCGGCGCTGCGTGCTGTTCGTCGTCCAGGCGACGGCGACGATGGGCGAACCGCTCGGCACCCCGCCGCGACGCGGTCACCCCGCCGAAAGCAAGCTCGACGCCGCCGCTTCCTTCGCGGGCGCCGTCATCAATGAGTTACTCGGCCCGGAAGCTCTCGAACTCGGGGGGGCGCCGGCCCTGGACGTGGGCGTGCTGGCCTACGGCGGCGGCGCCGGGTTGGACGCACCCCTGCCCGGCGCCACGGCGGAAGGGCCGCTCGTGCCCCTGTCCTTCCTCGCCGCCCCGGCGGCCGGGGCCCGGGTGTCACTCGCGCCGGGGGGGACGGCGCGGCCCGCGGCCGCCCTGGCGGCGGCCTGCCGCGCGCTTCAGCGGTGGCTGATCCGCAACCCCACCGGCGTGCCGCCGCTGGTGATTCACCTGACCGACGGCGAGGGCTGCGACGCCGCCCTGGCGCGCGCCAGCCGCTCTCTTTCCGCCCTGGCTTCGGCCGCGGGAAACGTGCTCCTGATGCACTGCGTTCTGAGCGGCAGCCCGGGGGCATCGGTCAAGCTGCCGACCGCGGCGACTGAGGTCCCCGACGGCCCCTGGCGGCCATTGTGGCAGCTGAGCAGTCCCATGCGGCGCATCGGGGCGCGCCGGCAGGGTACACGCGCCTTCTGCATCAACAGCAACCACGCCCCCGCCATCGCCCGCTTCCTGCTGCGCAACCCCTCTCCCCCGCGGGGAGGAAACGAGGCGGCCGCCGCTCTCGGCGACCGGCCCTGGCAGATCGCCTCTCGCCCACTCTGGCTCCCCAAAGGGGGAAACACCGAGGACGAGTGGGAGGACGCCTTCGCCGTCGATGCCGCCGCCGGCCTGGCGGCCGTCAGCGACGGGGCCGGGTCGGGCATCTTCTCGGGCGAGTGGGCGCGCCTCCTCACCCGGAGCCTGGTCGAGGCGCGGCCGTCGCTCGCCGACCCCGACGCCTTCGGCCGCTGGCTGGGCGCCTGCCGCGAGCGGCTGTGTGCCGAGATCAACGTCCCCTCGCTGCGCTTCACGCAGCAAAAGCGCTTCCGCGAGGCCGGCGCCGGCGCGACCCTGCTGGCGCTGCGACTCGGGGGGGCCGGGCGCGGCGCCCCGGCCAACCAGTTTACCTGGTCGGCCTGGGCGGTCGGCGACAGCTGCTTGTTCTGGGTCCGCGAGAACCGGCTCTGGGCCACCTTCCCCGCGGTGGAGTCCTCCGACTTCCGCATCAGCACCAACCTGCTGCGCACGCTGACCGGCCATCCGGTTGTACCGCCTCTTGCGTCCGGGGGGATGGGCCGTTTGGGAGATTTTTTCTTGCTGGCCACCGACGCCACCGCTCAAATACTAATGCGGCACTGCGAGGAGGGGCGGGAGCCGGACTGGGAGCAGTTCTGGCAGCGAGACGAGGCCGCCTGGCGAGACGAAGTGCTAGAGCTGCGCCGCCGGGACGAGATCGTCGATGACGACTGCACGCTGCTCGCGGTGCGGTTGGTGCCCAGCGAGGCGGGGGCCGGCGCCTCGGGCCAGCCGTCCGAGGGCCCCCCGTCATGAGCGAACGGCCCCTATCGGCGCCCGCATTTTCGAGGTATCGTGTCATGCACCTGATCGGTGACGATTTGCGGCTGAGAATGATCGGCGGGTCGCCCTGTCCCGCAGGGATCCTCACGCCGTCACCGCGCGCGTAACACAGAGGAGTTGGCCATGTCGAAAAAGTCGTGCGCTGCCGTGGTGGTTTCCGGCGTATTGGCCGTGGCCGCTACCTCGGCGGCGAGCTACTTCGCGTACCTCCACTACTATGCCAAGCCGGAAACCGTGGTATCGACGGGCGGCGCCGGCCGGGTGGCGGAGCCCCCCAAGCCCGGCACGCCGTCCGACCTGTGCCAGCGCCTCCAGGGCGAGTGCGCCAAGGGGGAGCTGAAAGGCGTCTGGTTGTCCTCCGGCGAGGTGCGCGACGGGCAGCTCGTCCTCCACGGCGTCGTCGATCGGGCCGGGCAGACGCCCCTGGTCGAGGCGAAAGCAAACGAGATCCTGCCCCAGGTCGGGGACCTGAAGGAGCAGTGTACCGGCGGTGTGAACACCACCGACCTGAAGGTGATGAGCGTGCGCGGCAAAGTCGCGGAGGTGGAGAAGAATTGGTCGGAGGACGGCCCGCACGACAACAACCCCGCGGAGGAGGCGAAACGGCAGGTCCGGCGACAAACGCGGCTGGAGGACGCATACTTCGTCTACCCCAACCAGCTGCACGTCACCGGCCTGTCCCTCGCCGCCGAGGGAGACGTCGTTGTCGGGCAGCTGGTCGAGATCGACGTCGGCAAGCAGGTCCGGCAGGGGGCGAGCGGCTCGCTGAAACAACTGGAGGTCGTCGCCAAGATTGAGCGGAAGGACAACCCGGCCTTGAAGCTCCAGGAGGCGGCGGACAAGGGGGGCCTGGCCGGCGTGGCCCTGGACAACGCCTGGTTCGACGGGCAGGGGACGCTGCAGATCAGCGGCCTCCTGGCCCGGGAGGACCAGCGGGCGGCCCTGGAAGCCCTCGTCAAGGGGCAATTCGAGAAGGGCTGGGCCGAGGAGAAGCTCCTGCGCGCCGAAGGGGCGCGGGGCTGGTCGGCCCAGGGGATGCAGGTGCTGGACACGTCGGGTCTGACGAAAACGTTGCAGGCGCAGCTCGCGAAGGGCAAGTCGCCGCTGCGCCGCGAGACGCGCCTCGACGGCGCCTCTCTGGTGCGCGACCCCTTCCTGGGCCTGCAGCTGCACCTGCGCGGCGTCTGCATCGCCGAGCAGCTCAAGGGCGACGAGCAGAAGGCCCGCCGGAGCCTGCAGGAGGAATTGGCCAAGGTGGTCCACGAGGCCTACCCGCAGGCGGCGCTGCGGGTGGCCATCCCCAACGGCATCACTCTCAAACCCGACCTCGTACACGACCTGAAGAAGGATGTGAAGCTGGGCCTGACGGCCTTCATCAAGGAGGTAGGGTTCACCGACAGCGGCGAGGTCTTCGTCCGCGGGCTCGGCCTGACCGACGAGAACAAGAAGCAGCTCCTGGAGCTGGCGCAGCAGAAAGTCGGCCCGGCGACGACGAAGGCGGTGCCGCCCGGCCCGCCGCAGGAGGAGGAAGAGGAGGCGGGCGCCGAGGAGGAGGAACAGGAGCCTCCCCTCGCCGCCAAGCCCGCGGAGGAGCGCAAAGGTCTGCTGGGGATCGCCGACCGCCTCCAGAAGGACCTCGCCGCCGACCCCAAGTGGCGCCACGTCCGCATCGACAAGCTCGCCCCGCCGGAGAAGAAGGAGGAGAAACGCGAAGGGAAGGACGTGACCGTGTGGATTTTCCCGGTCAGTGGCGTGTGGTTACACGCCGCGCCCCGGACGGAGGACGAGAAGAAGCAGGCCGAGGAGGTGGACAGACAGTTCCGCGCCAAGCTCCAGGAGCTGGGCAAGCGCGCCTACGAGAAGCAGAACCAGATCGAGAACCCGGATGACACCGGCGGCGACGACGAGGTGACGTTCGACCCCGCGGGCATCCGCAAGCTGGAGAGCCCGCTGACCGCGCTGCGAGCCGAGGCCGTCGGCCGCGAGGGGCTGCGCGGGGTGGTCTTCGACGACGCCTGCTACGACGCCGGCCGCAAGTTCCAGCTGAAGGGGTACGCCGGCGGGAAGGAGCAGCGGGACCAGGTCGCGGCCGCGCTCAAGGAGAAGGGCGTCCTGGAGGCCGGCGTCCTCTACGAGGAGGGCGGCAAGCCGGCCGAGGCCGATCTGTCGGGCTTGCAGGACCTGAAATACGAGGATATTCGGACCGCGGCCCAGAAGGAGTTCAGCGCCTCCCCGGCCGGCAGCCTCCAGACGCAGACCCGCCTGGACGACGTCGCCTTCATCTACGTCAAGGACAACATGGCGGTCAACCTGGTCCTGTCGTGGCGCGGCCACTCGCTGCAGGCGTCCAAGGACAAGGAGGAACAGAAGCAAGCCCAGGCCAAGCTGGAGGCCGACCTGAAGAAGGTGGCCGAAGCCCACCTCCCCAAGCCGGTGCCGGCCTATTCCGGCCTGGACCTGACCAAGCTCACCGTCTCCGAGAGCCCCATCGTCACGCTCCGCGAAAAGGCCGTCGGCAACGACGCCTTCCGCGGGGCCGTCTTCGACGACGCTTCCTACGACGCCGAGGGCAAGCTGCGCCTGAAAGGGTACGTCGGCAGCACCGAGCAGAAGAAATCGGTCGCCGACCTGATGGCCGAGGCCGACTTCCTCGCCGCCGGGATCCTGCGCGAGGCGGACGGCAAGCGCGTCCCGCCCGACCTGTCGGACATGCGGACGGTCGAGTACGCCCCGCTGCGGAAGAAGGTGCAGGAACAGTTCGCCGCGCAGCCCGCCGGCGGCCTCCTGGCACAGACGCGCCTGGACGACGTCGCCTTCGTCTACGTCAAGGATAAAATGGGCGTTCCGAGTCTAGTATTGTCCTGGCGCGGCCGGGCGCTGCAGGGGAGCAAGGACGAGAAGAAGCGGGACGAGGCGCGGGCCCAGCTCAAGGCCGAGTTGGAGAAGGCCACCAAGGCGCTCCTGCCCAAGCCGGTGCCGACCTACGCGGAAGTAGACGTGAGCGGCATCGCCCTGATGGATAACCCGATCCTGCTCCTCCAGGCGCGGGCCGCCAAGGATCCCGCCCTGGCCGGCGTCCTCTTCGAGGGGGCACGCTACGACGGAGGCGGCCGGCTCGAACTCCATGTGATCGCCACCGAGGACCAGGGCAAGGGGGTCGAGGAACTGGCTCACGAGCTGAAAGACGACCCCGGCGTCAAGATCAAGCCGCCGGAGTGGGCCGAGAAGGGCGTGACCTGGGGGCAGGTCGTCAAGAAGCTGCAAGCCAAGCAGGCCGGCGGCGAGGACAAGCTCCTCCAGAAGACGCGCCTCGACCGGGCCTTCTTCACCTACGACGACGAGTCCAAGGTCCGCCTGCATTTTGCCGGCGTGTGCATCCAGGACGGCGACCGCGACGCGCTCAAGAAACAGCTCCAGGAGAAGCTCGCCGAACTCGTCAAGGCGGAGTACCCGCAGCTGGTCCGCGACACCGCGGTGACGCTCGACCCGTTCGAGTTCAAGCCGTTCCCGGTCACGGCGGTGCAGGACGCCAGCAAGGCGAACAAGGAACTCGACGGCTTCCTCGTCCAGGGGGCCCGCTACGACGCCGACGGCAAGCTCCGCCTGAAAAGCCTCGGTTTCAAGGAGGACGACGACAAGGTGAAGGCCGTCCTGAAGGAGGCGCTGAAGGGCACCTCCATCTACGCCCCGGAGGCCCCGGCCAAGCCGGCGCCCAAGCCAGACTCCAAGCCCGATCCGGAAAAGAAAGAGAAGGAACCGGCCGCGCGCCGCGCGGCGCTTGCCGGGGTGCTGATCGCCCTGATAGCCGGTGCGCCGGCCGACTCTCCGCGTGACGACGCCATCCCTTACGACCCGAAGGCCCTGCTCAAGGACCTGCGGACACAGTTCGCCGCCGACCGCAAGGAGCCCCTCGTCCGCCAGACGCGCGTCGATCGGGCTTACTTCGCCTACCACGACCGCGACCCCATTCCCTACCTCCATTTCCAGCTCGTGTGCCTGATGCCCAAGGGCAAGGAGGAGGACCACAGGAAACGTCTGGGGGAACGCCTGGCGACGTTCTACAAGGAAGCGTTAAAAGAACGCGGCGCCGACGTGGAATTCAAAGTCGATCTGAGCGAGGCGTCCTTCGTGACCGACCCGACGCCCGGTTTGCAGCGCTACGTCGCCAGCAACTACCCCACCCTCGACGGGGTCCTCTTCGTGGCAGCCTGGTACGACCCCGACCGCCGGCTCAACTTCGACGTCATCTTCGACAAGGCCGCCGGACAAGAGCAACGGATCAAGGACGACCTCTTCGCCGCGGGCACGGTCGGCCGCAGGAAGCTGCTCGAGCCCCCCGTGCTGCTCCCCGACTCCACCCCTGCCAAAGAGCCGGTCCTCAACCCGCAGACCTTCGTCAAGTGGGAGGCCGAGCGCCAGGCCCTCCAGGGCAAGTTCGCCCGCAGCCGCGAGCCGCTGCTGGAGCGGACGCGCGTCGATCGGCTGTATTTCACCTACCTCGGCAACGACACCTCGGAACGGCAGCTCAAGGTCGAAGGGGTGTGTCTGCAACCGGGGCCTGCGGCCGCCAACCAGGAGAAGGTGGGCAAGGGCGTCGAGGAGCGCTGGGAGCCGCGCTTCCCCGGGGTGACTTTCCGGGTCGTTGCGGAAGGCGGCGTCGCCGTCCTGGAGAGTCCGGTCGTCGGCCTCCAGACCCTCGCCGTCGGACAGGATCTCGACAACGTCCTCTTCGAGAGCGCGGTCTACGACGCCGACGGCAAGCTGCACCTGCGAGTTTACCTCGCCGACCTCGCCCAGGCGCCCCGGATTGACGAGTTGCTGAAGACCCCCGCGGGTGACGCGGCCTCGGTGAAGGCGCGGCGAAAGGGGGAGGATCCGGAGCTAGATAAGCCGCGTCCCTTCCCGTGGCAGGAGGACGGGGACGGGAAGGCCGGGCTGAGGGAGCGTTTCCAGAAGGGCTTCGCCGCCTCGGACGTGCGCGCGGCCCAGCAAACGCGCCTCGACCGGGTGTATTTCCACTACGACAAGGACGAGGTGCGGCAACTGCTCCTCGCCGGCGTGAGCCTCTGGGACGGCCTGCCGGAGGCCACCCTGTCCGCGGCGCTGACCCCCGTCTGCCGGGCCGTCCTACCGGGTCCCGGGTACCAGGTCGTCGCGGAGGGTCCCGACCGCGTGGCCCGGCAGCCGAACCCGGCACCGGCACTGCAGCAACAGTTGGTGCGCGACAAGGAGGAATTCGACGGCATCCTCTTCCAGGACGCCGGCTATGACGATATCGGCCGGCTGCGCTTCGACGTGCTGGTCAACGGCAGCGAGGCACAGCAGACCGAGGTGCGACGCCTGATCGAGAAGGCGCCGCTGGCGCCGGGCGTGCGTCCGAAGGAGGAATACCGGAGCAAGGTTCGGCTGGAGACGCACACCTTCGACTGGGAGGCGATGATGAAGAGTGTCCGCGCCTGGGCGGCCGGAGCCAGCGCCCCTCACGACGCCCGCCAGACGCGCGTGGACCGGGCCTACTTCGAGCGCGAGGACGGCGGCTGCCAGCTGCGCCTGAAGGGCGTCACCCTCATGGCGGCGCCCGAGGGCGACTTCGACACCAGGCTCAAGGTCTGGAGGCGCGCTGAAGAGGCCTTCCGCCAACCGTTCCTGGATCACCTGCGACCCCTCAAGCTGAAGATCCCCCCTCCTGGAGATCCTCAGATGCGGGCGACCGGCTCGGTCGCGCCGACCAAGCGCGACCTGCTCACGGCCCTGCGCAGCGTCATCCCGACGCAACGGCCCCTCGACGGCGTCAACGTCACGGACGTCGTTTACGACGAGAAAGGCCGGGTGGCCCTGGAAGGACACTGGATCGGTCCGGATCAGGGGCCCGACCTGGAAGCCGTGCTGAAGGAGGCCCTGCAGACCGAAACGAAGGAGCACAGTCGCTACGGGATCAGCCTGGAGCGGCTGCGCGTGGTCCGCACCGACCTGCTGCTCCGCGACCTGCGCCGCTGGATCGTGGACAAGACGGAGGTCGAAGAAGTCCTGTTCGACCGGCTCTATTTCGACGCGGCCGGGAAGCTGCGGATCGACGGCTTCTTCACGCGGCCCGACGACAAGGCGCCGGCGGAGAAGGCAGGGCTGGAAGGGCTCCTCGCCTACCCCATCGGCCGGGCCCTGCTGGGCCTGGACCCGGATGGCGTCGTCAAGCCGGACATCGAAGGCAAGGACGTGATCCACCTCGCCAAGAGGGCGAGCCTGGTCGCGTACCTGCGGGGCGAGGTGCCGGCCGACCCGAAGCTGGACGGGGTCCGCATTGATCGCTGCACCTACGACGCCGGCGCCGTCTTCGTGCTGACCGGGCTGGAGGATGGCAAGGAACAGTCGCGCGGCCTGAAGGGGATGCTCGACTGGGCACAGGAAAGCGCGGCTTTCAAGGGACACCTCGCCGACGGCTGGCGCCGGGGCAAGTTCACCGACGTGCCGATGCGGCGGATGCTGACGTGTCTGCGGCGCCTGATGCCGGCCGATGCGCTCTTCGACGGCATGGGCCTGGACCGCGGCTACCACGACGGCGACAACCACCTGGTCATCACCGGGGCGACGATCGGCCCCCGTCGCCGCGACAAGGCGGAGAAGGCGCTGGCGGAAATGATCGAGGCGGAGCCCGATTGGCGGATTCGGCTGTCCTACGGCGGGCCGGACCTGAAGATCAAGCTGACGCCGGCCGACCTGGAGCTGGGGCAACGGGCCTTCGAGCGGGCCGTGGAGTGGTTCGCCCACGAACGCAACGCCGCCCGCGCCGTCGCCGACCTGGACACGGTGCTCTTCCACAACCCGGGCGACGCGACGGCGTGGTACTTCCGGGCCGTCTGTTACCTGGCCATCAAGGACGAGGCGGCGGCGAAGCGCGACCTGCGGCGCGTGCTGGGCTTCGCCCAGGGAAGGCCGCCGCTCGTCGATCAGGTGATCGCTTACGACCGGTTGGAACTGGTTCAGGGCCGCTACCGGGCAACCGCCAGCCAGACGGCGGAGAAATTCTCGCTGGCGCTGCCGGCCGAGAAGCCGCTGGCGGCCGTGCTCAAGGAATTGTGCGAGGATCCGCCCAGGCCGGTCAACCCGCCGGACGAGGCGCCGGGGTGGAGTGCCGCCCCGAGTCCGCCGGCCAGCCCGCGGGCGGGTGCGCCGTGCTGGCTGCCGCGGTGAGGTTGCGGTGTTTAATGATATTTCGGAGTGGGCACTGAGGGATTTGAACCCCCGACATCGTCGGTGTAAGCGACGCGCTCTCCCACTGAGCTAAGTGCCCGGGACCGCCGCTTGCGGCTTCGCAGTTGCGAAGCCGCAAGCGGCGGTTCCTCGTTACATCGAGAACGAGCTGCCGCAGCCGCAGTGGCTCTTGGCGCTCGGGTTGGTGATGCTGAAGCCGCGCCGGTTCAGGTCGTCGTGGTAATCGACGGTGGCGCCGGCCAGGTACATGAGGCTGCGCCGATCGACGACCACCGGCACGCCGTGGAAGTCGAAGACCTCGTCGAGCTTCTCGTTAATCTGCGGGTCGAGGTCGAGCTTGTGCTGGAAGCCGCTGCAGCCGCCGCCCACCACGCGCAGGCGCAGGTAGATCTTCTCCGGCGCACCGCCGGCGCCCTGCTGGTCGGCGATGATGCGCTTGACCTCCGCGGCGGCCTTCTCCGTCACCGTGATCGGGGCGGCCTGGGTTTCCGGGGCGGCCTGGGTTGCCGGGGCGGGGGTTCCCGTCGCAGTCGTGGACATGACTAGCCTTTCTCTCCTGGTAGTGCCCGCCGCGGCGACGGCCCTCAAACAGCCGACGCCGGCGAGGCCGGGCTGGTTCACACGAATCAAGTGCCAAGCCGCAAGCGGCTTTTCGCCATCTCGTAAAGCGGGCTCTGCGCCCGCAGCCGCGTCACCACCCGCGTCACCGCCGTGATGACGTGATCGACCTCCTCCTCCGTGTTGAATCGCCCCAGGCCGAAGCGGATGCTGGCGTGCGCCAGCTCGTCCTCGACCCCCAGCGCCCGCAGCACGTAACTCGGCTCCGGGTCGGCCGACGTACAGGCCGAGCCGGACGATACCGCCACGTCACGCAGGTTCATCAACAGCGCGTTGCCATCGACGTAGGCGAAACTCAGGTTCAGGTTGCCCGGCAGCCGCTCGGTCGGGTGGCCGTTGAAGGACACTTCCTCCAGCCGTTCGCAGATGCCTTGCCGCAACCGCTCGCGCAGGTGCAGCACCTGCTGCGACTCGGCTCCCATCTCGGCGCCGGCGATCGCGCACGCCTTGCCGAAGCCGACGACCAACGGCACCGGAAGCGTGCCGCTGCGCATGCCACGCTCGTGTCCGCCGCCGTCGAACAGGGGAGCCAACCGCACGCGCGGCCCGGTCGCACGGACCCAGAGGGCGCCCACCCCCTTCGGGCCATACATCTTATGGGCGCTGAGACTGACCAAATCGGCGCCGATTTCCTCCACGTCGAGCGGCACCTTGCCGGCGGCCTGCACCGCGTCGGTGTGGAAGAGTACGCCGCGCTCCTTGCACAAGTGGCCGATGGCGCCGACCGGTTGTAGCGTACCTACCTCATTATTCGCGGCCATGACGCTGACCAGGATCGTTTTCTCCGTCAGCGCCTCCGCGACCTGCTCGACGGTCACCCGCCCGAAGTGATCGACGGACAGCACCGTCACGCGAAAGCCTTCGCCCTCGAGCCGCCGGCACGGGTCGAGAACGGCCTTGTGCTCGGTCGCGACCGTGACGATGTGGTCGCCGCGGCTGCGGCACATGCCGGCGACGCCCTTGATGGCGAGGTTGTCGCTCTCGGTGGCACCACTGGTGAAGACGATCTCGCGCGGGTTGGCGCCGACCAGGGCGGCCACCTGCTCGCGGGCGGCATCGACGGCGGCCTTGGCCTCCCAGCCGAAGGCGTGGTGCCGGCTGGCGGCGTTGCCGTAGCGCTCGCTGAAGTACGGCAACATCGCCTCGACCACGCGCGGGTCGCAGCGCGTTGTCGATTGGTTGTCCATGTAGATCGGCAGCATCACCATGTCACACGCCGCCCTGAGGGCGGCCGCTAAACAGTTTCGACCATCTCCAACCCCACCCGGCCGGCGACGCACTCCACTTGCGGCGGCCGGAACAATTCCGCGAGCGTCACCGTCCGCAGCACGCCGTGAATGCGGGCATGCACCTCGGCGATGTGGCCGCGCACCGGGCAGATTGGGGCGACACAGCAGACCTCGCCGCCCACCTTGTTGCACTCCGCCAAGTGGAACGGGTCATCGAGCGCCGCGAGCAGTTCGGCCAGGTTCATCTCCTCGGCCGGACGCTGCAGGACGTAGCCGCCGTGGACGCCGCGCCGCCCGGTCACGAATCCCTTGTGACACAGCTCCTTGAGGATGTTGGCCACGAAGGAACGGCTAATCCCGAAGCCGTCGGCGATCTCACGCGCGCAGCCCCTCTCCGGTCGCCGATGCAGGTACGACAGGATGAGGAGGGCGTAATCGGCCTTGCGGCTCATCAACGGCATGTGCGCTCGTCTCTTTCCGGCCGCGGGCAAATAGCAGCAGCACACTGCTATTTTACGCCAAAGGCCGGCGGCGGACCAGAGCAATTCCCCGTAGCGTCGCTGGTAGTGACCGCATGAATGCGGTCACTACCAGCGACGCTACGGGCGATGCGGCCGTTTCGGGGAGTTGGCGAGGACTTCGATGGTGAAACCGCCCGTGAGGGTTTCGCCGCGGGTGTACAGCCAATCGTTGAGGTCGCGCACCGGCACGCGGAGGCGGTCGCCGGGACGCAGCCGCTTCATGTTGACCGGCTCGTTGTCGAGCCGGCCGTAGATCATTTCGTGTTCCAGGGCCGATACCGACAGCCACATGTACTCAGTCTGCTTTCCCTCGCGGACGGGCACCTTGACGGAGAAAAGCTGCCCCGACTCGCGCTGCTCGAAGGCGGCGACGAACTCCGGCCAGCGGCGCCGGGCTTCGCGCACCGCGGCCAGTAGGCGCGGGTCGTTGGGCGAGAGGCCGACCACGGGCGCCAGGGCGCCGCTGTCCAGGGCGGTGAGCGGGTCGGGGCCGCGCAGTTTGCCGGGCACGCTGTCCTCGCAGACGTAGACGCGCCGCCGGGCCGGCACGCACAGCGCCAACGAGTCGGTGTCGAGCAGCGCCGCGGCCAGGCGGGCGACCGAATCGTACGGGTCGCCGGCCGCGGGGTCGGCGTGCAGGCACTCCAGCGACACCCAGGCCCGGTGCCGGGCGACGGCCTCGCGCAGGCGCAACTCGGGCAGGGTGGCGGCGACCGAGACGGGGTTATCGAAGTAGGGCAGCGCCGCGTTGTGGACCGCCAGCAGGCGGTCGGGCAGCTGCACCAGGAAGTGCGGCGACTCGCCGACGACGCACGCTCCCGTGTCCGATTCCCCGGCGGCGACTTCGAGGCCGAAGGCGGCGGCGGCGGCACGGGCCAGGACGGCGGTGTCGAGGTCGCGCGGCTGGCGCTGGAGCAGGACGAGTGAGGCGGGCGGCTCCTCCCGGCGCGGCCGGTTCAGGGGGGCGCGCGCCGCCCCTTCCTCGGGACGGTTGGCTTTCCATCCACCCGACCAGCGATTCAGCCACGAATAGGAGCCCATGTTGTCTCCCGGTGTAATGGGACGCGGGGGGCGGACGTGTCACCGGGGGGAGTCCCGGAGGGGTAGAGCCACGCTCCGTACATTTTACCCAGGCCGGGCCCCCATCGGAATGTCGGTTTCGCGAACCGCCGGCAGGACGACGGCAGAGGATGGACAAATGTCCGGAACACCCGGCACTAGCCGTCCGACGGGCACAAGCCCATCCCGAGGGCGACCCAGCGGGGGGGCGGGCATATACTACGGGGAAAGCGTGCTGGGAGTCTCCCGCAATGACCACCGACCCAGGGCCGGCCTCGCCCCGGAGCATCGACTTCAACGCCGACATGGGCGAGAGCTTCGGCCTCTACCGCTACGGGGCCGACGAGGAATTGCTGCCGTTTCTCTCCTCGGCCAACGTCGCCTGCGGTTTCCACGCCGGTGACCCCTCGGTCATGCGCCGAACCGTCGCGCTGGCCCGGCAGCATGGGGTGGCCGTCGGGGCCCATTTCGGCTTCCCGGACCTGCTCGGCTTCGGTCGGCGCCGGCTCCTCGCCAGCCCCGCCCAGGTGAAGGATTACGTAACCTACCAGATCGGCGCGCTACAGGCATTCTTGCGAGCCGAGGGCCTCCCCCTGCACCACGTCAAGCCACACGGGGCCCTGTACATGATGGCCCTGGAAGACGAGGCCGTGGCGCGGGCCGTGGCCGAGGCGACGTTGGCCGCCGAGGAGGGCGTGCAGCTCTACACGATCAAGGGGTCGGCGATGGACGACGCGGCCAGCCGGCTCGGCCTGCAAGTCGTCGCCGAGTTCTTCGCCGATCGTGGCTACCACCCCGACGGGGCGGTGAAGATGTTCGACTGGACGCTGGAGGAGGCGGGCGGCAGCGCCGAGGCCATCGGGCAGCGCGTCGTCCGGATGCTCCTGCGGGGAACGGTGGCCACCCTGGGCGGGGGTGAGGCGCGAGTGGTGGCGGAGACGGTCTGCGTCCACTCGGACACGCCCGGTTCGCCGGCGATTGCCCGAGCCATTCGGCAGGCCCTGGCCGCGGCGGGCATCCCGGTTTCCCAGTGTCCGGGGGCTCACCTCACCTGATAGGAGGGACGGACCCGGCGTCATCGAGAGCTGCCCGCCCATCGCAGCGGTAACGGGGTAGAAAGAAGGGGAAGACCCGCGCCCCGGTCGGGTTCTGGTGGGGCAGCGCAGACAAGGGCTTCTCCGGAGGGGTACACATGGCGGCCGCGGGTTATAGTGCCCTTCGTTGAGCCATCCGGCAGGGGTGCAAGTCGAAAGGGGCGGCCGCGGCCGGCTGCAACGACTTGTTCGGCTAATCACAGCCTCCCCGCTACTGATTCTGGATTTTCCGCCCGCGCCGGTCCACCTCACATCCGCACTTCGAGCAGGTGCCGCCACCCCATAGCGCCTGGCGGCGATTGGCCGGCTTCCGGAAGCGAGGGAACGGCTCGCCGCAGTCCGGGCACTTTCGGCGAGGCAGGACCAGCCCCAGGACCAGGACCGCCAGCCCGCCGGCGACTCCGCCGAAGATGGCACCAACCAGCCAAGGCTCCATGACGCACCTCCACGCCGGACCGAACGCGACAGCTCAGCCGCCGGGCCGGCCTCCTGACACGGAATGTTGTCAGCAATCGTTGGGGCCGGCCCGGTTGGCTACGGTGCCTTATTCGGCTTGATCCTCTCGCGAGCAAAGGAAACGAACGTGCGCCCGCTCTTCTGCTCCTGCTCTGTAATGTCTCGAAAAATGGCATCCAAATCGTAGTTGAAGCGAGCAGCGTGCGCGTCACGCACGCGCCGAACTTCATCGACAATGGGGTCGTTCTTGGCTTAGGCTCCAATAGTTCCTCGGGCGTGCAGATGATCGGCGCTTTGTATCCCTTGCCGGCACAGACGGATTCAATCAAGGGCCGCATGGTCGCATTGGCCATGTGCCGGCAAATCCACGTCAATAGATAGGGTACTCCTTGACTGGCGGCAATGGCAATATGCAATGCGTCATCTCCTGCCTTTGCGGGCAGCGCTCCCGCCTGCAAAAGCACTTTCGCCAAGGCCAAGGCTTCGGCCGTCGTTTCCAACAAGACCATGGTCGCCAAGATCGCAAGCTGATCTTGAGCGGCTTGAGGATCGCCCGCCCCAGCTTCCCGAAGGACCAACTGCGAAGCACAAAGTTCATAACCTCGCCGGCAAGTGTCCCACCATTCATGCGTAATCTGCTGATGCCCCA
>Ga0310038_10002113_pt1 | contig 14651 bp, 14 predicted proteins | sample Sb_taG_6_FD_200461 | JGI IMG/M metagenome (GOLD analysis project Ga0310038, IMG submission 200461) | Peat soil microbial communities from Weissenstadt, Germany - Sb_50d_4_PS metaG (v2) (version 2) | ecosystem: Environmental > Terrestrial > Soil > Wetlands > Peat | place: Germany: Weissenstadt... | reverse complement strand
CGCGCCATCGGCTGGGACGGCGCCAGGACCGTGCTGTTCGTCTGCCCTATCAATCCCTTCTGGTGGCCGGTGAAGGCGTCGGTGGCGAAATATCTGCTGCGCGTCACCACCGGCGCTTACAAGTCGAGCCATTACCGCACCGTGTACTTCCACAACTCCGGTCCGGGCGTGGACGCCGCGTACACGCGCTACCTGACTGCGCTCGGCAACGCGGTCGCGGCCTTCGCCAATCGGCACAAAATCTTCCCAGTCCTGGTGGCGACCGAGCAACTGGACCGCGACGCCTGCGAGCGCATCTCCGCGCGGCTGGGAAACGCTCCGGTGCTCACCTCCGACGTGTACGACATGTACCAGTTGGTGAGCATTTTGCGTGCCGGCCACATGATGGTCTCTTCGCGTTATCACGGCATCGTGACCTCGATGCCGGGGCTGGTTCCCTCGGCCGGGGTGACCATGGACGAGCGCATCCGCAACCTCATGCACGAGCGTGGCCACGATCATCTGCTGGTGGAAGTGGACGACCCCGAGCTCGAGCCCAAGCTGATCGACATCATGGAAAAGCTGTGCGCGGAGCGCGAGGCCATCCGCGACGCCATCGCCCGCACCGTGCTGACGAACCTGAAGACCATGGCGCGCATGGGCGTATACCTCGAAGAGAACGTACAGCAGCGCTATCCCGATTTCCCCCTGCGGACGGGCGCACTGAGCTGGGAAGACTACCTGCCACCGCTCAGCCCCACGCTGCTCCGGCTGGCCGAGGCCAAGGCCGCGTGAACTTCATCGAGAACATCTTCGAGCGTCTGCGCCACAGCACGGATCGCCCTGTGCTGCAGCAGGTCGACCAAGGCAAGCTGCTTTCGAGCAATGGCCGCCAGGTGCTGGGACTGGTGCACGCCGCCAGGAACTTTCTGCTGGTCGCCGGCCTCAAGAAGGGCGATCGCTGCGCGCTGCTGGCGGCGAACGACGTGCGCTGGGCCGCCGCGGACCTGGCCGCGATGGCCGAAGGCATCATCGTGGTGCCACTCTACTCGCGGCAGGCGCCGAAGGAACTCGCGGGAATGGTGAAGGACTGCACGCCGTCACTGGTGGTGTGCGGGGATGCAGTGCTACGCGATAGTGTCGCCCAGGTTTGGCCGCAGATGCCGCGCGCCGTCCTGCTCGAAGAAATCTTCGTGCGTGGCTCGGGCATTGCCGATGACGGCCGCACACCCATCCCGCTTGCCGATTCTGACCCGGTGACCATCATCTACACCTCCGGCACCTCCGGCGAACCTAAGGGCGTGGTGCTGAACGTCGGCAACCTCAACCACATGCTGCGCTGCACCAGCGAGCGGCTCGATCTGCTGATGGGCGAGAGGACGCAACCCGATCGCGTGTTCCATTACCTTCCCTTTTGCTTTGCAGGATCCTGGATCCTGCTGCTGAGCTGCCTGTCGCGCCATGCTGTCCTCACCATCAACACCGACCTCGACCGCATCAAGCAGGACCTCGAGCTCGCTGCTCCCGATTACTTCTTGAATGTCCCTACGCTGCTGGAGCGCGTGCGCGCCGGGATCGCCGACCAGATCAAGAAGCGGGGCGGGATTGCCCACACGATCTTCCAAAATGCGACGAAAGCGTACCTTCGCGGTCACGCCGGGGAATCAGGAATTCGCGAGGCATTCTGGCTCCTGCTCGCTGGTGTGCTGGTGTTTCCCAAGATTCGGGCGAACATCGGTCCGAACCTTAAGGCGTTGATCTGTGGCTCGGCGCCGCTGGCATTGGAAACGCAACTCTTCTTCAACATGCTGCGCATCCCGGTGCTGCAAGTTTACGGGCTCACCGAGACCACGGCCATCTGCACCATGGACGATCCGCGCCAAGTCGAGCCCGGCAAGGTTGGCCCGGCGATCCCTGGGATCGAGATGCGCGTCGGCGAGAACGAAGAGATCCTGGTGCGCGGGCCCAACATCTTCTCCGGCTACTGGAACCGGCCGCAGGAGACGGCGAAGGTCCTGCGCGGCGGATGGTTCCACACCGGCGATCAGGGCGAAGTGGACGCCCTCGGCAATTGGCGGATCATCGGCCGCATCAAGAACCTGGTCATCCTGAATTCCGGCCACAACATCGCCCCGGAGCCCATCGAGGACGAACTCCTGCGCCGCTTGCCCGGCGCGCAGCAAGTGGTGCTTGTCGGCAACGGGTGCAGCTTCCTCGCGGGCATCATCACCGGCAACTGCGCACGCACCGACGTTGGCCCGGTACTGGCGCAATTCAATCTGGACTTGCCGCACTACAAGCGTGTCCGCGCGTTCCATCTGTCGTGCGAAGCTTTCAGCGTGGAGAATGGACTGCTCACTGCCAATGGCAAGCTGAAGCGCGATGCCATCGCCGCGCGCTTCCGCTCCGCGATCGACGAAATGTACGCGCCAGACGGCGTGATGGAATCGGCGAAACCGGCATGAAGAAACACTGTGGCCAGGCTCTTTCCTGGGAGATGACCGACGGTGTCGTCGAGCTGGCGCTGCACCGCGAGCCGCTCAACGAGATCGGTACCCTGACCCTGGACGAGCTGGAACAATTTGTCGAGGAACTGGAAACGGCTACCAGCCGGGCCAGTGCGCTGATCATCTATAGCAGGCTGCCGCAGGGATTCTCGGCGGGCGCGGACCTGCACGAACTCTACACTCGTGGCCGCGATCTGCCGATGGACGAACGCGTGGCCGGCGTGCGCCAGTTCCTGGAGCGCATCCATCGCGTGCTGAATATCATCGATGCCTCGCCGCTCACCACCATCGCCGCCGTCCACGGCGTCTGCTTCGGCGGCGGCTTCGAGCTGGCGCTGGCCTGCGACCTCATCGTCGCCGACAAGATGGCGCGCTTCTGCTTTCCCGAGCTGCGCCTCGGCCTGATTCCCGGCTTTGGCGGGATTCCGCGGCTCAAGCGCGACCTCGGCAATGCCGTCGTCCGAGATCTGCTGCTCACTGGCCGCAGCTTCAACGTGCAGAAGGCGCAGGCCGTCGGGCTGGTCAGCCAGGTGGCGGCGGAAGGTGAAGCCCTGCGGGCGGCGCGCGCCACCGCCGCGCAAATCGGGAAGTTCGACCGGCACACCAGCGTTACCGCCAAGCAGTTCATCAAGCCGGTTCCGTACAACGAACTGCGGCGCGAGATCGAGATCTTCTGCACGCTGTTCGCGAAGCCCACGGTCGAGGAGGCCCTGCGGAAGTTCGTCGAGAGCACGGACCGGCAGCCATATTTGCCCTGAATCGCATTTGGTAAATTGAAATAGAGAGACGCCATGCCCACACTGGACCAGACGACCGATGAGATTCTGAAGCTGGCGGCCTCGCACTTCAAGGTGCCGCGCGAGAAGCTCGCGCCCGACGACGACTTGTTCGAGAAGCTGAAGATCGACAGCCTGCAAGCCCTCGAGCTGCTCACGCGTCTCGAAAACCACTTTCGGGTTGAACTGCCGGACTACGAGATGCAAGGCGTCACCAGCTTCCGCGCCCTGGCCGAACGTATCCAGTCAAGACTTTGATCGGGTCATTTGGCCATCGGGTGATCGGGTGATCGGAAACTCCCAGGGTCTGGCGCAATCACCCGATGACCCGATCTCCCGATGAGCCGATTGCGCGCTGAATTCAATTGCTCGACCTGAGTCAATACGAGTCGCTGGGAGCGGCGCTGCGCGATGCGCTCGAGCGCTGGCCGAACGAAGTGTGCCTGATCGAGGCCGATCGCGATCGCGAGAACTGCCGCCTGACTTACAGCGACTTCAAGCAGATGGCGCTGCCACTGGCGCGCGCGCTCCAGGACTCGGGCTTCGGCGAAGGTGATCGCGCCGCCATCATCATGACCAACCAGTCGAAGTGGCTCATCTCCGCTTATGCCATCTTCTATTGTGGCGGCGTGCTGGTTCCGCTCGACTACAAACTGACCCCGCGCGAGCATCTCGAACTGCTGGCTCACTCGGAGGCTAAGGTGCTGGTCACCGAGCATCACCTGTGGCGGGCCATAATGGCCAGCCCCGGGTTCAAGAATCTCCGCGTCGAGACGGTGCTCGTAACCGAAACTCCCAGCAACGCCGACATTACCGGCGCCAAGCGCTGGGAGGACTTCAAGGTGAATGGCGAACCGCGCTTCGTGCCCCGGCGCCGCCTGGATGCGGCGTGCATCGTCTATTCGTCGGGCACGGGGGGCCGTCCCAAGGGCTGCGTGCTCACCCACGAAAATTATCTGGAACAGTGCATCTCGCTTACGGCGCTGTATCCCTTCTGGCCGGGCGTACGTTACCTGAGCATCCTGCCCACCAACCACGCGATTGATTTCATGGTCGGCTTCATCGGGCCATTCACGTGCGGTGCCGCAGTGGTGCACCTGCGCACCCTCCGCCCGGAATACGTTCGCGACGCCTTTCCGCGCTACAAAATCACCTACATGTCCCTGGTGCCGATGGTGCTCAAGAACCTGGAAAAGGGCCTGCGGACGCGCTTCGCCGAGCTGCCTGCCCATCGCCGCTGGCTCTTCAATCGGCTGATCGGCCTCAACAAAGGGCTTACCCGCAAGCGGCCTAATTTGAGAATCAGCCGTGCGTTACTCAGGCAGGTTCACCAGGCGTTCGGAGGAGAGCTGCGCGCGCTGTTCGTGGGCGGAGCGTTCACCGAGCCGGCGACACTGCAATTCTTCTACGATCTCGGCATCCCGGTGGCTAACGGCTACGGGCTCACCGAAGCCGGCACCGCGGTCACGCTCAACGACTTCAATCCTTTTCGTCCTGACACCGTCGGCAGGCCGCTTCCGGGGATGGAAGTAAGAATCGTCGATCCAAGCGACGAAGGCATCGGCGAAGTGGCAGTGCGCAGCAAGACCGTGATGTCCCATTATCTCGACGATCCCGAGATGACCGCGGAGACCATAGTCGACGGCTGGCTGAGGAGCGGCGATCTTGGCCGAATGGATGCGACCGGGCATCTCCAGCTTTTCGGGCGCAAGAAGAACATGATCGTCACTGCCGGCGGCAAGAATATTTATCCCGAGGACATCGAGACTGCTTTCGAGGGTCTGCCGGTGAAGGAATTCTGCGTGTTCGCCGCCAACTATCTTTGGAATTCCAGCGGCGAGATGCTGGTGATCATTTTGCGCTTGGAGCCGGGGCGCGAATTCAACGATGCGCTGCGACGCGACCTGGTGGAGCGTAACCGGCGGCTGCCGGACTTCAAGCGCGTCCGTGGGTATGTCATCTGGCAAGCTGATTTTCCGCGAACAGCCTCGCTCAAGATCAAGCGCATCGAGCTGGCGGAGCAAATTCGCAGCTCGACAGGCGCCGCGGCGGTGGCCGAACTGTGAGCCACCTGTTCTTCACCGTCGTTAATCCGGCTGCGGGCGGAGGCCGCTGCGGCAAACTCGCGGGTCCGGCGCTGGACAAGCTGCGCGCCGCCGGGATCGCGATCGAAGCGCACGAGACGCGTGGCGCCGGCGACGGAATCCGACTCGCTCGCGACGCCTACCGCGCCGGCTTTCGGCGATTTCTCGCTGTCGGCGGCGATGGCACCTCCTGCGAGATCGTCAATGGCCTATTCCCGGAGGCGCTCGGCGGCGAGCGTCCTCAGCTCGCGTTCCTGCCGCTGGGCACGGGGAATTCTTTCCTGCGCGACTTCAGCACCCGCGGCGCTGAGCACGCGGCCGAGGCGTTGCTCGCAGGACGCAGCCGCGACTGCGACGTTCTGCGCATGACCCACAAAGATGGTGTGATCTACTACATCAACCTGCTGAGCGTCGGTTTCGCCGCCGACGTGGCCTTCCTCCGCCGCCAGCGTTTCCAGCGATACGGCGAACTCGGCTATCTGCTGGCCCTTTTCACGTGTCTGGCCCGACTCGACCGCCGCCCGTTCCCTCTGCGCGTGGACAACCAGGCTGAGTACGATCGCCGCCCGTGCCTCTTCCTTACCTTCAACAACAGCAAGTTCACCGGCGGGAAAATGATGATTGCGCCCGACGCCGATCCCTCTGACGGCTTGATCGAATATGTCCGCTGGGGACCGATCGGCCGCCTCGGCCTGATCGCCAATCTGCACACGCTTTACACTGGCACCCACGTCAAGCATCCGCTGGCTTCGCGGCAAGCGGCGCGGCAGATCGAGTTCCAACTCGATGTACCTGTCAACGTGATGGTCGATGGCGAAGTGCTCAAGCTGGAATGTCAGAAGCTCGAGGTGCTGCCGCGCGCGCTCGAAGTTATGGTGTGAGCGGTAATTTGCAACCAGTCGGCGGGCACGGCATCCTACAATGCAACGCGAGGTGAAAGTATGTCGGATGTAGTCTACGTTTCGAATTCACGCATTGAGCGAGTAGCCGGACCGGTCCGACTGGCATGGCTGCCAGGCGAAAAGGAACCGGTCACGTTCAGTGTTCACGGGGCGATTGCCGAGCATTACAAGATCCCCAAGGAAAAGCTCGGCGAGCCTCACGCCGCCACCATCGACTACGTGATCGCCGCCACAGCCGGTTGAATGCTGGGCACCTTCGGGGGCGCGCTGGAGGCGCGCAACATTGATGCCAGCAGCGGACGCCTGACCGGTCAGGTCCGCGGTGAAGTGGAGACGGATGAGAAGGTGCTGGTGATCAAGCGCATCCACGTGGAATACCGCGTGGTAGCGCCTGAAACGGCTCGCGAGACCGTGGAGCGCGTGCACGGCATGTACGCCATGCGTTGCCCGCTGTATCGCACGCTGCACGGAGCCATCCAGCTCAGCTCGAGTTACGTGCTGGCACAGCCCGCGTCTACCTGAAGTCAGCCGATGCGCAGCACGCCCGCGCCTTCGATACGGCTGTGCTTCATGTCGGCAAGGGCGCGGTTCGCTTCTTCGAGCGGGTAAAGCGTGACTGCGGTGCGTACCGGGACCTCGGCGGCGAGTTCCAGCAGTTCGCGCGCGTCCTGCCGTGTGCTGTTGGCCACGCTGCGCACGATCCGCTCGCCGTAAATCAGGGAGTAGTCCATTTCCGGTATCGGGGTCATGGTGATGCCCGCCAGCGCCACCGTGCCGCCTTTGCGCAGCACGCGCAGGGCATCGAGGACGATGGGACCCGCGGGCGCGAAAACAATGGCCGCGTCGAGTTCGTGCGGTGGGCGATCTTTTGCATCACCGACCCACGCCGCGCCTAGCTTCATCGCAAGTTCACGATGCGCCGCGGCGCGCGTGAACACGTATACCTCGCATCCCATGTGCCGCGCGAGCTGGAGCACGATGTGCGCGCTGGCCCCGAATCCGTAAAGGCCGAGCCGGTCAGACTTCGAAGCGCCGCTCAGCTTCAAGGAGCGGTATCCGATGACGCCGGCGCACAGCAGCGGCGCGGCGCTTTCGTCGGAGAACGTTTTCGAAATCGGGTAGGCAAAGTCCGCGGGAACGACGACCGCTTCAGAGTATCCGCCATTCACGTCGTACCCAGTGAACTTGGCGCTAACGCACAGATTTTCGGAGCCGCGGCGGCAATACTCGCAACTTCCGTCCGTGGAGTGCAGCCAGATGACACCGGCGCGATCGCCTTCCTTGAAGCCTCTGGCGCCCGCGCCCAGCGCATCGACCACGCCCACGACCTGGTGTCCGGGCACAACCGGCAACTTGTGCATGGGCAGCTCGCCTTGCACGATGTGCAGGTCGGTGTGGCAGACGCCGCAAACGCGCACCCGCACGCGAATCTCTCCCGGCCCCGGTGCGGGCTCCGGGATGTCTCGGACTTGGAGCGGTTCTTCTTCGGCAGGCCGCGGAGTTTCGAGCACCATGGCGCGCATAAGCGGAGTCTACATAAAAACTGGAGGGTGGGGATTTCCAAATCAGCCGGCACGCACCGCCTGCAGCGGTTCGAGCTGCGCGGTAAAGTGCCGCAGGAACGGGGCCCCCTCCATCAGCTTGAGGCCCACGATCCGATCGCGGCGCTTCCAGACTTCCAGGATCACTTCGATGACGTAATCGATGTGGCTCTGCGTATAAACGCGGCGTGGGATCGCCAGTCGCACCAAGTCCATTTTGGCTGCGGCGCCGAACATCAGCGTCCCGATCTCCACCGAACGGATGCCGCCTTCCAGATAAAGCTCGGTCGCCAGGGCGACGCCGGGGAACTCAGCCGGGGGAACGTGCGGCAGAAACGCGCGGGCATCGATGTAGATGGCGTGACCTCCGGGAGGATGCACGATGGGAACACCGTGCTCGGCGATGTGATTGCCGAGATAGCCTGTGGACGTAATCCGATATCTCAGGTAATCCTCGTCGAGCGCTTCTTCAAGGCCGACGGCAATCGCCTCCAGGTCGCGCCCGGCCATGCCGCCGTAAGTCGGATAGCCCTCGGTGAGGATGAGCAGGTTGGTCTCCTGCGCCGCCAGCACGTCGTCGTTGGTGCAGAGGAACCCGCCGATGTTCGCCATGCCGTCCTTCTTGGCGGACATGGTGCAGCCATCGCCCAGCGCGAACATCTCCTGCGCAATTTGCTTCGGAGCTTTGGACTCATAGGCGCTCTCGCGCAGCTTGATGAAGTAGGAATTCTCGGCGAAGCGGCAGGCGTCGAAGTAGAGCGGGATGCGATGGCGGCGGCACACCGCACTCACCGCGCGCGCGTTTTCCATGGAAACCGGCTGGCCGCCGCCGGAGTTGTTGGTGATGGTCAGCATCACCAGCGGCACGCGCTCGCGGCCGACGCGCTGGATCAGTTCTTCGAGCGCAGCTACATCCATGTTGCCTTTGAAGGGATGGACCAGTGCAGGTTGCTTGCCTTCGGCGATGGGCAGGTCCACCGCCTCGGCGCCCACGAACTCGATGTTGGCGCGGGTGGTGTCGAAGTGCGTGTTGTTGGGGACCACATCTCCCTTCTTGCACATCACGCTGAACAGGATGCGCTCGGCGGCGCGTCCCTGGTGCGTGGGGATCACGTGGCTGTAGCCGAAGATCTCCTGCACTGAAGCGCGGAAGCGGTCGAAGCTGCGGCTGCCGGCGTAGCTCTCGTCGCCTTCCATGATCGCGGCCCACTGGTGCGTGGACATGGCGCCGGTGCCGGAATCGGTTAGCAGATCAATCAGGACATCGTCGGCCAAGACCAGAAACAGGTTGTAATGCGCCGCGCGCAGCAGCGCCTCGCGATCGGCGCGCGTGGTCCAGCGGATCGGTTCCACGCTCTTGATGCGGAATGGCTCGATGATGGTCTTCATGCGTTACAGCCCCTCGGCTCCGAATACTCTACCAGCGTTGGCGAAAACGGCTGTTTACGGCAGCTATGCGTACACTACACTGAGGACGGAGCGAATGTGCGAGCAGACAATAACCCGCTGATACTAGTGTTCCGGCACGCATGGCTACTTTTCGTTCTGGTCACCTGCGCCAACGGTGCAATATGGTGGCGTAGGGCACAGCCGAAAATAGCTGAGAACCCTGCACTCGGGCAGGGATACCGTCGACTCATCAAATCATGGCTCATCTACGGAAATCTACCGTGGCTTGTCATGGCGGCTGGGATCTTGTCTGGTGCAGTGCCTTCCGTACTGCATTACTTCAATCCCCGGAATGGCCCGTTCGTCATTGCTTTTTACGTAACTGTTGTAGCGCTCTGGATCGCGACCTTTTACTGGCTCTTCTTTCGAGAAGGAGCGGAAGATCTGGTGGCGCATCCAGGCCTGCTGAATCTGCCCGCTGATCGACCGTGGGTGGTGAAGGTTTATTTCGTGTTGTGCCTAGCGGGCGGTGTCGTCGGGCTTTTGTGGATGGTTTTTGGAGACATACAAGTCCCCTTGGCTCGCTGATGAAAAGCCGTTCGAACGCGAGGAAGCCCATGACTGGCGATGAATCAGCATTGCACAAGCAACTGGGAGACAGCCACGCGGAATCGACTCCGATCACCTCCGTCGCTCCCTTGCGCCCAATAGCTGATTCGACTGACTGGCCGTCTGTATCATGTGCAGAGGAGGATGGCGTGACCATTCGCATCGGCGTCCTGGGTGACTTCAATCCTGAGTATCCCTCACACATCACCATTGGCACCAGCCTGCAGCACGCCGGGCGGGCGCTGGGCGTCGAGGTCGAGTCGCAGTGGCTGCCGACGCCTTCGCTGGTGGGAGCCGAGGGCGAGCGGCTGCTGGCCGGATATCACGGGCTGTGGGCGGCGCCGGCCAGTCCGTACCAGAGCATGGACGGCATGCTGCACGGCATCGAGTTCGCGCGGCGGCGTGACTGGCCGTTCGTCGGCACTTGAGGGGGCTTCCAATATGCTCTGGTAGAGTATGCGCGCAACGTCATGGGGCTGGCGGACGCCGATACGGCGGAGAACGGTTCCGGTTCCCAGCACATCGTCATCACGCCCGTGCTGTGCGCGGTGCCGAACCGCAACCCGGGCGATCCCAAGCTGGTCGGTCCGATTGCGGGCATCCGCATGGAGCCGGGGACGATGCTCCATTCAATCTACGGCGGGGCCGAGGCCATCGAGGAGCATTTCTGCAATTACGAAGTGAACGCAGACTATGTGAGCCGGTTCAAGGCAGCGGGGATGCGGCTTGCGGCCTGGGGACCTCAAGGCGAGCTGAAGGCGTTCGAGCTGCCGACTCATCGCTTTTTCCTGGCCATGCTGTTCCAACCGCAGCGTGCACAGAAGCAGCCGCATCCGGTGGTGACTGCGTTCCTGAAGGCGGCCGCCGCGCTTGCGAGTACTAACATGGCGGGGCGAGCGAAGGCGTAGGTCGGCGTTGCAGTCGTCCCCCTCGCGCTGTCATCCTGAGCGAGCGCGCCCGCCTTTGGCGCGCGAGTCGAAGGACCCCTATTCCAAAGATTATCGCAGGGTAGGGGTGCTTCGACTCGTGCGGGCAAAACCGGCCCGCACTCGCTCAGCATGACAGAGGGATGGGTCCATCTACTGAAACTGCTTTAGACCCCTGCAACAGGCGCTTGCCGCCAAGGCCGCGTGGGTCTACCATAGCCGGTCGCCATGCCCAAGGTTTCTCTTTTCATCCCGTGTTTTGTGGACCAGCTCAACCCGCAGGTGGGCATGGACGTGGTCCGCGTGCTTCGCCGAATCGGCTACCAAGTGGATTTCCCCGAAGCCCAGACGTGCTGCGGCCAGCCGGCGTTCAACACCGGATACTGGGATGAAGCCCGGCCGCTTGCCGAGCGCTTTGTGCGAATCTTCAGCTCGGCCGAGGCGGTGGTTTCTCCTTCGGGCTCCTGCACCACCATGGTGAAGGTCTTCTACCCGGAGCTGCTGGCAGGAACTCCGCTGCACGACGATGCCGTCGCGCTGGGCCAGCGCATGCACGAATTCACTCAGTTCCTGGTGAAGGTCGCCAAAGTCACCGATGTGGGCGCCAGCTTCCCGCACAAGGTCACGTTCCACGATTCCTGCCACGGCCTGCGCGAGCTTCATCTCAAGCAGGAGCCGCGCGAGTTGCTGAAGAACGTGCGCGGACTGGAGCTGGTCGATCTGCCCTATGGCGAGGAGTGTTGCGGTTTCGGCGGCGCCTTCTCCGTCAAGTACGCCATGATCTCCGCTGCCATGGGCGACACCAAGGCGGGCAACATAGAAAAGTCGGGCGCCGAATACGTGACCGCGGCCGACCCCAGTTGCCTGATGCACATCGAGGGCATCCTCCGCCGGAAGAAGTCGGCGGCGCGCACCATTCACGTGGCCAGCATTCTGGCTCAGACGGCAGCCGCAGGAGGCAAAACGGCATGAGCACCGCCGGCCAGGAGTTCCTGCGCAAGGCTGCGGAGAAATCCGCCGACCTGGTACACCGCGGCATTGTCCGCTGGAACATCGACCAATACGACACCGGCGTCGGCAAGGGCAAGACCCGCTTCGCCGACTGGAGCGCGGCCCGCCAGCGCTGTCACGACATCAAGTGGGAAGGCGTCAACCATCTCGACAAATACCTGCTCCAGTTCGAGCAGAAAGTAAAAGAAAACGGCGGGCACGTCTTCTGGGCGGAAAACGGCGAAGAGGCCCGGCAGTACATCTGCGACGTCGCCGCGCGCCACGGCGTGAAGAAGGTGGTCAAGTCGAAGTCGATGGTTAGCGAGGAGATCCACCTGGCCGCGGCGATGGAGAAGATGGGCATCGAGGTGGTGGAGACCGACCTCGGCGAATTCATCGTGCAGTTGCGCAACGAGCCGCCCTACCACATCGTCACGCCGGCCATGCACCTGAACCGCCAGCAAGTCTCAAAGCTCTTCCACGAAAAGCTGGGAGCGGCCGAAACGCAGGACCCCCCGGAGCTGGTGGCGATCGCGCGGCGCTGGCTGCGGAAATCGTTCTTCTCCGCCGAAATGGGGATCAGCGGTGCCAACTTCATCATCGCCGACGCCGGCATGGTGACCATCACCACCAACGAAGGCAACGGGCGCCTCAGCACGAGTGTGCCCCGGATTCACGTGGCGCTGACCGGCATCGAGAAGGTGATCCCGCGCTTGCAGGACCTGGCGACGCTCTGGCCCACGCTGGCTACGACAGGGACGGGCCAGCCGATCACCTGCTACAACACCCTTATGGGCGGGGCGCGGCGCGCGGGCGAGGTGGACGGCCCGGAAGAATTCCACGTCGTGCTGGTGGACAACGGGCGCAGCGAGCTGCTGGCCGACCTTGAGCAGCGTGAGATCCTGCACTGCATCCGCTGCGGCGCCTGCATCAACGCCTGCCCCGTGTTCCGCAACATCGGCGGACATGCCTACGGCGTGACGTATCCCGGCCCCATCGGCAGCGTGCTCGAGCCGCACCTACGCGGGTTGAAGGAGTACCAGCATCTCTCCTTCGCGTCGTCGCTGTGTGGCGCTTGCACCGACGTCTGCCCCGTGCATATCGAACTCCACCATCACTTGCTGCATAACCGGCGCAACGCCATCCATGAAGGCACCCATTCCGCGGCGGAACGCCTGGGAATTAAGCTGTTCCGCTGGACCATGATGAGCCCCGGACGCTTCCGCTTCTTCGGATCGCTGGGCCGCACCGCGTTGCGAGTGATTCACGGCATGGGGCTGGAGGGGACGGCGCTCGATCCCATGCGTCCGTGGACCAAGGACCGTGCCGCACCGGCGATGCCGCGCGAATCCTTCCGGGATTTGTGGAGAAAGCAGAATGGCGTCCACTGACAACCCGAGCCGCGAGCGTATTTTGGGACGCATCCGCGCGGCCGTCCAGACGACGGCGCCGCACCACGACGGGCCCGCTGGGCAGATGTTCGTCCCGGTGACGGACCCGCTGGACCGCTTCCAGAAGGAGTGCGCGGCCAACATCACCGAATGCACGGTCACGGCGGACACAGCGGCCAGCGCCGCCGCCATCGCCAATGTCCTGGCATCGCTTCCCCCGGGGGAGATCTTCGTTCAGGATGCACCGGAACTCCGCGCCCTGGTCAGCGGCTTCAAGGATGGACGCCCGCTGCGCTGGTCGAGCGAAGGCCCGCCCAACGAGGCTTCCGAGGCCACCATCACGCTGTGCGAAGCTCTGGTGGCCCAGACTGGGTCAGTGCTTGTCTCCGCGTCAAACGGCGGACGGCAGGCCACCGTCATCGCGCCGGTGCACATCGTCTTTGCCAAGCTCAACCAGCTCGTGCCCGACCTGGAGGCGGTTTTCGCCCGGGTTTACGAACGGGGGATCGCCAGCAAGAATTCCTACGTGTGCCTGATCACAGGCTCCAGCCGCACCGCCGACATCGAGAAGATCCTGATCATGGGTGCGCATGGCCCGCGCCGGCTCATCGTGGTGCTGCAAACGGGCGGGTGATGCTTGAGACGTAGCGAGCTACGTCCCTGCCATTTCGTCACGTTGGTGGGTGATTCCGGTCACTGCTTGCCGCACGACCCGGCCTCAGGATATGCGTGGCGAAGCAGGCGTCGCCCGTCCTTAATAGGTTCATCCAAGGCCCTTTCGCGCCGGCGTTCAGCCGCGTTCAAGCGAAGCCGGCGCATGGTATCCAGCATTGATTCTGAATCACCGGATCGTGGTTCCGGTGCTCCCGGCCGGATCCGGCACTCGAAAAGGAGTGGCCAATGCCAGAGAACACAGTCACCGTAGTCGACAATCGCACCAACAAAACCTACACGTTGCCGGTCGAGAACGGGACCATCCGGGCCATGGATCTGCGGCAGATCAAGACTGGTCCGGAAGATTTCGGGCTGATGACTTACGACCCGGCGTTCATGAACACGGCTTCCTGCAAGAGCTCGATCACCTTCATCGATGGCGACCGCGGCATCCTCCGCTACCGCGGCTACAACATCGAGGAATTGGCCGAGAACTGCACTTATCTGCAGGTCGCGTACCTGCTGCTGTTCGGCGAGTTGCCGGACGACAAGCAGACCAAAGACTGGGTCAAGCAGATTACCCACCACACCATGCTGCATGAGACCACCAAGGAGTTCATGCAGCGCTTCCGTTACGATGCCCACCCCATGGGAGTGCTGACCAGCACCGTGGCGGCGCTTTCCACAGTCTATCCCGAGGCCAAGAACGTCCGCGACCGGGACACGCGCATGCACCAAGTCACCCGGCTGATCGCCAAGTTCCCCACCATTGCGGCTTATTGCTATCGCCACAGCCTGGGCTTCCCCTACGTATACCCGGACAACGACCTGAGCTTCACCGAAAACTTCATGAACATGCTGTGGAAGATGGTGGAGCCCAAGTACGTTGCCAACCCGGTGATG
>Ga0310038_10002104_pt1 | contig 14685 bp, 11 predicted proteins | sample Sb_taG_6_FD_200461 | JGI IMG/M metagenome (GOLD analysis project Ga0310038, IMG submission 200461) | Peat soil microbial communities from Weissenstadt, Germany - Sb_50d_4_PS metaG (v2) (version 2) | ecosystem: Environmental > Terrestrial > Soil > Wetlands > Peat | place: Germany: Weissenstadt... | reverse complement strand
TGGATGTAGTAACGGTGGGGGTCGTCGAAGCACAGCAGCATCGCGGAGATGCACTGTCGGGTCACGTCGCTGATCGGGATGAACAGCGTGCTGCCCTCGGCGTTGGCGATCCAGTGATTGAGCCCGAACAGGTTCGGCGTCGCACGCGGGATCTCGAGACGGCCGCTCTGGAGCTTGACCGCGCGCCGGTATAGCTCCGTCCGCTCGCTGTGGTCCGCGAGTTGCGTGTACTCAGCCGGCGACTCGGTTCGCTGTGGCAGCACGAACGTCCCCTCGTCGTTGGTCCAGAACAGCTCGGTGCCGTGCTGGGCGAGCGGGCTGGGATACGCCCGCCCGGTGTAGCTCACGAGCTTGTCGGCGCCGGTCGGGCCGCCGCCGGCGTCGCGGAACGGCCATTCGTCCCGCGCGACGCCGGTGATGCCGGTGCCCGCCGCGACGAGGATCGCCTCCTCTTCGACTGCAAGTGGAAGCGGGTCATGGGACGAGCGGTGAGCCAATGGACCGGTGAGCTCCGCGCCGAGCGCGAACCGACGAGAGCGGCGAGTGAAGATCGCCTGGAGCGCCGGAAAGCGCGCCGCGCGCTGCAGGGCAGCCGGGTTCACGGGCGGCCGAGGCCGCCGCTTCACGTCGCCTTCGGCGGTGGCGGCCATCACACGCTTCGCAGATACCGCTCGCGGTCCCAATCGGTCACCGACCTCACGAACGTGTCCCATTCGGCCTGCGCGAGCGCGACGTAATCGTGCACGGCGTCCTCGCCGAGAATCGCGCCGACTACCGGGTCGGCCCGGGCCGCCGCGACTGCGTCCGCGAGTGTGGCCGGCAACGGGGTGCCTGCCCGATACAGATCGCCCACGCCGCGCTCGCCCGGGTCGGCTCGGTCCTCGAGCCCGGCGATCACAGCGGCGAGCAGGCCGGCGATCGCCCAGTGTGGCTGGGCGTCGGCCGCCCCCACGCGCAACTCGATCCGCGTCGCCTCCGGTGTCTCGATCAGCGAGCGGATCGAGACCGTCCGGTTGTCACCGCCCCAGGTGGCGCTTGCCGGCGCGAACGACCCGATCTCGAAGCGCTTGTAGGAGTTCACCGTCGGCGCGCCGTACAGCACGATCCCGGGCAGATGCTCGAGGAGGCCTCCGATCGCGCTCCGCATCACCGCGTTCTCGTCGTCGCCGTCGGGCGTGAACGCGGGGTCGTCGTCGCGCCACAGCGACAGGTGCAGGTGCATGGAGTTGCCGGCGTACTCGCCGAACGGCTTGGCCATAAACGTGGCCAGGGCGCCACCTCGCCTGGCCAGCTGCCGTGCGGCGTACTTGAATCGCGCTGCCTGGTCGGCCGCGTCGAGCGCGTCCAGGTGTCGCAGGTTGATCTCGCACTGGCCCGGTCCGTACTCGGAGTTGCCGCCCTCCAGCTCGACGAATCCGCGCAAGCCGTCGAGGATCTGACCGAACACCGGCTCGAGCTCGTTTAGCACCTGCAGCGAGTAGGCCTGGACCCCGTCGCTCAGCGGCGAGCCGTCGGGCCTCAGTAGATGAAACTCGATCTCGACCCCGACTCTGGCCCGGTAGCCGAGGTCCGCAAGCCGGTCGACCGCTCGACGCAGAACGGTACGCGGCGACGCTGCGACAAGCTCGCCGTGATGGTCGACGAGATCGCTGATCACGTGGCCGACGGCGTTGCGCCACGGCAGCTCACGGAACGTGCGCAGGTCGGGCACGGCGAAGAAGTCCGGAAAGCCGCTGTCCCAGTCGGCATGACGCAGGCCGGGCTTGACGTCGCCGGCCACGTCCCACGCGAGCGCCGCGTTGCAGAAGGCAAACCCGGCGCCCCGGGCGCGGTCGAGAAACGACTCGGCGTTGATGCGCTTGCCCCGGGGATGGCCCTGGTGGTCGAGCCACATGACCTCGATCTCGCACAGACCGCGGCTCTCCAGGGTGGCGGTAACCTCCGCCAGCGCCTCGGCGTCCTCGATGCCGGCGGTGGCGGCCGCCGCGGGCGGCAGCCGAAGTGCGTCAGTTGCGCTCATCTCGACGCGATCCTTGTGGTCTCGCGGGTGGCTTTCAGTGCGACGCGCGCGTGGACCGCGAACGCATCGAATAACCGCAGCGCGGCGTCCGCGGCGGCCTGGCCCGAGTCGCGCGCGGCCGCGACCAGCTCGTCTCCGACGCCCGCGAACAGATCGCGTCGATCGGCAATCCAACGGGACAGCAGCCCTCCGGTGACCTCGGGGTGGAACTGGACCCCCAGGTGAGAGCCGGTCATGAAGGCCTGGGGGCCGGACACGCTGCGGGCCAGCTCATAGGAGAGCGGCGGCGGGGTGATCGAGTCCTCGTGCAGCGCGAGCCACGGCCCGACCGCGACGAAATCAGGATCGGCGGTGTCCAGCTCGATCCACGCGAGCTCGGGGGACGGAAGCTTCCTGACCGAGCCACCGAGCGCGACCGCGAGCGCCTGCGCTCCGAAGCAGATGCCGAGCACCGGCACACCGGCCGCATCAGCGTGCCGGATCCACTCGACCTCCCGAGCGACCCAGTCCGCCCACGGGCCGGCGAGCGACGCGTACGATCCGAGCGCGATCGCGCAGTCGTACACGGACGGGTCGGGCAGTTCGCTCCAACGGTCCGCCCGCAGGACGTCGAGGGCCAGCCCGCGCGACGCGGCCCAGTCGCCGAGCAGCCCCGGCGGACAGTTGTCCTGGGTCTGGAGGACTAGCGCTGACATGGACACTGGCTATGCCTCCTCGTGGACGAAGCGCCCGACGGCCTCGTAGCGCGCCGCGTCACGGGCCCGGAACCAGACCGCTACGCCGACGCCGAGCGCGAACGCGATCGGCACGAGCCACGGTCCATAGCGGATGAATGCAGCCCCGGAAGCGCCTGACAGCGCGCCCCGGTTGTCGAACAGGAGCCACGCGGAGAACAGCATGAGCGCGCCGCCCAGGAGCGGAGCGATCAGCGTCTTCCAAACCTGTCCGTGCTCGGGCGCCGTCCTACGGAAGTACCAGACGATCGCGAACGACGTCAGTGCCTGCACGAGCAGCAAGCCGAGCACGCCGACGATCGGCGTCCACGTGGCGAGCTTCAGCAACACCGCGCTCGTGCTCGAGTCAGACGCGTAGAACAGCAAGATCCAGATCGTGATCACGACCGCCACCGCGTAGCTCGCCATGTGCGGCGTCTCATGCGTGCGCTGGGTGCGACCCAGCGCGCCCGGAAGGATCCGTTCGCGGCCGAGCGCGTAGACGTAGCGGGCCGAGGTGTTGAAGAACGCCAGCTGGCACGCGAACGAGCTCGTCACGATCAGCAGCCGGAACGCGTCGGTCAGTGACGCTCCGACGTAGTGCCCCGTCAGCGGATAGAACGCCGAGATCGTCGTGCCCTGGAACTGCGCGTTGACGCCCTGAGCCACGTGATCGGTCCCCCAGCCGACCGTGAACGCATAGCTCGCCAGCACGTACAGGACACCCAAGGCGAGCAGCGTGCCGAACGTCGCCCGGGAGAAGATCTGCTTGGGTCGACGGCTTTCCTCGCCATAGTTCGGCGCCATCTCGAACCCGACCCACGACCAGAACGCGCCGAACAGCGCCACACCGGGAGCCGCCGCGCCGAACACCGCGATCGCGGCGTGGTTGTGGAACAGCTTGATCGGGTTGAACGGCGCGGCCGTGAGACCGTGCGCACCGCCTTGCACGAGGACGGCGATCGAGAAGATCACCAGCACGCTGACCTCGGCGACGAAGAAGGCCCCCAGTACTCGCGCTGTGATCTTGATGTCGAAGTACGCGAACAGCACGTTCGCCACGACCGCCGCGAGCAGGAACACCAGCACGGGGATGTTCGCCCCGGTCCAGTCCTGGATCGTCGTCTTGGCGAAGTACGCGAAGATCCCAACGATCGACGCGGTCAGGATCGTGTAAGAAAACGTGATCACCGACGCCGTGCCGAGCCCGGCGGTCTGGCCGAAGCCGTGCGAGACGAACGAGTAGAACCCGCCGGCGCTCGTGACTCGTCGGGCCATCTCGACGTACCCGACCGTGAAGATCAGCAGCATGACCAACGCCACGATGAACGCCGCCGGCACCGCCCACCCGGCGCCAGACACGATCACCGGGACGTTGAACAACATCGCGGTCATCGGCGCCGCTGCGGTGGCGATGCAGAAAAACAACGCCGGCAACCCAAGCGAATCGCGCCTGAGCACCGTGCTCGGCCTGCCCTCCGGAGTTAGCACCTCCACCGACTCTCGTTCCACCGACACGCTCATTGGACGACCTTTCGATCCGTTGCTCAGTATATGCAAGTAAGTCTATCGACTTTATTAGCATTAAGACGATAGACTTGGTGGACATTGTCGAATCCCCCTCTTGTCCGAGTCGTTCAGGAAGCCATCGATGAGGGCAGCTCGCTCGCGGAACTCGAGCGGACCCTTCTGGCCGACCGCGAGGACGACGTGGCCGCCGCGTGGCTGTACGCCTGGGCCTATGACGCGGTGCGCCCCTCCGGCGACCGTCTCGCTGCGCGAACCGCGGACGGCGTGCGGAGCGGCGGATGAGCAGCGAATGCCCGGCCCGTGGCGACGTCGGGTCGCTGTCAGAGGAGCTCGCCAAGGCCGAAGTCGCCGGCGTGACGATCGTCTGGGCGGACAACAACGGGATCCCGCGGTCGCGAACCGTTCCCGTCGGCCGGCTCGTCGACGTCGCCGCCGAAGGTGTTGGCATCACCACTCTGTTCGCCGTGTTCGACTCGCACGATCGGATCACATTCGCTCATGACCAGCTGTCCACCCCTTCCGGCGACGTCCGGCTGCTGCCGGTGCTCGATCGCCTGCGTCCGCTGGCCGGTCAGCCCGCTCTCGCCTGGGCACCCGGACGCCAGCTCGCAGCTGACGGGTCAGCCTGGCCGTACGACCAGCGGGGCGTGCTCGAAGCACAGGTGAAGCACGCCGATGACCTCGGCCTCGAGGTCCGGGTCGGCTACGAGCTCGAGTTCTTCGTCGGGCTCGAGACCGAGGAGCTCCGACCGGCCCATCATGGCCCCGCGTACAGCCCCCACGCACTCCTGGCAATCGATGAGTTCGTGGCCCAGCTGCTGCACGATCTCGACGCCAACGGTCTGAGGATCGGCCAGCTGCACGCCGAGTACGGGCTCGCGCAGGTGGAGCTCAGCCTCCCGGTGTCCGACCCCGTGACCGGTGCCGACAACCAACTGCTCGCCCGCCAGACGATTCACGCAGCGGCGCGCGCCCACGGGCTGCGCGTGAGCTTCGCCCCGCTGGTGACCGCCGACGGCGTCGGCAACGGATGGCACATCCACACCTCGCTGTGGCGGGGAGGCGAGAACCTGCTCGCGGGTAATGCGGACCCCGGTCGCGAGGGAGCGAGCTACATCGCCGGTCTGCTCCGAGATCTCCCCGCGATCGTCGCAGTGTCCGCCCCCAGCGTGCCCTCGCTCGCCCGCCTGCGCCCGGGCTACTTCGCGAGCGCGTACGCGTTCTGGGGAGTCGAGAACCGCGAGGCGGCGCTTCGCTACGTCCCTTGCTCGGAGCTGCTTGGCTCTTCGCACGCGAACGTCGAGCTGAAGCCATCCGACGCGTCGGCGAACCCGTACCTGGCGCTCGCCGCGCTGATCGCCGCCGGCCTCGCCGGCGTCGATGAGCGCCTCGGCCTTCCCGCGCCTGTCGCCGAGGATCCCGGCGGCTGGACCGAGCATGAGCGCCAGCGCGCGGGGATCGTCCCGCTGCTCTCGACCCCGGAACAGCAGGAGCAGGCGCTGCTCGGCAGCGAGCGCGTCAGGGCTGCGCTCGGCGAGCCACTGCTCGGCGCGTTCCTCGCCGTTCGCCGCTCGGACGCCGAGTGGGCCGCCGAGCGGCCGCTCGAAGAGATCATCTCCGCCCACCTCTGGCGGTATTGACCCCGTCACCTGACCGGGGGCGCGTCTACCTCCTCGATGAGCTGCGTCGGCTCCTCGGCCGAGCGCTGCGACTGGGAATTGATTCGCGCCCCGGCCGGTGGCGCGATCGGACCGTGCAGTAGTGGATCGCCGGTGCTGACCATCCACTCCTGGAGGCGTCCCCGCAGCTCGGCGAGCACTCCTGCATAGTCGCGGCTGCTGATGTAGTTACGACCTTCGCCCGGATTGAAGAACAGGTCGTGGAGCGACTCGCGCGCAACGGTGCGGGTAGCCCAGCCACGCTCGAGGTAGGCGTTCTTGCTCGGGCTGTCGTCGCAGTTGGCCAGTACCGGGTACGGGTAATCGTCGAACCGCCTGATGTATTTGTAGCGGTCCGTGCGGATCGCGCGCTGCGGCTCGTACGCGGCGTGGTAGGTCAGCTCGGAGAAGATCGCCGAGCGGATCCCGAGCTCCTCCTCGCCGGCAACAAGCGGCAGCAACGAGTGTCCGATCGCCCATGACGGGGTCTCTAAATCGGCCGCGTCGCAGACGGTCGGGAAGACGTCGAGATGTGACACGAGCTGATCGAGCGCGCGCCCGCCGGTGAACCCCGGCCCGCGGATGATCAGGCTGACGCCGATCCCGCGATCAAGGAGGCTCGCCTTCGCGGTCGGGAAGGCAAGCCCGTGGTCGGTCGTGAAGATCACCAGCGTGCGCTCGTCAAGCCGGGTCTCCTGGAGCGCGTTCAGGACGCTGCCGACGCCGTGATCGAGCGAGCGTGCGCTCGCCTTGTAGGCGGCGACGTCCTCGCGGATCTCGGGCGTGTCGGGCAGAAAAGGAGGCGGCAACGAGTAAACGCGATCGCGGACCGAGCTCGGCGCGAAGAAGCTGCGGTGCGTCTCAAAGAAGCCGACCGACATGAAGAACGGCTCCCGGATCCCACTGCGCAGCGCATCGATCGCCGACGGCCCCACCGAGTGGACGCGGGTGTCGGGGATCTCGTGCACTACGTCGTACCCGAGCACGTTCGGATCGGCCGAGATGTGCTGCTCGCCGATCAGCTCGGAGTGATAGCCCGCTGCCTTGAGGACCCGGACGAGCTGATGGTCGTAGTCGTTCAGCGAAAAGCCGCGATGCGCCAGGCCCATCATCCCGTTTGTGTGGCAGTACTCGCCGGTCAGCAGGGCGGCGCGGCTGCCCGAGCATGACGGTGCGGCGCAGAAGGCGTTGCGAAACATGATCCCCTGGTCGGCCAGCCACTGGAGGTTCGGCGTGGGGATCGCGTGGCCGTACGGTTGTATGTAACGGCCGGTGTCGTGGGAGTGGATGTAGAGGATGTTGGGTGGCATCAAACGCCGAGACGGGCGGTGGCGTCCCGATGGTAGGCGGCATACCACTCATCGTTCAGCTCGTCCGACTGCTGGGCCATTCCCGCGTCCGGCTTCCAGCCTGCTGGCCAGCCTACCCCGATCAACGCGAGGACTCGCGCGACGGCGCCCTCTGGATCCGGGCCGACATCGTCCTCGTACACCAGCTCGAGCGGGTCGATCAGGGAGTGCAGGAAGAAGCGCCCCCACGCCTCGTCGTCAGCGTTCAAGCGACGACGGAGGTGCTCGATGCCCCGAAAGCTGTACGAGAGGGTCGGGCGCTCCCCGTCTGCCGCCGGATGCTCCGCGCGCCAGGTGCGGGTCTGGAGCGCGCGCCACAGGCTGATCGCCTGTCGCACCTTGTCGCGGCGCCGCAACCACACATAGCTCGGATGCCCAAGCAACCGCTCGAGGAGCTCTGACCCATCCAGGCCGGCGAACTCCGGCAGCGCGGTCGCGTGTTGCTCCAGGTCCGGTAGCTGGTTCCACATCAGCTTGGCTCCGAACACGCCGTTTTCGCCCGTTCCCAGCCGAAACGTGCGTTCCAGGTGTTCCTCCCACCCATCGACGGCGCGCAGGTCGGAGTATTCTGGGGCATCGGTCGGACGTACATCGTCGCGGATCCCCGCCCCTGTAGGTGGCAGACCGGCCAGGAAGTAGCCGGGATGTGGCGGCGATCCGGTCTCGGCGCGCGCCTCGAAATATTCCTGCGGGTTCCCAGCCACCCCCGTGCTCGCCAGCAGCCGGCAAAGATACGTGCTCCCGCTCCGCTGAGTGGAACAGACGACATATGCGTGGCTGGGACGGATCATGAACGGCTCCTGCAGGCTTCCTCACAAATCTGACTGAGATTGTCGACTTAGTCGTCGATTATCGCATCTGGCATGCCAGGGCCCCCGCCGGTGGTGAGGCGGATCGGGTGGTATATGCTTTTGTCGATCGAATTAGTGAACTTAGCGTTCGATTCGCCACCTTCGCACCCCCATGCGTGACACCAACGACCGACGTCCCGCACCGCACGACGCATCTGCGGCGTGGATCGAGCGCTACCCGCGGGGGCGAGGCGGAGCGGCGTGAGCGCCACCGCCCCGCGTGTCTCGCAGCTTCGGGCACTCGAAGCCGAGGCTGTGTTCGTGGTGCGCGAGGTCGTAGCCGAGCTGGCGCGGCCAGTGTTGCTTTTCAGCGGCGGCAAGGATTCGATCGTGCTGCTGCGCGTCGCCGAGAAGGCCTTCCGCCCGCTGCCGTTGCCGTTCCCGGTGCTGCACGTCGACACCGGCCACAACTTCCCCGAGGTGATCGAGTTACGCGACCGGCGCCTGCTCGAGGCGGGGCATCAACTGATCGTGGCCTCGGTTCAAGACTCGATCGATAGCGGGCGCGTCAAGGAGGACACGCCGGGCGGCTCGCGCAACCGGTTGCAGACGGTGACGCTGCTGGATGCGCTCGAGCAGCACGGGTTCGATGCGGCGTTCGGCGGAGCCAGGCGTGACGAGGAGCGAGCCCGCGCGAAGGAGCGGGTGCTGTCGTTTCGCGACGAGTTCGGCCAGTGGGACCCGCGGGCGCAGCGGGCCGAGCCGTGGACGCTCTACAACGCGCGGATTCGACGCGGCGAACACATCCGCGTGTTCCCGCTGAGCAACTGGACCGAGCTCGACGTCTGGCGGTACATCGACGCCGAACAGCTCGAATTGCCCTCGATCTACTTCGCCCACCGCCGGCGTGTGCTCGAGCGCGACGGGCTGCTGCTCGCGGAGTCCGATTGGATCAGACCACGAGCCGGCGAACAGGTCGAAGAGGCGATGGTCCGCTACCGCACCGTCGGCGACCTGACCGTCACCGGTGCGGTGCGCTCGGAGGCCGCGGACATCGCCGCCGTGATCGCGGAGACCGAGACGGCGACCGTCTCCGAGCGAGGCGAGACCAGAGCCGACGACCGGACCTCGGAGGCGGCGATGGAGGACCGCAAGCGCGAGGGCTACTTCTGATGACAGCCGTCGAGCTCAGCGGCCACCGTGAACTGCTGCGGTTGGCGACGGCGGGGTCGGTCGACGACGGCAAGAGCACCCTGATCGGACGCCTGCTGTTGGACACCGGGTCGTTGCTGGCCGATCACCTCGAGGACGTCTCGCGCGGGGGAGCGCTGGATCTCGCGGCGGTCACCGACGGCCTGCGTGCCGAGCGCGAGCAGGGCATCACGATCGACGTCGCCTACCGGTTCTTCTCGACCGCCCGGCGATCGTTCATCCTTGCCGACACCCCGGGCCACGAGCGCTACACGCGCAACATGTTTACCGGCGCGTCGACCGCAGACGTCGCGCTGGTGCTGATCGACGCCCGCAGCGGCGTCGTCACGCAGACCCGGAGGCACGCGCACATCGCCGCGCTGCTCGGGGTCGAGCACATCGTGATGTGCGTCAACAAGATGGATCTGGTGAGCTGGGATCGGAGACGGTTCGAGGACATCGTCGATCAGGTCCACGAGGTCATCCGGCGGCTCGGCATACCGGATCTGACCGTGATCCCGATCAGCGCTCTGAACGGCGACAACGTCGCGCTCGGCTCGGCCCATACGCCGTACTACGACGGCCCGACGCTGCTCGAATATCTCGAGGAGGTCGACATCCAGGCGGACCGCGACCTGTGGCGGTTGCGACTCCCCGTCCAGTGGGTGGGCCGGCCCCTGAACGACGGCTCACGGCTGTACATGGGGCGTATCGACGCCGGCACGCTCGAGGTCGGAGACGAAGTGGTCGTGCTCCCATCCGGCGTCTCGACGACGATCACCGAGCTCGACACCCTCGACGGCGAAGCGCAAGCGGCGGTGCCACCGTTGTCGGTCACGTTCGCACTCGCGGACCGGCTCGACGTCGGCCGCGGCGATGTGCTGGTGTCGCCCGACGACCAGCCGATGAGTGCCCGCAAGCTCGACTGCACCCTCTGCTGGATGAGCGAGGAGCCGCTCCATCCGGGCCGACGCTACGCCCTAAAGCACACTACCCGCACCGTCCGCGCCACCGTGCAGTCGATCACCGAACGGACCGACCCGGAGACGCTCGACCGCGAGCTCGAACCGACCTCACTCGCCGTCAACGACATCGGCCGAGTGACCCTGCGCACGAGCTCAGTGGTGGTGGCCGACCCCTATTCGGTCAATCGCGCAACCGGCGCATTCATCCTGATCGACGAGGACAGCAACGAGACGGTGGGCGCGGGAGTGATCCGGACCGCACGGGCGGTCGAGCCTGGACGCGAGAACCGCCGCGACATCACCTGGCACCCGTCAGCGCTCGATCGCGACGAGCGCTGGCTCGCGATCGATCAGCGCGGCGCGACCGTGCTCTTGACGGGGCTGCCGGCGTCCGGCAAATCGACGATCGCGGTAGAGCTCGAACGCCGCCTGGTCGACACCGGACAGTCGGCCTACCTGCTCGATGGCGACAACATCCGACACGGGCTCTCCGAGGACCTGGGATTCTCCCCGGGCGACCGCTCGGAGCAGATTCGCCGCGTCGGCCAGGTAGCGCGGTTGATGGCGGACTCCGGGACGATTGCGGTCGTCTCGTTGATCTCGCCGCTGGCGGCTGATCGCGCGCATCTGCGCAAGGCCCACGAGCAGGCCAATCTCCCGTTCGTGGAGGTGTTCGTCGACACACCGGTTCACGAGTGCGAGCGGAGAGATCCGAAGGGTCTCTACGCACGCGCACGCGCGGGAGAGATCAGAGGCTTCACCGGCGTCGACGCGCCCTACGAGCCGCCCGAGCATCCGGAGCTGCGGGTCGAAACCGCGACGACGGACGTGCAGGAAGCCGTCGCGCGGATCGTCGAAATACTCAAAGCCCGCCCAAGGGTCCTGGCGAAGGGGGCCACCATGAGAATCTCCGCCAAAGCGGACTACGCCGTGCGAGCCGCGATCGAGTTGGCGGCCGCGCCGACCGGCAAGGCGGTGCCGGCCGAGCGAATCGCGACCTCGCAGGGTATTCCGCTCAACTTCCTGGAGCACATCATCTCGGAGCTCCGGGTCGCGGGATTGGTCGGCAGCCAGCGCGGCAGTGATGGCGGCTTCCGGCTTGCCAAGGAGCCGCGTCAGATCACGATCGCGGACATCATCCGGGCCGTGGAGGGGCCGCTCGCGACCGTGCGCGGTGGCAGGCCCGAAGACGCCGACTACCCGGGTGCCGCTAGCCAGCTCCCGCGGGTGTGGATCGCGGTCCGCAAGAACCTCCGAGACGTCGTTGAACACGTGACCCTCGCCGACGTCGCGAGCGCCTGTCTGCCAGCCTCGATCAACCGGCTGGCCGACGACCCCGAGGCGTGGGTGACGCGGTAGGCCGTGCCGGCCGGCCACTCGGAACGAACTTGCGAGCGGCTTACGCCGCGGCTCGCTCCGAGCGCACCCCGAATAGGCGACGACGCTGCAGAGCCCGAGCGTGCCCAAGGATCGGCACCACGAACGCCGGCAGACATCCGGCCCACATGATCGTCGCGGCCGCCCGTTGGTCGCTGAGCGCTGCGGGGCCGAGCGTGTGTAGGTAATGGCCATACACCGGATCCGGCGCCGTTCCGAGCCACACGGCGATCAGAGCCATCGGCAACATGCATGCCCCCATGCACGCAAGCCGACCGCGCGGACCGGGACGACGCGGGAGCGGATCCGCGCCGAGCAGCGGCGCCCACACGAGCAACGCCGTTAAAAGGTACAGGCCGTGTTCGGCCTCGTGAACGTAGTCGTTACGAAGCGCCAGCCCGTAGACGGTTGGGAGATGGGTGACCAGGAGTACTCCGGTGAACAGCGACACCGAGCCGAAAGGACCCGTCACCGCCGACACGGGTCGGCTGTGCAAACAGCCTGCGAGCGCGCGACGCTTGGGTCGCGGCAGCGCGAAGAAGGCGAGCCGTATGGGGGCGCCGGCGACCAGCAACGGCGCCACCACGACCCACATGACCATGTGCTCGACCATGTGGACCGATAGCCGCGTGTCGGCTTCGGTGCCGATGCCGGAATACAGATCGACGATCAGCACGGCCAGGCCCGCCAGGAAGCAAATGGTCCGGCAGCGCGGCCAAGCGCGTCGCCGGCGGTCGCGCCGGGTTCCGACCCTCGCCGCCAACAGGTAGAGAAGACCGGCCGCGGCGGTGAGCACGAGGAAGGCCTCCCCCACCGGGCCGTCGAGGCTCCAGTCGAGCGCAAGTGCACGCAGGCTCATGCGCTACTGGAAGATCTCAGTCGTGCAGTCCCCGCCGGGCAGGTGAATCTCGTGTGGCCGCGCTCCCTCGGCCTGCTCGTGGAAGTCCACGAAGAAGTCGGGATCGAGCGCGTAGGTCCCGTCGGGCTGGCGGTCGAGCTTCGTCAGCCACCCCTTGATCCCGGGATAGAACTGGTTGTCCCAGGTCGAGAACAGAGAGTTGGTGACGTACACCCGGTCGCCGTCGAGCGAGTTCTGGATCATCTGCGGCCCGCCGTTGAGCGGGCCGGGCGCCTTCGGATGTCCGCCATCACGCCCGAGCAACCCGCCCAGCCACACCTGCGAGCGCAGCCGCGGATCGGCCGGATCGGACACGTCATAGTGACGGACATCGCCATGCAGCCAGTTCGAGAAGAACAGGTCCTTGTCATCGAGCGACAACACCAGGTCGGTGATCAGACCCGGGACGCCACCCTCCAACGGCCACCCCTCGAGCTCCTCGTTGGCCACATCGATCGCCTTCGACACCCCCCAGCTCCCGTTATCGCGACCGAAGTGGATGATGTTGCTCGACAGCGTCGCGCCCACGAACCCCTGCGCCGAGTCGGGGTCGTGCTGCCAGCGGATCTCCAACGGGATCAGCCCCTCGTCCCCGAGATCGATCGTCTGCACCTTCGCCCGCCGCTCCAAATCCCAGAAGTGCAGCCGCCGCCCATACTTCCCCGCGGCCACATCGGCCGGATTGAACCCATCCAGAAACGTGTTCGGCGCCGCCCACTCACTCGAGATCAACGTGTTCTGGCGCGGCTGATACCAGAAGTCGTACATGAACTCCAGGCCGTCCGGCTCACGCTCCCACCGCTCCGCGACCGTGAAATCGCGAGCATCGAGCACCGCGAACCCACCGGGCGTGTTGCCCTCAGCGTCGCCGAGCATCGAGATCGTCACGATGTCCCCCGGCATGCAATGCACCGTGTGCGGCGCGCTCAAACCGAGCTTCTCCTTGACCTCCTCCCCCTCGATCACATTCTTGATCCGCGGCGCCCGCGGATCGGAGATATCCACGATATGCAGCCGCGAAGAGCGCATACCCGGAACGATCATCGTGTCCCGCCGAAGCTGCGAATGACACGCCGACGAACACGCATTCCAACCAAAATGATGCAACTCATCACCGACGTTCGGCATCTCCGTACGGTGCACGATCTGCCCAAAGGTGGACGAGCCCCGATCCACATCGACAACCGCGATGAAATCCGGCCGATCGATCCCCGTCCCCTCATACAAAGAAGCCACATACACAAACTTCTCGGGGGGCTGCTCGCGAGCCACCGCCGGCGACGCGTAGCCGGGCCCCGCGTGCCCGTGATCGTTGTGCGACTCAGCGCTCATGCTCAGGTCCTTTCCGGTTTCGCGCTACTGCGGTTGCGGGACGATCCGAATGTACGGCCGCGGCGACTCCCACTCGCCGAAAATCTCCTTCGCCTGCTCGTCGGACACCGAGCCCGCGATGATCACGTCCCCACCGGGCTGCCAGTTCGCCGGCGTCGAGACCTTGTGCTTGGCCGTCAGCTGCAGTGAGTCGATCACACGCAGCACCTCGTCGAAGTTGCGGCCGGTCGTCATCGGATAGACGAGGATCAGCTTGACCTTCTTGTCGGGGCCGATCACGAACACGTTGCGGACGGTCTGGTTGTCGGCCGGCGTGCGGTGCGCTGGGTCGCCGGCAACGTCACCCGGGAGCATTCCGTACAGCTTGGAGACGTTGAAGTCGGCGTCGCCGATGATGGGGTAGTTGGGGGCGTACCCCTGGGTCTCCTCGATGTCGTCCGCCCAGCCGGAGTGTTTGTCGACCGGGTCGACCGACAGGCCGATTACCTTCACCCCCCGGCGGTCGAACTCGGGCTTGATCTTCGCCATGTAACCGAGCTCGGTCGTGCACACCGGAGTGAAGTCCTTTGGGTGTGAGAACAGCACGCCCCACCCGTCGCCGAGCCAATCATGGAAGCGAAGCGTTCCTTCGGTCGTCTCGGCCTCGAAGTCCGGCGCGGTATCTCCGATCTGCAGGCTCATGTGTGCTCCTTCGGTTGCTTGGCTGGCTCGAGGGTTGGCTGTCGGTTCCGTAGCTCGTCAAGGTGTTGGCCCGAACCGCTCGGCCGCATACCCTACTAAATCCATCATATTGCTGATCAAATGGTTGCCTCGCCCGAGGTGCACGTCGGTGGCGCCTCGGGCGAGACATGCCTGGGGTCG
>Ga0310038_10002100_pt1 | contig 14705 bp, 8 predicted proteins | sample Sb_taG_6_FD_200461 | JGI IMG/M metagenome (GOLD analysis project Ga0310038, IMG submission 200461) | Peat soil microbial communities from Weissenstadt, Germany - Sb_50d_4_PS metaG (v2) (version 2) | ecosystem: Environmental > Terrestrial > Soil > Wetlands > Peat | place: Germany: Weissenstadt... | reverse complement strand
TCAAGCTGCAGAAAAGCAGTTCCAGCAACGGGGCTTTGATAGTAAGGCGCAATCGGAAGAAACCCGAGAGCAGCATAAAGTTTGCGCGCCGCAATCATGGTCGGCAGCGTATCAAGTCGCACGAAGCGATGCCCCGCCCGCCGCGCGTCCTCAAGCGCAGCCTCCACAAGCCGCTTCCCCAGACCCGTCGAGCGCCAAGCCGGCCGCACGTAAAGCCGCTTCATCTCACAGAAATTTTCTGCCAGCGGCCGAATCGCCACGCAACCCGCCGCTTCCTTTCCAGCGATCCCAAGCAGCAGCGTCCCGCGCGGCGGCGCAAAGTCGCCAGGAAGCCCGCGGAGTTCCTCCTCAAAATTCTGATAGGAAAGGTCCACGCCAACCGACGCCCCATACTCGCGCATCAAGCCACGCACCGCAGAAATTTCCTCCGGCGTCACCGCGTGAATGATCCCCACATTAGCGCTCTGCGTAGTCATCGTCGTCATCGGCCGCGTTTTTTCTCTTCACCAACACGCTGCGCCCATTCCGTTCCACCCACAAGCGCCATATTGGCGCATCCCACCGTACCGCCGGTTTATCCCGAGTATCGCCGAGAGACCGCCAGTTCACCCCGTACCTGGTCGGGGCCGGCGTTTTTGTCTCAACCAGCCTCGTCGTCGCAAACTCGCGCTAAACCTCCCCCGAACCGACGCTCACTGCAGAACCAACGTGGATTAGGCAAGCGCAAGAATTGCCTGTGCCCGAACCTGCGATGTCTATTGAGCACTATTTAGCCCCAGTTCTATTGACTTCGGTGCACCACGGCGAAAAATGAATGTAGCAAGCAAAGCGAGTCATCTGAACGCCAACCGCATAGTTCGCCACACAGCCGGGCCGCCATTCGCAATTTCAGCCGGCAGCGGAAACTCGCAACGCGTCTCACCGGAGAATCAACCATGGGCTCGGGGAACTTGTCGGCCGCGAAGTTTCAGAATCAGATTCGACTTTGGAGATTCATGCTTTCGGCGTGCGCCATCGCCGCCTTGATCGCAGTTTCATCGCCCGCGACGCACGCTCAACAGCAATCCTCCAACAATCCTCCCGATGAGCCGCCAACTACAGCACCGAACTCGCCGCCAAAGCCGCAGCCGGCAGAACTCAATCCCGGCGTGACACTCGAGAAGCTGATGAAAGGTGGCGAGACGCAATCCTTCGCAATTCACGCCGCGAAGGGTCAATTCCTTCACGCCGTCGTCGAGCAGCACGGCATCGACGTAATGCTCACTTTCGACGCGCCCGACGGCAAGCCCATCACCATGATGGACAGTCCCAACGGTCCGTTCGGGCTCGAACAGCTCTCCACTATTAGCGAAACGTCGGGCGTCTACACTCTCGAGATCGCCTCCGGCGACAAATCCGCTCCGGCAGGAAAATATCGCGTTCGCTTCGACCCGCCGCACGCTCCCGCGGACCCAGACAAAATCCGATTGCACGCGGAAGCCATTTTCATGGCCGCCGGACAGCTCGAAGGCTCCCAGACCGCGGAATCGTTGCGCCAGGCCAGTCTGAAGTATGAAGAGTCAGCCCCGCTCTGGCATCAGGCCGGAGATTCCTACGAAGAATGTCTCGCTCTCAATGAGGCCGGAAAGATTCGCGAAACTCTCGGAGAGTTGGACAAAGGCGAGGAAATGGGGCGGCAAGCGCTCGAGCTAGCCAGGGCCAACGGCGCCCCTGAACTTCTGGGCGCCACAATCAACAACCTTGCCTTGATCGGCGTCGTGCGTGGCAATCGCGAAGAAAGCCTGCGCTATTTTCTCGAAGCGCTTCCTTACACGCGCCAGGATGGCGATCGCTCGACCGAAGGAATCGTCTTGAGCAATATCGGCTACACACTCGCCGGTCTCGATAGGTGGCCCGAAGCTTTGGACTACGACAATCAGGCGATCGCCGTGCTGCTCGAAACAGGCCAACTCGCGGGGGCGTCGTCGACAACATCGAACATGGCGGGAATTTATCAGGGGTTAGGTCAGTATCAGAAGATGCTCGACGCTTGTCTGAAAGCTCTCGACCTCTTGAAATCTGCAAACGACGATACGCGGCAAGGCGCCACACTCGTCGATATCGGACTGGCCGAGAAACTCCTCGGCCACGATGACAAGGCGCTCGATTACTACGGCCAAGCTTTGCCTCTGCTCAAGAAGGTGGGCGATCTAAGTGATGTGAGCGTTACTCTCAACAATATGGCCAATATCTACATGGATCGCGGCGATCCGCAAAAGGGACTCGATCTCCTGGAGCAAGCTCTCACTCTGGCTCAGCGAGCAGGAAACCCGATGGCCCAGGCCACCACGCTCCACTCCATGGGCATCGCCTACGAATCTTTGGGAAACAAGGACAAGGCCCTCGAATCCTTCGGTCAGGCTCTCGCCTTGTATCACCAGATGAAGCAGCCCTTCGACGAAGGCGTCACTCTCAGCCGCTTGATGATGTTCTGGCGCGCCAACGACCACTCCGAGGCCGCCATCTTCTTCGGCAAACAAGCCATCAACAAATTTCAACAGGTCCGCGGCAATATTCACGACCTGGACAAGGAATCACAAAAAAGTTTCGTAGCTTCGCAAAGCTCTACCTATCGCGACGTAGCCGCCTTGCTCATCTCCGCCGGGCGCTTGCCCGAAGCGCAACAAGTCCTCAGCCTGCTGAAAGACGAAGAATATTTCGAGTTTATCCGCCGCGACGGCAAGCAAGCCGATTCGCTAAATTCCGCCATCTCGCTCAACAAGCCCGAAGACGCCGTCAACCGCCAGTACGAAGATCTCGCCAACACCGTTACGTCCATCGGCAATGAGTGGGCTGCGCTCCGCGCAAAACCCTCGCGCACTCCGGAAGAAGATGCACACCTCGCCGATCTTTCCGCCAAATTGAAGCAGGCCAATCAGCAATGGAATCAATTCTTGAATGGCCTGTACGTCGATCTTGGCAAGACCAAACAAGCCCAGCAAGACGTCGCCAGCCTCCAGGAAAACGCCAGCGGCATGCAGGGCGTCCTGCGCAAGCTCGGAACAGGCGCCGTCGCTCTCTATACCTTGGTCGGCGAAGACAAATATCGCGTCATTCTCGTCACCCCGGCCGTTATGCAGGCGCGCGAATATCCCATTCGCGCCGCCGATCTGCGCAAGAAGGTCCTCGATTTCCGTCAGGCTCTCGATGATCCGCGATCGAATCCCTTGCCCCTCGCGCAGGAGCTTTATCGCATCCTTATCGGGCCCGTGGCCGGAGATCTCGAAGGCGCGAAAGCCACGACCTTGATGTGGTCGCTCGATGATGTCCTTCGCTATCTCCCCGTCGCAGCGCTTCACGACGGCAAAGACTATCTCGTCGCGAAATATCGCAACGAAGTCTTCACCCCTGCGAGCATCTCTCATTTGGCCGATCGCCCCGATGTGCAGAATTGGCGCGGGCTGGCGATGGGCGTCTCGAAAGCCTACGGCAATTTCCCAGCGCTGCCTTCCGTTCCCGAAGAGCTCAATCGCGTGGTCCGCGACCCGAGCACGAGCGACAAGCAAGGTGTTCTCCCCGGCAAGCTGATGCTCGACGCGGCCTTCACCGAAGACTCGATGAAGCAGGCCCTCGAGCAGGGATTTCCGCTGGTGCACATCGCCAGCCATTTCGATTTTCAACCAGGAAACGAAACAGATTCTTTCCTGTTGTTAGGCGGGAAGACAGCCGAGGGCGCGCACCTCACGCTCGCAGAACTCCGCGAAGACCCCGACCTGACTTTCACCGACACGCAGCTTCTAACTCTCTCAGCCTGCGACACCGCCATGGGCGGCTCAACCGGCGACGGCCGCGAAGTAGATGGCCTCGGCATTCTCGCGCAACAAAAAGGCGCGAAAGCAGTGGTAGCAAGCCTCTGGGAAGTGAATGACGCCAGCACCGGCCTGATGATGCAGGAATTCTATCGCCTCTGGACCACAAGTCCCGCAACGTCAAAAGCCGAAGCGCTCCGCCAAGCCCAACTCGAACTTCTCCACGGCCAACTCAAAAGCCCATCGCCCGCTTCGAGCACCGCCACACTCCCGGAAAGCAAACTCGAATCCCCCAGCGCGCGCGGCGTCCAAACCAAAACCGCGACCGCCACAATCGGCTACACCCATCCCTACTACTGGGCCCCATTCATCCTCTTCGGCAACTGGCAATAGCCAACGCATCGACGGCCACGCTTCGGCGTCCGTTGCTGCATTAAACGGTTTGTCAGGGCATGGCTTTAGCCATGCCGCAACCGACGCCGATTTAATAGAGCTTTAGCCGCTGAGGTTTTGTTTTCGCATCGTTAAACCAGGCCGATGCCCGGATTTGCACCCCCGCTTGCGCTAGAATGGATAGATGGCATCGCCGAAGATGTTTCCCGGCTGATACCTGACCACCCTCGCGCAAGGGTATCAATGAAAAAGATTCTCCTCACCCTCAACGTCAACGGCCGCGATCACGAATTCGCCTGCGAACCGAGCAAGCTTCTCCTCGACGCCCTGCGCCAGGATCTCAATCTCACCGGCTCAAAACGCGGCTGCGACGATTCCTCCTGCGGCGCCTGCACCGTCCAGGTTGACGGCATGCCGATGTACTCCTGCACCATGCTCGCCGCAAGTTGCGAAGGCCAAAAAATCCTCACCGTCGAAGGCCTCGCCGATCACGGCAGCCTCGCCGCCATCCAAAAAGCCTATGGCGATTGGGGCGGCGCGCAATGCGGCTATTGCACGCCGGGATTCATGATCACCGTCCATTGGCTGCTCGATCAGAATCCCAATCCCACCGAAGAAGAAATTCGCGGCGCGCTCAGCGGAAATCTCTGCCGCTGCACCGGCTACACGCAGATGTATCAGGCCATCAAAGCGGCGATCGATGCGGAGAAAAAAGGAGCGGCCGCTGCAAAATGAGCGAATTCTCCGTAATCGGTAAATCCATCGCGCTGATCGATTCCGCCGGAAAAACCACCGGCCAGGGAAAATACACCGACGATCTCAGCGTCCCCGGAATGCTGATCGGCAAAATCCTGCATTCGCCGTATCCGCACGCGCGCATCAAAAAAATCGACTCGAGCCGCGCCCTCGCTCTCGATGGCGTAGTCACCGTAGTCACCGGCGAAGACGCGCCGAATCAGTACGGAATTCTTCCTGTCGGCCACGATGAAACGGCTCTCGCCGTTGATAAAGTCCGCTACATCGGCGACAACGTCGCCTGCGTCGTAGCCGAATCCGAAGCCATCGCCGAAAAAGCCCTCGAGCTGATCGACGTCGAGTACGAACCGCTGCCCGCCTGGTTCGATCCCGAAGACTCGATGAAAGCCGAAGCCGAGCTGATTCACGATCAACGCCCGCACAATATCGAAAAGGATTATCACCACGTTTTCGGCGATCCCGACAAAGGCTTCGCGGAATGTGACAAAATCATCGAAGGCCGCTACATCGCCAACGAAGTCACCCACGCCGCGATGGAGCCTCACTCCACGCTAGCCGCTTTCGAATTCGATCCGCAAACCGGCGGACAAGGCCGCCTAACCGTCTGGTCCTCGACGCAAGTTCCCTACTATCTCCAGCACAAGCTCAGCATCGTCCTCGAAATGCAGATGTCGCAGATCCGCGTGATCAAGCCGTTAGTCGGCGGCGGCTTCGGCGGCAAAAGCGAAGTGATTCCCATCGAAATCATCGCAGCCGTAGCAGCCCGCAAAGCGCAAGCCCCGGTAAAAATCACCTACACGCGCGAAGAAGTTTTCTGGGCGCATCGCGGCCGCCCGCGCACCATCGTCGATCTAAAAACCGGCGTGAAAAACGACGGCCGCATCATGGCCGTCGCCGCCCGCGTAATCCAAGATGGCGGCGCCTATTGCTCCTACGGCGTCGTCACCATTCTCTATTCCGGCGCCCTACTCGGCGCGCTCTACGACATTCCGCACATTCGCTACGACGGCTATCGCGTGCTAACCAACAAGCCCGCCTGCGGCGCCATGCGCGGCCACGGCACCGTAAACGTCCGCTTCGCCTTCGAATCGCAATTCGATGAACTCGCCGCGGCCATCGGCATGGATCCCGCCGAAATTCGCCGCCGCAATCTCCTCAAACCGCCGACGATCACGGTGAACGGCCTGCGCGTCCAAAGCTACGGCCTGCCCGAGTGCATCGAGCAAGTCTTCACGCGCTCCAAATGGCACGAGCGCAAAGGAAAACTCCCGCGCGGCCGCGGCCTCGGCATCGCCTGCAGCCACTACGTCAGCGGCGCAGCAAATTCCATCATCCGCTCCGACATGCCGCATTCCACCGTCAACATCAAAATCGATCGCGATGGCGGCGTAGTGATTTACACCGGCGCATCCGACATCGGCCAGGGCTCCGACACGATGGTCGCGCAAATCGCCGCCGAAGCCCTAGGCTGCTCGCTCGCGCGCGTGAAAGTAGTAGCCGCCGACACCGATCTCACTCCAATCGATATCGGCTCCTACTCCAGCCGCGTAACATTCATGAACGGCAACGCCACCCTCCGCGCCGCCCAATCCATCCGCAAGCAAATCATCGAAGCCGCCGCGAAGCGCATGAACTGCCCCACCGAAGATGTAGAAATCCGCGCCGACCGCGTCTCGAATAAAAACGCGCATCGCGACAACGGCGCAACCGCCGCAGCCGAAGCCGCCGCGACCGAGCAAAACGCGCCAACAGTCAGCGGCCACGTCGAAGGTCAAATCCTCCGCGGCTCAGTCCAGCAAAAACGCAAAGACGAATCGCCGAAAGACGAAATGTCCTTCGAAGAAGCCGTCGTCTCCGCCATCGATTTCCACGGCGCGCTCTCAGGCACCGGCTCCTACGCTCCTCCGCCCGCAGCCCGCGGCGCAAAACACAAAGGGGCCGGCGTCGGCCCCTCTCCCGCCTATTCCTATTCCGCGCAAGTCGCCGACGTCAGCGTCGACGAAGACACCGGCGAAGTCACCGTCCACAAAATCTGGGCCGCGCACGATTGCGGCCGCGCCCTGAATCCAGTTTCCGTCGAAGGCCAGGTCATCGGCTCGGTCTGGATGGGTCTCGGCCAGGCCCTCCAGGAAGAAATGGTTTGGAAAGACGGCCTGCTGATGAATCCAGGCATGCTCGAATATCGCTCGCCGTCCAGCACCGAATCGCCCGAGATCGAGTGCATCATCGTCGAGAGCATCGATCCCGAAGGCCCATACGGCGCCAAAGAAGCCAGCGAAGGCTCGCTCGCCGCCGCAATTCCCGCGATCGCCAATGCGATTTACGATGCGGTCGGCATCCGCCTGCGCGAATCGCCGTTCACTCCCGAGCGCGTTCTCTCCGCGCTGCGCGCGAAAAAAGCAGGCGCGAAAAAAATTCAAATGACCGGCGGCGTCGATCCCACCGATCCGCAAACTTTCCGCGAACATGGCGGCTCGCTGATCTTCCGCGGCAAAGGCCCCAAGCGCCACGCAAGCGATCTTTCGATCGCGCATCGCCGCACCAACGCCAGCGGCGCACCGAAATCCGGCAACGGCAGCGTTGCGCCAAAAGCCGGCAATGGCGACGCCGGCGCACCGCCGTCCAGCGGCAAGCGCGGCGGAGACAACGCGTGAGCCTCGCCGAATTTCAATATCTCCGCCCGCGCACGATCGACGAAGCCGTCGCCTTTCTCGCGCGCCACGAAGGCGATCTCGAAATTCTAGCCGGCGGCACCGATTTAATTCCCTCGATGCGCCAGCGCCTCTTCACTCCCGGCTACGTCATGGACATCCGCGGCATCGCCGAAATGCGCGGCGTCCACGAAGATCACGAGTACACCACCATCGGCGCTCTCACTACTCTCACCGCCATCGAGCGCCACCCGCAACTCCGCCGCGACTACCCGGTCCTCACCGAAGCCGCCGCCACCGTCGCCTCTCCCATCCTCCGCAACATGGGCACTCTCGGCGGCAACATCTGCCTCGACACGCGCTGCCTCTGGTACAACCAATCGCTCACGTGGCGCCAGTCCTGCGGCTTCTGCATCAAAAAGGACGGCGATCTCTGCCACGTCGCCCCCGGCGGCACGAAATGCTGGGCCGCCTTCTCCGCCGACACGCCGCCCGCGTTGCTCTGCCTCGGCGCCGGAATCGAAATCGCCGGCCCGAAAGGCGTCCGCCGCGTCCTGCTAAATCATTTCTATACAAATGAAGGCGACGCCCGCATGAATCTGGCCCGCAACGAACTGGTCACGCGCGTCTACCTCCCGCGCTCAGCCGCAGGCCAACGCGGCGCCTATCGCAAACTCCGCGTCCGCGGCTCAATCGACTACCCGCTAGCAGGCGTAGCCGTTTCGTTCCGCCTGACCAACGGCCACATCAACGACCCCCAAGTAGCCATAACCGCCGTAAATCCAGCCCCATTCCTAGTCCCCGACGCCCACAATCTCCTAAATGGCCAAGCCCTAGATGAATCCGCCGCCGCAGCCGCAGGCGACGCCGCCGCCAACATCTCCAAGCCGCTGACAACGTCCGCGCTCACCCCCGAATACCGCCGCGAAATGGTCAAAGTCCTAACCAAACGTGCCCTACTCTCGCTCGGCTCCCGCTCCTAAACGCCGTCATTCCGAACGGCTTTTAGCCGTCATCCTGAGTCCGCCGCGGCGGATTAAGGATCTGCGATTGCTGTCGTGGTTGCCTTTTCTATCGTAGGGGCCGGGGTTCACACCGGCCCGGTTTGGCATTGGGTTTTCGGTCCCGCCCCTCAGGCCGCGCAATCGCCGCGACGAATGAAAACCCAAGACCAACCCGGGGGCGTGTAAACCCGCCCCCCTACAAACGCGCCGCGAAACCGCGTCAAAAAAGGCGTGTTTTCACGCGATTAGAAATTGATTCCGACCTTTGTTTTCTGCGGGTTACGACGATTTCTAATAATTTCGCACGCGATTAGAAATGCGGATACCCGAGGATCGAGATTGGAAGGTAGACCAACGGCGCACCGCAGAGACGCAGAGACCGCCGAGTTGAAAAAAGTGCGTTTTTGTCTCGATTAGACAGGGTCTCCTTTCAATGTTTTGTTGAAGTTACGCCCGTTTCTAATAAATCCATGTCTCGATTAGGAATTGCCTCCCGGTCCGCCAATGTAGCTCAGGTCTTTTTATCCTGAGGCCCCTTGCCGGGGCCGAAGGACAGACCTGAGGCCTTTTGCAGTTGGTTGTCGGCCCCGCAGCGTGTCCATCGTCGAACCAAAACCCAACTGCCTCATCTCTGAAGAGATGAGCTACATAAAGATCCATTTTGCGCGCACCTGCAGCAGCGTCAAACTGATCGCCGGGCTGAATCATCAGCCCGGACCCGGGCCAGCCCCGCGCTTAGGGGCTGCGCACCACCGCAACGAGGGTGGCGCAGTAATTACCAAGTGTCAATAGTCCCTTAGATCTAATTTGAGGGGGTACTGCGAAGCCCGACGTTTTAGATTGGAAATTGAAAAAGGGCCAAGCCCGCCGCGCGCCGCACGAGCATTTCTTCCAGCCTCTAGAACGCCTCCAGCGTTTAGCTTCTAGAACGCCGAAAACCCCAACCCTTCCAAGACCGGGAAGGATCGGGCACTCGGATGAGCAACCCTGTCGGAAATGGCTGCGCCACCCGCCCTGTTAATGGAGACCCTTAAACAACTGCCAGTTCAATCTGAATGGGCATCTCGTCCCACGTGCGACCTTCGAGGGTGCGTCCAGTTTTCTTTTTTTGAACACCACCCCACTGCTTAAAGAAAAACGCAACGTCAGCTCGTACGCATTGATCGCGAATTTCAGTCACCCATTGAGACTCGATCGTTCTAGCGCCAGGGCCCGATTCTCCGCCAACGATCGCCCAATCAATTCCTTTCAAATTCAGTTTTCCAAGACTAGCAAGCAGCGGCTCCAACGATACGAATTTCACTTGAGCGTCTGTTTTCCGGAGATCGTCGATTCTGTATTTGTATCTTTCAGTTTCAACGCTTACGCCCATCCATATCTGCGGCGACCATTCCAGATCATCGCTCAACTCCAACACCCGCTCAGACCGTTTCGTCAGGACCTGATATTGATGCCAGTGCGCCTTGTTCATCGCATCGAACACGCGCTTGATATAGTCGGTTGGCACATCCTTATGGAATAAATCACTCATGGAATTCACAAATATTCTTTTCGGAGTCTTCCAGCGGAGCGGTAGGTCCAACATCTGTGGCTGCACAGTAAGTTTAAATCCGTTTCGGTAATTGGGTTGCCCCATCGCCTTCAGACGCATCGACAGCCGCTCTGCATAGCAGTGCTTGCAGCCGGGGCTTATCTTGGTGCACCCCGTAACCGGGTTCCAGGTCGCATCGGTCCATTCGATATGAGAATTAGTGGCCATTGCGCGACTCCATCCTAATTCTACTTCCCGCAACGTACCTCGTCATTTCTTTTTACACAAGAGCCGTTGTATCTGTTCTAATAATTGAGTGACCGTACCTGAAGAGACAATTTGGGAGTTGGAGCCTCATACGGCCGCCAAGCATCGGATTCTTCAAAAGTATCTCGACGCATGGTTCCCGATTCTCGCGAGATTCAACAACCGGATTGTCTATGTCGATGGTTTTTCGGGCCCCGGCCGCTACTCAGGCGGCGAGCCCGGTTCCCCCATTATTGCCTTGCAATCCGCACGAACACACCGCGCCAAGTTAGCCGGCGAGATCGTCTTCCTCTTCGTTGAAGAGCGGCGAGATCGTGCGGACAATCTTCAACGCGAAATCAGCAGTCTTCAGCTGCCTGCGCACTTCAAAGTCGATCTCGAGTGCGGCGAGTTCGCAGAAAGTCTCGAGGCCAAACTCGATCAATTGGACGTCGCCGGGCACCAGATCGCTCCCACATTTGCCTTGATAGACCCCTTCGGATTTTCGGGTATCCCGTACAACCTCATCAGTCGACTGCTTTCCAAGAATAGGTGCGAAGTCCTCATCACATTTGTGGTCGATTCGATCAACCGATGGCTCACGCATCCCGACCCAAACATTCGTTCACACATTACCGAAACTTTTGGCACCACTGCAGCGATGGCGATTGCCGAAGGCATGGGCGACCGGCCCGCACAGCTCAAAAATCTCTATCAGCAGCAGCTCAGCAAAGTCGCGCAGTTTGTGCGCTACTTTGAAATGCGCGATTCTAATGACCGAGTGGTGTACTACCTGTTTTTCGCCTCGAACAACCGCCTTGGTCACCTCAGGATGAAGGAAGCTATGTGGAACGTTGATCCGCTCGGCGACTTTACGTTTTCTGACTCGACCAATCCTAACCAGCAAGTTCTTTTCTCCAGTCCCTCGGTCGAACCTCTTATCAGCGAGCTGGAGTCCGAATTTCACGGAACCCCCGAAATACCTACAGAACGGGTTGAAACATTCGTTCTGGACAGAACTCCATATCTGCGAAAGCACATGCGAAAAGCATTGAGCCAGCTCGAATCGGCGGGTCGGCTTAAAGTCGCGGAACTGAAGAGCGATGGCACTAAAAGACGCTCCGGCACTTATCCCAACGATTCGCTGCTGTCATTCCAATAGCATGGCACAGAGGCGAATAAAAAGCGAAAATAATCTACTTCGCGATTGCCCGAACCTTCCCGGTCTTGGGCTTTGGGAAGGGTCGGGGTTTCGGCGTTCTAGAAGCTAGACGCTGGAGGCTTGAGGCTGGAAGATCGCGCGCAGACGTGCGGCGGGCCTGGCCCTTTCCCAATCTCCAAACCCCTATCCCCTATTCCGCACGCCCTACCTCGTACCCCCTCAAATTAGATCTAAGGGACTATTGACACTTGGTAATTCCTGCGCCATCGTCGATGCGGTAGTGCGCAGTCCCTAAGCGCGGGGCTGGCTCTTCTGAGCCTGCTAGAAGTTTGCGCCGAAAATTTAGAAATGTAGGAGCAAGTGCAAAATGCGTGGCTTCGATGCCAGCGGCGATTCCGCTCGCGGCGATCGGGTTGGTTTTGTAGGGGAGGGCCGGGTTAGCCCTCCCGCGAGCGGCGATCTCCTGCCGCTCCCTGCCACGCGCTCAGCGCGTGGCCTCATCCACAGCCGAGGCCTCAAACCAACACCGATTGTAAAGCCCGCCAAAACCAGGCGGCACGGGAAGGCTAACCCGGCCCTCCCCTACAGTCGGAAACGGCAACGAAGCGAATCGGCAGCTTTGATTTTTGTTTCGGTTAGATATCGCCGTAGTTCTGGCGGACGGGAAGCAGGTGAGCTACATTACGCGGCGCGGAAACGTCAGAACGGCCGGGCGGAGCAAGCCCCGCCCCTACGGGATAAAGGCGAAGATCACGACCCGGGTCGGGAGAAAACTCATGGCGCAGGATGATGGGGGGAAGACGGCTGGAGCGGCTAAGTTGGTTGTGCGCAATATCGGGTTGCTGCTTAGCGGCGATTTGGCGAAACCGATCCTTGACGCCGATTGCATCATCGCGATTGATGGGCGGATTGCGGCGGTCGGGCGCGAGAAGGAACTCGATACGGCTGGGGCGGCTTCCGTCATTGACGCGCGGGGGACCGCTTTGGCGCCTGGGTTGATTGATAGCCATGTGCATCCTGTGTCGGGGGATTGGACGCCGCGGCAGAATCAAATTGGCTGGATTGATAGCTGCTTGCATGGCGGCGTTACTTGCATGATTTCGGCTGGCGAGGTGCATACGCCGGGGCGGCCGAAAGATGTGGTCGGGTTGAAGGCTATGGCGATCACTGCGCAACGCTCGTTCGCCGGCTTGCGGCCCAGCGGCGTGAAAGTTCTCGCGGGCGCGCCGGTGATCGAGCATGGAATGGTGGAGGAGGATTTTAAGTCGCTCGCTGAGGCGGGTGTAACGTTGCTGGGCGAAGTTGGCTTGGGCAGCGTGAAGGATGGAGAGACGGCGCGGCAGATGGTCGGGTGGGCGCGGAAATTTGGGATACAGAGCACGATTCATACGGGCGGGCCGTCGATTCCCGGGTCGAGCTTGATTGATCGCGATGTGGTGCTGGCTGCTGACGCCGACGTGATTGGGCACATTAACGGCGGGCATACGGCTTTGCCTGACGATCAGATTCGCGATTTGTGCGAGCGGTCGCCGCGCGGATTGGAGATCGTGCACAACGGGAACGAGCGCGCGGCGCTTTTGACTTTGCGTGCGGCGGCGGAATTGAAGCAGTTGGCGCGCGTGATTTTGGGGACGGATGCGCCGGCGGGGTCGGGCGTGCAGCCGCTGGGGATCGTGCGATTGATTGCGATGCTTTCGTCGGTGGGCGAAATTCCGGCGGAGGTGGCGTTTTGCTTCGCGACCGGAAATACGGCGCGGATGCGCAAGCTCGATTGCGGATTGATTGAAGTTGGGCGGGCGGCGGATTTTGTTTTTATGGATCGCGCGCAGCATTCCGCGGGGAAGACATTGCTCGAGAGCGTGCGGCTTGGCGATTTGCCGGGGATTGGGATGACGGTGATTGATGGCGTGGTGCGTTCGCAGCGCAGCCGCAACACGCCGCCGGCGGAACGAGTGCCGGTGATGGTGCAAGGGTAGCGGAGGGCGCGAGAAGACGTACCTCAGCGGCTAAAGCCGGCGTAAGTTGCGGCTGTTACGGCACGACTGAAGTCGTGCCCTGACAAATCATCGGACAAAATGATGCGCGACTCGTAGCCCACGCGAGCGGGAATCAACAAAACCTGACGAGGCTTCAGCGCAGGCCGTCTTCGCCTTTGATTTCTTCTTTTTTCAGGCCGCCTACTCTTGGTAGCGGGCGGCCGCTGTCGGTTACGGCTACGGCTACCATGATTTCGTTGGCGCGGGGGGCGTCGTTGAGGCGGACTTCCATGCCGTCGAAATGGCTGCGGACGAAGGCGGCGTCTTTGTGGCCTAGGGGGATGTCGAGAGGGACGCCTAGGCCGCCGCGTTTTTTGGAGGAAGGGATTAGCGCGGCGCCTTTGCCCAGGACTTTGCGGACTGGGGTGCCTAGTTTCGGGTGGAGGATGGCGGCGGCGTGTTCTAGTTCGCCGTCTTCGCCTACGGCGGCGGCTTTGCCGTAGCTTTCGGCGGAGGGGCCGGGGATGCCGAGAGCGGCTACGGCTTTTTCGGTGAGTAATGCGCCTAGTTCTTCGCCGATGGTCATTAGGTCGCTGAGATCTTCCACATATTTTCCGGCGTGGGGATTTTCGATTACGGCTACGGCGGCGGCGCGGCGCGTGGGTGGGGAGATTGGGTGGCCCATTTCGGTGTGGGTTTCTTCTACGAACGTCGCGATCTTGCGAATTTTGGCGATCATAGTTGGGCCTCTTTTCGGATGCGCGTCAGTTGGCGGGCGGAGCAAGCCCCGCCCCTACGGGAGCGATTCCGCGGCGCGTGATCTCGCGGTGCGGTCATCGCAGGCCGTCCTCGCCTTTGATTTCCCACGATTTTAGGCCGCCTATGCGGGCGTGGATGCGCGGGCCTGTGGTCATTACTAATGCTAGTAGGATTTCATTGGCGCGGGGGGCGTCGGCTAGGCCTACTTCCATGGAATCGAAATGGCTGCGGACGTAGGAGGCGTTGATGTGGGTGATGGGGACATCTAGGCGGGCGCCGGGGCTGCCTACTTTTTTCGTCGAGGCTACGATGGCTTTTGCGCCGCCTAGAATTTCGCGCATGGCGTAGCCGCCGGGGACGTGCCAGAGGGCGCCGTGTTCGAGTTCGCCTTTTGCGCCGACGATGGCGCCTTTGCCGTAGCCTTCGATGATCGTTGCGT
>Ga0310038_10002091_pt1 | contig 14735 bp, 13 predicted proteins | sample Sb_taG_6_FD_200461 | JGI IMG/M metagenome (GOLD analysis project Ga0310038, IMG submission 200461) | Peat soil microbial communities from Weissenstadt, Germany - Sb_50d_4_PS metaG (v2) (version 2) | ecosystem: Environmental > Terrestrial > Soil > Wetlands > Peat | place: Germany: Weissenstadt... | reverse complement strand
CTTTTGCGGGTCGTCGTGTTCGCGCCACGGAAGCATCGCGCCTTGGCCTTTGTCAGCGAGTCCAAGATGCTTCGAATACCATTCGCGCATTTGATCACGATTAGCGGATTTGAAGAAGACACCGCCGATTCCAAGGATGCGCCCGCGCTGCTCCATTTTGACAGGCGGCTTCGTCTTTTCAGGTTGCGGAGATTGCACTTCCTGTCCTCCTATTGAGCAGACCGAGATGAGCAACAGTGAGCCGAGCGCAATTGTGCTCCACGGTATTCCTTGCATCGGCGGATTATACATAAGTTTCGATTCGAATGGAGCAAACGGTTCGCTCAAGGTTCGCCGCGATTCACCCTTTCTAAATCGCGCATGAGGTCTCGAACTGGCCTGGCATCGCCCGTAGAGAACCAGGCTTGCGGGATCGCAAAGTATCCCAGATTGCGTGTTCATCGGCACGAGGCGCGGATGACTCCTGCAAAACGGCGTAGCGTTTACCAAGGGAGGCAAGGTGGTTCCAGAGCCAACTGGCCACGAACACAAAAAGCTGAGTCCGCGCTATCCGGCGTTCGGCGGCCGGGCGAGCCCAACTTCCGGCCGCCATTCGAACGCATCAGTGACCCACAGATTCCTCTGACGAGGCGGAAAATTAAAAGGGCTGCGACATTGGTTACGCTCTAGCCGCCAACTCCTGCGAGGGAGTCGACGACATGGAACATGCACCGTCACAGCCCCTGATGCGACCACCGCTTTCGCAGTTCCAAACCCCAACAGCCTCTCGCGAAGGCTGTCGGTTTTTTCGGGTCTGGTTGCCCAGCAAGTTGCCTCGTCGGGCTGGTCACCCGGCTTACTTCGGACTGGCGACTGTTAGGAAGCCAACCCTTTCAGCCATCGACGGGCGTAACACTAAGTTTGGTGCACACCATTGTCAATGCCCGGCTCTGGTGCAATTGTGGAAAACACCGCCAAGCTCCCATTGCACACCATTTAGGTAATTGACCGCGCCTACCGCGCCCGCTGTAATTATCCCAGCTTGGAGAGAGACCACCACATGCCGATCTTCCAGAGAATGCTCACCCAACTGCGGTCGGAAAGAGATCAGGTACAGCAGGAGTTGCAAAAGCTGGACGAGGCGATCCGTGTGATTGAAGCCGTCAACTCAACTGGACACCCGAGAGTAGGTCGTCCGCCGAGAGCGGCCGCTTTCCCCCGCAGGCGTGGTCGTATGACCGCCGCCGGACGGGCGAGCGCCGCTTGGTGGACACAACTTCAGCCTTGTCAATCCAGAAGTTGAAGTCTGGCCGATCACTTCAGAGTTGCCCGTCATTCGCCTGCAGTCAGGCTCGCCCCCGGAACTGGATGATTTTCCGGCGATCGCGTTTTGATGGTCTGCCTGCGGGTAACTCTCCGAACTGCTTCATCGCCTTACGCTCCGCTGCTACCTTCAGACGCAGCTCCCGGCTTGCCTCCGTCTCGCGGTAGAGCGTTTGTGCAACCGAAGCCGAGCCGCGCAACTCGCTGAGAAGCAGAACTTCCACCTGAAAGTCGCCGGCGTCGTTTGTCACTCGCAGTATGTCTCCAATCCGGACCTCGCGCGCAGCCTTGGCTGGCTGCCCGTTGGACTGAATTCTTCCCAGCTGACATGCTCGTGCAGCTAATGCTCGCGTCTTGAAAAACCTTGCGGCCCAGAGCCACTTGTCCATTCGTACAGAGGTCATAATCTATTTTCCTATACGCATGGGATTTCAGCGGGGCATCCGTATAGCGCCCTCACGTAAACCGCGAAGAACTGGCGGCGATGCCGCATTCCGGTCGGTTTGTCGGCAACCCTTCCCTAACCCGCTTGTGGAAGAGTCGCCCGTCATCCAGGAGCCTGCAACGGCGGTTCTTGCGCTTACTCTCTTAAATCAGGCCGGGTCAATACGCGGGTCTAGTACGCATACGCCTTGAGGAACACGAAAACCACCACGCCGGTGATCGAAACATAGAGCCAAACGGGGAACGTCAAGCGTGCGATTCGGCGGTGCATCGCGAACCGGCCCGTCAGCGAGAAGAAGAACGTCGTGAGCACCATCGGCAGCGCGACGATGGAAAGAATTACGTGGCTGGCTAAAACAGAAAGGTACAGCGTGCGCACCGAGCCGTGACCAGGGAAAATCGTGTCGCCGTGCAGTGCGTGGTTCACGATGTAGCTGATGAGAAAAACGGAAGAGAGCGCGAAGGCCAGCAGCATGCTCGTGCGATGCGCTTCCCTGTTGCGCTGTTTGATGAAATACAATCCCACGCAGAGCGCAATCGCGCACAATCCGTTCAGAAGCGCGTTGAGGGCCGGCAAGAACATCCAGCGCCCGGCAAAATCAGCCGAAGCATGATGCACGTACAGCAGCCACAGCAGGAATGACACAGCGAGGCCGCTCACCACGACAATCGCTCCAACCGCCGGGCGCGGACGAATTTCAGCCTGTTCCATGCTGACAATTAAATCACAAAAATCCATCCGCAAGTTCAGGTAGAGCCCGCCGCAAGGGCGGCAACATGACTTCCGAATTTGCCCGTCATCCAACCGAAATCCCAATGCACCGCGAATCAACAGCCATTCGGGAACCACCTCCGGCTGTGACTTCGGTCACCGCCGAGACCTGCGCTTAGGGTGCGCCATTAAGACTGACGTTAGATGGTTCGCGCAACCCAAGAATTTCGCCAGTGCTGGTCAATAACCGTCGACTTCGACGACAGCTTTGGCAAAAGCTTCCGGGGCTTCCTGAGGCAGATTGTGCCCGACGCCGCCGTTGATGGTCTGGTGCGCATATTTGCCCAAGAATTTCTTGGCATAGGAACTGGGGTCCGGGTGTGGTGCGCCATTGGCATCACCTTCAAGGGTAATGGTGGGCACGGTGATGACCGGTCCTTCGGCAAGCCGCTTTTCCAGATCGTCATATTTGGGCTCGCCTTCAGCCAGGCCGAGCCGCCAGCGATAGTTATGGATAACGATAGCGACGTGATCGGGGTTGTCGAAGGACGCGGCGCTGCGGTCGAACGTGGCATCATCGAAGTTCCACTTCGGCGATGCGATCTGCCAAATCAGCTTCGAAAAGTCGTGGCGGTATTTGTCGTAGCCGGCGCGGCCGCGTTCCGTCGCAAAATAATATTGATACCACCATTGCAGCTCGGCCTTTGGGGGCAACGGTATCTTGCCGGATTCCTGGCTGCCGATCAGATAACCGCTCACGGAGACGAGCGCCTTGCAGCGTTCCGGCCAGAGCGCCGCCAGGATGTCGGCCGTCCGCCCTCCCCAATCATAACCGGCGAGGATCGCCTTTTGGATCTTGAGAACATCCATCAGCGCGATGATGTCGACAGCCACCACGGATGGCTGGCCATTGCGAAACGTTTCCCTGGAAAGAAAGCGCGTCGTGCCATAGCCGCGCAGATATGGGACGATCACCCTGTAGCCCGCCGCCGCCAGCAAAGGCGCGACATCGACAAAGCTGTAAATGTCGTAGGGCCAGCCGTGCAGAAGAATTACCGCACGACCATCGGCGGGGCCCGCTTCAGCGTATCCAACGTTGAGAAGCCCAGCATCGATCTGCTTCAGTGAGCCAAACGATGTGTTCGTCCCCGGCTTAGTCGTGGGCGCATCTGCCGGTTTGGCCTTGCCGGATTGTGCGTCCGCAGACCCGGTCATGAGGAGCTCAGCGGCGGCAATGGTCAGGGCCGCAGTGCCCAGGAAGCGGCGGCGATCATGGTTGATTTCTTCGGACATTGCTCTCCCTCCTAATCCTGTTCACCGAGAGTTTGGACGTACGTTTTGCCGTAGGGATAGAAAAGCTCCTTGCGGCCTTGCTGCCACGCCGCTTTGAGCTCGGGGGTGGTGATGTCCCAGTCCGGCCGGCATTTCTTGCTGACGGCACGCAGGTCCTGGCGGAGATCTTCCACAGTGGGCCGGCCGAAGAACCAGTAGCCGTTGTAGATCTTATAAATGACCAGACCGGGCTCGAGGACAATCGTGTGGGGGATCATGGGATTGTTGACGGGATCCGTGTATTCGGCGATGTCGAGATCTTTTTGCACCATCCGCCCCGCGTCGGAGAGGAAAGGCCAGTGGGCGCCGACTCCGCTGCGATATTCATTCGTCTGAGTGATATTGTCGGTGCTGATCGTGACTAGCCGGCAATAGGCAACCTCGAGCTCACGATGGAGTTGAACCAGCCCTTCCGCCTGCCGGCGGTCCTTGGGGCAGAAACCTCCGCGGCTGAGGACGAGAACCATCGGATGTTGTCCTTGCAATTCGGAGAGCTTGCGGCGTTTCGCAGTGTGGTCGGAAAGCTCATAGTCGGGGAAGATTGCCCCTGGAACCATGTCAGATCGCATAGGAAATCCTCCGACCCTTGGATGCGCGTCGCCGGATTACGTCTCAAAGGTTAGTAGCCGGCGTTCTCATAGCGGCCTCAGCCAACGCGCCGTGACAGAAGCTCAGGGCGTGAAGAACTGACAAAGCCTCGGACCAATGCGGCAATCTCATCTGCAGCCGTATCCAATGCGAAATGGCCGCCATCGACGATGTGCACTTCGGCCTTCGGCACGTCGCGGCGATAGGCTTCCGGCTCCGAGAGGTCGAACGAGAGGTCATACTTTCCCCAGATCACCAGCAGGCGCGGCTGCTTCTCGCGCATCCATGCTTGCCATTTCGGGTAGGAGTCGACGTTCGTCCGATAGTCGTAGAAGAGATCGCTCTGAATCTCGGCCTGGCCGGGCTGGTTGAGAAAGGCAAATTCATCGGTCCAGAGATCCGGGGCGTAGCGTTCCACGTTGGGGTCATTTCCAACGTGGCGGCCGCGCGTCGTAGCCAGCGACAGTAGATTTGTGCGAAGCGCCCTTTCGTTCGCAGCTCGATCGGCCCAAAAGGCCCGCCGTGTCTTCCAAACCGCGCCCAAGCCTTCTCATTGTGTGCCACAGCGTTCTGGACGATGAGACCCTCGATCCGTTCCGGATGAGCCCGGGCCATGCGAAAACCCACAGGGCCGTCGTAATCCTGCATGTAAAGCGCGTACCGTGACAGTCCAAGCGCTTCGGTGAAGCGATTCATGATCTCGGCAATGTGATCGAACGTGTACGCGAATTTCTTCGGGTCCGGCCAATCGCTGTGCCCGAAGCCCGGGTAATCAGGCGCGACAAGGTGATGGTGGTCCGAAAGACGCTCGAAAAGCGGCTCGAACATCCGCGAGGACGATGGAAGTCCGTGCAAGAGCAGAATCGTCGGCGCGTCCTTCGGCCCGGCCTCTCTGTAGAAAATAGACAGCCCATCGATCTGTACCGTGCGGTAAGAGGTCGAGTGCTTCATGCGATCATCCTTTCCTTTGCAGCAATTGTTGCCAACTCACATGGTCAGCACAACGCGGAACTCAGCTTTGCCGCTCATCATTCGCGCGTAAGCCTCGTCCGCCTTTTCGAGCGGATATGTTTCAATCATGGGACGCACGCCGGTCAGTTCGGCGAAGTTCAGCGTGTCCTCGGAATCGGCCGGTGTTCCCGCGGCCCAGCCCTGAATCCTTCGACTTCCACTGATGAGCTGTACCGGCGCGGCCTCGATGGGATCGAATGCCACACCTATGACCATGAGCGTGCCGTTCGGGCCCAGACCGTCGATCAGCTCGGACATCGCTTTCGAGCTCGGTGCTGTGGCCAGAATCGCCTTTGCCCCGCCCAGCTTTTGCAATGCTTCGGCAGTGTCTTGACGGAGAACCACCTCCGGCTCCGTGTGAGTCCCGAGGTGACGATTGCCATGGGTATGATGTCGCTGGCCCCGGGCGAGGGACTTGCTCTGGAGACCGGTGAAATCTTGGCCAGCCACTCTCCCTGCAACGATGAAATGGACGCGTATGAACGCTTACTGGGAGCGGCGATGACAGGGGAGAGTACGCTGTTTGCCCGCGAAGACTACGTGGAAGAAGCCTGGCGCATCGTTGATCCCGTGGTGAAAACACTCACGCCGATTTATCAGTATGCGCCGAAGACGTGGGGCCCTGACGAGGTCACGCGCGTTGCCCCGACCGGAGGCTGGCACAACCCTACTCCAGGCCCGGAGACCTTTATGGCCGGCAGCCTGGCGGCGTGACGGGAGAACTCTGAAGGAATTAAACTAAACCGTTACAAGGTAGAGGACGGGCGGTAGGCGGAGCAACTGGAATGCAGACTGGATCAAGCGCATCAAGAGGAGAGCAGCGTGACGGACCAGCCAGGGTTTCGACAGTATTCCTTCACATCATTCCGAACTCATCGAGATACGAGTCTGGTATGACTAGCCACCACAAGACCAAACGCAAACCGTGCAATAAAGATGAGAAGAGGGAATATCTATGACTCCCGTTGCGTCCGCAGACTCCGTCAAGCTCTCGGTCACCAACCAGCCCCTCTCCGCCGAAGAACTGCGCAAGATGAATGCCTACTGGCACGCGGGCAACTATCTTTCCGTCGGACAGATTTACCTCCTAGCTAATCCGCTGCTGCGCGAGCCGCTGAAGCTTGAGCACGTGAAGCCTCGGCTGCTTGGTCACTGGGGCACGACGCCCGGGCTCAACTTCATCTACGTGCACTTCAACCGCTTGATCAAGAAGTATGACCTCAATGTCATCTACGTTTGCGGTCCCGGGCACGGCGGGCCCGGCATGGTGGCGAACACCTATCTTGAAGGCACATACACGGAGCTCTACACCAACATTCAACAAAACGAAGAGGGCATGAGAGAGCTGTTCAAGCAATTCTCCTTCCCTGGAGGCATCCCCAGCCATAATGCGCCTGAGACACCCGGCTCCATCCATGAAGGCGGAGAACTCGGCTACGCATTGGCGCATGCTTACGGGGCCGTCTTCGACAATCCCGACCTTGTGGCCTGTTGCGTGGTCGGCGATGGCGAAGCGGAAACGGGACCGCTCGCCACCAGTTGGCATTCCAACAAGTTCCTGAATCCGGGACGCGATGGGGCCGTGCTTCCCATACTGCACCTGAACGGCTACAAGATTGCGAACCCCACCGTGCTGGGTCGCCTCGGCGACGAAGAGCTGACGCAGCTCTTCCATGGCTACGGATACAAGCCCTACTTCGTGGAAGGGCACGAGCCAGAAGCGATGCACCAGCGCATGGCCGCGGCGCTCGACACGGTGATCGCGGATATTCACGCCATCCAGCACGAGGCCCGCAGCAAAGGATCAACCAAGCTTCCGATGTGGCCTATGGTTGTCTTGCGCACTCCCAAGGGCTGCACTGGACCTAAAATTGTGGATGGCAAGCCTGTCGAGGGTACGTGGCGTGCCCATCAGGTGCCCGTGGCCGACCTGGACACCAAGCCGGAGCACTTGGCGATCCTCGAAGACTGGCTAAAGAGTTATCACCCGGAAGAGTTGTTCGATGAAAGCGGGAAGCTGATGGCGGACCTAGCGGAGCTCGCCCCGGAGGGTGACCGCCGCATGGGCGCGAACCCGCACGCAAATGGCGGCCTGCTTCTGACGGACCTGCTGATGCCCGACTTCCGCGAATATGCGGTTCCTGTTCCCAAGCCCGGTAGCGAGACGGCAGAATCTACCAGAGTCCTAGGTTGTTTCTTGCGTGACGTGATGAAGTTGAACCTGCAGTACGCAAACTTCCGCGTCTTCGGCCCGGATGAAACCGCCTCCAACCGGCTCGACGCTCTGTACGAGGCCACGGGCAAAGTGTGGATGGAGCCGATTCTTCCGGTTGACGAGCACTTGTCGCCCGACGGGCGTGTGCTGGAAGTCCTGAGCGAGCACATGTGCCAGGGCTGGCTGGAGGGTTATCTGCTCACCGGCCGCCATGGCTTTTTCTCCTGCTATGAGGGCTTCATCCACATCGTGGATTCGATGTTTAATCAGCATGCGAAATGGCTCAAGACCACACGCTGTATACCCTGGCGTCGTCCCATCTCGTCGCTGAACTATCTGCTGACCTCCCACGTCTGGCGTCAGGACCACAATGGCTTTAGCCACCAGGATCCCGGCTTCATTGATTTCGTGATGAACAAAAAGGCCGACATCATCCGCGTTTACCTCCCGCCTGACGCCAACACCTTGCTTTCTGTGGCCGACCACTGTTTGCGCAGCCGCCACTACGTTAACGTGATTGTGGCGGGTAAGCAGCCCGAACTGCAGTGGCTCGATATGGATGCCGCCATTGCCCACTGCACGAATGGGATTGGCATATGGTCATGGGCATCGACCGACCAGGCCAGCGAGCCGGATGTGGTGATGGCTTGTGCCGGTGACGTGCCGACACTGGAAACACTCGCGGCGGTTGACCTTCTGCGTCAGCACTTTCCCGATCTCAGGATTCGAGTCGTTAACGTGGTGGACCTGATGACCCTGCAGCCTCGCAGTGAACATCCTCACGGACTCTCCGATCCCGAATTTGATTCCATGTTCACCACGGACAAACCTGTGATCTTCGCCTATCACGGATATCCCTGGCTCATTCACCGGCTGTGCTATCGCCGCCATGGTCACGATAATTTCCATGTGCGCGGCTATAAAGAAGAGGGCACCACCACAACTCCCTTCGATATGACCGTCATGAATGACCTTGATCGCTTTCACCTTGCCGGCGATGTGGTGGACCGGGTGGCGAAATTGCAGCGCATCGGGGCGCACTTCCAGCAGTTCCTGCGGAACAAGTTGGTGGAGCACAAGCAATACATCCGCAAGCACGGCGACGATATGCCGGAGGTGAAGAACTGGAAGTGGCCATACTGACAAGTGAAGATTCTCGTGCTCAATTCGGGCTCCAGCAGCCAGAAGAGCTGCCTGTATGAAATTGGCGAGGCTCTCCCCGAGAGCCCGCCGCCTTGCTTGTGGGAAGGCAAGATTGAGTGGCACGGCGAAATCGCGGAAGCCGAGGTGAAGAACTCGCATGGGGTTGTGGAACTGGATCAGCTTAAGGTCTCGTCGCGCGCAGAGGCTGTGGAGCATTTACTCAGTGCTTTGTTTAAGGGCAAGGCACGTGCCGTCGCCTCAGCTACTGAGATCGATGTCGCCGGGCACCGAGTAGTGCATGGCGGCCCGCACTATGAAGAACCGGTTCTGCTTACTACGGAAGTGAGATCGGAGATCGCAGAGATGTCCAGTTTTGCTCCCCTCCACAATCGCGCTGAACTCGAAGGCATGGAGATCGTCGAAAGATTGTTAGGCGCGGTCCCGCAGGTCGCGGTCTTCGACACCGGTTTTCATCGCAAAATGCCGCAGGCTGCGGCGGTGTACCCAGGGCCATACGAATGGTTTGAAAGGGGCATCGTTCGCTACGGATTCCACGGCATTAACCATCAGTATTGCGCGGCACGCGCCGCGCAACTCCTGCGCAAAGAGTTGAACTCCCCCAAATTGGTCACTTGCCATCTGGGCAACGGTTGCTCACTGGCCGCAGTGCGTGAGGGTCGCAGCATCGACACCACCATGGGGTTCACTCCTCTCGAAGGCCTAATGATGGGAACTCGCTCGGGTTCGGTCGACCCGGGAATTCTCACCTACCTGATGCGGCAAGGCCGGCTCCAGGCACAGGAGATCGATGACGTCCTAAACAAGGAATCAGGCCTGCTGGGAATCTCGGGTATTTCGGGGGACATGCGCGCGATTGTGGCTTCCATTAAACAAGGGCATTCACGAGCACACTTGGCATTTGACATGTATGTACATCGTCTGCAGGCAGGCATTGGCGCCATGGTTGCTGTGTTGGGAGGAATTGATGCGCTGGTATTCACAGCTGGGGTCGGGGAAAACTCGGCTGATGTGCGCGACGCCGCTTGCCAACCGCTGGGTTTTATTGGCCTCAAACTCGATGCGGCGGCCAACGCGCAACGTTCTACCGACGCAGACATTGCTGCCTCGGATTCGGCGGTTCGCGTTCTGGTGATTCGAGCGCAGGAAGACTGGGCGATCGCCAGAGAGTGTTGGAACCTCATGCCAAAGCAGGGCATCACGGTGGGGGGTAGTGATCTGCCCCGCAACATGGGCTAAAGAACCCCGGCAGGTACGCCGGGTCCCCGATTCGGCGATTCGGCCGTCTCTACCGACCTTAGCAACTGCATTCTCTGCCGGCTCTGACCGTCACTGGCTGTTGCGCTCACCGTGGCCGTGAACCAAACGGGCAACGCACCGTCCCGGGCGTAAGCCTCCAGCTCCTCCTGGCTCATGCGCTCGAAGAGTTCGTTCAGGTTTACGTGCTCGCTCCGGTCCACCCACTGACCGGCTGCGTTGATCTTCGAATACGCTTGGATGGCAGCGACCACCGCCGGCGCGGTCACATCAACCTCGCCAGCTTGCTCGATAATGCGTTCCAGGGCTGCCCGGACGTTCCGCTGGCGCTTCGAGAAGAGCCCCAGGACGTGAGCGTGCCGGTAGACCGTCGCCCTGTTGGTGAGCTCGTACTGCTTCGCTATTCCGGCTGGACTGCGCCAGTTGATGAAGTCATGCTCTATCTCGTCCCGCAGAGGGTGAGCGCAAATTTTGCATTCCGCCGCATGGCGCCCAAGATTGACGGACCCGCTCCGTTTATCGTTGTTGGTCATTGGCTAGGATCATTGGCGATGGATTTACAGGGAGGCAAATTCCGGCATCCATCCGTTAAGTTTTGGACCAGTTGGGACAGGAGTTGGCTAGGGGATGGTTGTAACTGGTTGAAAAGATGGTGGAGCTAGTCGGGATCGAACCGACGACCTCATCGTTGCGAACGATGCGCTCTCCCAGCTGAGCTATAGCCCCACGCGGCCGGACAATTATTCTAGCAGACACGCCCGTACCTGCTATTGCGCGAAGGAACCTAATGCCTGCCGGAGCGCGCCGTCAACCTGCGCGCCATCGGGCAGACTGCCTTGGGCGAAATCGCGAGCGCCACCACCCCGGCCACCGGCGGCGGCCAGCGTGTCCTTCAACAGCGCGCCCATGTTGAACGGCAGCCCGGGCGTCTGGCAGAAAACCAGCGTCGGCGGGCCGGAGGTCGAGGCCACCAGCGCTACGGCCGGACCCGCGGCAGCGATCTTCTGCGCCAACAGCTTGACGAAGGCCACATCGCGATCGGGAAAGACTTTCGTCACCATGCGAAAAGGATCGCTTCGCGAGGAATGACGCAGAGTCGACTCGGCCACGAGGCGCGCCGCAGAGAGCTCCGCCAGCTCTTCCAGCAGCTTCTGCTGCGTTTTCTGCGCCGCCTTCAGCTCCCCCTGCGCCCTCCGCACCTGCTGCGGGACGTCGGAGATATGCGCCGAAAACACCGCGGCTGCCTCCACCAGCGTAGCGTAATCGCGCTGGGCGGCGGTGACGGCGCGCTCTCCGCACACGAACTCCACACGCACACCCTGGCGCGCGTTCTCGGTCTTGCGCAGCAGGATGGGGCCGATCTGGCCGGTGGAACGCACATGGGTGCCGCCGCAGGCGGTGAGATCGAAATCGCGGATGTCGATGAGGCGCAGCTTGTCGCGTTGCGCTTCCGGCAGCTTGCGCACGCCCAGTGCCCGCGCTTCTTCGAGCGAGGCGAAGCGTATCTCCACCGGGCGGTCGTCGGTGATCACGCGGTTGGCGAGCCGGCCGGCCTCCTCGAGTTGCGCCGGCGCGAGCGAGCGCGCCTGCAGGTCGATGGTGCAGCTCTCCTCGCCCATGTGGAATGAAACCGTCGGCATTGCGAAGAGACCGACGAATGCGGCCGAGAGGACGTGCTGCCCGGAGTGCTGCTGCATGTGGTCGCGGCGCCGCGCGGCGTCAATCGTGCCGCGGACGCGGGTTCCCGGCGCCAGGCTCGCCGCCGGATCGATGTAGTGGAGAATCGTTCTCTGCTCGTCTTCGGCCACCTCGGTAACCCGCAGCTTCTGCCCGTTCGCCACCAGCCAGCCGGTGTCGAAGGCCTGCCCGCCGCTGGTGGGATAGAACGCTGTCTGGTCGAGAATGACTGCCGGACGCTCGCCGCAAACGACCTCGCACACGGCGGCGTCGAATTCGTAGAGGAACGAGTCGGTGTAGTAGAGGCGGGAAGTCATGGGGATTTGTGATTTCTGATTGGTGATTTGTACACAAATTTAATACGGTCCTATGATTCCGCCGATCGCGCCCGACACCGGCGCTTTCCTCTCCGCCGCCGCGATCACATCAATGTACTTCAAGCCTGAGCCGGTGTTGAAGAGCACCACTTTCTGTTCGGAAGTGAAGAATCCGCTGGCCAGCAGGCGGCGATAGGCAGCCAGCGCGGCCGCACCCTCGGGAGCGGCGAAGATGCCCTCGTGGGTGGCCCAGGCGCGCAGGGCATCCATGATCTCGTCGTCGCTGACCGCGATGGCGGTGCCCTGACTCTTGTGCAGAATGTCGAGAATCAGATAGTCGGCGTAGGCTTTGGGCACGCGCAGGCCGGCGGCTAAGGTCGTGCCATGAGGCCATGGATCCGAAACCGCTTTGCCTTCATCCCATGCTTTAACAATAGGGGCACAGCCGGTTGACTGCACAGCCACCATGCGTGGCCATCTCTTGCCGATCCAGCCCAGGGCCTCCATCTCCGCGAAGGCCTTCCACATGCCGATCAGGCCGACGCCGCCGCCGGTGGGATAGATGATGGCGTCGGGCAGCTCCCATCCCATCTGCTCGGCCACCTCGTAGCCCATGGTCTTCTTGCCTTCCACGCGGAACGGTTCCTTGAGGCTGGAGATGTCGAACCAGCCCTCCGACTGCTTGCGTTCGCCGACCATGCGCGCGCAGTCGCTGATGAGTCCGTCCACGAGCGTGACGTGGGCGCCGTAGGTGCGGCACTCAACCAGGTTGGCCTGAGGGACATCGCGCGGCATGAAGATGTGGGCCTCGATGCCGGCTGCGGCTGCGTACGCGGCCAGCGCGCTGGCGGCATTTCCCGCCGAGGGGACAGCCAGCTTCTTGAGGCCAAAAGCCCGCGCCATGGTGACGGCTGCGCACAGCCCCCGCGCTTTGAAGCTGCCCGTGGGATTGAGACCTTCGTCCTTAATCAGGACATGCGGGTATTGGCGGCTGTGCAGCAGGGGCGTGAAGCCTTCGCCCAGGGAAACAGGTTCGGCAGCGGGCAGGACCTCGGCATAGCGCCACATGCTGGCCACGCGACCGGCGAGCACCTCGCGCGTGAAGCGGCCGCGCAGAGCCTTTAGGTCGTAGCGAACGTAGAGCGAGCCACCGTCCTCAGGGCAGACGGTCCGCGGCTCCTCCGCCGAGAGCCGCGCGCCGCACTTCGAGCACTCCAGCGCAACCATCTTCGCCATGACCGGGCAGTGTAACAAACCCTGCGGATAGCTCCCGGAACGGAGTGTTCCCGGAAAGGCACGTGAGGGTACCACCGTAACGGTGAAACCTTAAACCTACTGCCGATAACATCCGATAAATTTCCTGGCATGCCGTGCGCTTGATTCACGCCGTAGCAATTTGAGGTCTGTGGGTGGCCGGCGTCGGCCAGGGACGACCGCCGGGGGGGAACTCGAAACCAGACGCAAGGAATAGGCGTGCCTTGGGTGCGCACCCCTGGCAAGGAGGAGATCCATGCGCAGAACAGCGTTGGCAGTCGGGTTGTGGATGGTGGCGTTGGCCGTTACGGCTTTGGCACAGCAGCAGCCGGCTAGCCTTTGGCTTACGAAATCCTACCTACCCACGACCGGGGAGGCGCCGTTCGTCGTCGAAAGACGGGTGGCGGAAGTAGCGGTGCAGTTAGCGGTCACCGACCGCGGCGGCAAGCCGGTGACGGAACTCAGCCGCGACGACTTGCAGATCCTCGACAACGGCAAGCCTGCGGCCATCACTCAGATCCGCCGGGAAGATGAACTGCCGCTGCGCCTCGCCCTGGTGGTCGACTGGAGCGACTCCATGCGGAAGGATCTCGGATTCGAGCGCAAGGTGGCGCTGGACTTCCTGCGCACGGGGCTTCGCCCGGATACAGACCGAGCCATGGTGGTGGGTTTCCGCTATCGCGTAGAGGTCACGCAGCCGCTCACCGGAGACGTTCAGCGGCTGGAGGCGGGGCTGCGGCCGGTCGCGGGCGTGTCCCTGAGTTCGGTGTACGACGCGCTGATTGCCGCAACCGATGCGCTGCGCGACGCCGACCCCTCCCTGCCCCAGCGCCGCGCCATCGTGCTGTTGAGCGACGGCGAGGACAACGTCAGCGCCCATGGTTGGGCCGACGTGATCCAGGCAGCGCAGCGATCCAACATTACTATCTATACCATCGCACCCCGCCGCCGAGCGAGGTCCGCAGGCGACGATGTGCTGCTGAAACTGGCTGCGGTCACCGGCGGCCGAGCGTTTTTCATCTCCCCCTCCGGAGAGCAGCCGGCGTTTGACGCCATCCAGCAGAATCTGAGGCTGCGTTACGCTGTGTATTTCAAGCCCGGCGCGGTGGGCGGCGACCGCTTCCGCTCGCTGGAGATCACGCCCAGGGATCGGAACCTGCAGGTGTGGGCGCGGCACAGTTATTATGCGGACTGGGAGTAAGAGCGGGCTGCTAGAATCACAGCAGTGACCCCGGCGATCCGACTGCTCGCGATCGATATTGACGGTACTCTCCTCGATCCGCAATTCCAGGTTTCTCCCGCCAATCTGGCCGCTCTCACCCGCGCGCACCAGGCCGGCGTCGAGATCGTGCTGGTCACCGGACGCCGCCACCAGTTTGCGCTGCCGATCGCGCAGTCGCTCGGGTTCGACCTCTGGCTCATCAGTTCGAACGGGGCGGTCACCCGCTCGCTGCGGGGCGAGCTG
>Ga0310038_10002074_pt1 | contig 14813 bp, 11 predicted proteins | sample Sb_taG_6_FD_200461 | JGI IMG/M metagenome (GOLD analysis project Ga0310038, IMG submission 200461) | Peat soil microbial communities from Weissenstadt, Germany - Sb_50d_4_PS metaG (v2) (version 2) | ecosystem: Environmental > Terrestrial > Soil > Wetlands > Peat | place: Germany: Weissenstadt... | reverse complement strand
GTTATCAGCTCCAACACCCCTGCGCAGGTCAGCAGTGGCACGTCAATTTTCCCCTCTTCGCAGCAAGTGAACGCGATCTACCCGGAAATTGAGAAGCTCTACATTGACCTGCATCGCAATCCCGAGCTTGCGTTTCACGAGCAACGGACAGCGGCCGAACTGGCTGAGCGCGTTAAGGCCCTGGGCTATGACGTCACCACCGGCATTGGGGGCACGGGCATCGTTGCCATCCTGAAGAATGGGCCGGGGCCCACCGTGATGTTGCGCACTGAACTCGATGCTTTGCCGATCGAGGAAAAGACCGGACTGCCGTTTGCCAGCACCGTCAAAACCAAGAACGCGGCGGGCGAAACCGTTCCCGTGGCGCACGCCTGTGGTCACGATTTGCATATGTCGGCATGGGCCGGCACGGCGGAACTGATGGCGCAAAATCGCCAGCGTTGGCGCGGAACGTTAATGCTGGTTGGGCAACCGGCGGAGGAGATCGTTTCCGGCGCGGCCGCAATGGTGAAGGATGGCTTGTTCACACGCTTCCCGAAACCGAATTACGCCTTGTCGCTGCATGACGAGCCTACGCTGCCATCAGGCGTTATCGGCTATCACGCCGGCTTCTTCCGCGCCTCCGCGGACACGCTTGAGATAACGATTTTCGGCCGGGGCGGACATGGCGCTGCTCCCCACACTACGGTCGATCCCATTGTGATCGCGGCGCGCATGATTCTGGGTTTGCAAACCATCGTCTCGCGGGAAAACAATCCCATGGACCCGGCTGTGATCACGGTTGGCAGCATCCACGGGGGGACGGTAGCGAACATCATCCCCGAGCAGGTCAAGCTCTTGCTCACGGTGCGGACGTTCAACCCGGAAGCCCGCAAACGCCTATTGGCCGCGATCGAGCGGGAAGCGAAGGGCGAAGCCCTCGCGGCCAACGCGCCCAAAGAGCCGCTGGTAGAAGCGAAGTCCGGCACCGACGCCGTGTACAACGAGCCGGAGTTGACCCGCCGGATGGTGGCCGTTTTGCGCGCCACGCTTGGACCCAAGAACGTGGTCGAGATGCCGGCGGAGATGACATCAGAAGATTTCTCGCAGTACGGGCTGGCGCCGGTGTTCCGGCAGTGTTACTGCACATCGGGGCCGTAGACCCGGCGAAATTGGAGGCCGCACGTCAGTCCGGCGTTCCACTTCCGAAGCTGCATTCGCCGCAATGGGCTCCCGAGCGCGAGCCAACTCTGAAGGCCGCAATCACCGCTGAAACAGCGGTGTTGCTGGACTTATTCAAGAGCGAGTAGCAGAAGGGGGCCCGAAGGCCCCACGCTCAATCCCGTGGCCCGGATTATCCTTTGAGCTTCTGGCGTTCGCAGGCCTCGATCACCTTGGTCGGATCCACGGCATCGTTGTCCACCTGCTCTTCGATCACCTTACCTGATTTGTCGATGAGGTAGGTGGCCCGGCGCGCCGTGGTCATCTTGGTGCCCTGAATATCGCGTTCCGTGGTAAGGCCGTACTCCTTGGTAACGGCGCCACCCCAGTCACCCAGCAAGGGAAAACTGATGTCGTTTATCTTCGCGAAGTTGAAGTTGGAGAAGGGGCTGTCCATGCTCACACCCAGCACCTGGGTGTCGGCGGCTTCCAGCTTGGAGATATTCTGCTGGAAGGCCTTCATCTCCTTGGTTCAGCCGCCGGTAAAGGCGAAGACGTAAAACGCCAGAGCGACGTTCTTCTTGCCGCGGTAATCGTGCAGTGAGACCTTCTTCAGTTCTTTTCCGTCGAAGGCGAGCAGGGTGAAATCGGGCGCCATATCGCCGACCTTGATCTTCATCGGCGGCGGAACCGGCTTGTCCTCGGGAGGACGGGCGGCGCCGCCGGTGGCGGCCAGCAACATGGCAAGCGTGAGCACGGTGGCCATCAGTGTTTTTGACATAAAACCTCGCAACCTTGCGCTGAAGGGATTCCGGCCTTCCCCACGGGCCGGGCAGCAGGTCTTATATATTACCAGCGGATCGCGGGCCCGGCACCGCCGACAGCATTGCCATAGCCGCCAGATTCCAAGTACATTGACGGTCAGCCCTTGAACGCACCACCCGCCAGAGCACCGCGGGGCACGGCAAGAAATGAACCAGACCATCAACGACATCTTCCTCTCTGTCGTCGAGCGCAACCTCGACCAGGCGATGCTTTACAAGCAGACCGTCAAGTGGATTCCCATCTCCTCGCGCGAGCTCTACCGCGACGTGGTCGGCACGGCGCGCTCGCTGGCCAAGTGGGGCATCGGCAAGGGCGACCGCGTCGCCATCCTCAGCGAGAACCGCCCGGAATGGGCAGTGGCGGACTTCGCCACCATGCTGCTGGGAGCCGTGGATGTTCCTGTCTACCCGACGCTGACCGACGAGCAGACCGCCGCCGTGCTCAAGGACTCGGGCGCGCGCGTGATCTTCGTCTCCACCGTCGAGCACCTGAAGCGGGTGCTGGCCATCAAGCCGCAGACCGCGCTGGAAAAAGTGGTGGTGATGGATTACGTGGGCATCCCCGAAGGCATCCCTATGCACCGCATGATGATGAACCCGGACACCGGGCGCGACCCGGAGATGGACGCGCGCGCCAAGGCCATCGGCCCGGACGATCTGGCCACCATCATCTACACCTCAGGAACCACCGGCGATCCCAAGGGCGCCATGCTCACCCACGGCAACCTGGTCTCGAACCTGGCCTACTCGCTGGACCACTTCCGGCTCATGCCCGGGCAAGTGGGCATCTCGTTTCTGCCGCTCTCGCACGTCACGGCGCGGCACCTGGACTACTCGCTGTTCCAGTACGGCGTCACCGTCGCCTACTGCCCCGGCTTCCACGTGCTGCCGCAGTACCTGGCCGAGGTCCGCCCGACGATCTTCGTAGGCGTGCCGCGCGTGTACGAGAAAGTCCGCGACAAGGCGCGGCGGGAAGCCAGCAAAGGCCTCAAGCGCACGGTTTACGATTGGGCGATGCGCGTGGGCCGCGCTCACCGCGACCAGATCCTGGACGGCCAGCGGCCCGGGTCGATGAGCTGGAAGCTGGCCGATTCCCTGCTCTACTCGAAGATCCGCGCCGGACTGGGAGGGCGCGTGGATATCTTCATCTCCGGCGGCGCGCCGCTCGGACTCGACTTGGCCGAGTGGTTCGCCGACGCCGGCATCCGCATCCACGAAGGCTACGGGCTGACGGAAACCTCGCCGGTGATCGCCATCAATACTCCCCAGCAGCACCGCATCGGCACTGTCGGCAAGGTGCTGCAGAATCTGGAGTTCAAGATTGCCTCCGATGGAGAGCTTCTGGTGCGGGGCCCGTCGATCTTCAAGGGCTACTGGAACAAACCGGAGGAGACCCGCCACGCGTTTGAAGACGGATTCTTCAAGACCGGCGACATCGGGTCGCTCGACGGCGACGGCTTCCTGACCATCACCGACCGCAAGAAGGACCTGCAGAAAACCACCGGCGGCAAGTTCATCGCGCCGCAGCCCATCGAGCTGGCGCTGAAGACGAGTCCGCTGGTGGCGTTCGCCGCCCTGTTCGCCGACCGGCGCAAGTTCGCCGCGGCGCTGATCGCCCCTGAGTTCGCGGCGCTGGAAGAGTGGGCAGGCGCGCAGGGCATCAACTTCGCCGACCGGCAGCTGCTCGTCGCCAGCCCGCAGGTGCAGGCGCTCTATGAAGGCATCGTCGCCAAGGTGAATGAGAACCTCGCCCAGTACCAGACCATCAAGAAGTTCGTGCTGATCCCGGACGAGTTCACCGTCGCCGACGGGCAGCTCACGGCATCCATGAAAATGCGCCGCCGGGTGATCGAGGAACGCTATCGGGCGCAGATCGAGGCGCTGTTCGCGGCGCAGAACAACTCGGAGACGGTGGGCGTGAGCTGAGCGTTCCGAAGCCGCCTACGGCGTGAGGCCGATGCGGCGCAGGAGGTCATTGAAGCGCGGGTCGGAGCGCAGGGGATCCCAGATCGGGTCCACTTTCAGAAAATAGAGCGGAGTTGCGCGCTCCGCGTAAGCTTTTTCGAGCCACGCAAAGGCTTGATCCTTGTCACCGAGCCCCGTATAGATGCGGGCGAAGCCAGGGGCGTACGCGTACTCCTGTTTGGAAACTGCCTTGAGTTCTTCGAGCACCTGGAGTGCCCGGCTTCGTTCACCCGCGCGGGCAAGTACGTTCCCCAGGTAGGCAAGAGCGGGCGGGCTGCCGTGAGTAAGCGCCTTGTCCGTTTCAAGCTCCGACAGGGCTTCTCGGTACATACCTTTCTCTACATAAACTTGGCCTAACTGCCAATGGGCAAGCGGGTAACCTGGATCCATCTCCAGCATCTTCTTGCATTGTTCAATGGCCTCGTCATATCGCCTTGCCATGTAAAGCGCACGGGCCAGTCTAAAGTTGTGCATCGGGGCGAGCGGGTCGATCTCCAGGCTTCTTTTTGCCTCTGCCAGGGCCTCGTCGTGCCGTCCTAGAGCGGTAAGGTAGACGGAATGCGTAAACAGGGTGGCCGACGGCGTCAGCGCAATCGCCCGCTCATAATGCTTTCCGGCGGCTGGCCAATCATAATCGTAGCTAAAACTGATGTATCCGAGTTCAGCATGGGCGATAGCCTGGTTGTCATCAATTTCTAGCGCCTTCAGCGCCGCCGCCTTCGATTTCGGTATCGCCTCCCGCGGGGGAAACCAAGCAAAACCCGCGAGCGTGTCGTAGGCACCAGCCAACCAAGAGTAAGCCAGGGCGTAGCCGGGGTCTTTTTCGATGGCCTGCTGAAAGTATTCGATGGCCTTCTTTGCTCCTTGCTCGGTCCCCTTGTTCCAGAAGTAGCGACCCTTCAAATAGAGCTGATACGCTTCGGCATTCTCTGTGTAGCGTTTCGTCAGCCGCTGCTTCTCCTCACCGGTCAGGCGCAGCCGCAGCTTGTCGGAGATTTCCGTGGAAAGATCCTCCTGCAGCGCAAAGACGTCGGCCATCTTGCGGCTGTATTGGCCACCCCATAGCCGCGAACCGTTTGCGACATCGATGAGTTCCGCCTGTACGACCACAACGTTCCCGCGTTGAACCAGTCTCCCAGAAAGCACCGCGCGAACGTGCAGATCCCGCCCGATCTTCAAAGGATCGTTCTCTTTTCCCTTGTAGCGAAACACGGTTCCGCGTGCCATCACGCGCAAGCTCGGCAGTTGCGCGAGGTTATCAATGACACTCTCGGTGATGCCATCGCTCAAGTATTCCGTGTTCGAGTCTGCACTGGTGTTGACGAAGGGCAGCACCGCGACGGAGTCAATAGCACCGTCTCCGGGGGCAAGGCCGATGCGGCGCAGGAGGTCATTGAAGCGCGGGTCGGAGCGCAGGGGATCCCAGATCGGGTCCACTTTCAGAAAATAGAGCGGAGTTGAGCGCTCCTCGTAACCTTTTTCGAGCCACGCAAAAGCTTGACCCTTGTCACCCAGCCCCGCATAGATGCGGGCGAAGCCAAGGGAATAGGCATACTGTTGCTTGGAAGTCGCCTTCAGTTCTTCGAGCACCTGGAGTGCTCGGCTCCGTTCACCTGATCGGGCCAGTATGTTCCCCAAATAGGCAAGGGCGATGGGGTGGCCGTGGGTTAGTGTCTTGTATTTTTCAAGCTCCGATAGGGCTTCTCGGTACATCGCCTTTTCTAGATAATCCTGGCCCAACTGCCAGTGTGCAAGAGGATAACCCGGATCCATCTCCAGCATCTTCCTGCACTGTTCAATGGACTCGTCGTAGCGTCTAGCCATGTAAAGGGTACGGGCCAATCTAAAGTTGCTCATTAGGGGAATCGGGTCGAGATCCAGGGCTCCTTTTGCTATTGTCAAGGCTTCGTCGTGCCGTCCGAGACCGGAAAGATAATTGGAATACCCAAACCCATTGGCCGACGACGGATTCAGGGCAAGCGCTCGCTCAAAATGCCTTCCGGCGGCTGGCCAATCATAATCGTAGCTGAGGCTGGCATATCCCAGCGCAGCGTGCGCCTCGGCCAGACGGTCATCAATCTCCAAAGCCTTCAGGGCCGCAGCCTTCGCTTTCGGTATCGCCTCCCGCGGCGGAAGCCAGGCGAAAGCCGAGAGAAGGTTGTAAGCATCAGCCAACCCAAAGTAGGCCAGCGCGTAAGCGGGGTCTTTTTCGGTTGCCTGCTGGTAGTATTCGATTGACTTCTTTGCTCCCTCTTCGGTTCCTTTGTTCCAGTAGTATCGACCCTTCAAATAGAGCTGATACGCTTCCGCATTCTCCGTGTAGCGCTTTGTCAGCCGCTGCTTCTCCTCGCCGGTCAGCCGCAGTCGCAGCTTCTCCGAAATTTCCGTGGAAAGGTCCTCCTGCAGGGCAAAGATGTTGGCCATCTTGCGGCTATATTGTCCGCCCCACAGGCGCGAGCCGTTCGCAACATCGATGAGTTCCGCCTGCACGACCACCGTATCCTCCCGTTCAACAAGTCTCCCGGAAAGGACAGCACGAACGCGCAGGTCCCGCCCGATCTTCAAGGGATCGTCCGATTTTCCCTTGTAGCGGAAGACGGTTCCGCGTGCCATCACGCGCAGGCCTGGCAGTTGGGAGAGGTTGTTGATGACGCTTTCGGTGATGCCATCACTCAAGTAATCCGTGTTTGGGTCCGCGCTGCTGTTGACGAAGGGGAGCACGGCGAGGGAGTCGATGGCGCCGCCGGCCGGCCGGCGCAAGACAGCCCACCAGGTTGCCAAGGCAAGCAGTGGCGCCAGGACGACCGCGACCGCCGCTACAGCCGTCCTTCGACGCCATGTCCGCACGGGTGCTGCGCTGTCGCGCTTCAACCTTTGTAGCTCCTCCCGTATTGCGGAGGCGTGCTGGTATCGTAAATCTCGGTCTTTCTCCAGTGCCTTGTTGACGATCCGTTCCAGTACGGCGGGGACCTTGTGGTTCAAACGCACTGGCGCTACTGGTACCTGGTGCAAAATGGCGTCGGTGATCGCTCCCGAGGTGTCGCCCTTGAAGGGTTGGGAGCCCGTCACCATCTCGTACAACACCACGCCGAAGGAGAACAGATCCGTGCGGGCATCCAGTTCATGGCCCAACACCTGCTCTGGCGACATGTAAGCCACCGTGCCTGGCGTGCTGCCGGTAGCGGTCAAGTGCTGATCGCTTACCGTTGTTCCCGCCGCAACTCCGACGGCTGCCGCGTGTGCCGTATGTTGAAGCACTTTGGCTATGCCGAAATCAAGTACCTTTGCCTGCCCCTGCTCTGTGACAAAGATGTTGGCCGGCTTGATGTCGCGGTGGACGATTCCCTTCGCGTGCGCTGCGGCCAACGCATCGGCGATCTGCACTCCCAACTCCAGCACGGCCTCGTTATCCAGGGGTCGGCCGGTAATGTGTTGCTTAAGCGTCTGGCCTTCCAGAAACTGCATCGCGATGAAGGGCCGGCCTTCATGCTCGCTGATCTCGTAGATGGTGCAGATGTTGGGGTGATCGAGCGCCGAGGCAGAGCGGGCTTCGCGCCGGAACCGTTCCAAAGCTTCACGGTCTTTGGAGAGTTCTTCCGGTAGAAACTTCAGCGCCACCGGACGGCCGAGCTTGGTGTCTTCAGCCTTGTAGACCACGCCCATGCCGCCCTCGCCCAGCAGCGCCACGATGCGATAGTGGCTGACCTCTCGTCCCACCATCGACGGCTGTTGGCTATACGCCACTAGGTCTGCTGCAACCTCCAGCGCGGGGGACTCGATGAAGTTTTCCGCCTGTTGGTCATGCGCCAGCAGCGATTCCACTTCCTCACGCAACTCCGCATCACCGCTGCAGGATCGGTCCAGAAAAGTGGCGCGCTCGTGCGATTCCAGGGCAGCCGCGGAGTGGTAGAGCTTCTCGATTTGGCGCCAGCGCTCAGGCTCCATATCATCCGGCTCCGCTGAGTTCGCGCAGCAGCCACACTTTCGCCAGTTTCCAATCGCGCCGGACGGTTTCTGGGGAAACCTTCAATACCTCGGCACTTTCTTCGACTGTCAACCCACCAAAAAAGCGCAACTCGACCACCTGAGCTTTACGGTCGTCGATTTTGGTCAGGGCCTTTAACGCATCGTCCACCGCGACCAAGTCCGTGGAAGGCGCCGGTGAGACAGCCGGCGATTGCTCCAGTGAAACGGGCTGCGCTCCCCCTCCACGCTTGGCGTAGTGGCGCGTGCGCGCGTAATCCACAAGGATCCGCCGCATCAACCGCGCACAAAGAGCAAAGAAGTGGGCCCGGTTCTGCCAGTGAACGTTGCGAACATCCACCAGCCGCAGGTAGGCCTCATTGATTAACGCGGTGGTTTGCAGGGTGTGATCGGGACGTTCTAGCCGCATGCGACGCTTGGCAAGGCGTCGCAACTCCGCGTAGACCAGCGGAGCCAGCTTCTCCAGCGCGCTCTCGTCGCCGTCATTCCACGCCAGTAAAAGCTGCGTAACTTCTCGCTGCTGTTCCTGGGTTGCTAGCATGGCTGTCCCTCAGAACCCAGGTCCCCGGGGAGGCACGAGCAATCATAGCACTGCAATCACCACTCCCCAAGAAATGGTGCTTTTGTTGCTTGCAGCCCACGCCACAAGACTTCTACATGTGACTATCCACAACCCTTTCGCGAAAAGAGCTGCCTTGGTTACCGCTTTTCGCTCGATTTCACGCTTTAAGAGATAGGAGCAGAACCGGTGGGCAGAGCGGATGTAAGGCTGTTGAGTCGCAAAGTTTGCGAACCAAGACAGCCACATTCACTTTCGTCCGCACAAAAAGGAGGCTGTCTCATGAAAACGAAAAAGCTCATGTTATTTGCATTCAGGCTGGCAGTCGTTATTGCCCTTGCATCAGTTGCAGCACTTCCTGCTGCTGCGCAGGACCGAGACGATCACCGAGACCATCTGAGGGGTTGGGAGAGGGAATGCTCGCTAAGAACCCTCCATGGCGGGTATGGGATCTTCGTACAGGGTACGCTAGTGGCGGCGCCGTACTATCCGTTTGTCGTCAGTGGGCTTTTCACTTACGACGGCGAAGGGAACGTTTCAGGTACGTACAACCAAAGTGTCGGTGGTGGGATCTCGGCGGGGACGGCTGAAGGTACCTATCAGGTGAACCCTGATTGCACATACTCGGCTGAATTAACCCTTTCCAACGGTTCTGTCGTTCACCGCGTGGGCACCATTACCGGCGAGGGGATGCAGCAGGAAATTCACATCGTGTATACAGACCCGACGTCGGTCGCCTTTGGAACACTCAAGAAGACTCCGGAAAGATGTTCACTGGAAACCCTCAAAGGCGATTACGCGCTCTTTGGCCAGGGAACGATTTTTCTCTCTGCTACCTCCTCCATTGCACGCGCCACCGCCGGGATTCTTACCTTCGACGGCGCAGGGAATTTTTCCGGTGAGGCCACGGGAAATACAAACGGTACGAGCGCACAGGGGGGGTTTATAGGTACGTATGCTGTATCCCCTGAGTGTGAGGTCTCGGCCGAGATCACCGTAACCAGCGGCCCGAACCAGGGCCTCGTCTTAGACGAGGCGGGATCCGTGACTGGCGAGGGAGAATCCAAGGAGATTCACGACATCTTCACGACGGCACACTGGGTCTTCACCGACACGCTTAAGAAGCAGCGGTGATCTCACCTGCAACAGGCTTGCCGCAAGCCGCCTGGTTCTGCGGGCGGCTTTTCTATTGCTGCGGACGGCTGAGCAGCGGCGTCCGGCCGGCGTGCTACCTACTTGCGGCCCGCAGCCAGCGGCGTGATGGCAGCCATCGCCTGCTGAACGTCGCCGGCGTTGCCGAACATATCGAAGTTGCCATTCGCGGTGGCCAGGTGCAACGAGCCATCCCGGCTGATCTTTACCTGCCGTATGGAACCCTGCACCCAGGTGACATGATCGCACCGGCCCTGCGGGTCATTGGTCCTTTGACAGTCGTACTGCACCACGCCTTCCGGACTGACCGAAAGCAGGCCCTGGCAATAGAAGGTATACATTTTGCCGTCCGGGCCCATCACAATGTGGCGGTGGTTAAAAGTAAACCGCGCGAATTTGGCGTCATAGGCCTGCTTCTGCCGCTCCTGTTCCGCGCGGCGCTGTTCTTCGAGCTGCTGGCGGGCGAAATCCTGCTGCTCCTGCTGAATCGCCAGCCTCATCTGCTGCAGGTCGGATCGGTTCGGGAAGAGGTCGATCAGGCTGGACACTTTCACCAACGCGGAATTGTAGTCACGTGCCTGCCGGGCGGCGCGGACTCCCTGCAGCAATCCTTCCAGCGCTTGCTCCTCCAGGCCTTGAGCGCTGGGATCTCCCTGCGCCCGGGCGCGCCGGGCTTCCGTCACCGCTTGCAGGAAAGCGCCTGAATGCAGCGCGTGCTGGGCGCTGTCATGCGCGTCCTTCCAGGCCGGCCGTACCGGAGCGGGCGTCGGAGGCGGCGCGGAGCCCTGCGGGACGGAGGGCTGCGGGTTCGACGGCCCCTCCGGATTCGGCAACTGCGCCGATCCCATGTTCGATTCTGGCTGCGCCATAGTCAGCGCCGATCTCGCTCCGCTGGCGCCCGTCGTGGACCCTCCCAGGGCGCTATTCGAGCCGATGGAAACTGGCGCAGGCTTCTTAGTCGCGAGCTGAAAACTGATGATGGCAACAATCAAGAGCAAAGCCGCAGCCCCGATTCCGATCAGGACGAGATTGCGACGCTGACTCCAAAAATCACCGGGGGCGGCGGCGGGAACGGCGGCGGCCGGCGGCGTCGTCGGATAGCCCTGGCTAGGCGAAGAAGTTGCATAAGTCGTCGCCGGCGCGGGCGGCGCAACCGGAACCGGTGTTGGCGATGGAGTGGCGTAGTGTGGCCTGGTCTCGACAGGAGCCGGCGCCAGCCCGGGAGCCGTGGCCACCGCTTGTTGCGGAATTCCCAGCACACCGCCTTCCGGGTGCTCGAGCGCCGCGCCGAATTCCTCGACGGTCTGAAAACGTGCGTTGGGATCTTTTTCCAGCGCCTTCAAAACCGCCTGCTCGATTCCAATCGGGATGTAGGGATAGTGCAGCGTCGGCCGCGGCGGAGGCATGTTGACGTGCTGGGACATGACTTCAAAATCGCTGTCGCTTTCGAAGGGCAGGTGCGCGGTGAGCATCTCGTAGAGCGTGACGCCGAGCGCATAAATGTCCGAGCGGATGTCCACCGGGCGGTTGCGGATTTGCTCCGGTGACATGTAATTGACCGTGCCCATCCGCGTGCCGGTCTGCGTCATCCGCTGCCCGCCCAGCACTTTGGCGATGCCGAAATCCATCACCTTCACCATTCCGCTCGTGGTCAGCATGATGTTGCTGGGCTTGATGTCACGATGCACGATGCCATGGCGGTGGGCGTAACCGATGCCCAGCAGCGCCTGCTTGAAAATCGGCACCGCCTGCTCCTGGGGAAGCAGCCCACGCCGCTGGAGGGTTTGGTCGAAGGTCTCGCCTTCCAGGTATTCCATGACCATCATGCTGGTCTCGGACGTGGTCAGGAAGGTGTAGAGAATCGCGATATTGGGGTGGTTGAGATTGGCCTGGGCCTTGGCCTCGGAGCGAAACCGCTCAATCAGGGCCTGATCGCCCGCCAAATCCGGAGAGAGCACTTTGACCGCCACCGTTCGATCGAGCGATACCTCGACGGCCTTGTACACCACCCCCATGCCGCCTTCGCCAATCTTCTCCACAATGCGATAGTTGCCGACTTGCGTTCCGATCATGGCTCACCACCCCGATTCACCAAAATTTTCCCACCCGAAACGCCGGCTGCGCTGAGGATTGGCATTTTCGGCTTCCATTGTAGCCTCCCGTGCAGAGGAGCGCCTGGGCCACTGTATCCGGGATGCTGAGAGAATGTGCAGGAATTATGCTCCCCCCAGAAGGACTGTCAAGGGCAAAACGGGCTGGCTCTCTGTTGATTTTGTCTCGGACGCGCCGCGCGTCGCCGCCTAGGTAAACAAGAACTTTGGGCGACGGTTTCAGTTCGTGATGCATCTCTAGCTGGAGGAGCAACCAGCACTTTTCCGATTGAAGGCCCTTCCGGCCGCGAGAGGGGCAGAAGGAGAACCAATGAACGACCCAAATTCAGCGACCGCCGTGCAGGAGAGCCGGTTGGAGACCGGAAAAACGTACACCGCAAAGGCGTATTCCGCCCGCAGCGCAACCTCACCGCTGGCTGCCACCACCATTCAGCGCCGCAATCCGCGGCCTCAGGATGTACAGATCGACATTCTGTACTGCGGCGTTTGCCACTCGGATCTGCACACGGTCCGCAACCAATGGGAAACGTTCATGCCGACGGTCTATCCCTGCACGCCCGGTCACGAAATCATCGGGCGAGTGGTGAAAGCCGGCAGCGCGGTCAAGAAGTTCAAAGAAGGCGATATCGCGGCCGTAGGCTGCATGGTGGATTCCGACAGCATATGCCCCAACTGCCGCGCCGGGCTCGAGCAGTTTTGTCAGAGTGGCGCGACCTTCACCTACAACGGCGAAGATAAGCAACTCGGAGGCGTTACCTACGGCGGCTACTCGCAGAGCATCGTGGTCGACGAGGCCTTCGCGCTGCGCGTCTCCGACAAACTCAACCTCGCTGCTGCCGCTCCGCTGCTGTGCGCCGGCATCACGACTTATTCGCCGCTCCGCCACTGGAAGGTGCGCAAGGGACAGAAAGTCGGCGTGGTCGGGCTCGGCGGCCTCGGTCACATGGGCGTTAAATTTGCCAGCGCCTTCGGAGCCAACGTGGTGCTGTTTACCACGTCGCCCAACAAGACTAAAGACGCGCTGCGCCTGGGCGCCAAGGAAGTGGTCATCTCGAAGAACGAAGCCGAGATGCAGAAGCATGCCGGCAGCTTCGACTTTATCCTGGATACCGTCTCCGCCCAGCACGACCTGAATTCCTATCTCCAACTGCTGAAGGTCGACGGGACGCTCACCCTGGTAGGAGCGCCTGAGCTGCCGTCACCGGTGGAGGCGTTCAATCTGATCATGGGACGGCGACAGCTTGCCGGTTCGGCCATCGGCGGCATCCCGGAGACGCAGGAAATGCTCGACTTCTGCGCCGAACACGGAATCACCTGCGATATCGAACTGATCCGCATCCAGCAGATCAACGAAGCCTACGAACGACTGCTGAAGAGTGACGTGAAATACCGCTTCGTGATCGACATGGCGTCGCTGAGATGATGCGAGAGTAGGCAGGCCGTTGATTCCAGAGAGAACCTCGAGGGTGCCCCATCCTAGCGTCGTGGTGTTCGACGTTAGGATGGGGTAGTGACGTTGGTTTTGTCCCGGCTGCTTCGCGGATTGATCGTTGATCTTCTTCAAAAAACTTGAGGTTTGATAGCGCCGCGGTGTTCCGGCCCCTGCGGTCTTTTCAACTTTGCCGATTCATTGTGAATGGCCTATCCAGTCTTTTTTAACTCCGCCAGCCGTCCTTTCAAGTTTGCGACGGCTTCTTTAGCATCGCCGATCCGCTGTTGAACTTTGCCCGCCCTCTTTTCGGCTTTCCCTTCGGCTTTCAAATTGCGGTCACTCGTAATCTTTCCAACCTCCTCTTTGATTGTCCCCTTCATTTCGTGGAAGCTGCCCTTGATCTTGTCTTTCGTACTGGTTTCATATTTCTCCTTCGCCCTCGCAAAGAGCGGATTGCGGCTCTTCGGAGCCTCTTTGAGGGCTGCCGCTTTTGTAATCCCGTGGCTCTCTGGGGTCTGAGCAGAATTGAACACGTCCGGAATGGGCTTCGGCTTCATCCCGAAAACGGCAAGGGTAGATTTCTTCGCCTCCACTTGTTGGCAATACGGGTGGATCGTGCTTTGCACCGGCGCCGGCGCTCGCCCCGAGGCAGGAGCCGGGGTTGCGAATGACGCTGGCAGCGTTCATACTCCGACCATGACAGTCAAAAACGCGGCATTACTGGCGCTGATCGGAACGCTTCTGATAACGGTTCTTTTCGTGTGGACGTTCGTTTTCAACGTCCTCAATGTCCTGCGGGGCCTGATTCCTGCGGTACTGCTGTTCTCGTCGTTCATCCATGCGTTTGCTTGCTTCAGCGTGGCTGTGTTCTTTTACGTGTTCCATAGAGCGCAGTCGTGATTTTAGCGAGAGCATGGCGGGGACGGGAGGCCCACCCGAACGCGCCGAGTAAGCAGGGTCCTTGATTCAGCAGGAGCCCCCACAAATGCCACCGAGAGAAAAGTCATCATGAGGCTGACTGACGGCTTCCGGAGCACCAGTCGGGTGTAAATACGGTGGATTGCACCGCGCCTTCGAAACTGAAAGCTCTGTCGGACGTCCTCTTGCACTGTCTCCCACGTCGCTGAAAACAAGTTCATGTTCGGTCGTAGTTGTTCCTCGGTTAGGCGGAGCCTGTGCTCCCACCGGCTCTGCCAAAACTTACTGCCAAGGTTAACGGCAATCCACAAGAGCCCGACGACCAGCCCGAAGATCGCCAGCGGCAAGGCGTACTTCGCGTCACGGAGCGAAAAGAAGCCAACGGCTACCGCCGTACTCAACACCAAAAAGTAGTTTGACCGCTGCCAGAAGAGCATGATCTCCAGGTTGCGCGCCTCTTTTGCAACGCGGTACGCCTCCAGATCGATCTGGTCATTTCGATTGTCGCTCATAGCCTTGTCTAGCTAACGACCGGAGACTCAGCCACAGCCGCCGACGGTGCCCGGCTGGGAGGGCGGCTGTGAGCTAATCTACGGCTTGCGCCACTTGTCCCGATGGCCCCTACCAGTGTTTCGCACGCGCTCCACAAGAATCGCCGCGTTTGGATCAATCTCCCTCGCCCTTTCGATGGCTTCGGCTTGCGTGGCCTCGTGACCGCTGATTCGGTC
>Ga0310038_10002068_pt1 | contig 14833 bp, 4 predicted proteins | sample Sb_taG_6_FD_200461 | JGI IMG/M metagenome (GOLD analysis project Ga0310038, IMG submission 200461) | Peat soil microbial communities from Weissenstadt, Germany - Sb_50d_4_PS metaG (v2) (version 2) | ecosystem: Environmental > Terrestrial > Soil > Wetlands > Peat | place: Germany: Weissenstadt... | reverse complement strand
TGGCCGGGGTTCAGTCCGCCGATGCCGTTGTACAGGGCGTCGGCAACTGCCCGGAGTGTCACCCCGCCCATCTGGTTGTAGAGCGAGTAGGCGACCTGGCCGGGGTTCAGCCCGCCGATGCCGTTGTACAGGGCGTCGGCTACCGAGTCGAGTGTCACCCCGCCCATCTGGTAGTACAGCACGTAGGCGACCTGGCCGGGGTTCAGATCGTAAGCACCGGACAGCGCCCCTGCGATGTTAGGAAGCCCGAATCCCGCCTTGGACAGGAAATGGGCGGTCAGAGCGGCACTCGTCGTGTAGGCCGAGTGGACTGCGCCGGCGACCTGGGCGGCGGTAGCGCCGAGCTTCTTGAGGACGCCCGTGGTGGTCTGGGGCGGAATCCCGTACAGGGTCCCGAGCGCCACGGCGATGTCGGTGGGGGACACCCCCTTGCCGTTCATGATGTTTGCGGCGATCTGATAGTCGGTCCCGACCAGGGTCTTGAGGTACGGCCCGAACTGGTGGATAGCCAGGCTGAGCATCTTGTCCGGGCCGAGGAACTGGGTCGTAATGCCGAAGTTCCAGTTCGGCGCGCTGAAGACGAGCCCGCCCGTCACGAACTGGTTGGCATACACCTTGTTGGAGCCGCTGGCGCCGTGCAGACTGGCCGTGACCGATCCCGTGACGGCCCCGGTGATCTGGTAGCCAGCGAGGTCTGCCTCGTTGAGGAGCCCGGAGAGCCCCGCCGTCAGGCGGGCGTTCAGGCTCGCGTTCTGGATGAAGAAGCCGTTGGCGAGGTTGCCGGCCTGGCACCCGGTCGTGTCGAAACCGAAGGTGGCCTGCGCACTGGCGCTGACCCCGAGGTTGGCGTAGATGTCGACCTCCGTCAGGGTCACGGGGGACACCGGGATGGCGGCGAGCTGCTGTTGCACACTCACCGAGATCGCCTGCGGCACGCTCAGCGTGTACGTGAACAACGTCGACGCCCCGCCGGTGACGAGGCTGAGGAGCTGTTGCGGGTCATCGATGGCGAGCCGGAGGCCGGGGATGCTCCGCAACTGCGCGAAAACCGGCGCGAGGCTGCCGAGATGGGAATCGACCTGGGCGACGCTTGCCAGCGTGCTGCCCACGGTCACGAGCTGCGTCGGGCTCTGCACCTGCGCGGTGAAGCTGCCGAGGTTGACCGAGGTGGCGGTGCCGGCCACCGGCGGCGTGAGGGCGTTGATCGCGTGGACGGTGTCCGCGAAGGTCCTGGCGTAACCCGCCGCCTGGCCGTACCTGAGTTGTTGCATGACCCAGAGCGTCGTGAAATTCGAGCCGGCGATGAACGGCGTCTCGAGGTCGTCGGCGAGCGGCTGCAGTGGCCTGGTAAAGGCCTGGAGGTCGGCGATCGCCTTGCCCAGGAAGCTGGACGCAAAACCACCCAGATTCAACTGGACGTTCGTGAACGATAGGCTGGTGCCGGACGAGCCGCCGAGGCTCGCCGTCAGGTTCGCGGTCAGGTATGGCCCGACCTGGACCACGGCCTGTGTGCCGGCGGTACTCAGGGATTGGACGTCGGCCAGGACGGGGAGCTTGGCGCCGGGCACGCCGGTTGCCAAAAACAGGGTACTGCCCTGGGTGAAGAATACGTTGTCGTTGGCGTTCTGCGCGGACTGGCCGACCGTGCCGACGGTCACCCACGGGCTCTTCGGGACGAACTCCTTGAGGGTGTTGTTGACGAGCTCATAGGCGACGAGGGTGCCCGTGTGGTCCTTCCCCTGGTAGAGGCCCTGGACGACCCCGAGGTCCGTCGAGACTTTCCCGGTCGTCTCGACCAGGTGGCTGTTCGACTGGAGCTTGAACTGTACGGGCACATTCAACAGGTTGCTGATCGCCGTGGTCGCCATGAGCTGACGTCCTTCGAGGGGCTCGAAGGTCAGGCCGCGGGGCGACCGCCGGGGGGCGTTGTGCCGGCCACGGTCCACAAGCCCTCCCGCTAGCTTACTGAACAGGTTCTGCTTCTTAGGCTTAATCATGGTTGCCATCCCACGCAAAGTGATTGGGTGTCGATCTGGTTTCGAGGCGTCCCGGGCTCACCGGTCCGCCGCACGCTCCGAACCTCAATCACCGTTCGCCAGGCCGGCCCGCCAAAACAGCGACCAGTTCTTCCGGACCGGCTCGACTGGGACGGCCAATACGATCCAAACGACCTCGTGCGACGTGGGCACGCCACAACCCCTTCCCGATCAGCGCTTACACCTCGACTGCCCTTTAGCCTATTCCTGCGTCTCGGTATCCTGGATGTCCGAGACCTTCTCCGTGCCCGGTCGTCGGGCCAGAGTGTCGCAGTCACGGACTCGACCCGCCCGGCCTACCGGGAGCTGGCGCGGGCCGGGATCATGATTCCCTTCCATACCGTCGCCCACGGCGATGAATCGGCCCACCGCTTCACCGAGGAAGACTGGGAGCGGCTGTGGGAGGTGGTCAACGGCCCCTCCACCCCTCCTCCATCGCTCGCAGGATCTCCCTGGCGCCCTCGCGGATGGGCAACTCGGTACGGGGCCCTACTTTTAGGGCTGCGACATGCGATCCGGTCCGGCCCTCCTCGTATTAATGGGCGATGAGCGCATCATTCTGGTCGATCTGGCGCGCCTTCGCCCAGTTCCTGCCGGCGTCCTCTTCTTCATCATCATCCTTCGCCAGCAATTCGGGGTTGAAGGCCCCGCTGTCCAGCACGACCCGCCCATCCGGTGGATATCCGGTGTGAGTTGATCTTTTCGCCAGGGATATCCGGTGTGAGTTGATCTTTTCGCGTGGCGGACGACGGAAAGACCAGGTATTGAGTTCTTACCCGGGGAATATCCGCCGTCGGTTGGGCGGAGGATAGGCGGGGACGGAAACAGGGACGCAGCTAGTATTGACAGCGGTCGCGGCTCTCTGGTGTTTCGTGCCCATGCCAAGAGCAGCGCGAAAAGGATCGAAGCTGAGAAACTAGCTGCGTACCTGTTTCCGTCCCCATCGATGTGGAATCGCGTTTTCGGTGAAATCTCGACTCATACGGCGAGCCTGTTGGCCGGTGCGCACTGTCTTTGCGGAGCCCATTCGTCCGGTTCCGGCTTCGCCGATTCGAGGGCGTGCCCTTCTCTCCATCCGTGTAGCGGACGTGATCTGCCGGGGCGGGCTTTCCTGTGGCAACAGTCTACGCCGTCTGGAACGCGGGTGGTGGAACAGGGATTTCGTGGTCGAGGGCCACCCCCGCGACCTCCAGACGACTGTCTATCACCGACCCGCGATGCGACCCGCCATGTCGCGGAAAAAAAGTCTCTCGCATCCTTTCCGGACGAGCCTCTATAATCTCACTAGACGAGGACGACCTTTCCTGCGATGACGCTGGGAGTCCCTTCATGAGCGCCGATGGTGAGAATTCCGTCACTCAGTGGATCGGGGATCTCAGGACCAGAAACCGCGACGAGGCTTCTCGCCGCCTCTGGGAGCGTTACTTCACCCGACTCGCCCGGGTTGCCCAGGTCCGCCTCCGCGCCGTCGCCCGCGGCCCCGCCGATGGGGAGGACGTCGCCCTGAGCGTCTTCGCCAGTTTCTTCCAGGGGGTCGCCGCTGGGCGTTTTCCGGAACTCGGCAATCGCGACGACCTGTGGCGGCTGCTGGTGACCATCACCGCCCGCAAGGCGCACAACCAGCGGCGGGACGAGGGCCGTCAGAAGCGGGGGGGCGGTCGGGTCGCCGGCGAGGGCGCCCTGGCCGGCGCAGATCCCACCGGCGACGACTTCCTGGCCCAGGTGGTCGGCAGCGAGCCGACTCCCGAGTTCGCCGCGATGGTGACCGATGAATACCGGCGGCTGTTCGGCAGCCTGGCCGACGAGTCGCTCCGGGTGGTGGCCCTGCTGAAGCTGGAGGGCCACTCCAACGAGGAGATCGCCAAGAGCCTCGACTGCGGCCTGAGGACGGTGGAGCGAAAGCTCGAGGTGATCCGCAAGCGCTGGCTGGCGGAGGGCACACCATGAGCGCGAGCGGGAATTGGGGCGGGGTGGCCAGTCCCGCTTCTCTGTCAGCGACCCACGCCGAGAGGTTGGACCAGGCCTGCGACCGGTTCGAGTCGGACTGGCGGGCCGGCGGGCGGCCAAGGATCGAGGACCGCCTCGTCGGGGTGATGGGCCCCGAGCGGGCGCCGCTGGTCCGCGAACTGCTGGTGATCGAGCTGCACTGGCGGCGCCAGGCCGGCGAGCGGCCGGACCCCGCCGAGTACCTGGGGCGGCTCCTTGAGGACGCCGAGGCCGTGCACGCCGCATTCGGACGGGCCGAGACCCTCATCGTGGCAGCCGGCCCCCCGCCGGGGCCACCCCCGATGCGCAAGGGTCTTGTCGATCCCGCATCATGCCGCGCGGAGCTCTCGGCAGGCGACCCACTGGCGCCGGACGTGCGCACCCGCCACTTCGGCGACTACGAGCTGATCCGGGAGCTGGGGCGCGGGGGCATGGGCGTCGTCTACGAGGCCCGGCAGATCAGCCTGAACCGCCCCGTCGCACTCAAGATGATCCGGTCGGCAGCCCTGGCCTCCGACGACGAGCTAAGGCGGTTCCGGAACGAGGCCGAGGTGGTCGCCCAGCTCGACCATCCGAACATCGTGCCGATCTTCGAGGTCGGCCGGTATGAGGACCAGCAATATTTCAGTATGAAGCTGGTCGCCGGGGGCGGCCTCGACCAGCGGCTGCAGGAATACGTCGCCGAGCCCCGTCGCGCGGCGCGGCTGGTAGCGGTAACGGCCGCGGCGATCCACCACGCCCACCAGCGGGGCATCCTCCACCGCGACCTCAAGCCGGCGAACATCGTTGTCGATGCCGATGGGCAGCCGCACGTGACCGACTTCGGCCTGTCCAAGCGGGTCGAGGGCGACAGCGAGCTTACCCAATCCGGCGCGATCCTGGGCACGCCGGCTTACATGGCCCCCGAGCAGGCCTCGGGCAGGCGGTCGTCGGTGACGACGGCGACAGACATCTACGGCCTGGGGGCGGTCCTCTATGCCCTCTTGACCGGCCGGGGGCCATTCGGCGGCACGACCGTGCTGGAGACGCTCGACCGGGTGCGGGAGCGGGCGCCGGAGCCGCCGCATCTGCTCAACCCGCGGGTGCCGCGGGACCTGGAGGTCATCTGCCTGAAATGCCTGGCGAAGGCGCCGGCGCGGCGGTACACCACGGCGGACGACCTCGCCGCGGACCTCGACCGGTTCCTCGCTGGCGAGCCGATCCGCGCCCGGCCGACGCCATTCTGGGAGCGCGCCGCGAAGTGGGCCCGGAGGCGTCCGGCAGCGGCGGCCTTCATCGTCGCAGTCGTGGTCGCGGCGGTGGGACTGGCGGTGGCGGGCCAGCGGTACGACGCCTACAAACAAGACCAGACGCGGCGGTGGGACGAGCAGGTCGCCAGGGTGCGCCTGGAGGCCCTGGACGACCTCGACCGCGGCCGCATGCAACGGGCGCGCGGCGAGCTGGATAACGCGCGCGTGACGCTCACGTCGCTCCTGACGAAGCTCCGCCCCGAGCCCGGTCTCACCGACCTCGGGCGGCGGGCCCAGGGCGAGCTGGATGAGGTCCAGCACCTGCTGGACGCTGGCGCGGCCCGGTCGGCGGACCTGAAACGGTTCTCACGCTTCGGGCAGCTCAGCGATCAGGCCCTGTTGCTCGACGGGTACGCGGCCGTATTCCCCGAGACGCTGTCCGTCGAGGCCGCCGTCGAGGCGGCGCCCCGTGGGGAGGGCAGGCCCGCCCCCGCGCGGCACGAGGCACCCACTGCACGGACGCGCGCAGCCGCCCGCGGCGCGCTGGCGGTCTTCGCGCCGGGCGGGGCCGGACCGGGCCTGACGCCGGTGGTACCCCCCGGCTCACTGTCGCCGGAGCAGCGTGCCGAGGTCGAATCGGGCTGTTACCTGATGCTGATGGTCCTGTCCGATGCTGTCGCTCGCCCGCTGCCCGGGGAGGACCCGAGGCGACAGGCCGAGGAGGCCCTCGCCATCCTGGACCGTACGACGGCGATTCGTCCCCCGACCGCGGCCTTTCACCTTCGCCGCGCCGACTGCCTCGAACGGCGGGGGGACGCCGGGGCGGCCGGACTCGAGCGGGCGCGGGCGGCCGGACTCGTGCCGGCCGACGCCTTCGACGACCTGCTACTTGGCCGCGAACGGTTTCTCAAGGGCGATTGGGACGCGGCCCGGTCGCACTTCGAGGCGGCCCTGAGCCGGCGGCCGGACCTGTTCTGGCCCCGCTGCCTCCTGGCCATCGCCGAGTTGAACAGCGCCCCGCCCCGCCCCGCCGAGGCCAAGACCGAGCTGACGACCTGCCTGCTCCAGCAGCCGTCCTCCGCCTGGCTCTACCTGCTCCGCGGTTCCGCCTACGGCCAGACGGGGGTCACGCTGGTGATCGCCGCGCGGGCCTCGGGCCAGGGCTCGCACCTGGCCGCCGAGGCCGAGGCCCGGTTCAAGGACGCCGAAGCCGACTTCCGCAAGGCCCAGGAGCTGGGCCTGGATGAGGCGCTCGGTTACGTGCTGCTCATGAACCGCGGCGTGATGCGGTTCCAGCGGGGGCTCTTCCCCGAGGCCGTCGCCGACTTCGAGAAGGCCATCGCGCTCGACAAGGCGCGTTACAACGCATACGCCTCGCTCGCGCAGGTCCTCCGCAAGCTCGGCCGCAGGACCGAGGCTGTCGAGCGGCTGGACAAGGCGATCGCGCTGGAGCCCCGGCTCGCGGCGCTCTACCGCGGACGAGCGCTGGCCCGCCTCGACGGCAACGCCCCGAGCCCGGGGGAGGCCGAGGCGTCGTTGCGCGACCTGGAGACGTCGGCCCGCCTCGAGCCGGCCGGCAGCCGTGCGGCGGCCGACGACCACGCCCGCCGCGGCCGATTGCTGCTCCGTCTCGACCGGACCAAGGATGCCCTGGCCGCCGCCGACACCGCTCTGGCACTGGTCCGAGACCTGGGCCGGGCTCACCTCGTCCGGGTCGCCGCCCTGCTCGCCCTGGAGCGGTACGACGACGTGCTCGGCTCGTGCGATGCGGCCCTGGCCGCGGGGCACCCTTCCGCCGAGCTCTTCCGGCTCCGGGGCCTTGCCCGATTCGGGCTTAACGACTTCGCCGGCGCCATCGACGACTACACCCAGGCGCTGGCCTTAGCCGGGGACGACCGGGTTGAGACCTACCGCGACCGCGGGTGGTCGCACCTGTTCTCCAACGCTTCCAAGCTGGCCCTGCGCGACTTCGACGCTGCGCTCCGCCTCGACCCGGGCGACCCCGACGGCTACGCCGGCCGGGGCGCGGCGCGGGTGCGGCTGGGTGATCTCCGGGGCGCCGTCGCCGATGCTGAGGAGTCCGTCCGTCGCGAGGGCCGGTCGGCCCGTCTGCTGTATATCGCCGCCGAGACCTTCTCCGCGGCGTCCGCCCGCGCCGCCGCCGGCGCGGCCCGCCGCGGCCGGACCGCGTCGCGCGACTCCCTCGCCTACGAGGCCCGCGCCGCCGACCTGCTCGAGCGCGCCCTGGAGCAGACGCCGACCGACCGCAAGACGCTCTTCTGGCGTGACGTCGTCGCACGCGACCCGGCGCTCCGACCCCTTTTCCAGAACCCGAAGATCCTTCGCCGGCTCAAGCCGGGCGACCGAACGACCCCCTGAGCCGGCTGCCCCCGACGGCTGGGCCCGGGGCAGGTCCGTTGTCGAAGTCAAGGCGCGAGTCCGCACTCCCATGCACGACCCCCCGACGTTGCCGCGAGGACGCCCGCAATGAAGACCGGCCGCTCCCGACGAACCGTGACTCCCCGCCGGGTCATCCGCCGACACCGGTGGTCCCTCGAACAACTCGAGAACCGGACACTCCTGACCTCCGGCGCCGGCGACGACATCGGCGATGCGACCCTGCTCAACACCCCTTCCGACGTGAGGACCGGCTCGGTCGCCCCAGGCTCCCCTGTCTTCTTCGAGATCGACACGTCCGCCGACGCGCTCCTGGTCGCTCGCGTCCAGAGCGCGGGGGGCTATACCCGGCTCTCGCTGCTCGACAGCCTGGGCCGCCTCCTCGTCCAGAGCGACGGCCAGTCGGCGACCAACCCGGACGACCTGATCGAAATCCATCTGAACGCCGGTACGGATTACCTCGAAGTCCAGAGCCGCGGCGGATCGGCATCGTTCACGTTCTCGACCAATCTGACGGTGAGCTCGCAACCCTATCAGCCGGTGCCGGCAGGAGCGGCATACCCCATTGCCTTCGCCGACTTCAACGGCGACAAGGTACTCGATTTCGCGGAACTCGATGGCATTCACCTGAACTCGGGGGATGGCACCTTCATCCCCCCATCGGAGCCGCTCCCGCTCGTCGGGCTCGACCCCTCCAGCTTCATGGTGTCCGAGATCATTCCGGGATCGTTCGGAGGCGCCGGCGGGTCCGATCTCGCCGTGCTCGCGACCGATCCGAACGGAGACGGAGACGCCGATGTGGAAGTGCTTCTCAACGACGGGGCTGGAAACTTTACGCCTCAGCTCCCTGTCAGACTCCCTCTGGCTTTCCCTGTCATCATCCCTTCCTTGCCCGGGGGAACCTCCGGAACCTACTATCCTCCAAGCCTTGTCGCGGGCCACTTCACTTCCGGGTCTTACGACGACCTCGCCGTCGGAGGTAATGGATCTTCCGGCAGAGTGGTCGTCCAGTTGATCCTCAAGCAGCCCGATGGGAGCTTCCAGCCTGGGGCGTCATTCACCTTGAGTGATGCGACGCAAGCCGGCGTGATCGCGGCGCCCCTGACCGGCCACGCCCTCGATGCCGACGGCCAGCCGCTCGACGACCTTGCCGTCATCTCCCAGGACGACCAAAACGTCCAGGTGTTGCAGAATGACGGAGGCGGAAGTTTCGAGACCGGGACCCAGGTGGGACTCACGTTGGGCCCGGAGGGCGTGGTCGCGGGCCATTTCACCAGCCATGGCCAGGCACTCGACGATCTCGCCGTCGTCGGGCAATCGACGTCGTCTGGATTTACCGCATCTGTCGTTGCTGACGTGCTGACGAACGACGGGTCAGGAGGCTTCAGAGCGGGGTCGCCCATCGCCCTGGACCTCGCCCAGAATACGTTAAACTCGCCTCAGTTAGTGGCGGCTGATTTCAACGGTGACGGCCTGGACGACCTGGCCGTGGCTGGGCAAGATATCTCCGGGAACAACCGCGTCGATGGCCTGGTCAACGAGGGCGGCGGAGTCTTCCAGGCCATGGCCCCCGTCTCGCTGGGCGCCCTTTCCCCCATCGACCTCTTCGCGGGCAACCTCACCGGCACCGTCGGCGGCCGCGTCGACCTCGCGGTCAGCGGTTTTGACTCCGCCGACAACAACCTCGTCGAGGTTTTGACGGGCCTGGGCGACGGAGCATTCGCCGCGTCCACTGTCGGTGGTCCTGCCCCGCTGTCAAACGATCCGTACATCGGCCTGGGCCCACTCGATCCGTACTCCGAACCGGGCGCACCCTCGGTTAACTCGGTTTACGCTAGTGCGGTCTCCGGTCACTTCACGGCTGACGGAAGGCTGGGGGTCGTCGTTCCCGTCGAGACGGTGACCGGCGATAATGTGACCGGCGAGACTTACGACAATCGCCTCGAGGTGCTGTTGGACAATGGCGATGGGACGTTTCGCGCCGCGCCGGCGATCGACCTTGGTGAGCTCACGCCGATCGCTCTCACCGTTGGCAATTACGGCGGCGATGGATTTGACGATCTCGCAGTCGCCACCGGCTACGGCCAGGACTTCGGCGTCTATGTCTTCCTGAGCAATGGCAATGACACGTTTCATGCCGAACCGCAAGTCGAGGTCTACGACTTCGAAACGGTGCAGGACCTTGTCTCCGGAAACTTCACAGGCGGGCCCCTCGACGATCTCGCAGTCGCCGGAGGAGCCTATGACACGAGCAACATCGCGGAGGTCCTGTCGAACCAGGGCGGGGGCTCGTTCCTGCCGAGCTCGCCGATCGAACTGGGCTCACTCACCCCGTACGGTATGGCGGCGGGGCACTTCACGTCCGCGAACCGGGACGACTTCGCCGTCGCCGGCTCCGTGCAAGATGCGTTGGGGAACACGGAATACCAGGTAGCCGTTGTCTCGAGGAGTGATCACGGCAAATTCCAGGCCGGCTCCGTGACCCCGCTCGGCGCGTTGTTTCCATTAGTCGTGGTTGCGGGCAACTTCTCCGGTAACCCCGGCGGGCTCGATGACCTGGCCGTCGCGAGCGGAACGGTCGGGTACGACTCCGTACCCGGCAGTGTCCAGGTGCTCTTGAACCACCAGGGGGACGGGACGTTCACTCCAGGGCAAACGATCGACCTGGGCGATCTGGATCCGAGTGCCATGGTGGTGGGACCTGTCTTCGCCGCCGGCCAGGCCGACCTGGCCGTCGTCGGGAACGATTCGTACGGAAACAACAGCGTGATCGGAAACATGGTGATCGATACCGAGGAGAACATGGGCGGCGCGATGTTCTCGCCCGGCCCGTCGATCACTCTCGATTCGGACTTTGACGTTCCGCTGTCCTTGCTCCTGGGCGACTTTACTGGGAACGGTAACCTCGACCTCCTCTTGACGACCGCGTTGAATGAAGTCATTTTGCTCAGCGGCGACGGAGGCGGGAGCTTCGACGGCGCTACGGGCGGCGCCCCGCTGCTTCAATTCCGCGACACGCCCTTGAGCGCGACGGGCCTCGCGGCCACGGCCGACTTCAACGACGACGGCCGCCTGGACCTTGCCTTCGCATCCGAAGGTGCCGGCGAGATCGACGGGAACACGGATCTCGTACAGCATGACAGCATCGTGACGGTGCAGCTCTGCAACGGCGACGCGTCGTTCGTGGCTCTTCCGCCGGTTGACCTGGGCGTCATGTCCCCCATAGCACTCGTCGTGGGCGACTTCAACGGCGATGGCTTCCCGGACGTCGCCGCCCTCGGGTACGGCTCCTCGGGCGATGCCGAGGTTGACGTGTTGGAAAACCAAGGGGGTGTCGATTTTCGCGCATTAGCCCCGACCGATCTGGGCCGGTTCGAACCGGTCGCCATCGTGTCGGCAAATTTCAACGGCACTGGTCGATCCGACCTCGCCGTTGTCGGCTACGACGCGTCGGGTCAGGCCGCCCTCGAGGTGCTGCTAGGCAACAAGGACGGGACGTTCACGGTCGCGCCACCGGTCGAGCTGGGCGACGTCACCGTGCACGCTCTTGTCTCGGCCGACTTTATCAACGGAGACGGACGTCCCGACCTCGCCATCGCCGTTGTCGATGCCCTCGGCCAGGGGGGCGTCGACATATTACTGGGCAAAGGCGATGGCACCTTCCGCGCCCCGGTGAGCGTCAGCCTCGGGAGTGTCATCCCGGTCGACCTCGTCTCGGCGGACTTCAAGAGCGACGGCCGGACCGACCTCGCCGTCGCAGGCCAGGACAGAGTGACCGGTCACATCGACGTCACCGTGCTCGCGGGCAACGGCGACGGCACGTTCCGGGCCTCGGAGCCGAGCGACCTGGGCGCGGGTTTCCTCGAAGGGCTCCTGACCGGCGACTTCAACCGCGACGGCCGGACCGACCTCGCCGTCGCGAGCGACTCCAACCCGAGCCTCATCAGGATCCTGCTCGGTAACGGCGACGGAACCTTTCGCGCACCCGTCACGTCCTCGTTCACGGAGTTGGCTGCGCCGACCGTGGCTGGCGACTTCAACCGCGACGGCGCGACCGACCTGGCCCTGGTCATCGACGCCTCGACCGTCCAGGTTGAACTTAGCCAGGGCGACGGGAGCTTCAGCCCCACCGGCGAATTACAAAGGTCGATCCCTGTGGTAGCCGATCCTGGCGACGGGTCCTCGGACGTCTTCGTTGTGAACCAAGCCGGCAACATCCTGTGGCGCAGGGGGGAGCCGAACTCGCCCGGGGCCTTCGCCCCGCCGGTCACGATCAATCCCGGATTCCCCTCCCGCGGCATCGCCTTCGTCCCGACCCGCAGTGGGGCACTGATCGCGAGCATCGACCTTCAACATAACGCCGTGTCGCTCTACGTCTACCATGGCGGCCAGTTCACCCGCGCCCCCTCGCTCACGACGGGTGATTTTCCGTCCCAGATCATCGCGGCCGACCTCAACGGCGATGGGAACACCGACCTTATCGTCCGTGATGTGGGCGACGGAACTGCGGTGGTCTACCTCGGCAACGGCAGTGGGGGGTTCATCGAGCAGTCCGTCCTTCAAATAGGCATTGGTGCCTCGGCTATCGGCCTGGTCCAGCTCGACCCCCATGGGCCGATCGGTCTGATCGTCACCAACCAAAACACCGGCGACGTCCGGGTTTTCCTGGGCAACGGCGACGGCACCTATCAGAGCCCGTCGGTGTATCAGGCGGGGTCCAGCCCGTATGCGCTCGCCAATGATGGGACGACCGATCTGGTGTCGCTCGAGGCGACGGCCGGCGCGGCGGTCGGAACTTTCTACCGTGGCGGCCAGACCGACATCGCGGTCATCAACCCGGGCTCGAACTCGTTCGCGGTCCTCGACGGGCTCGGGGGTAACGCCATCGCCAATCCGCAGCGATTCTTCACAACCACGCCGGCTACGGCCGTCGTCGCAGCCGACTTCAACGGCGACCGCGTCAGTGACCTCGCCTTGCTCGGCTCCGACGGTGTGAGCGTCTACCTCGGCGACGGCCAGGGCGGTTTCGGCGAGCCGACGACCTACAACGTGGGTCCAGACCCGACCGGCCTGAGCGTCGCCGACCTCAACGGCCATCCCGACCTGCTCGTCGCTGACGGCTACGGCGACGTGCTCGTGCTGCTGGGCGACGGCCAGGGGCACTTCGCGACGCCCCGCAACATCAACCAGCAGATTGCCCTGGCCGTGGCCGACCTCCGCCCGGCCGGGCCAAAGACCTTCGCTTTCGCCGAGCAGGGCAACAACGTCGTCTCGGTTCAGGCCGGCGCCGCCGCGCAGCCGCAGACCCTGGCCGGGCGGTCGCAGGGCATTCTCGACCCGGGCGCCGTGACACTGGCCGACCTGACCAACAACGGCATCCTCGACCTGATCGTCGCCAACAGCGGGGCCAACGACGTCCTGGTCTACCTGGGGCTCCCCGGCGGCGGGTTCGGTCCGGCGCAGAGCTTCCCGGTCGGGACCGACCCGGTCAGTGTCACTGTCGCCGACCTGACTGGTGACATCCCCGACCTGATCGTCGCCAACGGGGGCTCCAACGACCTCTCGATCCTGCGCGGCCAGGGCCAGGGCTCGAACTGGACCCTGACGCCCTGGCTGAGGCTCACGACCGGTAGCGGGCCCACTTCGACCGTGGTCCGCGACGTCTACGGCAACGGAATCCCTGACATCCTCGTCACTGACAGCCAGTCGAACGACGTTCGCCTGATCAAGGGCGTCGGCGGCGGGTTCTTCAACGACACGAGCCCAATCGTGTTCCCCACCGGCATCGACCCCGGCTCGGTGCTCGTCGGCAACTTCACCGGCCGGCCGGGGGAGCTCGACATGGTCACGATCAATGCGGGCTCCAACGACCTCACGCAGTACCTCGACATCAATGGCGGCGGTGACGTGGCCCAGACCATCCCGTCGGGCGGCGCGGTGCCCGTCGCGGCCGTCGAGGGGGATTTCGGCGGCGGGCCGATCGACGACCTTCTCGTGGCGAATAACGCCGATGGCCACCTTGCCCTCTTCGTCGGGGGCGCCGGCGGGCTGAACCTCTCCAGTACGTTCGAGGAGGCGGGCCTGGCGAACCCGACGGCGCTCGCCATGGACAGCTCGGGCTCCGTCTTCGGCGCCTCCGAAGGGGTCGTGGCCGCGGTCCCGGTGATCCTCGGCCTCGGCCCGGAATCACCCTCGCCAGTCACCGTCGGGGGCGGTGTCGGCCTGACGGCGGGGCAGGCCGACCAGCAGGTCGCGCTCCTGCAACCGCTGTCGCAGGCCTCGCTGGCGTTGGTCGCGACGCTGCTCAGCGTGACCGGCGAGGAGCCCGCCGGCAACGGCTCCGGCTCCGGCACGACCGGCGCGGCCGCGCTGCCAAACCAGGCCCAGCCGGAAGGCGTCGAGGTCAATCAGTCGGATGGGGGCAGCCCGCAGGGCGACGCTTCGGCTCTGGAAGCGCTGGCCAGGAACCTGGGGCAGGCGATCGCGGCCGAGGTCGCGCGGTTCGTCTCCGGACTGGACAGGGCGCTCGCGAAGGCCCGGGTCAAGGCCGCACGGGACCGGCTCTTCGTTGACCCGGAGGACAATACCGGCACGGCGATCCCGGCTGGAGCGCCGGACGACGGCTCGCCGCGACGGCCACCGCCAGCCGGCGGAGTCACGCCAGCAATGCCCGCAAAAGCGGCGGACCTCGGCGACGCCGGCACGGCCCCGGGCATCACCGCCGGCACAGCACCACTTCCCGCGACCGCGACGCAGGAACCGCCGCCCGCCGCGATCCCGAGTCCGGCCCCAGCAGGCGCGGAACGGCTCTCGCTCGCGCACGCGGCCCTCGGGGTCGGGACGTCCTCGATTGGCTGGGTCGCCGTGACGCATACGTTTGCCGACCTGATCCCGGGCGGAGGGGTGTCAGACTTTGTTTTTGGTTTCCCATTCAGCACGCGGGCGGAGGGGTGTCGGCGGAGGGGTGTCCGGCGGAGGGGTGTCAGACTTTGTTTTTGGTTTCCCATTCAGCAGGTAAGAACCAAAAACAAAGTCTGACACCGCGGAGCTGTGGAAAACAAAGTCTGACACCGCGGAGCTGTGGTAGGCTAATAACCAAAGGTTAGCAGACTTATGACGATACATTTACCCGAAAACCTGGAAAGCTCCATCCTCGCCGCCGTCCACAGCGGCCGCTATGCCTCG
>Ga0310038_10002064_pt1 | contig 14843 bp, 15 predicted proteins | sample Sb_taG_6_FD_200461 | JGI IMG/M metagenome (GOLD analysis project Ga0310038, IMG submission 200461) | Peat soil microbial communities from Weissenstadt, Germany - Sb_50d_4_PS metaG (v2) (version 2) | ecosystem: Environmental > Terrestrial > Soil > Wetlands > Peat | place: Germany: Weissenstadt... | reverse complement strand
TCCGCTCCGGATGCACTCTGTCAGGTACGACCAACTGTCCGCAAGCAGGTCCGCCCAGAATACAATCGCGGCCCATTCCGAATTGGGCGCATCCTTACGCAGCGGCTTGCCAAGTGGCGTCAGGACGAAGCGTTCCGGAGTGACCTCGGCGACGACACCGAAGCTTGCGAGAGCGCGCAACAGCCGATACAACGAGCCCGGTTGGGCGCCGCACAAAACTGCGAGCTGGTCAACCGATCGCTGGTCATCGCCGAGGGCATCTGCGACGCCTAAACGGGCGGCAGCGCACACAACTCGACTACGCGAGTAGCCCATCGCCATTTCAGTAAGGGCTTTGTTCTGTGCAACATTACCAATCGCTGCCGGAGATCCAGCCATCTGTCGTTTCCCCCGAAGGACACTATACCCAATCAAGAAGGCCGCTAGCGACAGCGGACGGACGGTCGGCAACTCGCAAAAGACCCGCACTCCCGACTCCTGACTACTGGCTCCAGGCTGCCCAGTGCTAGAATCTTAGGTTCAATTCACCTCTAAAGGAACTCATATGCCGGACGTGATCGCACCCGAGAAGCCGCAGCCGCTGGTGGCGCTGACGGAAGACGAAACCCTGTTCCGCGACAACATTCGCCAGTTCGCGGAAGAAAAGATTCGCCCTCTCTCCAAGGAAATGGACGAGAAGGGCATGTTCGAGAAAGATCTCATCCATCAATTTTTCCAACTCGGCCTGATGGGCATCGAAATCCCGGAGCAGTATGGCGGCGGCGCGGGCACGTTCTTTGAGGCCATCCTGGCGGTCGAGGAACTCTCGCGCGTGGATGCCTCCGCCGGCGTGGTCGTGGACGTGCAGAACACGCTGGTCAACAACGCCATCCTGCGCTGGGGGAATGAAGAGCAGAAGAAGCGCTACCTGCCGCGTATGGCTTCGGAGTGGGTCGGCGCCTATGCGCTGAGCGAAGCCGGCTCAGGCTCGGACGCGTTCGCTCTGGCCACCAAGGCGGAACTCAAGGGCAGCGACTATGTTCTGAATGGCCGCAAGCTGTGGATCACCAACGGCAAGGAAGCCGGGATGTTCATTGTCCTGGCGACGCTCGATCCCGCCGCCGGCTACAAGGGCATCACCGCATTCCTGGTCGAGAAGGATTTCCCCGGGTTCACCGTCGGGAAGAAAGAGGACAAGCTGGGCATCCGCGCCTCCTCCACCTGCGAGCTGATCCTAGAGGACTGCCGCGTGCCCAAGAACAACCTGCTGGGCGAGGCCGGCAAGGGGTACAAGATCGCGATCGAGACGCTGAACGAGGGCCGCATCGGCATCGGCGCGCAGATGATCGGGGTGGCGCGCGGCGCCTGGGAGTATGCCATCAAGTATGCGCAGGAGCGCAAGCAGTTCGGCAAGCCGATCTCCGAGTTCCAGGCCATCCAGTTCCAACTGGCGCAAGCGGCGACGGAGATCGAGGCCGCGCGCCTGATGGTCTACAACTCCGCCCGTATGAAGGACGCCGGCATGAACTTCGTCAAGGAAGCGGCCATGACCAAGCTGTACACGTCCCAGGTGGCGGAGCGCGTCACCTCGCTCGCCATCGAGGTCTACGGCGGCTACGGATTCACCAAGGATTACCCGGTGGAGAAATACTGGCGCGACTCGAAAATCGGCGCCATCTACGAAGGCACGTCCAACATGCAGTTGCAGACCATCGCCAAGCTGGTCATAAAATAGCGGAGCCGAAGCCGAGCAACGCGAGGCTGAGCCCTGAGCGGAGTCGAAGGGCGGCAGCCGATATCCCGAGCGCAGCGAGGGATCTCTCGCCTATAGGCGCGTTGGGCCGCCGGTCGCCGCCGGATGGGATCTACGGCAGCCGGCGAGGCTGCCGCGGAATGGCGGAATCGACCAGCGTCTGCAATTCCCGGCTGATCAGCGGGTCGTTGAGGCTGACCTCGGCCTCAGCCTGCATGGCGCTTCCCAGCAGGCGCCCCAGGTGTACCAGCGAACCCCCGCCGCACACCCCACACACATCACTCCTGGACTCGCTGATGCATTCGCAATCGGCGCACAGCACCGCTTGCAGCAAGGGCACGCTGTTGATGACTCCGCGTTTGTATGGCCGTTTCATGCTTTCCCCCGTCGGACATGTCCAGTGTGGGGCAGGTGGGCACGAAAGGGAACGGCACCTTGGTAACGTCGCGGAACCAAAGGTAATCGCGGATTAGGCGGTTGGCGTGCCCTGGCGGCGGGCTCAGCGCCGCTTGGCCTGGTGCTCGAGGATGTTGGCCATGAACTGGGACTGGAGCTTCTGCGCGCATAGCTCGCCGCAGACGCAGAGCGCGCCCTCGTGCCGGGCGATATCGTCGTCCCACGCGCAGATAGAGAGCACGGCGGCGGTGCCTTCCTTCGACGGCCACATCAGCCACCAGTGATCGGTCTCGCCTTTCAATTGGCCACAGTTGGGACCGGCGCAGCGGAAGACGAGCTGCTCGGACGTGGGCTTCTCGACTGTACGCATCAAACCACCTTCGCGCGCCCTGGCCGATGGCGCTGGGATGAGAACTGGTAGGTTGAGCCCCTCTGCGGGCCCATTCGCCCGCTTCGCTTCGCTCAGCTCCTCAGGGCAGGCTGAGCCCGCCAGGCGAAATCCCGAGCGAAGCGAGGGACCTATCACCCTACCGCTATTACTGCTAAGAAGCATGGTAGGCGCGGCAGGACTTGAACCTGCAACCGTCGGATTAGAAATCCGATGCTCTATCCGCTTGAGCTACGCGCCCGCTAGGCATCAATCTAGCACATCCCCACGCGCTTGCCCCGAGCCCCAGGCGCACCACGTTTCGCACAGAGAACCGTGCGTGGACACCCATTCTGCACTTGCCAATTCGGCGGAAACGGGATTATATGGGGAGGCATGTCGAGCGTGGCTCCTGTCCCACCACCACCCCCGCCAGCGCGTGAGCGGCTGGTAAGAAGTTCCCATCGTCGAAGCTTCTGGCAGAAACTGCGCCGCAGGCGAGATTTCCGACGGCTGGTTTCCACCGCCGCCCTGTGGGCGCTGACCGTCGCCGTGGTGTGGGTCGTTCTGAATCAAGTCATCAAGTAGCCGACCGCACGGTGCGGCCCACTTCCGCTCACCAGATCCGGCAGCGGTTCTCCCGCACCATCGGAGCGCCCGCCTTGCAGGCGAACGCCTTCTGGAACTCCGGCATATTGGAAACCACGCCGTTGGTGCGGTAGCGGGGCGGGGAATGGGGATCCACGGTGGCGCGCAGCCGTTGCACCTCGGGCCGCTCCGCGCTGCACCAGCTCTGGCCGTAGCCGATGAAAAACCGCTGCTCGGGGGTGAAGCCCTCAATCGGCTGCAGGTCCTTGCCCCAGGTCTCGTCTTGCCACGCCAGATAGGCCAGCAGCAGCCCGCCGAGGTCGGCGGTGTCCTCGCCCAGGGTCAGCTTGCCATTGATCTTGATGTCGTCGACGATCACGTATTGCGAGTACTGGTCGGAGGTGCAACTAGCGCGCTTCTCGAATTCCCTGGCGTCTTCCGCCGTCCACCAGTCGCGCAGATTGCCCTCGGCGTCGAACTGGCGGCCTTCATCGTCGAAGGCGTGGGTCAGCTCGTGCCCCACGGTGCCCCCGGTGTTGCCGTAGTTGGGCGCGTCGTCGGAGCGGGGATCGTAGAGCGGCGGCTGCAGCACGCCGGCAGGAAAATTGATGTCGTTCATTTGCGGGTTGTAGTAGGCATTGACGGTGGGCGGGGTCATGAGCCACTCACCGCGGTCCACTGGCTTGCCGATCTTGTTCAGCTCGCGCCGGAACTCGAACGCCGTACCGCGTTCTCCGTTCCCCAGGGCATCGCCGCGCACCACCTCGAGCGCGCTGTAGTCGCGCCAGTGGTCGGGATAGCCAATCTTGTTCGCGACCGCATGCAGCTTGATCTGCGCCTGCTCCTTGGTGGCGGGCGACATCCAGGGTAACTGCTGGATCTCCTTCCCCATCTCAGTTTCGATCTGCTTCACCATGACCAGCGCGCGCTGCTTGGTCTCAGGGCTGAAAGCTTTCTGGACGTACACCTTGCCCAGCGCCTCGCCCAACTGGCGGTCCACAAAGCGCACGCAGCGCTTCCAGCGCGGCTGAATCTCCTTGGTGCCGGACAGGATGTGGTCGTAAAAGTCGAAGTCCTCGTTCACGAACGCCGAGGAGAGATACCGCGCCTGGGCATGGACCAGGTGCCAGCGAAGATAGACCTTCCAGCTCGCGAGGTCTTCGGACTTCAGCTCCGCGTCCATGCCTTTGACGAAATCGGGCACGGCGACGTTGAGCGATTTAGTTCCCGGCACGCCGACCTCGGCGAAGTAGCGGTCCCAGGAGAAAGACGGGCTCAGCGCTTGCAATTCCTCGCGCGTCATCTTGTGGTACACCTTGTTGGGATCGCGCCGCTCCACGCGGGTGAGTGATGCCTTGGCCAGGGCAGTCTCGATGCGCATAACCGTCTGCGCTTCGGCGGCAGCCTGCTCCGGCTTGTCGCCTATGAGTTCCAACATCTTCTGCACGTGCGCCAGGTACTGCTTGCGGATCTCCTGCGACTTGGCGTCGTCCTTGAAGTAGTAGTCGCGGTCGGGCAGCCCGATGCCGCCCTGGTCCACCTCGGCGATGAACTCACTGGAATTCTTGGCGTCCTGGTCGGAGCCGAAGGAGAACAGCGACGCCCGGCCCAGAAAGCTGCCGACGTCGTTGGGGTGGAGATGCGCCAACTCGCGGGGAAGATCGGCCTTGGACTTGAGCCGCGCGATGCGGTCGAGGTCCGCCTTGAGGGGCGTGGCGCCAAGCTTCTTGATCGCCGCCTCGTCCATGCAGGAGGCGTAGTAGTCGCCGATTTTCTGCTCGTCCGCACTGCGCTTCGGGCTGGGAACAGCGGCTGCCTCCAGGATCTGGCGCAGCACCTGCCGGTTCTCCTCCTGCAGCTTGCCGTAGGCGTCCCACGCGGCCTGGTCGGCAGGGATGGGGTTGTTCTTGAGCCAGCCGCCACAGGAGTAGGTGAAGAAGTCCACGCACGGATCCACAGTCTTGTCCATGGACGGAACATCCAGCACCGCGGTGTAAGGGGCTGGCTTGACGGATTGGCCCGCAGCCACGGCCGCCATCACCACCAACGTTACCAGCAGGACGAAGCAGCTTTTCATTGGCATCCAGTTCTTCTCCTTCATTCCGACATTCCGAAATCTTGTCAGATCACAGCCTTGGACGGGCCATCCACCGGGACGAAAGCAACGGTTCAGCCAGCATCTCCCAGTGCGCGCATGGTTTCCGGCGCTGGAGGCTCGGTCTGGTCACTGCCGCGACGATGCACGGCTGACAATTGCAGCAGGGCATTCTCGACCACTTTCAGCCCGATGCCCCAGCGGCGGCGCGCCTCGTCCTCGTCGTCGCCATATCCGAAAAGGTAGAACGTCACACAGAAGCCCTCGGCTGCATCGGAGTTGCTGCCGAGCTCCCCCAAAGAGTAACGGCAGCGGCGGACGATGAACTCAGCCGCCGAGGGGATATCGGGAGCACGCCGCAACAGCCGCGCGATACGCTTGGCGAAGTTCTCGTGGCCGGCAAACCTCGGACGCGCCTTGGGATCGGTGAAGATCAGGTCCACGTAGGAGCAGAACTTCCAGCTCGCGGCGTAAATCGCCTCCTGTTCCTCCATCTGGTCGCTGAGCCAGGTGTCACACTTCGCGGTTTCCAGCATGGAGAGCGCTGAGTTCATCGCGGTAAGGAACTCAGACATCTCGCGGTTGTGCGACTCGGGCAATTCCAGCAGCAGTTCGGGATGGCGCTTCAGGTCGTAATAGCGCACGTCTCCCGCCTGCCATGGAATCTCGAGGTGCGCGTCCTCGGCCCCCAACTCGACGGAAACGGTCGCATCCATAGGCGCTGGTAGACGCAGCCGCCTATGAAACCACGCCTGCCGCCGGAAAACGAGAGAAAAACGCAGCCGAACTTCTCAGAGGCTATCCCCTAAATAAGAAAGAGTGTCATCCTGAGCGACCGAGGGATCCCGCGCGCCTTCCGGGGTCCCCGGCACGCCCGGTGTTGGCGTGCTGGGGCAGAGCGCGGGAAACGGTCGCGAAGGATGTCGGTTTCAAGGTGCTCAATGCATTTATGAGACGGCTTCTCAGTAGCGCTCGAGGAATTCGACGATTTGCCGCTCCGCCCAGCGGCCGTCGTAGCCGTGAGGCTCGGCCAGAAAGCCGCAGTGGCCGCCGTGCCTGGTCTCCATGAGCCGCACGTTGCCATTGGCCAGCAGCCGGCCGCGGGTCGAGGGCGTGATGGGGACGAAGGGATCGTCCTGGGCGTGGATCACCAGGGTGGGCACGGCGATGCGCTCGATGACCGGAGAAGCGCTGGCGCGGGCGTAGTAATCGTCGGCGCCGGTGAATCCCCAATGCGGAGCGGTGACGGCGTCGTCGAAATCCCGCACGCTGCGCACGCCTCGAAGGCACGCCACATCGTAGCGCTCGGGAAACAGACGGGCTTTGCGCCGCACACTCCGCTCCAGGTAGTGGAGGAAGTTCCACTCATAAATGCGGTTGCGCCAAAGGTGGAGTGCATCCGCCGCCGCGGCCAGGTCCATGCCGGGACAGACCGCGGCCACCGCCACCAGCTCGCGAGGCCCATCGCTTCCCCACTGCCCTGCCAGCTTCAGAGCCATGTTCCCGCCCATGGAAAATCCGGCGAGCGCGATGCGTGGCAGTTGGTCGGCTGAGATCAGCTCGCGAACCACCACGCCCACATCCTGCGACAGGCCGGAATGGTAGAGGGTCGGCGACAGGGTTTCGCTGCTGCCGCAATTGCGCACATTCATGCGCACCACGCTCATGCCTGCGGCCCAGGCCTTGTTGGCAGTTCCGATCACGTACTGTGATTCGCTCGAGCCTTCCAGTCCGTGGATGATGACGACCGTCAGCTTGCTTTGACGATCGCTCTGCCAGTTGCACCAGGTGAGCACTTGGGCGCCGGGCTCGACTTCGAATAGGCGCTTCTCGGCCGCCGGCAGCAGGTTGCGCCGCGGCAGCAATGCCGCCGCCAGCGTCTGCCGATGCCCGCCGCGCAGCCACCGCCGCGGGCTAAAGGTGTCTTCGCCGCTCTGGTCATCCAGCATCTATAATCATTGTGTTGCCGAACCCCGGCGCATGCAATGGCGCGCGCGATGCGCGTGCTGGGAGAAGGAGCCTATGCCGATCTTCGAGTATCTGTGTGCAGGTTGCGGAAAGCAATTCGAAGTTCTCGTACGCGGTTCGGAGAAGCCGCATTGTCCCAAGTGCAACGGCACACGCTTGGAGCAGCAGTTGTCGGCCTTCGCCGTCGCAGCCGGCCACTCCAGCGGTAATGCCAGTGAGTTTGCTTCCGGACCCGCCCCCGGCTGCGGGAATTGCGGCATGGGCGGAGGCTCCTGCGCCCTTGACGACGATTAGGTTGAACGGCCTTCCCTAGTCCCGCGGGGTTTCTTCGCTGGAGTCGGCGGCACGGACCCAAGCAGATCATGGGCTGTATCATAAGTCCGATGTCGAAGCCTCGTCGCAGCACGGCCTTGCCCCCACTGGACGGCACCCTCTTCTCTGTCAAGCCACGCAAGGTCGTGCCGCAGGAGTTCGTGCTCGATGCGATTTCTCCCGTGTCGCCCTATACCCGCCCCATGTTTGGCTGCCTCGCGGTCTACGTTAAGGACAAAATTGTCTTCATCCTCCGGGACAAGCGCGAGAACACGGCAGATAACGGGGTGTGGCTTGCCACCACCGAGCAGCACCACGAGAGTCTGCGCCGCGAGTTTCCGAACCTGCGATCCGTTCAGGTATTTGGGAAGGAGGTAACGGCGTGGCAGGTCCTTCCGGCCGATGCGCCGGATTTTGAGATGGCGGCGCTGCGCGCCTGCGAACTCGTCCTCGCCGGAGATCCCCGGATCGGTAAGGTGCCGGGGACGCGGCAGGCCTCGGGATCGGGGCCCACGAAGGCACCGCAATCCTTGGGGCGGGCGAAAGCACAGCGAGGCCGAGGAACCCAGTAAGCCTGGGTGGGCGGTGGAATTCAAACTTGAGGCGTCTTCCGCGCGATCCGGGCCGGCCGAAATCCCGAGCGCAGCGAGGGATCATTCCCTGGGCGTCCTCACCTCATTTCGAAGGGTGGAATGAACGGCGACCGAACTCTACAGCTCCTGAGCAGGGGAGAAAGAGTGTAGACTGCGGGATTCGAGTCTCGGGAGGAAGGATGAGAGGGGTGGTGCTGGCAGGTGGAATCGGGTCGCGTCTGTTCCCGCTTACCCGTGTGACCAACAAGCACCTGCTGCCGGTGTACGACAAACCCATGATCTTCTACCCGCTGCAAACGCTGGTAGCGGCGGGAATTCGCGACGTCCTGATCGTCACGGGCAGCGCCAGCGTTGGCGACTTCTTGCGCCTGTTGCGCAATGGAGAGGATTTCGGCTTCGAGCGGCTCACCTTCGCCAGCCAGGAAGGCGAAGGCGGGATCGCCGACGCTCTGCGCCTGGCGGAGGAATTCGCCGCCGGGGAGAGGATCTGCGTGATCCTGGGTGACAACATAATCGAAGGCGGGATTGGGGCGGCTCGCCAGAGCTTCGAGCGCCAGGACGGCGCCAAGATCTTGCTCAAGGAGGTTCCCGATCCGGAGCGATTCGGAGTGCCGGTATTCGAGGATGGCCGCATCGTCCGCATTGAAGAGAAGCCGAAGCATCCCAAGTCCGGTTACGCGGTGGTTGGGATCTACTTTTACGACCGCACGGTTTTCGACCGCATCCGCAAGCTCAAACCTTCCGGGCGCGGCGAGTACGAGATTACCGACGTCAATAACTCTTACCTGGCAGAGGGCAAGCTGCATCACGAGTTGTTGGCAGGATGGTGGACGGACGCCGGCACGTTTGAATCGCTTTGGCAGGCCAGTTCGCTGGTGCGGGAAAAGGCAGCCAGCCAGGCTGAAACCCCGGCGGCGGCCGGGATGGGGAGGCGGTAGGTGAAGATCCTGATCGCGGGCGGGGCGGGATTCATCGGGTCACACTTTGTCCGTCAAATGCTGGCACAGCATCCCGCCTACGAGATCGTGGTGGTGGACAAGCTGACCTATGCCGGCAGTCTTGCCAACTTGAAGGACGCGCAAGCGAATCCCCGCTTCCGTTTCTGGCAACTGGATATCTGCGACCCGGAGGTGAACGAAGCGGTGCGCGGCGCCGACGTGGTGCTGAACCTGGCCGCCGAGAGCCATGTGGACCGCAGCATCGAAGATGCCAGCGTGTTCGTGCGCAGCAACGTGGAAGGCACCTTCCGCCTGCTGGAGGCCTGCCGCCGGCAGCACGTCGGGCGCTTCGTGCAGGTCAGCACCGACGAGGTGTACGGCAGCCTCGGTCCGGAGGGAAAGTTCGACGAGAATTCCCCACTCTCTCCCAACAGCCCCTATGCCGCCACCAAGGCAGCGGCCGACCTGATGGTACTGGCGGCCATGCACACCCACGCCGTGCCGGCCATCATCACTCGCTCCAGCAATAATTACGGGCCCTTCCAGTTTCCCGAGAAATTCATCCCTCTGATGATCGCGCAGGCCATGGCGGGTGAACCGCTGCCGTTGTACGGCGATGGCAAGAACGTGCGCGATTGGCTCCACGTCGAAGACCACTGCCGGGCGCTGGATGCCGTGCTACACCACGGCGGGGAGGGCGAGATCTACAACATCGGCGGCGAGTTTGAAATCGAGAACCTGGAGGTGTCCTGGCGCATCCTCGACCAACTGGGGCAGCCCCGGACGCTGGTGCAATTCGTCAGTGATCGCCCCGGCCACGACCGCCGCTATGCCATGAACTGCGACAAGATCAAATCGGAGCTGGGCTGGCGGCAGCAGTGGACCTTCGAAGCCGGCCTGCCCGAAACCGTCCGCTGGTACCGCGAAAACCGCGAGTGGCTGGACGAGATGCGGAGTCCAGCCTATCGCGAATACTTCGCCCGGCACTACCACGACCGCGAGCGCACTCTGGCTCGCAAACATTCCGCACGCTGATTCCGGCGACAGTCCCGAGCGGCACGCGGCTAAGCCTCGGGGCGCGTGGCGACCGCCAGCAGCGAAGTCCCAAAAGGCAGCACGCGGCCGGAACCGATCAGAGTCGCCTCCCGTTCGGCGAGCCAGCGCAGGATGCCGTTCACGATCGGCACGGGCCGCAGTTCGGCGAGGAAGAGATCGCGGGCTTGCGCCGGTGAATGGGTCTGGTGCGTCCACGAGGTGGCGCGACGCTTCAGCCACATGATGGGATACGTCGTCGCCATGAAGTAGCTGAGGTAATCGATTCTGAACCCCGCGGCCAGCAGCTTCTCCCGAAGTTGGCGCCGGTGGTAGCGGCGCTGGTGGCCCGCGAACTCGTCGGCATAGCTCCACAGGCTCATGTGTGCCGGCACGCTGAGCAGGAGCTTGCCGCCGGGCGCGAGCAGGGCGCGCGCATCCAGCAGGACGCGGCTTTCGTCCGCCATGTGTTCGATCACATCGAACATGCCGATCACATGGAACTGGGTCTGGAAAGGCGGCGCATGCATGTCGCCCTGCACCAGAGCGCATTGCGTACGCTGCCGGGCGTAGCGCAATCCCCCCGCGAACATGTCCATGCCGACAACGTTCTCCGCCCGGCCGATCTTTTCCAGCAAGCGCAGCACGTTGCCGGTGCCGCAACCGATCTCCAGCGTTCGGAAGCCCGCCGGTAAAGACCTGGTGGCGCGGCGCAGCGCGGCGGCAATCACCTTGTTGCGTGCGATGAACCAGAAGTGGCGGTCCTCGGCCGCCACCAGTTCTCGGAAGAGGAGGTCGTCTTCCGGATAGAAGGATTGTGCCGCGGCCGGACCTGGTTGGGGAGCGGTCATGACGAGCGGACGCACTCCATGATGATGTGGGTGTAGGGAATGCGTAACAGATCGTGGCGGACCGTCGGCTTCACGGCGGAGAAGACCTGCGACGCGATCTGCACGTAACCTTCCTCGCTGCGCACGAACTTGCCGCGGTCGTGGCGAACCAGATAGCGCGCCACCACCGACTGGCGCGGAGCAAAAACACCGTCCAGGGTGACCAGCTTGCCGCCCGGGCGGAGTGCGTCATGCGCCATCTGGAAGAGTTGCCGCGCCTCGGCATCATCCAGGTGGTGGACCACACCCAGCGCCAGCGCCACGTCGAAGTACGACCGTTGCGGCGGCTGGTATTCGCTCACGCGGGCGCAAACGAATGTTAGGCACGGAAATTGCCGGCGCGCCGCCTCGATGTATTGCGGGCTGGAGTCGAATCCGACGTACTCGGTATCGGGGAAGTAGGGCGCCACCGTTCCCGGGCCGCAGCCGATATCCAGAATGCGGCAGCCGGGCTGCGGTCTCACATATTCCTCGACGTAGCGCTTGATGTAGGCGGGCCCGCCAATCGCCTTCCAGAACAGCCGGTAGGCCCGTGGCAGCGACAGGACGGAGCGGACCGCAGGCATCATCGCCATGCCGCGCTTCTCACCCGTGGAATTCAAGCACCGCCTCGATGACCCGGCCCTGATCCGCCGCGGACAGGCCATTGTAGAAGGGCAGGCGAAGCAGGCGCTCGCTGACCGTCTCGGTAACCGGACAATCGCCCGCTTTCCCGCCGAAGCGCTTTCCCATGGCCGAAAGGTGCAGCGGCAGATAGTGAAACACGGCGAGGATCTGCCGCGCCTGCAAGTGGACGATGAGCCCGTCGCGCCATTCCGGCGAGGGCATCACCAGGTAGAACATATGGTAGGGCTGCTCGCAGCTCTCGGGCACGAAGGGCAGTTGCACGCCATGCTGTTGCGCCCACGCCTGCAGCCGTTCGCGATAACACCCCCACACCTGGCGCCGCTGGGACTGGATCTGCTCCCGGGCTTCCAGTTGTGCGTAGAGAAACGCGGCCAGCAGATCGGAGGGCAGGTAGCTGGAGCCCACGTCCACCCAGGTGTACTTGTCCACGTGGCCGCGGTGGAACTGGCTGCGGTTGGTTCCTTTTTCCCGGATGATCTCGGCGCGCGGGATGTAGCGGGGATCGTTGATGAACAGCGCGCCGCCTTCGCCGCAGGTGAAGTTCTTGGTCTCGTGAAAACTCTGCGCCGCCATGCACCCGAATGTTCCCAGATATTTGCCGCGGTACTTGCCGAAGAGCCCGTGAGCGTTGTCCTCGACCACGGGAATGTTGCGCCGTCCGGCCAGGTCGAGGATTGCCTCCATCTCACATCCCACGCCGGCGTAGTGAACGGGGACGATGGCCCGGGTGCGCGGCGAAACCAGGCGCTCCAGCCGGCGCTCGTCCAGGTTGAGCGTGTCCGGCCGAATGTCGATGAACACCGGACGCGCGCCGCGCAGGACAAAGGCGTTGGCGGTGGAGACGAAGGTGAACGACGGCAGGATGACCTCGTCGCCGGGCTGGATATCGAGCAGCAGGGCGGACATCTCCAGCGCGTGCGTGCAGGAAGTGGTGAGCAAGGCGCGGGCCAGTCCCAGCTCCTGCTCGAACAGCCGGCTGCACTTCCTGGTGAACTCGCCATCGCCGGCGATGTGCCCGCTCTCGAAGGCGGCGGCCAGGTAGCGGAGTTCATTGCCCGCCAGTCCCGCCTTGTTGAAAGGGATGCGATGGCTCATGCGCCGCTCGGGGCCCGCAAGCCGGGCCAATAGTGATACCAGAGCTCGACCGACCGAGTCGAGAACCCACATTTCTGATACCGGCGCTGTCCGCGCACGTTGCGGCCTTGCGTAACCACCGTCACTTCGGAAGCCCCCTGCTGCTGAAACCAGCGCAGCGCGGAGAGTACAAGCATCTGGCCCAAGCCCCGGCCCTGCGCTTCTTGTGCGACGGCAAATACCCCGATCTGGCCGGTGGGCGCACTGAAATGACAGGTGATGTATCCCGCAGGCCGGGATTGATGCTCCCCCACCAGCACGGCCTGCGCGTATCCTTGGGTACTGTTTTCGATCCAGGTTTCATACAAGGCGTCGCAAAGCGAATCCGTAAGATTCTTGTCGTAGTAAAAGCGCGAGTCGCGATGGCTCACCCTGGCAATCGCCCGCAAACCGGGCAGGTCGGCTGGCTGGAACGGCCGCACGCAGGCTGGGCCGGAATCCACCGCCAACCCTGCCATTTCCATGCCCAGGGTGACGCGCACATCGACCAGATGGAAGCGCGCCTCCTCGGCCAATTTCACCGTCTCCGCATCGGCCGAGTCGGCCAGGAAGTAAAGACAATCGATGCGCTGAGAATCGCACCAGCTTTGGATCTGCCGCAGCGATTCCGGGGTGAGCCGATTCACGTTGGCGCGAGCCATGCGACGGCCAAAGAACTCCGAATCCCAGTCCAGGAACCGGCACGGGGCGTCGGCGCAGCCGCTCATCCGATTGCCTTGGAGCGGGTGGGTAGAGGCGCCTCCGCCTCGCTCGGCGCGGACTTCCCGGCGAGATTGCGTTCATGCTGGATCAGTTCCTGGATGGCGTAGCTGGGCCGGTCCATCATGCGGAAATGCATGCGCGCCAGGTACTCTCCCATGATGCCCAGGGCAAACAGTTGCGCTCCGGCAAAGATGACGATGACGGATGCGAGAAATGGAAACCCGGGAACACTGCGCCCGTGGATCCAGTAGCTGGCCAGCACGAACAGCAGGATAGCGAGTCCCAACAAGGTGAACACGAACCCCATGGCGCTGGCCAGTTGCAAAGGCAGGGTGCTGAATCCCGTCATCATGGTGAGTGCGTGCGTCACCAGCCGGCGGAAGCTGTATCCGGATTCGCCCATCCGGCGGGCTTCATGGCGGACCGGAATGGCGGAGAAACGGCTGGTTCCCCAAGTCAACAAAACGTCGATGCAGACCGTGGGAGCGCTGTAGGAGGCAAAGGCCTCCCGTATCGGCCGGCGGAAAACCCGAAACGCCGACACCTGGCGTGCCACCTGCGCTCCCATCGTCCCCTGCAACACCCACTTGGTGACCTGGGATGCCAGATTGCGCCATAACCCGTGATGGCGCTCGTCGGGCGTCCCATAGACCACGTCGTCTCCCTCCGCCAGTTTCTCCAACAGCTTGGGAATCTCCTCGGGAGGGTTTTGCAGATCGTCGTCCAGGGTGACCACCAGGTCGAACCGCGCGGCCCGGATGCCGCACAACAGCGCGTTGTGCTGGCCGTAGTTGCGCATCAGGTTGATGGCGCGCACCGACGGGTGCGCTTGCGCCAGCTCCTGGAGCGCCGCCCAACTGCCATCGGTGCTGCCATCGTTGACCAGCAGCAGCTCGAACCGCGGGGTCACGCCGGGCAACACCTGCTCCAGACGCGACACCAGTTCCCCCAGAGTGGCGGCGCTGTTGTAAACCGGGACCACCACCGAGAGGCTCGGCGCTTTCAGGATGTCCGCTGCAGCCATCGTGAGACTATCTTATAAACGGTTTTGGGAGCGAAGCCGAGGAGAAATCCCGAGCGCGATCCGCGTTGGGCTTTTTGTTAGTCATCGAAAGTCATCGACATCCAGGCCGCTGCCTTCGATGATGCTCTTGAGGGTACCGACCGGGATCGGTTTGTTGCCATGCACCGCGACGATTACTTGACGGCCATTCGCATGCCGCCATTTCTGATGACTGCCCTTTTGGCCGACCAGCGCGAAGCCGTGTCGTTTCAATACGCTGGCAACTTGCTTCGCGACCAGAACAGGAAAGTGCGGGCTCACGGAAAGGATACTTCGAGCAGCTTCGCTCCCTTGGCGGGGGTAATGGCGGAAGGTTCAAACCACAGTTGCAGCGCTTCCTTGGCATTGCGCACAGCTTCCTCTTCCGTATCGCCGGCAGAAGCGCAGCCCGGCAGTTCGGGAAACA
>Ga0310038_10002060_pt1 | contig 14858 bp, 18 predicted proteins | sample Sb_taG_6_FD_200461 | JGI IMG/M metagenome (GOLD analysis project Ga0310038, IMG submission 200461) | Peat soil microbial communities from Weissenstadt, Germany - Sb_50d_4_PS metaG (v2) (version 2) | ecosystem: Environmental > Terrestrial > Soil > Wetlands > Peat | place: Germany: Weissenstadt... | reverse complement strand
CAGCTGCGCACGTTATCTGCGATGGAACGGCGTGAGACAACTGCGAATGAGCATTGGACCGTTATTGCTTTCGTGCTGACCTGCTTGGTGGGCGCGGAGATCGCGCTCTATTCGGGCCTGCCTGTTCTGCCGTCCAATTGGCCGTAGCGGAAATGTTCGTCTTCTTTTCGAACCGGATTGGCATTGTCGGCTCCGTGCTGATTTCGCTTTTGCTCTCAATTGTCCTCTTGTATGCCTGCAGTCACGCCTAGGTGCAAAGATGGCTCTAGCGTTCAGCGACTCGCCAGAAAATTTGACTTTAAGGGAGGTGTTGACGGCGTTACGGCCCTCAACTCAAGAAGGCTGTACGGAAGCTGTGTTACGGTAGGTGAACGCAATGATGACCAAAGACGAAGCAAAGCGTGCCTTAGAAACGGAGCTTCGCTCACGCAAGCTTGCGAAGCCAATGACGCTTGAGGAACTAAACGTCTTCTGTGACGAGATGTACAAACGGCTGGAGTTCAAATCTCACAGCGAACGGCTCGCAGACATTCTGAAATGGGCGGAGGGCTGGCAATCCAAGAACTTGCCCCGCTCGGCCGACTGAGACCTACTCCGTAAGCGATCTGCGCCGGGACGCCACACACAACCAATCCATGTGCACACGTTTCGCGGTTCGAATGCTTACACTCCTGTCCGTCCGGTCTTTACCTCTCAGCTTTTCTGCGGGCCACGCTTCCGCCGTCTAAGGGGCGGGCTACCTCAGCCATCTGACGCGCGATGCGCTGGACTGTGCCAGTCCCGACTCGCATTCTTTCGCAGCAGCGGTTATTCAGGCCAGACGCTGCTTCGCGCTTATTCTGCTATTCTCTAGTCTTCCACCTGCAGCTTCGTCGACCGCGCCCATTACCGCGTCCGTGGCTGTTTGATGCACCATATGTCCGGCGCCTGGCACTCGGTGCAACGTGCTGTGCGTAACGTCCGCGTGAAGGCGCGCCGACTGCTTATCAATGTCGATCAATCGATCTTCCTGGCCGGCAATGATGACGACGGGCATTTTCAGGTCGGCGTAGCGCTTGCTCAAGGCAAACGCGTCGGGGATCATGAGAGCTGTCTCAGCGGCGCTGGCGCGAATTTGTGATGGCCGAAGAGCCATCTCTTTCGGAAATTCATCGAACTTCCTAGGCACAGGCGCCGGTCCAAACATCTTCCGCATGAAAAGTGGTCGCATTATTCTCTCTAAAATCGGCGAGATGGTGTGGCTCATGATGTCTCCGATACCCGGTATCGAGGGTCCCGAGAGAAAAATAACGTCGCCTCGAAAGGTCGGATAGAAATATCCTGAGGCTAGAACTAGCGCTCTAACAAATGCGGGATACTTCAGCGCCAGCGCAACTGCCACTGAGGCTCCCCAGGAATGGCCAAGCACGGTGGCACGCGAAATGCCAATTCGTTCGAGCGCTTCATGGAGGACGTCTGCTTGGGCTTCAGGTGTCCAGATCGTGCGACGTGGGCGATCGCTGTAACCGAAACCGGGCCGGTCGAAGACGATGACCCTGTATTTTTGGGCCGCTCTTTCGACCAGGCCGCTCGACGTGAAATCCTGGATCATACCTGAGTTACCATGCAACAGAACCAACGGCTCGCCGTCACCCTGTTCGATGTAATGGAGCCGGAGGGCCCCCACATCAACGAACTTCCCGATGGGCGGGTTGTTGCGCTCTGCCCGTTTCGCAATGAAGCGGTTGACAAGCGCTGATACGACGAGAGCTCCAGCGACGATCGCACCGCCAGCAGCGAACCGATGCAGCGCGTTCGTGGGGGGTGCAAAAGAACTGTTAGAAATCCAGTGGCTCAACTTGTGTGGCGGCATCAGCTCAAAATCCTGTGTGTCGAGTGCCCGCTCGAGCCGGAGGCTTCCGAACCAATGCTGCACTGCAATGGCAACAAGCTAGCTGGCCCTTCGTTCCCAAATAGGTCCCTGCCGATCGCGAGTTCACGAATAATCGGAAGCCCAAAAGAAATTGAGTCTCTTTCCAATCTCAGGAAGTAGGTTTTTCCCAGCCAAGTTGCTTCCTAAGCTTTCGCGTGAGCAGGGGCGTTGACTATTTGCTAAGACGCGGCAGGGACAGGCCGCGCACGGCGCCCACGCAAACCTGTCCGGGCATCTCTACGCACAACGCTGAGAAACGAAGCAGGAGGTTTCGGTTCATGATTGAGGGTATCAGCGCAGTTACGCTGGACACCCACGAGATGCCGCGGGCTGTCCGATTCTACTGCGCGCTTGGGTTTGAAATCCTGCGTGGCAACGAACAATCGTCATTCACCACTTTTCGAGCGGGGATGAGCTATCTCAACCTCGTCGCCCAGCCTACTGAGCGGCGCTGGTCCTGGTGGGAGCGCGTGATCTTTTACGTCGCCGATGTTGATGCTCTTTACGAACGTGCACTCGCGGCGGGGTGCCAACCAACTACAGCGCCCCGTGACGCCGAATGGCGAGAGCGTTTCTTCCACTTGATTGACCCCGACGGTCACGAACTTAGTTTCGCACGCCCTTTGCGGTCCTCGGTGTGACTTCCCACGAGTTCGGGCATTGTTTGTCTCAACTCCGCCCGATACGCATGAGGCTCCCGCGTGCGCTGCGACGATCGGCGGCAAAGGCCACGCCCGAAATCAACTAAATCACTTTCGGTCCCGTCAATTGGAACGAGGAGTGCGCTTAGGGACTTGTCTGATTTGGGATGCACCCACCGACCTCCACTTAGAGATTGCGCGGCGCTCCAGGAATCGGAGGAGTATCACGTGGCCAACAACAAGGATCCAAACCAAAAGCAACCGGGCGAAAAGGAGCCTGGGAAGTATCATTACAACCCGGGCAACATGTCCGGAAAAACCATGGATAGCTGCAAACCAGAGTCTGAACAGCGAGCGAATGCTGACCGGATACGCAGCCGTGATAAGCATGATCAAAGCCGCGATGATTGACGAGGCGATTGGCAGAGGATCAAGTTGAGCGTCGAGACCGAGCCCATTCAGCTGTGCCGTAGAAAAACTACGGAGCGCCAACGCACAGCGCTGACAACAAATGATCTCACCGTCCGCCTTAGGTACTTACATCTGGCCAAACTGTGGAGAGAAATGGCGGAAGAAGCGAAGCGACAAGCGAATGGGTCCTCCTAATTCGAAGGACAGGGGTCGTTATTTTTCTAAATCAGTTTCAACAGTCCAAATGATGGCAGCGAGCTAGATCAGCGGCGCGCTGTAGAAGTCGCTGCCAGTTTGGTGACCTGACCGAAGATGCCAACTGGACCGGCGCCGAAGCCAATGTCGTTCCCCAAAAACGGTACGGCTTTAAGTCCCATTTGGGATTGAGGGTTTCGTGAAACAGTTCTTGCAGGTTCTTTTCGCTAGGAGCACGTGATCGCGTTAATCCTCGTATTTTTCCGGCTTGGTTTCAGTGAGGAACATCCACAGGATCGCCGTGGCCAGCGCGGCAACGGCGGCGAGCGTTACATAGCCGAGATGCGGCCCGAGCCACTGAAACAAATAGCCGGTGACGGTCGTGCTGATCGAAGCGGCAATGCCGCTTAGCGCGCCAAGCATCCCGAGGGCGAGATTGAACCGCCCCGTGCCCGCGGTCAGGTCGGTGACGACGACCACCGTCAGAACTCCGATGATCGCACCGGTGACGCCGCTCAGGACTTGCGCCAACACCAGCGCCGGATAAGCGGCGGTAGCGGCGAGCAACAGCCCGCGCACCGGCTCGAGCGCAAAGCCGATCAGAAGAAGCGGCCGCCGCCCTCTTTTTTCCGAATGAAATCCAACCCAGGGCGCGAGCATGGCGACCGCCACCTGCGGAACTACGATCAGGCCCGACATCCAGATGGCAGCGTGACTGCCGCGCGTCGTGGCGAGATTTTCGCCCATCATCGGCAGCATGGACGTATCGGCAAGCTGAAACAAAACCGTCGCAGCGGTGAACAGAACGAGCGCGGGGTTTTTGGCGAGCGCGAATATGCTGGTCGCGGTCACAACCGGCTTGCCACCAGCCTGTTTGCCGTCTGACCCCTTCGGGTCCGATTGCTTCGCGCTCTTGGCGTTGCGGGCGCGGGCATAGTCGATCTCATCGCTGCGAATGAAACTGAGCGCGATCAGCGCTGGAATGCACAGCGCGGCAGCCGCGATGAAGATGGCGCCCTTGGCAATATAGGCCCCCGCAACGCCCATCAGCGCGCCGGTCAGCGCGTGGCCGACGGCGGAATAACGAAAATTCCGTCCGGTGCGCACCGACATTGCGCTTCGTCCGACCAGACCGAGACTGATCGCGCCGATCGCAGGCGTAATGATGCCGGCAGTCGCGCCCTGCAAAACTTGCGCGATGAACACCGACACCATGTCGGGCGCGAAGGCGAGAATGAGCGCAGCCACACCGGTCATGATGATGCCGGCGGCCGCCAAGCCGCGCTTCCAGGTCACCGCGTCGGCGAGCGCACCGCCCGGAATCTGGCTGATCATGCCGGCCACGCCGCCGACCGAGAGCGCAAGCCCGATATGAGCGGGCGACCAACCCAATTGTGCGAGATAGAAAGCCACGAACGAGCCGAATCCGGTCTGCACGTCCGCGATGAAGAAATTCATCCAATCGAGGCCGCGGCGGCTTTGCGCCGAGGCTGGCGTATGCAGAGATCGCCTAGCCTCGCGGTAGCGGCCTGCGGCAGCGCGCAAACCCGCAGGAAGGATCGCTACATCGCCTGCCTTGCAGTCAGCGTCCGTCCCTTAGGTCCTTCGAATTGCACCTTGCCGCTGCCGCGCGCGATGCCGAGAACTTCGTGAATGCGCGAATGGTAGTGAACATATAGATGCCGTCGCGCCACGAGTCGGCCCACCCATTGCTATCGAACATACGGCGGCCGGGTCGAGTGACTCGGTACTTGCCGACAGCTCCGCACTGGCAGAAAGTCTTGTGAGCTTTCCTACGGCAAAACAGGAGCCATCGCGCGAGCCGGAAGGAACACGGGCCAGTGACAAAATGCTACGACGTCGTCGGCAGACATTCGTGGCGTCTCACTGGCGACCACAGGCGTATGTGTTCCTAATGATGCCAGAAAAGCGCCAGCAGGATAATGATAGGCAACGGAATGCCCAGCAACCATAGAAGTGCACCGCGTCCGAAACCCATTGGTCTTCTCCAAAGTATACCGCACAAGGAACGTCGTTACGATCTAATCAGTTCCCACTTTTCCTTCAGCCAGGTCGCGTCCTAATCCTTCACGTGAGCAAAGACGTTATTTGCCCGTCAGCCCAATGCGACCGAATATCTGCAGATGAAAGGCAAGTAGAAGACGTCTCTCGGCTGTCTCATCATCATGCTTATCATGCCTTGTAATGTTGTCGCGCAATCGTCTGGCCCTTGCGCAAGATAGTTGCGCCCTGGCTGTGTATCAGGCCGCGGAAAGATCGGGTCGTTTAGGCTTCTTGGGCGTTGAGGTCGAGGGCCTGTGCGCGGACCCTAAGCGGATCCAGCCGTGGCCGAAATAACTGCCAATTCACCCTCGCCCGCTCACGTCGATCCCCCGGCGACTCCGAGCTATCAAACCCTGACAGGTCTTGGGGTAGGAGTGACGGTTATCGCCGCGCTCTATTTCGGCAAGGATATCCTACTTCCCATCACCGTGGCCGTGTTACTGAGCTTCGTGCTGTCACCGCTGGTAGGGATATTGCGGCGGCTTCGGATTCCGCGGGCAGTCGCTGTGGTGTTCTCGGTGGGACTCGCGCTCGCGATTATTGGTGGCGTGGGGGCACTGCTTGGTAGCCAGATCGTCGAAGTTGCCGGCGATTTGCCATTATATCAGACTACGATCGAAAAGAAGGTCGATATCCTCCGCAAGGCTACTCTCGGACGCATTGCGGACGTCACGAGCCGTTTTCGCGGGACGCTTGGCCAAGCAGGTCAGATATCTCCTCCACCTGCACCGCCCGCGGGTGAGCAAGCCGCGCGACCAGAACAAACGCCCGTTCCCGTGGAAGTTCGTCAACCGCCGCCCGATCCGGTCGCGTTAGCCACGAGAATCTTGACGCCAGTGCTGCATCCGCTGGCCGCCGCAGCGATCATCTTTATTGTGGCCATCTTCATCCTGATGCAGCAGGATGACCTGCGAGACCGGGTCATCAGGCTATTCGGCTCTCGCGATCTACACCGCACCACCCTTGCCATGGATGACGCCGCCCGGCGACTAAGCCGTTTCTTTCTCATCCAATTAGGTATCAACGCTACCTTTGGCGTGATCATCGCAGCGGGCCTCTATTTCATAGGGCTTCCGAGTCCGTTGCTGTGGGGCATTATCGCCGCCCTGATGCGCTTCGTTCCGTACATCGGTAGCTACGTGGCTGCAGGCGTTCCGATCCTACTCGCAGCTGCCGTCGATCCCAGCTGGTCCTTAGCGCTTTGGGTAGCAGCACTGTTTCTCCTGACTGAACCCATCATTGGACAATTGGTTGAGCCGATGCTGTATGGGCGCAGTACCGGATTGTCACCCATTTCGGTAGTCATCTCGGCGATCTTTTGGGGTTGGCTCTGGGGACCGGTCGGCCTGATCCTATCGACCCCGCTGACGCTCTGCCTCGTTGTGCTGGGGCGGCACGTGAAGCAACTCGAATTTTTGAATGTGCTTTTCGGCGACCGGCCCGCACTCACCAGAGTCGAGAACTTCTACCAGCGAGTGCTCGCCGGCGATCCAGACGAGGTGCAGGAGCACGCGGAAGAATTGCTCAAGGAGATGTCGCTTTCGTCGTACTACGATGAGGTCGCGTTGAAAGGATTGGAATTAGCGGCCCGGGATCTTGCGCGCGGAGTCCTCACCCGCCCGCAAGTCGAGTGCATCAAGGAGGCAGTGACGACCCTCGTCACGGAATTGGCGGATTACGACGACGTGGATCCGGGGACCGCGCCCAAAGCGTCCCCTGACAGAAGCGCCGCACAGGATTTGCCCAAGCATCCGGCCCCCGCTGGAGCGATGCCCGAGAGCTTGGAACTTCCCGCAAAATGGCGCGACGAAAAGCCGATCCAATGCGTCGCCGGGCGAGGGCCACTCGACGACGCCACGGCTGCGATCCTGGCCCAACTCTTGGAGAAGCATGGCTTGGGCGCGGAAATCGTTGCGCATGAGGCGGTGTCACGGAACGCAATCGGCGGGTTTAGGAGGGAAGGTGTCCCGATGGTCTGCGTCTGCTATCTCGACATGAGCGGCCACACGTCGCCCCTGCGCTTCCTGCTGAAGCGACTACGGCAGCGCGTTGGCGACGCGCGGCTCCTCGTCGCTTTGTGGCCGTCGGATCATCCCGTCATGTCGGATCAGAAAGTAAGAGCTGCCCTTAGCGCCGACGAGTATGTGACCTCGTTGCGGGATGCCGTGAACGCCTGCCTAAAAGCAGCTCAAGAGGCCGCGGCCGCCTACAAACGCGGGCCTACTACCATCGGCGGGAATGAGCGGCCCGAGGTGGAAGGGCCACCTGAAATTTTGATACCGGACGGCGTTGCGCGCACAGACGCGCGAGCGGGATGAATTGGAAAAACTTTGCATCCTCTTCAGCAACAGTACCCCGACTCCAGTATGGCATCAGAAACAGTAAGTCACGGCTTCGAAGTAAACAAAACACAAAAGCCCGGGAAAGGTCCCGAGCTCTTAGTCTTATGCCGTCGGTGCTCGAAACACCGGTCACAGGCCAACCGTCTGCTCGCGCGCAGAGCATTAAGAAGACGGCGGAGCGAACATGTCGCCTTTTGGCCGTGACTAGCGATAGAGTGACCGCTCCTTCACGGCTTCATCGGCGGAATATGGCCGCGCCGTTGGATTGTATGTTGTCCAACCGGACTTACGGTACGCATCCGCGCGATCGGAGGCTTTGACCGACGAGCGGTCCATCACCGCCTGATATCGAACGGCATCCGCATCACCGACGCGGGCACTTACAACCGCGCCTCCACGACGCAGGCCTTCTGCATACAGGTCGGCATCTTCCTTACTCAAGCCTGCGTGCTGAGTAAGAGCGCCAATGACTCCGCCCGTTGCGCCGCCCGCCAACGCGCCGGTCAAAGTTGCAACCAGCCAGCCCGCTGCAACGACCGGGCCCACGCCCGGTATTGCAATCAGGCCTAAGCCGGCAAGAAGGCCGGCTGCTCCACCCGCCGCTGCACCAATGCCGCCGCCGGTAGCCGCCCCCTCAGCTCGATCGTCTGTGCCATCCAAATCATGATAAGTCTCGGTCTTCGCGTCGTACCAGTTGTCGGCGTTGCTTGCCACGATGCTGATGTCACCATTTTTAAGGCCAGCAGCTTCGAGGTCACGCACAGCCGTTCTGGCGTCCATTTGGCTGTTGTAGAGGCGAGAAATTGTCGTCGTCATGGTTGAACCTTTTAATTTTGAGTACGGGAGCAGCTTTATTGCGCGACAACATTCCCCTGAAAGTGCACGCTTACGTTCACCGTCTTGTCGTTCTGCATGGCCTGCCCGCGCCATACGCCGGTATCATCTTTCTTCAGATGGGATACACCCTTGAAGCCCTTGCTCTCGATCCGCGATTTGGCCTGGCCTTCGGTAAAGCTATTCGCGCCAGCAACCGGTGCGGCGGGATTAGGCGGCGTGTTTGGCGTATTGACTGCAGGGGTCCTGGCATCGTTGTTTGCCGGCTTCATGTTGGTTTGCGCCATTGCTGGAATGGCTGAAGCAACAAACAAGACAGCGATCATTGACCTTCTCATCGGGTTTCCTTTTTTGGATTGATAACAGATTAAGTCCCCAAGGGGGTGAGATGTTCCCAAGGTGATCGCTGCCCGCCTTGTAAGCTCCTGGAAATCGAAGTTAATCATCTACGCGCTCCGCATAGAAAGTCGGTCAATTGCTTCATGCGAGAAGCTTTCCGCTCGTTATCAATTTGATATTTTCGCAGGCAGCGTTTCGAGCAAAATTGCTTCAGGGCGAACCTCTGTCGAACAAGCCCGAATTTTCCATTACATTCGTCGCATCTTCGCGTACCGGCGGCGCCGAGCGCGTGAGGCGAAGACAGAAAGAAATGTTTCATATTCTAGCTGTGACAGGTGCAAAGCGACGGCGCCGCGGTCCAATCTCGAAACTAGGCGAACTGCGTGGCTTAACAATTCGCCGGGTTTTCGTGGCTGTGGGAAATGGGCCGTCAAAGTTACGCATAATGGTTACGACCGTGGAATACCGGCGACATGGGAAGACATTTGATTGCAAATCAATGCGGGCCTTGCTTGACTAGAAAAAAGCCCGTCCCGAAGGGCAGGCTTTTTGGAACACTATTGGTCTGTTTCGTTTTATTCTTTACCCTTGCGAACTGCATCCTTCAAATCGCCTGCCAGATTGTGCGCATCACCCTTGGCCTTGTCGAGCTTGCCTTCGGTTTGCAGCTCTTTGTCGCCCGTGACCTTGCCAGCGGCGTCCTCAATTGCGCCCTTGGCTTTGTCCGCGGCTCCCTTAACGTGTTCGCGGTCCATATACGACTCCTGTGGGGATTGATGTACCGACAACGTGCCGGCGTGAGCGGCCGTTCCATTCAGCGCAAAAATGCCGCAAGCGGCGGAACAATGTGTGCTACCAAAAACCTCGTCTGCGTCCACAACAGCCGCCGCCACCGAACCGAGTAGCAGGACCAAGATCACGATAATCAAAATTAGTTCCACAGGAATCGAGCCGTTGCCAATCGCTTCGTTTTTAGCTTGCTATTAAAACAGCCTTCGCTTGAACGGGACTTCTCTTTTCCGGAGTATCCTTGTCGGGTGGAATTTCAGGCACATTCCGCGGTGGCTCGACTACAGGCGCTGGCGGCACAATTTCCGGTTCTTGTTTCTTGGGTTCGGTGTCCATAACGTCGCCTTTTCTTTAGGGGTCAATCGCTTGCTTAAACTAACGTTCCTCACACGTGCGGGGCCTGCTCCACTGCGCCCGGGAGCGACGCCAATCGATCGCTTTTGTGTGTTGAGGGTGCCGAGCACGTCGGACAGGGCATTGGGGAATAAGGCGTGCTGCTGAGGCACCGTCATTTTGCCGTCCATCGGTTTGAGCCGGATGACAAGACGATCGGCATGAAATCGGATGAAAAAGACCCCAGCTGGTGTGACCACTCTGGGGTCTCGTACGCACGCATACGGCACGGACGCGGGGGCTTGGGGGATGGGAAGCGCCCGGCATTTTTCAGTTTGAGCCCGGCAATTTTCTAAGGCTGTATCAAACAGCTCACTCGGAATCGACGGTGGATAAGAGGGATAACTCGACAGATCCCACAAAACGGTCGGTGGCGAAAATCGTTGGCGCGGCTACCGAGACCACTGGGCCTCTTTTCTATGCGGACTAGGGCGTGCCGCAGACGGTGTTTGCCTGCGGCGGGCATGACAGCGGTCAAGCCATTATGGCCGCGACTTTCACGGCGCCGCAGTTCGCACATTCGAAGCTGTGGACTGCAAGATCAGCGCGAGTTGGATGTGGTCTGATCACGCCGGGCTTTAAAGGCTTGCGGCACTTTGGGCAGACATCGTTCATAAAGACATCAAAGGACAGGGTGAGTCTCCTTTAATGATGGGTGGTGCGGCGAGGGAATGAAGCTAGACCCGAGCACCCTCTCACTCATCAACGCCGCTTGAGCCCATGTGCACGCAAGCCCATTAGAGCATCTTTCTCTTCTTGGCTTGTTGCTTCGGACGACGAGCGCGCGGCCTCTTGAGCATATTGCCGAAACAGATCGGCTTCCTTCATGGCGGGCCTCCTGCTTGGGGTGATGCTTTGGAGGGGTCTGCCGATTGGAACCGGCAGTCTGAGCAAAATTGCTCACTTAGCGTTTGGGAGAGCAGGCAATTAGGAGCGGGCTAACGCCTCTGCTCGGGTTTTCGCGAATTTCTCTGAAATCGGCGAAAGCTTCTCGACAGACGATGTGGAGAGCCGCTTCACCAGCTTGGCGATCTTGGCCACTAAAGAAAAAACTCTGGCGCTTGGGAAGTCTTGGAAGCAAGCGGAACCTTGTTCGGTTGGCCGGACTTACTTAACAGGCGCCCAGTGACGCCCCTCAAAATCAACACGCCCGAACCGCCGTCAGAAGCCACGGTGCCACTGTCCGCGGCCTTCACGAGCAAAGGATGAGCCATGGACGAGAATCGTGTCAGCGGAACCGCCAAAAATATCGGCGGGAAGATAGAGGAAGGATTCGGCCGCGTTACCGGAGATACCAAGACCCAGGCTTCAGGAGTTGCGAAACAGGTCAGTGGAGTTGCGCAAGACATGTACGGCCAGGCACGCGATGTTGCTTCCGACGCGGCGGGCACTGCGCGTGACGCTGCTTCTTCATTTGAGAAAATGCTGCGAAATACCATCGAGACTCAGCCATACACATCCGCTTTTGTCGCGCTTGGCGTTGGATGGCTGTTAGGCAGAATGCACCGCCCCTTGTAGCAAGGGGCTAGCGCAAAACTATTCGCCCAGACCGGAAACTGTCCTGGCGCGCTCACGATCAGCCCTTAAGGAGATTGCGATGTCGAAGAAAACAAAGAAGCTGCAGGATCTTTTCCACGACACCCTCAAAGACGTCTACTTTGCCGAAAAGAAGATCCTCACGACACTCCCAAAAATGAAAAAGGCGGCTCAGTCCGAAGAGCTGGCTGCTGCGTTCGAAAAACACCACGGTGAGACCGAGGGCCATGTCCAGCGCCTCGAACAAGTCTTCAAGATCATCGGCGAGAAGCCACACGCCAAAACATGCGACGCCATACTGGGAATTGTCGATGAAGGCGCCGAGATTATGGAGGAGTATAAAGGCTCGCCCGCGCTGGATGCTGGGCTGCTAGCCGCGGCACAGGCCGTCGAGCATTACGAGATGTCGCGCTATGGCACTCTTATCGCTTGGGCGGAGAAACTTGAGCTCGAAAAAGCGGTGACGCTGCTCTCGGAAACGCTTGAAGAAGAAAAGGCGACCGACGCGGCACTCACGGAATTGGCAGAGTCTGTTGTCAATGCGGAGGCTCAAGAGGAGGTCGAGGTAGCATAGCGAACCGTCCTCAAGTGGAGCCTGCGCGTAGTGTGCCCCAGATCCGGCCCGACAAAGATGTGCCGGATAACTCCCGTACAGGTGAGAGAGTTGATGTTTCATCATCGTTCAACAGAGTTTGACCCCCGCATATCCGCCATCGCGGGTCACTTACGCGCCATCGAAAAGGAACTCGGCAGAATTGGAAGAAGCGCCAGCCGAAACGCATCCGCGAGCGCGTCTAACGCGGGCAATCAGATCGCCGAGGCTATTTGGCCTATCCTGAACGAGATCGTAGATCGTTTCGGCCGTGGTCAGCGCGCAGCGGTCGACGAGGCGGCCAGCTTGGGGAATGAGGCAGTCAAGATCAGTGCCAGGGCCGGCAATGAGGCTTTGGGTCGGATTGCAACTCAGGCCAAAACCCGCCCGTTTGCCGCATTCGCAGTCGCTATCGGCGTAGGAATTTTGATTGGTGTTGCTGTTCGCCGGAGTTAGCAGCACGCCTACTCACGGCGCGCCCAAGAACTGATCACGAATGAACAGAACCTCCCGGCCGGGGCCCCCGGCGCAGGTTTGTCAGAGCGATGACCGCATCAATGAATTGATCGCCGATCTTGGAGCGCAGAAGAACGCGCTGCATCCAGAACTGGAACGAATAGACCACCTTATGGCTGCTACCACACAAAGGCACAGATAAGACCATGCGAATCCGACCAACAATGACAACGATTCCCTTGTTAGCGATGATGTTGGTAGGCCGAGCGAGCCCCGGTGGCCCGCGCATAAGTGTCGCATCGCGCATTCTGGCAACGTAATGATTAAGTGTTACATCCTTGTTCTCGTACTGATAAGACGGAAAGCTGCGCTAAGGAGCGGCGCCTCCATTTGATGACAAGACCCCAGGAACGCCAGAACATTCTGACCCAGGCGCGGAATCTCAAAATGGCGCGATCGGCGCACGCATATGTGCGCGGAAGCACCGTCAAGTTTTACGAATGGCTGGACAGCAGTCGCCGCTGCCAATTCCCGGATGGTCCCCCTGTCTGGATTTGCGGCGACTGTCACGTCGGCAATCTTGGTCCTCTCGCCGACGCGAAGGGCCGGGTTTTGATACAGATCAGAGACCTTGATCAAACAGTGATCGGTAATCCTGCGCACGATTTGATCCGATTAGGGCTTTCGCTGGCATCAGCGTCACGCGGATCGGACCTGCCCGGCGTGACGACGGCTAAAATTCTGGAAGAGCTTGTCGCCGGCTACCAATCGGCGTTATCAGGTAGTTTCGAGACCGATAGGGACAAGTCCTACAGGCCTAAGTCCATACAGACGTTACTGGCGCAATCAACCCGTCGAAGATGGCGACACTTGGCGGAAGAGCGGCTCGACTCCGTCAAGCCTACTATCCCCCTGGGAAAGCGGTTCTGGGCGCTGATATCGGAAGAGCGCAAAGCTTTGAGCCAGATGTTGGAAGGCGATTCTGTCCGACCCACGCTTACCTCGCTTCGGGGTCGGTCGAAAGACGAACCCATTGAGCTACTTGATGCTGCCTATTGGATGAAGGGCTGCAGCTCGCTTGGGCGACTTCGCTACGCCGCGATACTTCGTATCGGAAACGGCAAGAGTTCGAGCTCCTGCTTGGTCGACATCAAGGAAGGAGTGACTGCGGCGGCCCCTGCGACGCCTAAACTGGAGATGCCACGGGACAATGCGATTCGGGTGGTGACGGGCGCGAAAGCGCTTTCTCCCAACCTGGGTGAGCGCATGGTGGCGTCGAGATTGCTCGGCAAAGCAGTCGTTGTGCGGGAACTTATGCCGCAAGACTTGAAAATTGAAATCAGTCGATTATCCCCAGAAGAAGCAGTAAGTCTTGCGCATTATCTTGCCGGTGTCGTCGGTCGGGCGCACGGCCGCCAGATGACATCGAGCCAGCGCCGAACGTGGCGCTCCGACTTGGCGAAAAGTCATAAAGCTTCTCTTGAAGCCCCATCCTGGTTGTGGTCAAGCGTCGTGGAATTGATTGGTTTGCACGAAGCCGCGTACCTGGACCATTGCCGGCGATTTGCCCTGCCGGCCGCCGCTTGAAAGAGCTGAGCGAGCAACGCTTTTAAGAGATCTTTTGCCCCAGGTGTGTGAAACAGTCACTCCCGCGACTATTGCTACCGCATCACCTATGTTCTAGGTGTGCCGCGTCCAGCAAGTTATGCAGTTCTTGAGCGATTGCCGTAGCGTCTTCTTGATCCACGGTATTTGCGCCGCACGCTCGTGCGGTGATCTGCCGTATATCGCTTCGTCTCGCAGCTTCAGTTCGATTTCATCAAGCGACATTCCCGCTGACCGCAGTGAGTGAGGAGATGTACAAACGACTAGCATTCAACTCTAACAGCGAGCGGCTCGCGGACATCCTGAACTGGGCCAAAGCTCGGCAATCTAGGAACTTGCCCCGCTCGGCTGCCTGAAGGCCTGTTTTGCTGAAACAGCACGAAAGCCCGAGAAGCCCATCCTGGGATCGCCTTCTGACGGAGTGGCTTGCTGAGCCATCATCAACGGCCGATCTGAACCCGATCGACTTGGCCACGTTATCTCATCGGCGCTCACCTTCCGCGTCGTTCAGCTCAGTAACTGCGCCGACTATGGAACGCCAAAGTGCAAGAGTCGGTCCTCTCTCCAACTGTTGTTCAAACGGATATCCCTTTTCGGCTCGACCGGCTGCCCTTGAGCCGTTTTCACCTTCTCGTGGTCGTTGGGCTCGGCGTCACTTGGATCCTCGACGGACTGGAGGTTACGATTGTCGGTTCGCTCGGACCGGCATTGCAAAGTGCGCAGACGCTCAATTTGACGAGCGCTAATCT
>Ga0310038_10002042_pt1 | contig 14916 bp, 9 predicted proteins | sample Sb_taG_6_FD_200461 | JGI IMG/M metagenome (GOLD analysis project Ga0310038, IMG submission 200461) | Peat soil microbial communities from Weissenstadt, Germany - Sb_50d_4_PS metaG (v2) (version 2) | ecosystem: Environmental > Terrestrial > Soil > Wetlands > Peat | place: Germany: Weissenstadt... | reverse complement strand
AGGTCGGCGGGCTGCAGGCCGATCAATTCCTCGCAGCGCGGGCTGACGAAGGTGTAGCGTCCTTCGACGTCGAGAACCACGATGAGATCGGGGAAGCACTCTACGAGACTGCGGCCGAACTCCTGCTCTTGATAGAGGCGCTTCTCGATCTCCACGCGCTCGGTGATGTCCACCAGCGTTCCCTGGAGACGCACAACATCGCCGGAACTGTCGCGGATGACGGAGCAGGAATCGAGGCAGCGCATCGCCTTTCCATCCGTGCGCATCAGAGTGATTTCGTGATTCTTGACAACTCCGGTGCGATCCAGCTCATCGAGCATCCACTCGCGCTGGTTGCGGTCTTCATAAAGACTCGGCGCGGAAACGGCCAGGAGATCTTCCTTCTTCTCAAATCCCAACATGCGCACCAGGGCCGGATTGGCCTCGAGGAAAGTGCCTCCGGGAGTGGTGAAGTAGACGCCTTCCTGTAAGGATTCGAAAAGCTCGGTGAAGCGCAGTTCGGATTCGCGGTACGCGGTGATGTCGCGCGCCACGCCGCTCGCGCCCACAACCTCGCCATCTTTCAGAACCGGCTGGAGAACGGTGTCGTAGAAGCGAACCTCGCCGCTGCGACGGAAGCGAACGCGGACGACGCCGCTCCAGGTGCGCCGCTCGAGGAATGAGGACACGCCATCCCGGACGCTGTCGATGGGCGGCTCGGAAATAAATTCCTGCAGCGTATGACCGACGATTTCGGGGAAAGGCAGGTTCAGGGTTTCCGCAAAGCGCTTGTTGACAGTCTTGACGCTGCCATCAAGCCCCAGATTGAAAACGAGGTGATCGAGGCTGTCGATCAGATCGCGGTAGCCGCGCTGCGAGCGCGTCATTACGTCCAGCATCTTCTCGATCTGGTCTTCGGTGACCGGCGCGTCGGCACGCTCCTTCATGCCGCGGAGAAACGCGCGCAATTCGATGACTTCCCCTCTTTGCCGCCAGACGTAGGCGCCGAATAGAATCACCAGGACGACGAGGCCCACCGGCAGCGCTTCCAGGCGCATTGGCAGGACGCGGAAAGACTCCCACGAGGTGACCGCCAGGCCCACCGCCAATACAAAAAGAATCACGAGAATGTAGCGCCAGAGCGCACCTTCGCGCTGCTCCATTTGCTCCCAGTGAGACGCGGGGCGGTGCGCCGGCGATTCTTCAGGCGATTGAGCTGAGCGAGGTCGAGGGTCTTCGGTCATGAACAGGAGCCCACAGGTCTCCTTGAATTGAAGTGTACGGGCGCGTTTGGGCGGGAGCAAACTGAAACGAGAGGACGATATCCAGTTGCTTAACCCCGTAAGTACAGGTGAAAACCTGTACTTACGGACTGCTGTACTTTCGGGATGGCGAAGCGGCTGAGGGTACTCTGACCATTGGGCGGACGCCCGGGCGTTCGGCGGACGGTGAAAATAAAAACGGCGGCGGGCCTTTTTGGCCTGCCGCCGTTTTCAATTTGAATTGTGGACCTGTGCTCTAGCCTTCGGCTACCGCGTCCGTATCCTTGCGCAGGAAATCGAGAGCGGCGGCTTCCTCGGGCGTTAGTTCGGGCTCGAGCTCGGCTGGTTCCTCGCGCGGGGTTTCGGTGAGGAGCTGGATATTGCGGTAACGCTCCAGGCCCGTGCCGGCGGGAATCAGGCGGCCCATGATGACGTTCTCTTTGAGACCGCGCAGATAGTCCACCTTGCCGCTGATGGCGGCTTCGGTGAGTACGCGCGTGGTCTCCTGGAAGCTGGCGGCCGAGATGAAGGAATCGGTCGAGAGCGACGCCTTAGTGATGCCGAGGAGCAGCGGCCGGCCGGTGGCGGGACGCCCGCCATCGTGAATGACGCGATCGTTTTCCTCGCGGAAGCGGAACTTGTCCACTTGCTCCTCGAGAAGGAATGTCGTGTCGCCGACGTCTTCGACTTTCACCCAGCGCATCATCTGCCGGACGATGGTTTCGATGTGCTTGTCGTTGATGTTCACGCCCTGCAACCGGTAAACCTCTTGAATCGAGTTCACCAGGTAGGCCTGCGTGTACTTTTCGCCGAGGACCGCGAGCAAGTCGTGCGGGTTGAGCGGGCCGTCGATCAAAGGCTCACCAGCGCGCACGTGCTCGCCTTCCTGAACGTTGATGTGAACGCCGCGGGAGATGGAATATTCCTTCACCGTGCGGCCGTCTTCGCTTTCGACGTAAATCTTGCGCTGGCCTTTGGCGATTTCGCCGTATTTCACAACGCCATCGATTTCGGAAATGACAGCGGGATCCTTCGGCTTGCGCGTTTCGAAGAGCTCGACGACGCGCGGGAGACCTCCGGTGATGTCTTTGGTCTTGGTGGTCTCGCGCGGGATCTTTGCGAGCACGTCGCCCGGTTGCACCTCGTCGCCATCCTGCACCATCAAGTGCGCGCGGGAAGGCATGAGGTACTTCTTGCGGACGCGGCCGGCGGAATCGCGTACCTGAATCGTAGGCTGGTGCTTTTCATCGCCCGGCGGTAGCGTAACCACAAGCTGCGATAGGCCGGTGACTTCGTCCACCTGCTCTTCGATGGTGACGCCGGACTGCAAGTCTTTGAACTGCACGGCGCCGCCGGTTTCCGTAAGGATCGAGAAGGTGTACGGGTCCCACTCGGCCATGATCTGACCGACTTGCACGGGCTCACCGTCCTCGACCTTCAGGCGAGCGCCGTAAACGACGTGGTAGCGCTCTTTTTCGCGGCCTTTTTCATCGACGACGGCGATGAGGCCGGAGCGGTTCATGGAGATGAGCAGCTTATTGCGGCCCTCGACGACCTTCAAATCGATGAAGCGGACGAAGCCGTTATTCTTGGCCTCGACCTTCGATTGCTCAGTGACGCGGGTCGCGGTGCCGCCGATGTGGAAGGTGCGCATCGTGAGCTGCGTGCCAGGCTCGCCGATCGACTGTGCGCCGATGACGCCGACGGCCTCGCCGAGTTCAACCATGCGCCCGGTGGCCAGGTTGCGGCCATAGCAGCGGGCGCAGGCACCGCGGCGGGATTCGCAGGTGAGCACGGAGCGGATGTTAACGCGCTCGATGCCCGCGGCTTGAATCGCGTTGGCGAGTTCCTCGGTGATTTCCTGGTTGATCTCGACGATGACGTTGCCTTCGTAGTCTTTGATCTTCTCGAGCGAAACGCGGCCTACCACGCGGTCGCGCAACGGCTCGACTTCGACGCCGGCTTCGATAATCGGCTCGACGAAGATGCCGTCGGCCGTGCCGCAGTCGAATTCGCTAATGATCACGTCCTGCGCCACGTCTACCAGGCGGCGGGTCAGGTAGCCGGAATCGGCGGTCTTAAGCGCCGTATCGGCCAGGCCCTTACGCGCGCCGTGCGTGGAGATGAAGTAGTGCAGCACGTTGAGGCCTTCGCGGAAGTTCGAAGTAATCGGCGTCTCGATGACTTCGCCCGAAGGCTTGGCCATCAAGCCGCGCATTCCGGAAAGCTGGCGGATTTGCTGCTTCGAGCCGCGGGCTCCGGAGTCGGCCATGACGAAAATCGGATTGATGATGCCCGATTTGTCCTGGGCCTCGAGGGTCTTGAACATTTCGTCCGCGACCTTCTCGGTGACGTCCGACCAGATGGCGATGACTTTGTTGTAGCGCTCGCCGTTGGTGATGGCGCCATCGAGATATTGCTGCTGCACCTTGACGACTTCGCGCTCGGCGTTATCCACCAGCTTGAACTTGTCGCCCGGGATGACCATGTCGGTGATGCCGATGGAGATGCCGGCCTTGGTGGCGTAGAGGAAGCCGAGCTCCTTGAGATGATCGAGCGAGACGACGGTCTTCTCCGTGCCGAAGCGCAAGTAGCAATACTGCACGAGCTGCTGAATTCCCTTCTTCTTCAGCAAGCCATTGATGAACGGCATGTCCGACGGAAGGTGATCGTTGAAGATCACGCGGCCGACGGTGGTATGCAGGAATTGCCGGTTGAGCTGAATAGGCTCAGTGTGCGGCACGTCCTGATCGTCGTAGGCGGTGGTGAGGTCGATTACTTCGCCTGTGTAACGCAGCCGGATGGGCGTAAGCAATTCGACGTCGCCGGCTTCGAGCGCGAGAACTACTTCTTCGCTCGAGCCGAAGGCGCGGCCTTCGCCCTTGCCGCCGGGCTTGCTCTTGGTGAGGTAATAGATGCCCAGCACCATATCCTGCGTCGGGACGGCGAGAGGCATGCCGTTCGCGGGCGAAAGGATATTGTGCGAGCTGAGCATGAGCACCGAGGCTTCGACCTGCGCTTCGGGCGAAAGTGGAATGTGCACGGCCATCTGGTCGCCGTCGAAGTCGGCGTTGAATGCGGTGCAAACCAGCGGGTGGATGCGGATAGCCTTGCCTTCGACGAGCACCGGCTCGAATGCCTGAATGCCGAGGCGGTGCAGCGTCGGGGCGCGGTTGAGCAGCACGGGATGCTCGCGGATTACGTCCTCGAGGATGTCCCAGACCGTCGCTTCCTGCGCTTCGACGAGCTCCTTGGCCTGCTTGATAGTGGTGCAATGGCCCGCGGCTTCGAGACGGTGATAGATGAACGGCTTAAACAGCTCGAGCGCCATCTTCTTCGGCAAACCGCACTGGTGCAACTTCAATTCCGGGCCAACGACGATGACCGAGCGGCCGGAATAATCCACGCGCTTGCCGAGAAGATTCTGGCGGAAGCGGCCCTGCTTGCCCTTGAGCGTATCGGAGAGCGATTTGAGCGGGCGATTGTTGGTGCCGCGCAAAACGCGTCCGCGCCGGCCGTTGTCGAAGAGCGCGTCGACAGCTTCCTGCAACATGCGCTTTTCGTTGCGGACGATCACGTCGGGCGCGTGCAGCTCCATGAGCTTCTTCAACCGGTTGTTGCGGTTGATCACGCGGCGATAGAGGTCGTTCAAATCGGAAGTGGCGAAACGCCCGCCGTCTAGTGGCACCAGCGGCCGCAACTCGGGCGGCAGAACCGGAATCACGTCCAAAATCATCCATTCCGGCTTGTTGCCGCTCTTGCGGAAAGCTTCGAGGACCTTGAGCCGCTTGGCGTACTTGATGCGCTTCTGCAGGCTCGGATCAATCTTCATCTTCTCGCGCAGCTCTTCGCTGAGCTTCTCGACGTCCACGCGGCGGAGAAGTTCCTTGATGGCTTCCGCGCCCATGCGCGCGTCGAATTTCCCGGCGTATTCCTTCTGCAGTTCGCGGTACTTCTCTTCCTGCAGAATTTCCTTGTCCTTGATGCCGGGGGTTTCGCCGGTATCAATGACCACGAAAGCCTCGAAGTAAAGAATGTGCTCGAGGTCGCGCATGGTGATATCAAGCAGGTAGCCGATGCGGCTGGGCAGCCCCTTGAAGAACCAGACGTGGGAGCAGGGCGACGCCAGTTCGATATGGCCGAGACGCTCGCGGCGCACTTTACTCAAAGTGACTTCCACGCCGCACTTGTCGCAAATCACGCCGCGGTGCTTCATGCGCTTGTACTTGCCGCACAAACATTCCCAGTCCGTCACCGGACCGAAAATTTTGGCGCAGAACAAGCCATCGCGCTCGGGCTTGAAGGTGCGGTAATTGATGGTTTCCGGCTTGGTCACCTCGCCGTGCGACCAAGAGCGAATTTTCTCGGGACTCGCCAGGCTGATGCGAATGGAATCAAAATCCGCGATCTGACTGGCGCGATCATATGGGCTCGATCGATACAAGGGCAGTCCTCCCGTCCCGGCTTGGCCGGGACAAAAAACCTGTACGAAAAACGCTTCGCACCGGTCCCGCGTGCGGGACCAGCGCGGTCAGTTAGTCAGCGACCTTTTCGAGCTGCGGCTTCTGCCTCTTCATGAGTTCGACGTCGAGGCAAAGCGACTGCAACTCGCGGACGAGCACGTTGAACGATTCGGGCACGCCCGGCTCGATGCCGGGTTCGCCCTTCACGATGGCTTCGTAAATTTTCGCGCGGCCGTAAACATCGTCCGATTTCGCCGTCAGCAGCTCCTGGAGAATGTGCGCGGCGCCGTAAGCTTCGAGCGCCCACACTTCCATTTCTCCGAAGCGCTGGCCGCCGAACTGCGCCTTGCCGCCCAGCGGCTGCTGGGTGATGAGCGAGTACGGACCGATCGATCGCGCGTGAATCTTGTCGTCCACCAGGTGCGAGAGCTTGAGCATGTAGATGTAACCGACGGTAATAATCTGGGCGAACGGCTCGCCGGTCATGCCGTCAGCGAGCACGACCTTGCCGCTTTCCGGCAGGCCCGCGGCCGCGAGCATGTAGTGGATGTCGGTTTCGCGCGCGCCGTCGAAGACAGGCGTGGCCACCGGAATTCCGCCGCTAAGGCTTTGCGCCAGATCGATTACTTCGGCGTCGTCGAGTCCGGAAATCGTCTTCCAAACCGAAGTTTGCCCGAAAGCGTCCTTGAACCATTTGCGCATGGCGTCGGCGCGGGTTTCGTCGTCGAGCAGCTTGGTAATCTGCTCGCCGAGCACTTTCGAAGCCCAGCCGAGATGCGTTTCGAGAATCTGCCCGACGTTCATACGCGAAGGAACGCCGAGCGGGTTGAGAACGATTTCGACCGGCGTGCCGTCCGGCATGTAAGGCATGTCTTCTTCCGGAACGATGCGCGCGATGACTCCCTTGTTCCCGTGGCGGCCGGCCATTTTGTCGCCGACCGAGAGCTTGCGCTTCATGGCGATGTAAACCTTGACGAGCTTGATGACGCCCGGCGGAAGTTCATCGCCCTTCTTGAGCTTGCCGACTTTTTCGTCGGTGATCTTACGCAGCACGTCGATCTGGCGCGAGGTCATCTCCTCGATCTCGTCGATTTTCTCGATGAGCAGAGGATCCTTGTCGGAAAGACGCAGGCGCTTCAAGTTGCGCGTCGAGACTTTTTCGAGAATGTCGCGCGTCAGCTCCGTGCCCTTGGTGAGCAGGCGCTTGTTGGTGCGCTCGTCGTGCAAGTCGGCGAGAAGCGATTGGCCGCCGAGCAAATCGGCGAGGCGTTTCAGGCGCTCGTCGGTGAGAATGCGGATTTCATCGGCGAGGTTCTTTTCGAGTTTGGCGACTTGACCAGCTTCGATGGCCTTGTGACGTTCGTCTTTTTCGGCGCCTTTGCGGCAGAAGATCTTCACGTCCACGATGGTGCCCTCGATGCCCGGCGGGCAATAGAGGGAAGCGTCGCGAACGTCTCCGGCCTTTTCACCGAAAATGGCGCGCAGAAGTTTTTCTTCCGGCGTCAGCGTGGTTTCACCTTTCGGCGTAACTTTGCCGACCAGGATGTCTCCCGGACGGACCGTCGCGCCGATGCGGATCACGCCGCTTTCATCGAGATTGCGGAGGAAGCCCTCGTTGATGTTGGGAATGTCGCGCGTGATTTCCTCGGGGCCGAGCTTGGTGTCGCGCGCCTCGATTTCGTACTCTTCGATGTGGATCGAGGTGTAGTAATCCTCGCGCACCAGCTTTTCGCTCACGAGAATGGCGTCCTCAAAGTTGTACCCGCGCCAGGGCACGAACGCGACCAGCACGTTGCGGCCAAGCGCCAGCTCGCCGTGATCCGTGCAAGGGCCGTCCGCGAGGACATGGCCTTGTTTCACACGGTCGCCGGTGCGAACCAGCGGCTTCTGGCTGATGCAGGTGTTCTGGTTCGAACGTTTAAATTTGGTGAGAAGGTAGATGTCGGAACCGACTTCGCGGCTGAGCACGCCGGACTGATCGGATTCGACGCGCACGATGATGCGCTCGGAGTCCACTTGGTCGACGATGCCGTCGCGCTTGCAGACCACGACTGCGCCGGAATCACGCGCGGTGACGCGTTCCATCCCGGTGCCGACTAGCGGCGCTTCGCCTTTGATCAACGGCACGGCCTGGCGCTGCATGTTGGAACCCATCAGCGCGCGGTTCGCGTCGTCGTTCTCGAGGAACGGGATGAGGCTGGCGGCCACCGACACGAGCTGCTTCGGTGAAACGTCGATGTAATCCACTTCATCGCGCGATTTCAGAACGAAATTGCCCGCCTGGCGGCAGTTCACCAGATCGGTGATGATGCGGCCCTTTTCGTCGAGCGCGGCATTCGCTTGCGCCACGACGTAGCGGTCTTCTTCCCACGCCGAAAGATAGAAGCAATACGGCTCAACGATTACGCGCCGCCGCTTCAGCTCTTCGTTGGTGTCGTCCACTTTTTCGCGCTCGACGATGTCGCCGGCCTTGAATTCACTGTCGCCAGAGTTGACCACCTGCACGTATTCGATCACCCGGCCGCCCTTGACCTTGCGGTAGGGCGATTCGATGAAGCCGAATTCGTTGATGCGCGCGTAGCTCGAAAGAGAGCTGATCAGGCCGATGTTCGGGCCTTCCGGCGTTTCAATCGGGCAAATGCGGCCGTAGTGCGTTGGGTGAACGTCGCGGACTTCGAATCCGGCGCGCTCGCGAGAGAGACCGCCGGGACCAAGAGCCGAAAGACGGCGCTTGTGAGTGATTTCGCTGAGCGGATTGGTCTGATCCATGAACTGGCTCAATTGCGAGCTGCCGAAGAATTCGCGGATCGCCGCCATGACCGGCTTGGCGTTGACCAGATCGTGCGGCATGGCCGTGGACATTTCCTGGTACACGGACATCTTTTCCTTGATGGCGCGTTCCATGCGGACCAGGCCGATGCGGAACTGGTTTTCGAGAAGCTCGCCCACCGCGCGGACGCGGCGATTTCCCAAATGATCGATGTCGTCCACCGAGCCGATATTGCGGCGCAGCTTGAGGAGATATTTGATGGCCGCGACGAAATCTCCGGGGTCGAGCGTGCGCTTGTCGAGCGGCGTCTCGAGGCCCAGCTTGATATTGAATTTGAGGCGCCCGACTTTGCTGAAATCGTATTTGCGCGGATCAAAGAACATGCCGTTGAAGAGCGCCGTGGCGGTCTCGAGCGTCGGAGGATCGCCGGGGCGCAGCTTGCGGTAGATTTCGATCAGCGCTTCGCGCGGATTCTTGATGGCGTCTTTGTCGAGAGTGCGGCTGACGATCACGCCGACTTCATCGCGCTCCGGGAAACAAATATCCACTTCGCTGATGCCGGATTCGGCGAGCGTGGTCCACATTTCCGGAGTGAGCGCCTTATTCGAATCCACGAGCACTTCGCCGGTCTGCCGATTCACCAGCTCGGCTACGGTGAAAGCGCCTTCGAGATCCGCAGCGGAAACTTCGGCCTGCGTGATCTTGGCCTTCACGATTTCCTTGTAAGCGGAATCGCTGATGCGCTTGTGCGCGCCGACGATCACTTCGCCGGACCGCGAATGTTTGATTTCATGCGACAGCTTGCGTTCGATCAGGCCTTCGGAAACGTTCCAGAGCATCTGGCGGTCGCGCAGCGAGATGCGCTCAACCTGATAAAAGGTGCGCAGGATGTCTTCATTCGACTTCATGCCCAGCGCGCGCAGGAAAATCGAGCCAAGGAATTTGCGCTTGCGATCGATGCGCACGTAGAGAATGTTCTTGGTGTCGTATTCGAACTCGACCCACGATCCGCGGTAGGGAATGATTTTCCCCAGGAAATAGCTGCGATTGTTGGCCGTTTCGTAGAACACGCCCGGCGAGCGGTGCAACTGGCTGACGATCACGCGCTCGGTGCCGTTGATGGTGAAGGTGCCGTTCTCGGTCATCAACGGAATATCGCCGAAGAAAACTTCCTGCTCTTTGATATCGCGGATGTTCTTCGCGCCGGTGTCGGGATCCTTGTCGTAAATGGTGAGGCGGATGGTGACCTTGAGCGGCGCGGAGTACGTCATGCCGCGCTCCTGGCATTCGCTCACGTCGTACTTCAGTTGCAAGGTGACCGGATCGCCGCACTTGTTGCAGAAGGTGGGCGTGTTCTTATTGAACGTGCCGCACTTCGAGCAAATCACGTCGCCGGTGCGATACGGATTGGTGACAACAGACGCGCCGCAATTCCGGCATGTGGCGCGCAAATGATGCAGGCCGCGCAGATGGCCGCACTTGCACTCCCAGTTGCCGATGGCGTAGTCCACGAAGTCGAGCTGCGAGAGCCCGCGAAAATCCTGGATCGGAAACACGGAGGTGAAGACGGACTGCAAACCCGTGTCGTCGCGCTCGCTCGGCAACCGATCCATTTGCAGGAAGCGCTCGTAGGATTTCTTCTGGACGTCAATCAGGTTGGGAATCTGAACGGTGGTTTTGATCTTGGCAAAATCCAGCCGTTCCCGTTCCCGCGTCGGACGGTTTCCATTGCGCATTCTGAATTACCTCTCCCCTTTAGGGGTTGCCGGCACGCGCAGCAGGTCGAGACACCCGTGCTGCGAGTCCGGGAAGGACATGTTGCGAGGATGATGGAACGTAAAGGAGCAAGTGCGTTGGCGAATTCCCCGGCGCTCCGATTCTGAGCGCGAACCAGACGCCACTACTTGATGTCGACCTTGGCTCCGGCCTCTTCAAACTTCTTCTTGATCGTGGCGGCTTCGTCCTTGTTCACGCCCTCTTTCACCGTCTTGGGCGCGCCATCCACCAGGTCCTTGGCTTCTTTCAAGCCCAGGCTGGTGACTTCGCGGACCGCCTTGATCACGCCGATTTTGTTTGCGCCGACGTCGGTGAGCACGACGGTGAATTCCGTCTTCTCTTCCGCAGCCGCCGCGCCGCCGCCCGCTGCCGCGCCGCCCGCCATCATTACCGGGGCTGCCGCTGCTGCGGAGACGCCGAACGCCTCTTCCATCTTTTTGACAAGGTCCGACGCCTCGAGCAGCGTCAAGCCCTTGATTTCATCGAGAATTGCTTCCACTTTGCTAGCCATTGCTGTTGTCCACCCTCCTAAGATTCCGCAACCACCGGAGCTGCGCCGGCGTCGCCGCCGGCAAACTTGTTGGCCTTCACCGCTTCACTGGTTACCACCGCAAGATTCCGTGAGACCGCTGAAAGCACCGTCGCGATTCGCTGCGCCGGCGCGTTCAGCAGGAACATCACCTTGCTGATCAATTCTTCCTTCGAAGGCAGTTGCGCCAGGTTCTGGATTTCATCGATCGAAACCACCCGGCCTTCCACCCACCCTGCCTTGAACTTGAATGCGGGCGTTTCCTTGGCGACTTTGGTCAGCACCTTCGCCAGCGCCACGGGATCGGTACGCGTGTAGGAAATCGAATTCGTGCCCTTCAAACCTTTGAGCAGCGGCGCGGCCGGCGTACCTTCTCCGGCGCGCTCGGCCAGCGTGTTTTTCACCACTTGATATTTCCCGCCCGCGGCTTCCACGGCGCGGCGCAGCTTGGTGTCCGCTTCGACGGTAATTCCCTGAAACGTGGTCAGGATTACGGTCGAGACGGTCGCCAGCTCCGCTCGCAGCGCGTCCGATTCCGTTTTCTTTTCAGCTTTCTTCTTCATTCCCGAATCTCCAATTCCGTCGAGCTCTCGAATCCCAGGTTATGCGGCGGCGGCCGATAGGGAAACTTCCGACTCGGCGTGATCGATCGGAATGCCCGGCCCCATCGTCGATGTCAGCGTGATTTTCTTGATGTACTTGCCCTTGGCCGCGGCGGGCTTGGCCTTTTGAATAGCCGCGAGCAGCGCGTGCGCGTTTCCTGCCAGCGCCTGCGCGGTGAAGCTGATCTTGCCCACCGGCGAGTGAATGATTCCGGTCTTGTCGAGGCGGAATTCCACTTTACCGGCTTTGATTTCTTGCACCGCTTTCGCGACGTCGGTCGTCACCGTGCCCGTCTTCGGGTTCGGCATCATGCCGCGCGGTCCCAGAACCTTGCCGAGCTTCCCGGCGGACCTCATCATGTCGGGCGTGGCGATCACCGCTTCGTAATCAATCCAGCCTTCGGTGATTTTCTGCACCAGGTCTTCGCCGCCGACAAAATCCGCGCCGGCTTCCTGCGCTTCGCGAACCTTATCGCCGCTGGCAATCACGACGACGCGCTTCGATTTCCCGAGGCCGTGCGGCAGCACCACCGTGCCGCGCACCATCTGATCGGATTGTTTCGGATCAACGCCCAGATTCAGGACTAACTCGACGGTCTCGTCGAATTTCACGAAATGCGCCTTGCGCAGCAATTCCGCCGCTTCTTCGAGCTTGTAAGGCCGCGCTTCGACGAGCTTCCGCGCCTTGTCGATATTCTTGCCGCCGATTCGATTGCTCTTCCCCATCTCGATTCGTCCCCCGCGCCCGATTCTTTCCGAAAAAATCTTAGCCGACGACTTCGATGCCCATGTTGCGCGCCGTTCCCATGATGGTGCGCACCGCCGATTCCAGTTTCGTGGTGTTCAAATCAACCAGCTTGGCCTTGGCGATTTCTTCCACCTGCTTGCGCGTAACTTTCGCCACTTTGTTGCGATTCGGTTCCGGCGAACCCTTCACGATTCCCGCCGCGCGCTTGAGCAATTCCGAAGCAGGCGGCGTCTTGGTGATGAACGTAAACGTCCGGTCGGTGTAAATCGTCACCAGCACCGGAATGATCATTCCATCCGGCTCTTTTGACGTCTTGGAATTGAACTGCTTGCAAAAATCCATGATGTTCACGCCGTGCGGGCCCAGCGCAGTCCCGACGGGCGGCGCAGGCGTAGCCTTCATCGCCGGCAATTGCAATTTGACAGTGGATTGAACCTTTTTCGCCATTCGCTGACCCTTTTACTTCATTAGATGCGCGTCAGTTGCAGCGCGCTCGCCGGCTGTTTCCTAAGCGACTTTTTCAACCTGCGCGAAATCCAACTCCACCGGCGTCGACCGCCCGAAAATCGTCACGGAAACCTTCAGCGTGCTGCGATCGGAATTCACTTCCTCGACCACGCCCGTAAAATTCGCAAACGGCCCGTCCACGATGCGCACGTTTTCGTTGCGGTCGAAGCTCAACTTGGGCTTCGGCTTTTCCGCCGTGCTCGACGCGCGATTCACGATGTTCTGCACTTCTTCATCCGTCAGCGGCGTCGGCGTGGTTCCCGAGCCGACGAAGCCGGTCACCTTGGGCGTCGAGCGCACCACGTGCCAGGTGTAATCATCCAGATCCATCTCCACCAGCACGTAGCCGGGGTAGCACATCCGCGGCGAAATCACTTTCTTGCCGCCGCGCACCTCCACCACCGACTCGGTCGGAATGATCATCTGCCCGATTTTGTCCTGAAGCCCGAACGCCGCCACGCGGCCTTCCAGGCTCTCTTTCACCTTCTTCTCAAATCCAGAATAGGTGTGGACGATGTACCACTGCTTCGCCATCAAGAATCCCTCTACTTGTGCCGGAAGTAGCTCCACATCCGGCTGAAAATCGTGTCGGTAATCAAAAAATAGATCGCAAAGAACGCCACGGTGACGACCACAACCACGGTCGTCGATTTCACGTCTTCCCAGCTAGGCCAATTCACCAGCTTGAGTTCGGCCCGCACGTCGTGCAGATATTTCCGAATCCGCCGAGGGTATTCCCCCACCTTGCCGAGAAATCCGGCAACCGGGAGAGCCGAACCTTCGCTGCTTGCGCCTTCCTGTCTCAATTTCCTCGCCGCCTCTGCCATGACCCCGCCCGCCTGCGCATCGCTGCCCCGCTTGCCGCGCGCCGCGTTTCGCTTCGCTGCCCCGCCGCGCCGCTCAAGAAACTGGCAGGGGAGGAGGGATTCGAACCCCCACTCTCGGTTTTGGAGACCGATGGTCTACCGTTGAACCTACTCCCCTACGGATGACTACTTGACCTCTTTGTGCGCCGTGTGCTTCCGGCACGTGTTGCAAAACTTCTGCGTTTCCATCCGGTCGGGATGCTTCTTCCGGTTCTTCATGGTGGTGTAGTTCCGGTTCTTGCACTCGCCGCACTGCAGTGTGATGATTTCTCGCATAGTCGTTTACTCGATAATCTCAGTCACGGCGCCGGCGCCCACCGTGTGCCCGCCTTCGCGAATCGCGAAGCGCAAGCCTTTCTCCAACGCGACCGGCGTGATCAAACTTACTTCCACCGACACGTTGTCGCCCGGCATCACCATCTCCACTCCCGTCGGCAGCTTCACATCGCCCGTCACGTCCGTGGTGCGGAAGTAAAACTGCGGCCTGTACCCCGTGAAAAACGGCGTGTGCCGCCCGCCTTCTTCCTTCGTCAACACGTACGCTTCAGCCTTGAACTTCGTGTGCGGCGTGATCGATCCCGGCTTGGCGATTACCTGCCCGCGCTCTACGTCTTCTTTTTCCGTGCCGCGCAGCAGCAACCCCACGTTGTCGCCCGCAATCCCTTCATCCAAAAGCTTGCGGAACATCTCCACGCCCGTTACCACGCGCTTCACCGTCGGGCGGAAGCCCACAATCTCCATTTCCTCGCCCACCTTCACCTTGCCGCGCTCGACGCGACCGGTGACGACCGTCCCGCGGCCCGAGATCGAAAAAATATCTTCAATCGGCATGGCGAACGGCTTGTCCACATCCCGCTGCGGCAGCGGTATGTACTTGTCCACCGCTTCCATCAATTCCAGAATCGACTTCTCCCACTTCGCGTCGCCCTCGAGCGCCTTCAGCGCCGAGCCTTTGATCACCGGCACCGTGTCGCCCGGAAACTGATACTTCTTCAACAGATCGCGAACCTCGAGTTCCACCAGTTCCAGCAACTCGGGATCTTCCACGACGTCGCACTTGTTCAGGAAAACGACGATGGCCGGCACGCCCACTTGCCGCGCCAGCAGAATGTGCTCGCGCGTCTGCGGCATCGGTCCGTCCGTTGCCGCCACCACCAGAATCGCCCCGTCCATCTGCGCCGCGCCGGTGATCATGTTCTTGATGTAGTCGGCGTGCCCCGGGCAATCGATGTGCGCGTAATGGCGGTTGGCCGTCTCGTATTCCACGTGCGCCACCGCGATGGTGATGCCGCGCTCGCGCTCTTCCGGCGCGTTATCAATTGAATCGAACGCCCGGAATTGCACCTTCGCATTGGACTTCGACAGCACTTTGGTGATCGCCGCCGTCAAGGTCGTCTTGCCGTGGTCGATGTGC
>Ga0310038_10002039_pt1 | contig 14940 bp, 11 predicted proteins | sample Sb_taG_6_FD_200461 | JGI IMG/M metagenome (GOLD analysis project Ga0310038, IMG submission 200461) | Peat soil microbial communities from Weissenstadt, Germany - Sb_50d_4_PS metaG (v2) (version 2) | ecosystem: Environmental > Terrestrial > Soil > Wetlands > Peat | place: Germany: Weissenstadt... | reverse complement strand
TGATGGTGTAGATGCTGCGCGCGCCGGCATCCATCCAGCACAGCCCGATCAATCCGGCCTTGTCGTTGTTGGTGACCTTGTCGAGGAGCTCGGTGCCGATGGCGCCGTCGATCACCTTTTGCATGTGCGCGGTGTTGCGGAACAGGAACGGCAGGTTGAACACGTTGAGATCGTCGATCACCGGGCCGAGCGTGCCGACCGAAACGCGGGCGAGCTGGAGGGCGCCGACCTGCGCCTGCTCGATGGCTTCCTTCTCGCCGCCGAGCTGCATGGCGGCGAACATTTGCACGCTGAGCCGGCCATTGGTCGCGGCGTCGAGCTTCTTGCCGAGACTTTCGACCGCGGCGACCGTCGGATAGCCGGCGGGATGAACGTCGGAGGCTTTGAGCGCCAGCTTCTGCTGCGCCATTGCGGGCGTGCCAAGATGTCCGGCGAGGCCGGCGACGGCAGTGACAGCGCCGAGACGAATGACTGTGCGACGGTCCATGACGATCTCCTCCCACCAGTCCCGCTTATGCGCTGCGGGAGTTTTGGCCGCGCCGGACCAAACCTGCCGGTTGACGGCGCATGCACGTTATCATGTCATAGGCCGATCTTGATCGAAAGAGCGATCGAGCACGGCCAAATGGCCGATCGCGGGGATTCTTCATGCAGACAGTTCTGGTGACGGGCGCGGCGGGCGGCATCGGCACGCGGCTGCGCAAGCTCCTTGACGGCGTCTATCCGCGCATCGTCTGGAGCGACATTCGCAAGCCATCCGATCTGGCGAGCCACCAGAGCTTCGTTGCGGCCGACATTGCCGACCTTGCCCAGGTCGAAAGCCTGGTCGAGGGCGTCGACGGCATCGTCCATCTCGGCGGCGAGTCGGTCGAGCAGTCGTGGGACCGCATCCTGCGCGCCAATATCGTCGGCTGCTACAACCTGTTCGAGGCGGCGCGGCGCAAGAAGGTCAAGCGCGTCGTGTTCGCGTCGTCGAACCACGCAGTCGGCTTCTATCCGCGGCAGCGCAAGATCGGCACCGACGAGCCAGTGCGGCCGGATTCGCGCTACGGCGTCAGCAAAGCCTTCGGCGAAGCGATCGGCGCGCTTTATGCTCATAAGCACGGCTTGCGGGTGACCTGCATCCGCATCGGCAACTTTGCCGACGCCCCGGTCGACCTGCGCCGGCTCGCCATCTGGATCAGCCCGGAAGATCTGGTGCAGCTCATCCGCATCGGGCTCGAGCACCCGGATTTGCGCCACGAGATATTTTTCGGCGCCTCCCACAACGAGCGCAGCTGGTGGGACAACGAGGCAGCCTACCGTTGCGGCTATCGCCCCACCGGCCGCGCCGAAGATTTCGCCGCCGCGGCGCTGGCCGAGCAAAGGACGCTTACCGCCGATCCGATCGGCGACTGGTACCAGGGCGGCCCGTTTTGCAGCGACGAATACGACAGCGGTTTTGATCCGGCCCCGACCTGAGCCGTCAGCGCACCTGGAAAACCAGCTTGCCCCGGAAATGCCGCGACTGGCTCAGGCGGTGCGCGTCGGCGGCTTGAGAGAGCTTATAGAGCTTGACCTCGGGCGGCTTGACGCCGCCGGCCATGAACACTTCGGCAATGCGCTCCATCGCCTTGCGCGAGCGCGGCACCGGCGGCCGCAGCGCGGTCACGTCGCCGCGATCCGGTTTTGGCGCCTCGGCGCCTGACGCAATGAAAGCGGCGCGGCCGCCCGGCTTGAGCACGGCAAAGGATTGCTTTGCCACCTCGCCACCGACCGTATCGAACACCGCGTCGCAGCCGGACACCACGCGGGTGAAATTCTGCGCGTTGTAGTCGATCACCTGATCGGCGCCGAGGCTCTTCACATAGTCGATGTTCGCCGCGCTGCAGGTGGTGATGACGCGGGCGCCGAGATATTTGGCGAACTGAATGGCGAAACCGGCAACGCCGCCAGCGCCGCCCTGGATCAAGATGGTCTCGCCGCGCTGAAGTTTTAGCGTGTCCTCGACCGAATTGATCGCGGTCAGCCCGGTGAGCGCCAGCGCCGCCGCATTGATATGCGACAGTCCGTCCGGTTTCTTGGCAACGAGGGCTGCGGGGATTGCGATCTTCTCGCAATAGGTGCCTTCCTTGCTGGCGCCGAGCACGCCGAACACCGCGTCACCGACCTTGAGATCGGCGCCGTCGCCGACCGCGCTGACCACGCCGGAAAAATCGCGGCCGGGGATTTGCGGAAACCTCACATTGGAGTGCCGGGCATATTCGCCGGCGCGGAATTTCCAGTCCGCGGCGTTGACGGTCGCGGCATGGACGTCGACCACCACCTCGCCCGGCGCGGCGACAGGGTCCGGCAGATCGCCGTATTGCAGCACTTCCGGGCCGCCGAATTTCTCGATGTAAGCCGCTTTCATTGGATCAAGCTCTCCCTATCAAGGCCTTGCAACGACCGGGCATCCCGGCAGCACGATCAGCGAATATTCATTGCATTGGTAGATTCTAACAGCTGCGGCAGGTCGCAGCCCGTCCCGTAAAACCACAGACGGTGAATATTTGTCAAAACCTCTTCGCGCTCGATTTCCCTGAACTTGCAAAAGGCGACGATTTGATCGCCGATCCGGTGCATGTGCAGCTGTGCGCCCCACTGTTGCGCATTGAATATCGCGATGATTTTTCCGGGGAATACCGACTGAAAATGCGCCGCCGCCTCGACCACGTCGTAGGTGGTTTTGCCAAAGGTCTGTCGGTCGAACGACACGATAGGATAGTCGATCTTGACCCATGCATCCCGGTAGGTCTCGACCGCATCGCTGCCGTTGCGCTCATACATCGACAACAGCGCGGCGGGGCTGATGTCCAGCAACTGCCGGCCCAGTTTTTGCGCACGCTCGAGCTCAAAATCCGTCACCCAGGAGAGTTTTGCCTGCAGTCGCGCCTCGCGCGCCGCCGCGGTAGGCGCCGGTGCCGGCGCCGGCGGCCGCAGCACCGCGCTTGTCGTCACAAAGCCGACGAGACCCGAAGCGATCGCAAGAGCGGCGACCGCGGCGGTTTTCGACGATTTGCCGAGATAGCCGGTGACGGTCGGGCCAAGATATTCGGTCGATTGACGCACGCATGTTGCGGCGGTGGCGTAGAGATACCGAGACGCCTTGCCAACATAAGGCGCGACGGTCGGCCAAGGATATTCAGCCGACTGGCGCAGGCCTGTTGCGGCGGTGGCGTAAAGATATCGCGACGCTTTGCGAAAATAGTCCGCGACGATCGGCCAAGCGTACGCAGTCGATTGGCGCAGATATTTTGCGGCTGTCCAAGAATATCGCCAAGAATATTGCGATGAGTTGCGCGGCCAGCCCGCGATCGCCGAGAGCGACGTCGCGGCTGTTTTCCAACCCGCCCAATACGCAGGCGAGGCCACGCAACTTCCCCCCAACGCAACGACTGTTACACGTACACGCGCACTGTCGCATCTGCTTTGCGAGAGTCAATCACAAAGGTGGCGCGTTACCACCATTTCGCCATTTGGTTTGCGCAATTCGGCCATGACCTGGCGGTGACATCCACACGCGCAACACGGCGGTGGGAGAATGCGGAACGCGATCGAAGCCGGAAAAATCTTGGGACGCAAAATCTTGGGACGCAAATCTTGGGACGAATGTATGCGTGAGGAGCCAGAGATGAGCGAGCGGGCGCGCGAATTTTTGGAGCACTGGTTGTCCGGCCATGTCGGGGCGGTCGCCGACGAGTACAGGATGCGGGAAACGGTGCGGCTGGTGGCGCTGTGCCGGGAGGACGCGCTCCGTGCCGGCATCCCGCCGGACGAGCTGCGAACGGCGGCGGGCGGCAATTTGATCCAAAGCATGATGGCAGCGCTGAGCGCGGCCGCGGCGCGGAGCAAGGAGACCGCCGCCTCGGCTTAGCTGAAATGCCGGTGGCCGCCGGCTTGACGCGGGATAGCGGTTTTCCGCCCGTCGGCCAGAAAAATGTTGCCCACTGTCCGGTGAATCGGTTCAAGCTGCAGGGGGCGACGAGTTTCATATAAGCAGGGAGGATTACAGGATGACGCGAACGGTCTTATTGGGCGCGGCGTTGGCTTTCGGTCTTGCGACCGCCGCCGGCGCTGCGGTGACGCCAGGTCCTGTCGGCAATGCCAACAGCCTGGTGATCAAGGCCGCAGAAGGCTGCGGGCCGGGATTTTGGCGCGGCCCGGGCGGCAAGTGCCATCCGATGTTCGACGGCAGGGCCTGCCCGCCGGGATACCATATTGGCCCTGAACGCAAAAAGTGCTGGCCCAATTAGGATTGCACGGGGCCGCCTCCCTCGGCGGCCCCAATGCATTTTATTGAGCTCGCCAGCGCACGATCACCACTGCCTGCGAACGCGCGGCGCCGGCCGTCCGCCGGGAGGAACGTATTGCGTATTGGCGTTGCAGAAGCCGCCCATGCCGGCGAGCGTGGCCATGCACTGCTGAAAGGTCGTGAATCCGCAATTGGTGCCGCCGAGGCCGCTATATTGCGCGCACCACGGATAGTTTTGCGCCTGCGCGCGCGTGCCGATTCCGGCCGTCACGGCGAAAATTGCCAGTAGGAAAAGCAAAATTCTCATGGCGATCTCCCGGTGTTGCCGCACTAAGGCGCGCCCCGACCAACGATCACGAATGGTTGCGGGCTCGCGGCGTCGATTGCCCGCCGGGCGGAACGTATTGCGTATTGGCATTGCAGAAGCCGCCGTTGCCGCTCAGGGCCGCTTGGCACTGCTGCAAGGTCGTGAAGCCGCAATTCTGGCTGCCGAAGCCGGCATAATCCGCGCACCACGGATAATTCTGTGCTTCCGCACGCGTGCCGGGCCCGCCCGTCACAACGAAAATTGCCAGCATGAAAAGCACGATTCTCATGGTCGCTCTCCCGGTGTTGCGATGGTGCTTAAGCACCAACACCGGGCCAGCGATATTATTGCAGCGGTGACGCAGGGAATTTCTCCCTGATTTTATTGGCGACCCCGGGCGGCGTGTTCGGCAACCACGACGGGCCAGCTACGGTGTTCGCCCTGCACCCTAGCCCGGCATAGTCATCGCCCCTTCAAGGTATCGATAAAATCAATCACGTTCCTGCGAATTGTTTTTTGTTCGATCGCGAGAAAACCGCGGACAAGCGTGGCGCCTTCACGGGTCGCGAGGAAGGAAAGGATCGCGCTTTCCGACAGCTCGCCTTCTTTCTGTGCCGGCATCTTCTTGCCGACGCTTGGCGCGCCCTCAAAGAAATAGAATGGCGAGACACCGAGCACGTCACTGATTTGTTGCAGGCGTGACGCCCCGACACGATTCGCGCCTCTCTCATATTTCTGAATCTGCTGGAACGTGATGCCGACCGCGTCGGCTACCTCGGTTTGGCTCATTCGCAAAAACATCCGGCGGGCGCGAATCTTTTGCCCGACGTGGGTATCTACGGCAGTAGGGCCTCTGCGGCCGGTCGACGCTTTCGCCATTTCTGAAGTCCTTTCATTCAAATGACACCCTAGGGTTGGCACAAACCGAATGTCACGTCAAAAAAAGCCTACCTGCTGACGCCAGTCGGCCATGCGCCGGGCCATCCCGGGCTTGCCGGCGCATCCCGCGCGAACGAGACACCCTTGCAAAGCGGCGGCGCGTTAACCATACGGCAGTCGTCCCCAGCACGCGTCGTTAATACTTTGTTAAGGTTCCCGCCTTGCCCCGAGGCGGGTGCGCCTGAGTTCATGACAAGTTTCCGCAGGATCAATTCACCGGTCGCGCTTGCCACATGCGGCATGTTCCTCGTGCCGGAGCCGTTTGGCGCCTGTCTTTTGCTGGCAGCGGCCGTTTGGTGGCTATGGCGAAAAGCCGGATGCCCGTGCCACAGTATGTTGTCATCGGTCCGGGAGAGGGTCTCGCGCCTTCGCAACCGCGTCCGCGGCCGAATGCTTGCCGCACGCGATATGGTCATGCGGCAGCGGCACGCTACGGGAAGCGGCGGGCCATCGGGGCGTTCATAGCCAAACGCCATGATACAAAATCAGGACGACGGCGGCGACGAAAATTCCGATGATGATGGCGGCTGTAAGCTGCGCCGGCTGATAGCGGCGGGGCATGTGACACCTCACAAGGCAAGCCCGTAGCAAGCCCACCGGTAAGCGTTCGGGCCGAAGGCACTACTCATGTCTCCAGTATAAACCGTAACCCATGTGTCTGGAACGGACCCTGATTTTATTGGCGACCCCGGCTGGATTCGAACCAGCGACCTTCAGCTTAGAAGGCTGTTGCTCTATCCCCTGAGCTACGGGGCCGCGCGACGTCTCAGCTTATATAGAATCTTGCGCCGCAACGCGCGGTTAATCGCGCGTATGGGCATACCGCCTGCGGCCAAGAATGTGCCAATGAACGCGGGGCCCGCCTCGAGCGACTAAGACCGGCGTCCAGACTGCGAGCGCTTCGCGGTCTGAAGTCGGCGCGCGCCGCTGTCTGCCGCGGCGATCGGAAGGTTGCCAATTGTTTAGCTGGAAGAAACTTGTTCGGCCACGAACCCGACAAGATCGTCGCCTCAACTTGCCGCACTGGGTCGAAATTGCGGCCCTTGGGAGGACTTCAGCGATGTTTGCGCTCACTCGCGCCGGTTTCGCGGTAGCAATCGCGGCCGCGTTCATTGCCGTTGCGCCGTTTTCGGCCCATGCCGCGGACAAGGCGTTTGTTGACAGCGATCTCGCCGACAGCGCGGTGCAGCTCGAAGGCCAGATCAAGTCGGACGCGGGCGCTGCCACCAAGCCGGTGGCGCAAATCCGGAAAGACGCCGATGCGGCCTTTGCCAAGAACGATTTCCGCACCGGCATGACGCTGCTGGGCCAGATCGTCGCCGCGCAGCCCAACGACGCCACCACCTGGCTGCGCATGGCGCGCACCGTGATGCAGATCCGCCCGGTCAACGACCAGGAGCGCGCGACGCTTTTGGAGCGCGCCTCGACCGCGGCCTATATCGCCTATCAGCGCACCACCAACCGCAACGAGGAGGCCGACAGCCTCGCCTTCCTCGGCGACGTCATGAGCCAGCGGCAGTTGTGGCGGCCGGCGCTCGATGCGCTGCGGCTCTCGCTCGACATCCGCGAGGCCGCCAATGTGCGCGGCCAATACGAGCGGCTGCGCGACCAGTATGGCTTCCGCGTGCTCGATTATTCGGTCGATGCCGATACCGCGTCGCCGCGCGCCTGCTTCCAGTTCTCCGAGGATTTACCGGTGCGCACCGATTTCTCGCCGTTCGTCGTGCTTGCCGGCACCGACAAGCCGGCGATCTCGACCGCCGAGAAACAGCTTTGCGTCGAAGGCCTGAAACACGGCGACAGCTATACCGTGACGCTGCGCGCCGGATTGCCGTCGGTGGTGCACGAATCGCTGTCGAAATCGTCGGACTTCGTCATCTATGTGCGCGACCGCAAGCCCGCGGTGCGGTTCTCGTCCACCGCCTATGTGCTGCCGCGCACCGGGCAGCGCGGCATTCCGGTGATCAGCGTCAACACCAAATCGGTCGCCGTCGAAATCTACCGCATCAGCGACCGCAACCTGATCGATACAATCACCGGCGTGACCAGCTACGACAACGGCAATTTTCAGAAGAGCCTCGACCGCTCTGATATCGAGCGCCTCAAGGAAAGCCGCGGCGTTCCGGTCTGGAACGGCGACCTCGCCGTCGACAATCCGCCGCTCAATACCGACGTCACCACCGCGTTTCCGGTCGACCAGGCGGTCGGCGATCTGAAAGCCGGCGTCTATGTCATGGTGGCGCAGCCGCAGGAGCAAAAAAACCTCGATAACAATTACGACGCGCTGGCGACGCAATGGTTCATCGTCTCCGATCTCGGGCTCGCGGCGTTTTCCGGTAACGACGGCATCCACGCCTTCGTCAATTCGCTCGCCACCACCGATGCCAAGAGCGGCGTCGAGGTGCGGCTGATTTCGCGCAGCAACGAGGTGCTGGCGACGCGGCGCACCGACGCCGGCGGCCATGTGCAATTCGAATCGGGCCTGGCCAGCGGCGAGGGCGGCGCCACGCCCACCCTGATCGCCGCCAATGACGGCCAGGGCGACTTTGCCTTCCTCAACCTCACCGGGCCCGCCTTCGATCTCACCGACCGCGGCGTCTCCGGCCGGCCGGCGCCGAACGGCCTCGATGCCTTCGTCTATGCCGAGCGCGGCGTGTATCGATCGGGCGAGACCGCTTATCTCACCGCGCTGTTGCGCGACGCCCAAGGTGTCGCGTCGCCCGGCGTGCCGCTGACCTTCGTGGTCGAGCGGCCCGACGGCGTCGAGTATCGGCGCACGCTGGTGCAGGACCAGGGCCTGGGCGGCCACGGGCTGACCTTGCCGATCGCGGCCTCGGCGCCGACCGGCACCTGGCACGTGCACGTCTTCACCGACCCGAAACGCGCAGCCGTCGGCGAGACCACGTTCCTGGTCGAGGACTATGTGCCCGAGCGCATCGAATTCGATCTGTCGTCGCCGAACGGGACGATCTCCAAGACCAATCCGGCCACCATCAACCTTGCCGGCCGTTTCCTCTACGGCGCGCCGGCCTCCGGCCTCGATCTCGACGGCGACATGAACATCGCCGTGGCGGCGGAGCGTTCCGGCTTTGCCGGCTATCAGTTCGGCATCGACGGCGAAGACGTCGCCGCCGTGCAGCAGCCGCTGGACAATCTGCCGTCGACCGACGACTCCGGCAAGGCGACCTTCAACGTCGATATCGACAAGCTGCCGTCGAGTACGCACCCGCTCGAAGCCCGCATTGCCGTGCGCATGGCGGAGCCCGGCGGCCGCGCGGTCGAGCACACGATCACGCTGCCGGTCACCGCGAGCGGCACCATGATCGGCGTCAAGCCATTGTTCTCCGGCCGCTCGCTGGCCGACGGTGCCAGCGCCGCGTTCGACGTCGTGGTCGTTGCCCCCAACGGCACCGCGGTCGCGACCAAGGGCCTGCACTACGAGCTGCTGCGCGTCGAAACCCATTATCAGTTCTATAAGCGCGACGGCTCCTGGCATTTCGAGCCGGTCAAGACCACGTCGCGGCTGTCCGACGGCGCGCTCGACACCGCGGCCGACAAGCCCGGCCATATCGCGCTGCCGGTGAATTTCGGCCGCTATCAGCTCAACGTCGCGTCGCCCGAGGCGAACGGCCCGACCACCTCGGTGACCTTCGATGCCGGCTGGTATGTCGACGCCAGCGCCGATACGCCGGACATGCTGGAAACCGCGCTCGACAAGAGCGAGTACCGCCCCGGCGACACGATGACCGTTGCTGTCACTGCGCGCAGCGCTGGGCGTCTCACGCTCAACGTGATCGGCGACAAGCTCCTGGCGAGCCAAAGCGCCGACGTGAAGCAACCCGGCGTCACCCAAGTCAAAGTCCCGGTCGGTGCCGATTGGGGCTCGGGCGCCTATATCGTCGCCACGCTGCGCCGGCCGCTCGATGCGCCGGCACAACGCATGCCCGGCCGCGCCATCGGCGTGCAGTGGTTCGCCATCGATCGCGCGGCAAAGACGCTCACCGTCGACCTGAAGCCGCCGGCGCTGTTGCGGCCGAACACGACGCTGCACATCCCGGTCAGGATCGAAGGGCTGAAGGCCGGCGACGAGGCGCGGATCGCGGTCGCCGCGGTCGATGTCGGCATTCTTAATCTCACCAACTACAAGCCGCCGTCGCCGAACGACTATTATCTCGGCCAGCGCGCGCTGTCGGCGGAAATCCGCGATCTCTACGGCGACCTGATCGACGGCATGCAGGGCACAAGCGGCCAGATCCGCACCGGCGGCGACGCCGGCGCCGCGTTGCAAGGCAATCCGCCGACCGGGCCGCCGCTGTCGTTCTTCTCCGGCATCGTCACCGTCGGTGCCGACGGCAGCGCGGACGTGGCGTTCGACATTCCCGACTTCGCCGGCACCGTCCGCGTCATGGCGGTGGCCTGGACCAAGGACAAGGTCGGCCAGGCCTCCACCGACGTCATCGTCCGCGATCCGGTGGTGCTCACCGCGACCCTGCCGCGCTTCCTGTTGCCCGGCGACCGCTCCACGGTTCATCTCGATCTGGACAATGTCGAAGGCCAGCCCGGCGATTATGCGATCACCGTGTCGACCAGCGACGCCGTGGTGGCCGGTGCCGGCGCCGCGCAAAAACTGACCTTGCGCGCCAAGGCGCGCGGCGCGGTCACGATCCCGGTCACCGCCAGCGCCGCCGGCAACGGCGCCGTGAAAATCAACGTGAGCGGGCCCGGCGGTTTTGCGCTGGAGCGCAATTACACGCTCGCGGTGCGGCCGCCGGCGCAAATTCTGGCGCGGCGCACCGTCAAGCCGATCGCCAAGGGCGACAGTGTGACGCTGTCGAGCGACATGTTCGCCGATCTCGTTCCCGGCACCGGCGGCGTCTCGATCTCGGTCGGCTCCTCGGCGGCGCTCGATGCGGCGAGCCTTCTGGCCGCGCTCGACCGCTATCCGTATCGCTGCTCGGAGCAGATCACGAGCCGGGCGATGCCGCTGCTCTATGTCGCCCAGCTCGCCAGCGAAACCCATCTGGCGCTGCAGACCGGCGCCGACGAGCGGGTGCGCAACGCCATCGAAGCGCTATTGACGCGGCAGGATTCCACCGGCTCGTTCGGCCTGTGGGGCGTCGGCGGCAACGACGTCTGGCTCGACTCCTATGTCACCGACTTCTTGACCCGCGCGCGTGAGCAAAAATTCGCGGTGCCCGACACCGCGTTCAAGCTCGCGCTCGACCACTTGCGCAATTTCGCCGCCAACATCGCCGATCCGAGCAAGAACGGCGGCACCGATCTCGCCTATGCGCTCTATGTGCTGGCGCGTAACGGCGTGGTGCCGATCGGCGATCTGCGATACTTGGCCGATTCAAAGCTCGATGCGCTGACGACGCCGATCGCCAAGGCCCAGGTGGCCGCGGCGCTGGCGCTGGTCGGCGATCGCGCGCGGGCCGAGCGGGTCTATGCCGCGGCGCTTGCCGCGATCGATCCGCAGTCGGACAGCTGGCTCAATCGCCAGGATTATGGCTCGAACCTGCGCGACGCGGCGGCGCTGGTGACGCTCGCCTCGGAAAGCGGGGCGGCGCCGGCGACCGTGCAGGCCGCGGTGGCGCGTGTCGAAGCGTCGCGCGCGCAACTGCATCCGACGTCCACGCAAGAAGACGCCTGGCTGTTGCTGGCGGCGAGCGCCATGGCGAAAGACTCCGGCAACGTCACGCTGGACGTCAACGGCGAAGCGGTGCAACGCGCGCTTTACCGAACCATCCGCGCCGACGACCTCAAGGAGCCGGTGAAAGTCACCAATACCGGCGACACCGAGGTGAAGGCCGTGGTCACGGTTACCGGCGCGCCGGTGACGCCGGAGCCGGCGGCGGAGAACGGATTCCGCATCGAGCGCCTGACCTACACGCCCGACGGCGATGCGGTCGATCCGGCGCAGGTCAAGCAGAACACCCGGCTCGTGGTGGTGCTCAAGATCACCGAGGCGCAGCCGCAATTCGGCCGAGTCATCGTCGCCGATTATCTGCCGGCCGGGTTCGAGATCGACAATCCGCATCTCGTCTCCTCCGGCGATACCGGCACGCTGGCGTGGATCACCGACGCGGTGGAGCCGGCGAACACCGAATTCCGCGACGACCGCTTCACCGCCGCCTTCGAAAGAAAGCGCGGCGATGCGGCGGTGTTCACCGTCGCCTATGTGGTGCGCGCGGTTTCGCCGGGCACTTACGTGCGGCCGCAGGCGGTCGTCGAGGACATGTACCGGCCGGAACGTTTCGGCCGCACCGGCAGCGGCAGCATCGAGGTCACGGCGGCGAAATGATGCGTCAGAAAACGCGCCTCATTCTCGCCGGCGTTTTCGTATGCGCGTCGGCCTTTGCCGGCGCGGCGTGGTGGGTCGCTTCGCTCGGTCCGCCGCCGCTCGGCAAGAATCTCGATTTCTCGACCAGCGTGGTCGACAGGGAAGGGCGCCTGCTGCGCGCTTATGCGACGAGCGAAGGCCGCTGGCGATTGCCGGCGACGGTCGCCGACGTCGATCCGCGCTTCTTCGACGTGCTGTTCGCCTATGAGGACAAGCGTTATCGCGAGCATCACGGCGTCGATCCGCGCGCGGTGCTGCGCGCGGCGGCACAATTCGCAACCAGCGGACATCTTCGCTCCGGCGCCTCGACCTTGACCATGCAGGTGGCGCGGCTCCTTGAGCCGCCCGAGGTGCGCCGCAGCGCGGTGACGAAACTGCACCAGATGGTGCGCGCCATCGAGATCGAGCGCGCGCTGACCAAAGATGAAATCCTCGCGCTCTACCTTGATCTCGCGCCCTATGGCGGCAACATCGAGGGCATCCGTGCCGCATCGCTCGCCTATTTCGGCAAAGAGCCGCGGCGGCTGTCGCTTGGCGAAGCCGCGTTGCTGGTGGCATTGCCGCAATCGCCGGAGTTGCGCCGGCCGGATCGCTTCGCCGCGAATGCGCGCGACGCGCGCGACCGCGTGCTCGACCGCTTCGCCGCGACCGGCACGGTGCCGGCCGACGAGATCGCGCTCGCCAAGACCGAGCCGGTGCCGAGCGGCCGCCGCCCGATGCCGCTGCTGGCACCGCACCTCGCCGACAAGGTCGTCGCCGAATCGCCGCAACTGCAAGTCCATCGGCTCACCATCGAGGCCGTGCTGCAGAAGAATCTGGAAAATCTCGCGCGCGAGCGCGTTCGCGCGCTTGCCGCCACGCTCGGTCCCGACGTCTCGCTCGCCATCCTCGCCGTCGACAACGCGACCGGCGACATTGTGGCCAGCGTCGGCTCGCCCGATTATTTCGACCTGCGCCGCGCCGGCCAAGTCGACATGACGCAGGCGCTGCGCTCGCCCGGCTCGACGCTCAAGCCTTTTATCTACGGCCTCGGCTTCGAGGACGGCGTGATCAACCCGGAGACGCTGATCGAGGATCGGCCGGTCGCTTACGGCAGCTACGCGCCGAAGGATTTCGATTCCTCTTTCCAAGGGACGGTGACAGTCCGAAAAGCGCTGCAGCTCTCGCTCAACGTTCCGGCCATCGCCGTGCTCGACGAAGTCGGCGCGAGCCGGCTGACCGCGCAGATCGGCCAGGCCGGTGCGGCGCTGGTGCTGCCGCCGGGCGAGGCGCCCGGCCTGGCCATCGGTCTCGGCGGCGTCGGCATAAAGCTTTCCGATCTGGTCATGCTCTATGCCGGCCTTGCGCGCCAAGGCACCACGACCCCGCTCAACGCGCATTTCGCCGCGCCGCCGCCGCAAGCGCAGCGGCTGATGGAGCCGGTCGCCGCCTGGTATGTCGGCAACGTGCTGATCGGCTCGCCGCCGCCGGAGAACGGCACGCCGGGCCGCATCGCGTTCAAGACCGGCACCAGCTACGGCTACCGCGACGCCTGGTCGATCGGCTTTGACGGCAAGCACACGATCGGGGTCTGGGTCGGCCGGCCCGACGGCGCGCCGGTGCCGGGCCTGGTCGGGCGTATCGCCGCGGCGCCGATCCTGTTCGATGCCTTCGCGCGCCTGGGTACGCCGCCGACCGCGTTGCCGCGCGCGCCGAAGGGCGTGTTGGTGACGTCGAGCGCCAAACTGCCGCCGCCGCTCAAACGCTTTGCGCCGGGCCGTCTCGGTGGAACGAGTGCGCAAGCCTCGCTGCACATTTTATTCCCGCCCGATGGCGCCCGGCTCGATCTGGCGGCGACAGACGGCAAAGCCAATGCGGTGCCGCTGAAGATCACCGGCGCGGTGGCGCCGCTCACCGTGCTGGTCAACGGCGTTCCGGTTCCGCAGCAGGATCGCGGCGCGCTGTTCTTCAGGCCTGACGGCCCAGGATTTTCGCGCGTCACGGTGATCGATTCGTCGGGCGCAACGGCTACCGCCGTCGTACGAGTGGATGATGGTTCAGCGGCAAGATTGACGGCGCGATAGCCGGACGGCCTCTACATTCAGCTGAAATGTGTTCGGAACAAGCATTCCGCACGCTTTGGTTCGCTCAATTCGCGCATAGCTCGCTTAAATCCTGCCTTCCCAACGCAGCTGGCGCGGGCTATCGTCTGCCTGGGGCGGCGGAAGGCCGGGAACTTCCGGATATCTTCGATCAGGACCGATGCGCCAGCCCGCTTGAACGTGATCTTTGGTATGAAGCGGTCGTGAGCGTCTAAGGCCACGACGCAAGGGAAGCCATCTGTGAGCACGACATTTTCCGCGGCATTGACCGACAAAGAACGTCTCGTCCGCATCGGCAAATATGCCTTGCGCCGGTTTCTCATGCCGGTCTGCGGCTTCGGCCTGTTCATATATTTCCTGCCGAAAACCGCGTTGTTTTACGCCCTCTGCGGCGCCTACGACGTCAGCCGCAACAGCGGCCTGAGTGCGACGACACTGCGACGCTATTTCATCGGCAACGGCTTTTTCACCTGGGTCGTGTCGCCGGTCAATTGCCTGCTCGATCTGTTGTCGCTGCCCTACGTCAACAAGGGGGTCTATCGGCTCGACGATTTGCCGCCGGCTCATCGGGACGAGGTGACGCGCTTGATCCAGGCGGCCAATGAATCGAATCTGGTCGCGCAAATGGAAGAGGCATCGAAACAATATCCGCGGACCATGGCGTTCTTCCGCTGGTACGGCGTCGACCAGAACACGTTCTTGAACGCGCCGGCGCTGCGCCAGCCGTGGCAATATATCGAGACCATCGGCATTTCGGTTTTCAACAAGAAGGTCTCGACCTCGAAACATTTCGGCTATCTGCGGGCGTCGTTGCGGGTTCTGTATAACCTCAACGACATGACCGACGACTCCGCTTATATCGTGGTCGGTGACCAGACCAATTATTGGCGCGAGAACAAGCTCTTCATCTTCGACGACACGCTCTTGCATCAGTCCTTCAACGAAACCGATCAGACGCGCTATTGCCTGTTCGTCGACATGATCCGGCCGACGCCGT
>Ga0310038_10002030_pt1 | contig 14964 bp, 17 predicted proteins | sample Sb_taG_6_FD_200461 | JGI IMG/M metagenome (GOLD analysis project Ga0310038, IMG submission 200461) | Peat soil microbial communities from Weissenstadt, Germany - Sb_50d_4_PS metaG (v2) (version 2) | ecosystem: Environmental > Terrestrial > Soil > Wetlands > Peat | place: Germany: Weissenstadt... | reverse complement strand
CGGTCGAACCCAGGACAGTGGAAACGGTAAAAACCTGTGCCGTCCCTCACCCCGAGACTAAGGGAAAGCTTAGACCCGCCAATAGCCGAGTTCAAGAGCCTCAAAGCTGAGCACCAGCGCCGCATACCTGTTGTAACATCCCGATTGCGCGCGTTGATCTTCGTCATACCCCAAGCACCCCACACCCCTCGGGTTCCAATACGATATGGCGACTGCTACTTGTGCAAGGCTTCCCTCACGAACGTCTCTAGGTCGCGGATCTCGTTGACAATCTCGGAAACCGCGATAGCACAAGACTCACATTGGCTGGTATCCCTGCAAAGTTCGGCGCGAGAGAGGATTATTTGGAGCTTGTTGCGGATATGATCCAACGCGGCTTGGGGTCCCTCTGCCATTGCCGCCGACCCGTTATCACAAGAATTGTTCACCTATTCATGTGTGATTGTCTGTGATTGTTAATACTGTTTGCGGTGAGGCTCATCACTTTGCTTAAGCCCGTCTCGTCCCTGATCTAATTGGCAACCCGGTATCGATCCGAGTACAAATTTGACGAGCAGGGCTCCGGGCGCATGGAGAAGGTCGTTCAGCATACGCGGGCCGACGGCAATCTCGAACCCGACAGCGAGGACGGCAAATACCAAACTGTCGGAGGACGAGAGTTAAGGCTTGTAGCCAATCTTGTACCAATTAGGACAACACTTCGCCGTCACTGTTTAATTCGCCTCTTTTCAGATCTATATGTGAGCGGTTTGGTACAGACACCAAGGTTCTTGCCGAATAAAATTGCGGTGTTTCCCTGGATGCTCCAAGTTCTCAGGCCGGAGCCCGAAAGCCCCGAGGGTTCGACATCAGAATTGGAAGCAGAATCAAATCCCAAGCGAAAATTTCAAACACTGCTGCAAGTCGAGAATCTTTGGAGGATTCCATGAAGAAAGCATTCCTGTTGATCGTTGTACCGGCCCTGCTGGCCGCTCTGGCGTTTGCGCAGACTCCCGCGGCAAGCACAAATACAGAACAGACCAACATTAAGGGTTGCCTGGGTGGTTCGGATGGCAACTACACAGTTGTGGAAGATAACACTGGCCAGATTTTCAAAATCAGCACCAGCAGTGTTGATCTCAAGCCACATCTGGGCCATGACGTAACCCTCATCGGACAAAGAGCAGGTGACGCGAGTTCCGCCGCCACTGCTAACAGCTTTGCCGTCACCGAAGTGAATATGATCTCCGAACATTGCGCTGCGGCAGCCGCCGCACCTGCTGCGACTGTCACCCCACCCGCGGAGACCGCCGTCCCACCTACTGCCGCCGCTGCTGCACCTGCGGCTACTACCAGCACACCTGCGGAGACCGTCGTTGCCCCCGCTCCCGTCGCCGCTGTACCCGCGGCCACTGTGGCCCCGCCTGCGGAGCCTGCCGTCATGCCTGCTCAGCCCACTGCCACCGTCACCGCACCTGCGGAAAGCACAGTCACACCGGCTGCAGCCGACACTCGCCCAACGCGACCGTCAGCACGCCGGAGACAGGCAGCAACAGCTGCAGCCACCGCCGCTACACCCGCCGCCACTGCCGCCACTTCCTCGGAGACTGGCAGCACGCCTTCTGCAGCCGCCATTACACCTGTCGCGACCGACAACTCGTCCTCGGAACCTGTCAGCCCACCTGCGGCAGCCGCCACTACACCCACTGCCAGGAGCTGGTCCTTATGGCTCTGGATTGCGTTTGCCGTGCTGGTAGCCGGTATTGGCACAATGTTCCCTTTTCTCAGCAGGTGGAGAAAAGCGAAAATGTTGGAGCGGACGGGCGCCCCAAATCTTTCTCTCACCCGTGATGCGAAATCCGACCAAGGCAAAAGTGACCCGCCAGTAATACGCAAAGCTGCCTAGTCCAAATGCAGAATAATGATTCCGAACCTTGTCGCCGGTGGCAACCGCTGCCGGCGATTTTATGGGCTAAGGGGTCGGTCTGCGGCAACGACTACCCCATCCAAGGCTCGAATATCCATATCGACGGTCATACGTTCTCCTCGCGAGAACCGTATGGGGCGTGGCTGGGGACAAGGCGGCTTCGGGAGCCTAATCATAGGCCGCTCCCTGTGGACATTGAAACTGGTCCACTAACCGGCGATCATCGTGGATTGCGCTCAGTTACAACCGGTGCCCAACTACTGGGGAGTTTCACGCCGGTTTGCGTCGTCCTGCACCGACTTCGTCGTAGCCGACTTGTCGATCGTCGCCTTGGTGGGCAGACCACATGCAGCCGGAGGATTTGTCATCTGCTTGGCGAATACACGGTAGCTCGGCCCGTCCGGCTGCAACGTCGACCAGTATCCCGACCGGGTCAGCAAAGGTTTGTGTTGGACGATGGTCTGGTGGACCAGAATCTTCACTCCACATTCGAGATTGTTTTTCGGCTGCAGAATGGTCTTGGCGGGATCGTTCGCCTTTAACGCACGGTCCACTTGCCAATTGAAATCGCAGCCGTAACGCTTCTGGTCGGCGTACGAAAGCTGCAACAATCCTTCGCTGCGCATGGCTATGGCGCCTTCCGGCTCGCTGTGACGGACGCTCGTGTTCGGATTCAGGCCGGCTTCAGCACCTGCAAGCGCCTGGAAGAAGTACGCCCAAAATGTGCGTTTGTCTGTTGTGCCCATCTCGTAAAATCGCGGGCAGAATCGACGCACGCCCCGGGGGGCCTGCGAAGAAAGCATTTCGGGCGGCAGCGCCTTTTCTATGATCTGGTCCCACTGTGGATTCCAGGGCGTCCCACCGAGCTCGACCTTCTTCATGTCGATAGGGGTTGCCGGGGTTGGTTTGATGGCCTGCGCAGGCGAAGTTGTGGCTATTCCCATGAGAAACATGAGACTCACGATGAACGACGACGTCCGCAGCGCAGAGATACTCATGTTTACCAGCCTTCACTACCTACCGATCAAGCACGTTGCCACCCGTCTCGTGACTGCTCTGCTTCACTGCAAATCTCCAGGAATGAGGGATCCGAGAGCGGTGTCCGACCTGTTGAAGCCCTGCGACGCCCGGCTGATGCCGCGCTATCCGGTGAACACCCGGATCAACCACGTGGCGAATTATGATGAGGAATGCTCGAAGCCCGTGCAAGTTGCAGAGGTTCAGAATCTCCTCTTTTCCTAGTGAGGAATCGCGCAGTATCCTTCGGCAGCGCACTTGCTGGCTTGAGAAGGGGATGAGCTTTGTTGCCGACCTTTTTGAGCCAAGATTGGTGCAGTCTCATTCGACCGTCATCATCCCACTTTACAAGCGCATCGTCTTCGTTGGTTTGCTCCACTGTTCCGAATTCTCCAGTCGGCTTTCCAAAATCAGCCAAGCCCTCGACGCGATCACCGGGATTCAGTTCCGAGTCGGGAGCAGAGGGTTGGACAAGCGGCGGCTTCTTGGCTCGGTCTGCCTCCGCAGGTGCTCCGGCGTGCGACAAAGGCGGTTGTGGAGCTTTGCGCAGTTTGGGTGTCAGTTTATTGATACGGCCCATTTTCCATTATCCCAGAGGCTTTGCTTCGCCTGCTCATCTGCTCGATAAGTAGAGCATAGGCTCCGAAAGCATGGCTCCGCTGATCCAAACCGCTCAGTCCTGACGATTAATTAGGCAGCGGGCAGCGGTCTATCAAGACAGGCGCAGACTCCTGAGCGAGGCGCGAGCCGCTCCTCGACTGATGTCGGGTACAATGACTAATTCAAGAACGGTGACAGCCGAGAGTGCAACCTGAAATTCCTCGACCTCGCGGATTGCGTTAGGAGGACTGAAATTCCATTGCTGGCGCACAATTTCTCGAAACGAGCGTCCTTCAACTGCAGACCATCGCAAGACGAACTCTTGGGTGCGCTCAGTTTTTGCTTCTTCGAAGACAAGCGAGATGCGTCTAAGGCTTTGCGGTTGATCGAAAATTAGGCGGATGGTTTGGGTACCAGAATCGGCGGCACGCCAGCCCTGTGTTTCCCCCGATACTAGTGCGGACTCGACCGGATATTCCTTGTCTTCCGATGTGACCTCGACCGAGGCTGCACCGTCGAGGTCGAGCCAGCCCTCATCGGGAGCCGGAGCAGTTTGGGGAATCGGAGCGATTAGGTTCTTTCGCATAACGCCAGTTTACGTTTTGTTCCGCTGTCATGACTTCCGCTCCTCAGCATGCACGAAAGTAGTGTCCGCAGACTGCTCAATATTGGACATTTTCCAATGATCTTGCTGCACCTAGTCTTTTTTGCTTTTAAGTCAGATCGGCTTTGGAAACTTAGTCGCCACGAGCACCGCCAATATCGTCGCAGTATTGCGAACATTTCCGGCCTGCTGAAATTCGATCCTCAAAAAGAGGCGGTCCGGCGCTCCCAAAGTGGATGAGAATTTTCGCGATATCGACGGCAACTCCGGTTTCAACTTCGAAAATCGCGAGTGGCCGCCCGGATGGAAAGGGTCAGGCTTGCCGCACGGAGCAGTGTTCTCGCGCTAACATTAGTAGCCGAAGTTAGCAGTCTCCTTCATCGGGGGCGACCGTGATGCTGGCGACTGGCCAATTGTCGAGTCGTCGGCAACTCTTACCTTGGGATTACTTCAGAGTAGCCCGTGATCCAGGCATAATCCGCAGTCGCAGGTTCATTGCTTGCAGCCCGTGATCCACTGCAGGTGCTAGTCTAACGTAGTGACCGATGAACAACCGCGACATGGAGGCGACTTGGAAGTATCACGATGGCACGAAGCACTCCTCCTGGAGTATTCGTAACAATCCTCACTTCCTAGACTGGGCGAATCGGCCGCAGCCTTTCAAAATCTATCCGAAGATAGACCCGTTTTCACTGCCGCGGGACGTGCCGCAAACAGGGGTGGCCGCGCTCTCCGCGATCTCAGAACCAGTGCTCTCATCGCGGGCCGATTCGGTCCCTGACCTTCAGGATTTGGCGCGCATTCTCTATTTCTCGGCGGGGATTACCAAAGAGCGCGCACATCCAGGCGGAGAAATCTACTTTCGCGCCGCAGCCTGCACCGGAGCCCTCTACGAGATCGAGGTGTACGTCGTATCCGGCGATCTCCCGGGCCTGGATGCCGGCGTGTATCACTTGAATCCGGCGGATGTATCGCTAAGGCTTCTGCGAAAAGGTGATTTTCGCAGAAACCTGGCTCAGGCGACGGCGATGGAACCCGCGGTGGCTCGCGCGCCCGCGATGATCATCTGCACCGGAACATACTGGCGGAACGCCTGGAAGTATCAGGCGCGTACCTATCGCCATTTCGGTTGGGACAACGGCACCTTGCTGGCGAATATGCTGGCCGTTTCTGCGGCTTCGGGGCTGCCGGCCGAGATCGTGCTCGGGTTCGTGGACGCCGAAGTGAACCGCCTCCTTGATCTTGATACGCGGCGTGAGGTTTCCTTGTGCCTCGTACCGATCGGGCGCACATCGGAGAGTTTGCTGCCAGCCCTGAGAGAAGCTCCAGCGCTCGGCCTGGAGACGATCCCGCTTTCGGAGCGTGAGGTCGCATATCCCGCCATGCTTGAGATGCATGACGCGTCTTCGCTTGAGTCCGAAGAGGAAGTGGCTCAGTGGCGCGGGAAGCAACAGGTCTTCCCATCTTCAGTTCCGGCAGGCGAGGCAGTTCGCTTCCAGCGACTGCCGGAAGAAGAACAGCCGAAGGACACGATCGAGCAGGTGATCCTGCGCCGCGGCTCTACCCGAGCGTTCGATAAGACTGCATCCATTACACTGGACCAACTCTCAAGCATTGTCGATTGCGCCACGCGCGGTCTTCCGGCCGACTTCCTTGAGCCCCCCGGCGCGCAGCTCAACGATCTTTACCTGATCGTGCATGCGGTACAGGGGCTCAAGCCGGGTGCTTACTTCTTCCGACGTGAGCAGGACACCCTGGAGCTTTTGAAGGCAGGGGAATTCCGCGCCGAGGCCCACCATCTTGGACTGGAGCAGGAGCTGCCGGCGGACGCCTGCGCGGACATCTTCTTTCTCGCCGATTTGACCCACATCCTGGAAGGATACGGGAACCGCGGCTACCGGGCCGTCCAGCTGGAGGCGGGTGCCATCGGCGGGAGGATGTACCTGGCTGCGTATGCTCAGCGCCTGGGTGCAACCGGGCTAACCTTCTTCGACGATGACGTGATTAACTTCTTTTCGCCGCACGCAAAAGACAAGAGTGCCATCTTTCTTCTCGCGATTGGCAAGCCGCTGAAACGCAAACCACAGCAGGGCCTCTAGAGAAGTTCGAAATCAGAGAAGGGGCAGTCGTTGGAAGTCTTGGCGTACCATTTGACGGCCAGTTGGAACCAAATGGGAGCCGACATTCAGCCGTCTCCCATTTCTCTCACTAGCTGCTGGTTTTACGCGGCCTTGCCGGGAGCCTTGGCTTCGAGGGTCTTCTCGCTGCCAACAGTTACCTTGATCTGCTTGGGCTTGGCTTCGGCCTTTTTGGCAAGGTTAATCTTCAGCACGCCCTTGTCATAGTGGGCGCTCACTTGCCCCGGATCTACCGAACTGGGCAGCGTGAACGACCGGGTGAACTCTCCGTACTGACGCTCGACGCGACGGAAATTCTCCTCTTTCTCTTCCTTCTCGATCTTGCGCTCGCCATGCACGGTGAGGGTGGTGTTCTCGATGCGAACATCAATGTCTTTTTCGTCGATGCCCGGAACTTCAAGCTTCAGAGTAATGTTGTGCTCGTCTTCGTAGATGTCCACCGGCGGCGCGAAGCTGGTGGTTGTTAGCGCCTCTTCTGGGCCTTCGGGGCTATAAGACTCACGGAAGAGGCGGTTCATGCGGTCTTGCATGGTGGAAGACTCACGGAAAGGTTCCCAACGGGTCAATGGGTCATAACGCAGTTCCCCCTTGGAGAAATCTAAGGGGAGAAAGCTTCAGATGGGCTGACTTAGTTCAGGGGACCTGAAAGAGTAAGAAGAGGTAGCTTGCTCAATTTCAAGGCTAGGCTTCTGCGCAACCGTTGTCAAACTGCTGGTGGAACCGCTTTGCGTTGGCTGACTTCGGGGAGAGCTGTCCAACGAACGCCCCATGACTCTGACCGGGGCCTGACTTGGACGGGGCCTTGACTTGCTGTGTGAATCCCGTTCAAAAAGTAGATGTGGCGCAGCGAGTGGATAAGCTACTTTTCCTGTATACAAATATACGGCTGCGCCACCAGAGGAACAAAACGACCGTGGGCCGCATAGTTCCTTCATATCTGCTAAGAAATTACAACGGTGGCCTACTTGGTGACTGCTCACAATTGCTCAAGTTTCGGAATATAGATGTCCACACTCCGTGAGGGCTTCAGCGCGAACCGACTGGCGATATGCCCGTTCGACTCAGAATACATGATCCAAATTGACCTGTAGACGCCCCCGGACTCGTGAAATCATGGTGTATGGGTAAGAGAAAAACAAGAAAGCAATCGGCGAAAGCGACACTCGCCGAAGTCGTCAAGGAAATGGCGAAGCCGAGAGTCGCTACGTCTGCAAGAGAGTAGAGTTCCGTTTTTTCGGAACGAAGTTCTAGTCGTGGAGAACGATGTTGAGAAGTGAACTGTGAACTTGAAACCCACTCCCGCCGTCATAGTCGATGAAGCCTAACTTCCTGAACCTGTTCATGAAAAAACTAACCCGCGAGCGAGTTGTACCGATCATTTCCGCCAGCATCTCCTGACTGATCTTGGGGATTACAGTCTCGGGCACGCCTTCCTTGCCGAAATGAGCCAGCAATAGCAGAATCCGGGCCAGTCTTTTTTCACTGGAATTGAAAAGCTGGTCAACCAAATCTTCTTCGTATCGGATGTTCCGTGTCAGCAAATATGCCACGAACATATCCGAAAACGCGTGTTCCCGGTGCAGCACTTCCATCATGGACTTCTTGTCAATCCGCATCACAGAGCAATCAGTCATTGCGATTGCGGAGCACAAGCGGAGAGGCTGCCCTGTAAGGCAACCTTCTCCGAAGAAATCGCCCTCGTTCAGAATGCCTATTGTGGCTTCCTTCCCGAGCTGCGACACAACGGTGAGTTTTACCTTTCCTTCCTTTATATAGAAAACAGCATCGGAAGAGTCGCCCTGAGCAAAGACCGTCTGCTTTTTGGGAAAAGCCTCGATCTTCCTGCCGCCGCCGTTGATGGTCGAAAGGAATGTCTTGGGATCGAACTTGCTGAGTTTCTTGGACGCTGCCACGAGTAGCATGATTGACCCCCTCTCAAGAATTCCGGTTGCGCAGAAGGCAACTTCCTATGACGAAGGAAGAATAAATGCGCAAGAAGGGCGAGAACAGCGTCAAGTGTGCGGGCAAATCTGCTATTCCGCCCGACAAAACAATGATTTCACCCTTGATATCGAAAGTCAATCCTTCCAATTTTTCTGACTTCGCTGCCCTTCGCGCGGTTGTTCTGTGTTGGAAGGTACTCAATCCGCTTTACAATCCTGCGAGACTCCCACCAACCTGGCCAGCGCCTGCCAGTGCCTCGGATGCGGTCGGCGTCGGCCCGCGCGGATTGCAACTGATGACGCCGCGAGGCGCGTACTGGGGGCTTGGGTCCGGTTGTGAGCGTAATCGCTGGTTACATCAGTTAACAATTCGCCCCCGCTTCCCATCCATTTCAACTCTAGCCCCTGCGCAAGGTCAGTTAACTACGCGGCGGTCACAGAGGGCGCACGCCGCTGAATCTCTTCGTAGAGCTGCCAGAATTTCTTCACTTCAGCGTCGTTCAGCACTTCTCCCCGAGCCTGCGCGAGCACGCGAGCGAGCGCCTGCTCCAGTTCCTGATCTGTGTAAGCGTCTAGGTCTGTCATCGGGTTTGTCATTTTCTCCCCTAGTTTCCCCCACTGCACCAATATCACATGCCAAGTTTGATGGTCTGTCGGGCATCCCACATACGCAGAAGAGTTTTGTTCGTTCGCACGCCCGATTACGGGGCCTCCTTTGAAGTAGCAGAATCGCTTTAGCATACGGGTCACGTTTGGTGCGTCTTGAAGCGGTCAGTATTGCTCAGCATCAGGGGGTCGTATCCAGCATAGTGTTGCTAGGTCTTCGAGAGGGGGTTCACGATGCCCGACCAGACTTCCTGTCTCGCATCCCATGACGGACGAGTTCATTCCCAGCCTAGCGAGCGGACGAATACCGCAGGGAAGCAAGTCAGCAACATAATACTTCTATCGATCTCCGATAGCGACTACAGCTCACTTCGTCCTCATCTCGAATACGTCAGCTTGCCAAACCACCTAGTCCTTCACGAGGCGCGTGCAAAGCTGGAATTTGCATATTTTCCGAATCGAGGTTTGATTTCCCTTGTAGTCGTAATGAAAGATGGAAAGACCGCCGAAGCCGGCATCGTTGGCAATGAGGGCTTTACAGGAACACCGGCGGCAGTTGGCCTGAGCAGGAGCCCGCTTGAAGCGGTGGTACAAATCACGGGGGATGGGTTTCGGGTAAAGGCCGGAGCTTTGCAAAATACTTTGGAATCCGCTCCACACCTTCAATTGATGTTGAGCCGCTATGCAGTAGTTCGGGGTATGCAGGTTGCACAAACAGCCGCGTGTAATCGGCTGCACGATATTGAGCAGCGCCTTGCGCGGTGGTTGCTAATGACTCAGGATAGAGTGGATTCAGGGACGCTGCCCATCACCCATGATTTTCTCGCAACGATGTTGGGGACAGATAGACCTACCGTGAGCTTGGCAGCGGGTGTTTTGCAGAGAAAGAAGCTCATCGAGTACACCCGTGGTGCAGTGAAGATCGTGAACCGCAAGAAACTTGAAGACTCCGCCTGCGAGTGCTACGGGGTTATCCGACAGAACGATGGCGAGCTTGGCTTGAAATAAAACCGCCCGTGAAGACCCGCCCTGTTTTAATTGCCGGCAGAGAGCGAGTCGATCCTAACGTGTCGCCAACAGATAGTCAGGCAACAAACGGACGGAAATTCAAAACAACCCACTACGCCGTTCCTGCTTGACAACACTGGGATTCGGTATAGTGTGTTAGACAGAGCGAATTACGTCTTCTCCTCTTTCAGATCCTCTGAACTAAGGCAGTCCATCTGAAGTTCCCTCCTCTTAGCCACGATAACCCAGGAGGCTGACATGTTTGCTCGTCACGTTTCCATGCACCTGAAGCCCAATACCCGCCTGAAGCCCAATACCCGTGCGGAGTTTACCCAGACGATCGAGAACGAGATTCTTCCCCTCCTTCGGAAACAGCACGGCTTCCAAGACGAAATCGTATTCGTCGCCCCCGGATCCGGAACGGAAGTGGTCGCTATCAGTCTGTGGGACAAGAAAGAGGACGCGGAAGCCTATCTCCGCGGCAGCTATCCAGAAGTGCTCAAGGCCCTGGCGAAAGTGGTCAACGGTACTCCTGAGGTCCGAAACTTTGAGGTTGCGAACTCGACCTTGCAAAAGACCGCTGCTCGCGTAGCAGCCTGAGGCAAGCAGGCAGGCTTTCGCGGTCGGTAGGGGCGGCTGATCCCCGCCCTCTTACGAAAGAGACAAGAAGAGTCGAGGTTTAGATCTTTCTGGTGACGCCCGCTTCTCAAAGGGAACGCCGCTTTCCGAAACGCTCGCCTCCAGAAGACTGGGAGGTGTTCTGTGCCCCAACAATCGCCGATTTCCTTTCAAGTTCGCACGAAAAACGTGCTCATCGTCGATGGCAACGAAACGATGCAGAAGCTGCGCGCCAGGGTGCTGAGAAGCCGCGGAGTTCACGTGCACACGGCCAAAAGCGTCACTGAAGCAGAGTTGCTCTGGGTGCCTGATTTTTTCGATTTGGTACTGCTGGACGTGCGCCAGAGATCCAAAGAAGCAGTGGAGTTCTGGAGAACGATTCGGCGACAGCATCCACGGCAGCGGATCAGTTTCCTGGTTGGACCCCCAACGTACCTGTCTCCCATCTGCGCCGACGAAGTCATCGCCCGCGACGAGGTTCCTGAAGACTGGGTGCAGAGGCCAGGAATCCTACATGTCGCATAAGGCCTCACAGGCCGATAGCACCCAGATGGAGACAATAAATCAAGGAGAGAAGTCCATGAAATCGGAGCTTTTGACCAAGAGAGACGCAGCTATCACGAATGATGAGGAGAACGTGCGCGCTCGCGCTTACGAGCTGTATGAGGTGCGCGGCAGAATAGATGGCCACGCGGAAGAAGACTGGCTTCAGGCAGAAGGCGAAGTAGCAGGAGGCAACGAACGAAAAGCCGTCCGAGCCTCAACCTCAAGGATCACTGTGAAAATCGTTGGTGAAGCATGACGGGTTGGACGATCACGTAGTGGAGAGCGATGCTCAAACCACCGGAGGTAAGCCATGACTAACATCTACGTCGGTAACTTAGATTTTGCCACTCCAGAAGACCAGCTTCAGACATTATTCGCGGCGTACGGAGCCGTTAAAACAGTCACGGCCGTCACGGATCGCGACACAGGTCAACCGCGGGGATTTGCGTTCGTCGAGATGACTAATGCTGGGGAGGCGCGAGATGCTATTCGTACCCTGAACGGTTCGGTCCACGGCGGGCGCGCCCTGATTGTCAATGAAGCTCGCCCTAAGCTCTACCGCAGTGGCGAACACGAGTCACTTCCCAGTAGGGATCACCGGCGCCATCGTATCTAATGGTTGGGGAGACGATGTTGTTGGCTGTTCCTGCGCAAAGCATTCGGGAGAATTCGTCACACTTTCAGACCCGCTTGCCAAGCGAAACAGGGGGAATTATGAATACAGACAGCTCTAATATCTCTGGACAGCGGAGCGTGGAGATTTGTACAAGGCTGCGCTCTTTGAGGTTGATAACGCCAGACTCCCGGAGCGCATTGCGCAAGCAGAGAAAGCTCTTGCACTAAGGGCACGGGAGTTGTTTCACATAGCCGGAGACAACATCGAAGTGGAACAAGCTCTGGATGACACGATGTACGCCTTGCATGCTCTGCGGAACACATCGCCAAACTAGCCACTGTATATCGCATCGCAGTAAGGCTGCCTAGGTCAACTCGCAGATGCTGCGCCATCCCTTTCCTGAGCTCTCCCTGCGTGCACGTCTCGCCCGCGGCCCTATTCGTGCACGTTGTCGAGAAATAACCTGAGCTTGCCGGAGCGTGAAGGCTGGCGCAGCTTGCGCAGAGCCTTGGCTTCGATCTGGCGAATGCGCTCGCGGGTGACGGCGAACGCCTGACCAACCTCCTCCAGCGTGTGCTCCGAATCGTCCTCCAGACCAAAGCGCATCTTCATGATCTTCTCCTCGCGCGGAGTCAGAGTGCGCAGCACCTGCCCGGTCTGCTCCTTCAGGTTTACGTTGATGGCCGCCTCGTCCGGTGCGAGCACAGCGCTGTCTTTGATGAAGTCGCCGAGATGGGAATCCCCCTCCTCACCAATTGGCGTCTCTAGCGAGATCGGTACCTGCATGATCTTGCGCACTTTGCGCAGCTTGGCTGCGGGAATGTCCATGCGTTTGGCGATCTCTGACGAGGTAGGTTCGCGGCCCAACTCCTGGACCAGTTGCCGCGAGACGCGAATCACCTTGTTGACGATCTCGACCATGTGCACCGGGAGGCGGATGGTGCGCGCCTGGTCGGCAATGGCTCGGGTGATTGCCTGGCGAATCCACCACGTCGCGTAGGTGGAAAACTTGTAGCCGCGGCGGTACTCGAACTTGTCCACTCCCTTCATCAGGCCGACGTTGCCCTCCTGGATCAGGTCAAGGAACTGAAGCCCGCGGTTGCCATATTTTTTGGCGATGGAAACCACGAGGCGGAGGTTGGCTTCGATGAGTTCGTGTTTGGCCTGCTCCACGTCCATTTCGCCCTGGATAATTTCGCGCTGCGTGCGCCGCAGCTCCTGGAAGCTCACACCGGCGTCGCCTTCCAGGCTTTTCAGGTCGGCGCGATGCTGCCGCTGCGCCTTGCGGTAATCATTCTCGAGTTCTTGGCTGCGCGTGCTCTCAATCTTCTTTTCCAGGTTGCTGATCTGGCGATCGAGTGAGCGCATGATATCCACGGTTTTATTCACCCGATCGACCAGGCGTTTGCGCTCGAAGTTGGTGAAACCGAAGTTGCGGATGATCAGCGAAAGCCGAACGATCTCGCGGCCCAGGCCACATCGGCAGCGGCGGTATTCGCGTGTTTTCTTTTTTGCCGGGATGGTCGGTAGTCTTCCGGCCAGCTTACTGGCTCTTTTGTAATGCTTCTGCAGTTCGTCGATGCGGCGCGTGGTGTCCTGGACGCGCTTCTCCAGGATGTCCTCGGTCATCTCTTCCTCATCGAAGACGACAATTTCCTTGATCGAGCGCACGCCACGCTTCAAATCCTCGGCGATGGCCAGAATCTGACGGATCACAATAGGCGAGCGTGAAAGTGCCTTCAGCAAGCGCAGCTGTCCGCGCTCGATGCGCTTGGCAATGTCCACTTCCCCTTGGCGGGTGAGCAGAGGCACTGTGCCCATCTTGCGCAGGTAGATACGCACCGGATCGTTGGTCTTTTCAAGAGCCGTCAGGGTCAGGTCAAGCTCGACTTCGTCGCTGGCCTCAACTTCGTTCTCAAGCTTGTTTTTGAGGACCGAGGTGGGCAGCTTGGGCTGACCCTCAAGCACGTCAATGCCGAGCGTCCCGATGGTGGTGAGCAGGTCGTCCAGGGACTCCGGGGAATGGACGTCATGGGGAAACAGGTCATTCACCTCGTTGTAGGTGAGATAGCCCTTTTCCTTTCCGGCATCAACGAGTGTCTTAATGTCGTCAAGAGCCAAGCGGAATCCCTTCGGCCGTCCTGCATGGAGCAAAGGGTTCTTTGTTGATTCTGCAGCGGCAAGTGCAACTGAGACTGCGGGAACCCAAAACTGAAACGATGCTAGCATGGGGTGCCAGCTTTCTCCTAACTAGGCACGTTCCTAGTTTGCCGTGTTGTTGCAGGCAGACAGTGAGCAAGCCATGCCTTTCGGCTCCGTGGGTCGAAATAAAAAGGGAGGCTACCGGGCCAGCCCCCTATGAACTTGGAGCGTGTGAAAAAGATTTCTTTTCCACTCAAGAAAGGGGAAGCCGCGCAATCCCCGCGGCGACTGACACTTACCGTCGCCAAGTCGGACGGCGAGTGGCAGCACTCGGCATTTCGATTCGAGCCACCCACGCGATAACTCCCGGATGGTCGGCAAACCTTCCCTTGGGGTTACTTCAGGGTAGCCCGTGATACGTCTAGAAACTCGACCGGAGTTATCGCGCAAGGGGTTTCGGCAGGCGTATGATCTTGCCCATCATGCCAATTTCAAAGAGAGACGGTGCCCGTTGGGGAAGTCCGGACACATGTGCTGCCCTGCATCCGCGGGAGCGAACGGACTAAGTAATCCGCTGGGAAGGGTACTGGACCGAAAGAAGATCGGCCCCTTCGTTTTCGTAAAACATCACTATCCGAAGCTTGCGGAAAGAGCCAGCCATTCACATCCTTGGTTACACCTGACAATGGTCCGCCAGGAACACTACTGTCGTAAGCTGGGACGGCGAACCGATAACTACCAAGCAGGATCTTTAACCTTCCTCCAGACGAACGACAGTCACACAGACTCCTACGCTCCGGGATCAAAATGCCTGCATGTAGTCATACCTTCGGAGGTGGAACAAAGGCTGACGCGCGACTTCGGTTTGTCATGAAATGGTTACTGTAACAATGTTTCGGTAGTGTCTGAAATCTGCGGTGGTGGTCAAGATTGACCATTCCTGCACATGGTTCTTGGGCATTATCTGTCCAGCATGAAAAGGGTCCTCAGCCCAAAACAGGTACTCGCGGTGCGTTGTCCGACTCGTGGTGCTGCTCCGGGGGAGAAGTGTGAGCTTAGTACTGGGCTGCCTCGCACAGAGCCGCATCGCGACCGCCGATTGGTGGCAGCAGATTGAGCCATGGCAGAGCGCAGCTTCGTCATCGTCCTGAGGTACGGGGAGCAGGTTCCTTCCATGGCTTCTTGCGCCAAATGCCAATACAAGTTCTTTACCCCATCCT
>Ga0310038_10002029_pt1 | contig 14970 bp, 12 predicted proteins | sample Sb_taG_6_FD_200461 | JGI IMG/M metagenome (GOLD analysis project Ga0310038, IMG submission 200461) | Peat soil microbial communities from Weissenstadt, Germany - Sb_50d_4_PS metaG (v2) (version 2) | ecosystem: Environmental > Terrestrial > Soil > Wetlands > Peat | place: Germany: Weissenstadt... | reverse complement strand
TTTGCCAGAGGCCGAGATTGGCTTGCAACATCCCCAGGGCATCCGTCTTAGCGAGGCGATCGGGGATTTGATTCAGACTCTCGGCGACGGTAATAAATCGCGTAATGGATTCGTTGTTCAGCGTGTGGAATTCCGCAAACATCGGATACTGGTCGCCGAAGAGCGGGAACTTGTCGGCCAACAGGCGCGCCGTGGGCACATCGAGCTGCTCGTTTGGAGCGCGCTCGCGGTCAATCTCCGTCAGGACCAGGAAGTTATAGACCGGTCCCTCCGGCATCGCATAACGCGAGACGCCAATCATTCCTTCGACCACCTGCTCCGGATTGTTCCAGCCCGCGGCCTTCTGGCTCCATTCATGGATGAGCTTGGAATCCGTTTTGCGCCGCAGGACGTCCTTCCAGACATCGATATTGCCGGGGATGTGCGGCTGGCCTTTGGAATCGATTTGCAACCGCGCCTCGAGCAAGAAGAGACCCGGTTCTGGGCGGAAGGAATGCTTGGTCGGAATTGGGGTTACGTCGCGTCCACGAAGGGCATCGTAAAAACGGTCCAAGCGACGGGGCGCGGTGAAATAGGCCTGCTGCGTTTGGCTGACGCGGGAAAGAGTGTCGAAATAAGCAGCCAGCCAGCCGCTATCCTTGGTCAGAAGCCGGGAAATGAAATCAGCGGGAGAACGCGGACTGGCTCCCACCAGATCCTTCCAGGCGTTTTCCGCCCCCGGTCCACCCGGAACGAGAACTCTCCCGGACCGAACACTGATCTGGCTGCCGTAAAAATCCAGTACCGAGGCGCCCAACAGCAGCTTTTTCATTCCCAAGGATTGCCACAAGAACTGACCCGTTTCGGTATCCATGCGCGACATAGCCCAATACAGGCGGGCCAAGTCGGGATCACGCAAGATCGAGTCCACGACTCCGCGGTTGGCATTTTTCTTGTTCTGCACCCAATCCGATGACTTGTAGAGCACGGGGACTATTGTGGAAGCGTAGGGAGTATCGAAAGGCTTGCCCTCCCGCAGCGCCTCCTCAAGGTCGGCCAATGGGAACCCGGAATCGATAGTAAGAAATGCCCGGTTGGCGTCGGCGGTCTCGAGGGCTTCATCCGGCCCGCAAGACTGCTGGAGCCTGTATCCGAGAATGACCAGAAGCTGTTTCGCTTCGTCGCAATTTGAAACGTGAATCACTTGCCCTTTCCCTGCCAGGGCTTCCAATTCGCGAGCTTGATCCATATACCAATTCACGAGGACCAGGAATTCTGTCGGCTTGCCGCCTTGATAGCCGCTCATGACTACGTTGCGCGCCAGCAGCGGCAATAGCTCTTTGGGCGTGATTTTCTGGCTAATCGCGGCCATTCTCAGAAACGAACGCATCGGGCCGGGGATGGAAACTTCCTCCGCGGTCGAGGAACCATCCGAACCGGATGGTTGCGGCGCAGCGGAGGCTGTCCGGGAGGAACGTTGCGCCGGGGCTGGAGGGACAGCGCCCCAGGAACGTCCGTGGAACCCGGCAAGTAGGAACAGACAACCACCAAGGAGAAAAACGAACAGGATACGACGAGATTTCATGGCCCAAACCTCCACCGACCGTTGGAGACGATGACTTTTGAAACCCTGGGCGCCGTCGAGGACCGCAGTGAAACATTCCGCTTCACTCGGCCTCGTTCTGGCTCGTCTGGACTCGGCAATCTGCACTCACCGAAGCCCCTGGCCAAAATCTGAGTTATGGTTCTGTCTTGTGTCCCGGCGGGCCCCTCTTTCGTTCCGACCTAAGCGTTCTGTGGTTGCGAAGGATAGATCATCTTTCGGACCACAGTCAATCACCACGACTTCATGACAGGTATCGGCAAAAATCGCCGCAAGGTCAGTGCGAATCCCTCCGAGCCTTCGTATTCGCAGAAAAATTGCGCGCCAGTTTCCATCGGTATTTCACTTGAATTCTCTCCGGCTGATCAGCGACAAATCCAAGATTCTCATTCATCACAATAGAAAGCGCGCCGCAACCAAACGATTCAAAGCCGGGAAAGCGCGAAAAAAACTGTCTTCTTGGGGCGGGGGGTAAGGGAAATGTACAGGAGAAGACTTTTTTAATCAACTGTCACGGAACTGGCAGGCAAAAGCGGTATGGGAAGCAGGATCGGCCCGGACCAACGGAAGAAATCACAGCCGCACTGTCGAAATTCCTTCTTTCCAGAGGGTTATCACTCCGCTGTGCTGATGGTTTGGAGCTGCGATTCAAGCGTGGCGCGATACTCGCGTTCCGAGGCGAGATCGGCCTGAAGCTTTTTGACCAAGGACTCGAGGCGCTTTACTTCCATGCGCAATTTCTGAAGTTCCTGCGCGTTGGCTGCGGGAGGGCGCGGCGGCGCGGCAGGAGCGGGCGCTTGCGGCATTGGCCGCGGGACAGCGAACGCCGGCGCGGGTGGCGGAGAGGGCTTGGAAAAAGTTTCGGCGGCGCTTTCAAAAAACCGGGTGAGCGGGCTGGCTGTCGCCACATCAGCCGGCGGAGGCGCCTGACCTGGTTCAGGACGGCTCAATAGTTTTTTAACGCGAGCCACCAGGTCTTGAGGATGAAACGGCTTCCGAATCAATTCGTCCGCTTTCACTTCGTGGGCCCGTTCGGCAACCTCTTTGTTGACGACTCCTGACATCAAGAAAACGGGCGTCCCGCCTAACACCGGGTGCTGTTTAATGAATTCACAAAGCTGGTATCCATCCTTGTCCGGCATGATGACGTCGCTGATGACGGCATCGGGAACGGTCTCGTCGAATTGAGCCACGGCGGAAGCCATGTCGGAGCAAGTCACTACATTAAAATTTTCCCGGCGAAAGGCGATCTTGACCACCTCGCGCATGGTGGCGCTGTCGTCGATGAAATACACATTGGGTTTGGAACCCGGTTGGCGCAGCGTGACGTCGTTCATAGGACTTCCCTTTCCGCTGGATGCTGGTTGGCCTCGTCAAATTCGCGCAGAGCGTCGAGAAGCAAATCCATCGACCGCCGGTGCACGGTCCGCTGATTCGCGGTCGTGCCGACGACAAGCTTGTAGACGCCGATCCCCGACTGCTGGCAATCCTTAACGATCTGAATGACGGCTTGCTCGCCGATCAGTTTGCCGTATTCGGCATGATGAATTTCGCCGGACTCAAAGAACAGGACGGCGTCGGTCGCGCCCGCGTTCACGTGCAGAGCGCCGGTCTTCCGCGTCTGGTCCAGCATTTGAATGATGCCCGCCAAATCCAAATGCTCGAGGCTGCCGCTGAGCGATGCGTCCGTCGTCGAGAGCATTTCCGTCGGCTGGAATCCGTGCCGGGAGCTGTGCAGAAAAGAGCGAATGTGACTGGCAATGTCGGCGGGATTCCTTCGCCGGTCGATGTAATCGTCGCAGCCGGCGCGGTACGCCTCCAGCGGGCCTTTCTCCGCGCTGTTGCCGAGGGCCATCAGCGGTATGTTCGCTGTTTTCGGGTCGCTGCGCAGAACGGGAACAATCTCGAAGGCGCCCATTTCCCGAAGTTCGGTGGCGCAAAGAATGATGTCGGGCGGATTCCACTCGATCATCGTGAGCGCGTACGACGCTACGGGGTGATGAATTACCTGGAAGCCTTCTTTCATCAATGCGTCCGTCATGCGTTTGACAAAATAAACATTGCTGTCAATCAGCAGGACGCGCGGCGCTGTTCCAGCCTCGTTCACGACAACGCCTCCGCCGCAAGGACTGTTTCCTCTTCATTCCTGACGCCGGCCGCGATCGCTTTTTCGAGATCCAGCACGTCAATCCGTTCTTCGTTCAGTTCCAAGTGTCCGGCCACAAAATCTTCCCGACTCGCCGGAGAAAGCATGATTCCGGCAACGAGTTCGCATTCCCCTTGAACCGGGATCGCGCATCTTTCGGAACTATTCGAGATGCGCCGTTCCACGACCAGGAAAAATCGCGCCGGGGGAGAGGCTTCACCCAGCAGGCCCGGTCCCAAGTCCAGCACCGGAACGATTCGCCCTCGCCGCAAGGCCACACCGGTAATCAGCGGCGTGGTGTGCGGAAACGAAAACAGGATCGGAGACGCAATCAGCTCCGCCACACAATCACGAGACAACGCAACGCGCCGTTTTCCAACATGAAAAACGACGAACGAAGGCACGAGAGAGCTGTTGTCCGCGCTCATACCGGCTCTCTTTCGTGCCGCCCGGCTTCCGCGGTGTGCAGCAAGCCGGGATTCTGCTCTTCGAGCCGTTGCAGTTCCACGGCAGTCAGAAATCCCAGGGGATTGGCAACGGGCAGAACCTTGCGGTCCAGAACCGTAAGGCCTCGATACCAAGTGCGTTCTTCTCCGCGGAAGGATTGGGGCAGCGACAGGAGCACTCGCATCTCCGCCATCTCTTCGATTTTGTCCACCAACACGGCAACGGGGGCATTGCGCAAGATCAACACCGTGGTGGGACGCGACGGCGGCAGATGGAAATGCTCGCAGCCGCTGACCACGTAGTAATACCGGGAGTCGCGCTCCACGATGTGGCGAACTTTCCGCAACACGGGGCGGTCCAATTCCACGATCGTTCCGCCCAAACTGTCCGTACTGCGAATTTCCTGGATGGACGCGGCGGAAATGACGAAGCTGTATTGGGCAATCGAAAACACGGCGATTTGTTCCCGCCGTCGATCGTCTCGCGGCACGAGACCGGAGCTGACCGGCTGCGTCATCGGGAACCTATGGGCTGCATCAGCCGGCAAACGGATTCCAAATATTTTTCGATCGCAGGATACATTTCATCAATGCCAACGACTTGATTCACCGCGCCTGTTCGGATGGCCTCGGCCGGCATGCCGAAAATGACGGAAGTGGCTTCATCCTGCGCCAGCACGTATCCTCGGGCCGCTTTGAGGGCCTGAACCCCTTTTGCGCCGTCGTTGCCCATTCCGGTCAGCACGGCTCCCACGACGTTCGCGCCGCCGTAAGCCGCGGCCGATTCGAATGCGACGTCGGCGCAGGGGCGATAGCCGGAAATCCTCGGGCCATCATCCAGCTTGATCCGGCCAGTCATGGAGATTCGCAAGTGGTGAGATCCGGGGCAAACATAAAATGTTCCCGTCTGAAGCGCCTCATTTTGTTCCGCTTCCTTCACGCGAATCGAGGCAACCTCGGTAAGCTGCACGCTCAGCTGGGAAGTAAATGTCGCGGGCATGTGCTGCACGAGGACCACGGCTGCCGGAAAATCTTTCGGGAAGCGAGGCATCAATCGCATCAAGGTGGCCGGACCACCGGTGGAAGCTGCGATCATGACTAGAGGAATTCGCGCTTCGGAATTGCCGGCTTCTTTTGTGGGCTGCGGCTGGGATCTCGAAACCGCACCGGCCGAGAGATCGTGTAGCGCGGCGGTGCGGACTACGCGGACCTTTGCGGCCATCTTGAGTTTGCCCAGAAGTTCGTCGCGCACGGTTTTCATGTCCAGATCGATACCGCTGGAAGGTTTGGTGACAAAATCGATAGCGCCAAGTTCCAGGGCGCGCAGCGTGCTGGCGGCGCCCTGGCGCGATTCGGAGCTGACGATCAGGATGGGGCGCGGATTCTGGGTCATGATCTGCTGCGTCGCTTCCAGACCATCCATCCGAGGCATGTTGATATCCATGGTCAATACGTCCGGTTGGAGAGTCTGCGCCATGGTGACGGCTTCGCGGCCGTCCTTGGCTTGGCCGACCACTTCCAGTTTCGGATCGGTGCGAATGATTTCCTCGAGGACTTTCCGCATGAAGGCGGAATCGTCCACGATGAGCACTCGCGTTCTTTTTTCGGCAGCGGCCATAGCTAGACCAGATCCAATGCCGGCGCGGCGGGACGTCGCTGCCGCGTGGCGGAATTCATCAACTCTTCAACCACCGCGAGGAGCTGTTCCTCCTGCACGGGCTTGGTCAGGAACGATGCGGCGCCTTCTTTCATCGCGCGCTCGCGATGCTTGGCGCCGGCCCTCGAAGTGACCACCAAAACGGGGATGCGGCGCGTCGCGGGATCCTGCCGCAGGTGCGACATCAATTCGTAGCCGTTCATGCGCGGCATTTCGATATCGGTAATCACGAGGTGACAGCCCACCTGCGCAACCAGCTCCGCGGCCTCCAGCCCGTCCGAAGCGAGCTTCACGCAATACCCGGCCTTCTCGAGAATTCTGCCGACGAATTTGCGGACGCTGATCGAGTCGTCCGCAATGACCACGACCTTCTCTTCGGCGGGCTCGTCCACCGCGGCAGCGGGAATGCTGCCGGAAGCGACCGCCAATGCGCCGGGTCCGAAAATGCGAGCCGCGCTGGCGGAGGGAACGACAACGTCCAATTCGGCGGCGGACGCGCCGGCCAGGCGGTTCACATCGACCAGCAAGATCAAACTGCCGTCGGTGGAAATCGTGGCTCCGGGGAAGAGTTTCACCCGGCGCAGGTACTGGCCCAGGTTCTTGATAACCACTTCGTCCTTGCCGAGAACTTCTTCGACGACCACGCCCACCTGGCGTCCCGCGGCGCGCACGATCACCATATTCATGTAGCCGTTGGTCGGCTCGATGGGAGGAAGTGCCAGCGCGGAATCCAGCCGGACGACTTCCGTGACGACGCCTCGAACTTTCGTGAGCAACTTCCCGCCAACGTCTTCAATTTCCTCCGGGCGAAGCCTGCGGATTTCTTCCACGACCGCGAGGGGCATGGCCAGAACCGTGGCGCCCGAACGGACAAACAGGGCTTGCGAAATAATCAATGTGAGCGGAACTTTTACGCCGAAGCACGTGCCCTTGCCTGTTTCGCTGCGAATTTCAATTTCACCGTTTAAGGAGTGAACGTTGTTGCGGACCACGTCGAGTCCCACACCGCGCCCCGCGACTTCGGTCTTGGACTCCGCCGTGGTGAAACCGGGATGAAACAAGAAAGCCCGCAGCTCGTTTTCCGAGAGATGTTCGGCTTCCGCGGCGGAAACCAAACCGGCGTCGATGCCTTTTTGCCGAATCCGCGCGTAGTCGAGCCCGCTGCCATCATCCTGGACTTCGATAAACACGTGATTGCCGCGATGAAAAGCGCGAACCGTCACCTTGCCGCGCGCGGCTTTCCCCGCTCGATCGCGGGCCGGCCCATCCTCGATTCCATGCGCGATGGCGTTGCGAACCAGGTGAATCAAGGGATCGGTGATCTGCTGCACGATGTTGTTGTCGAGCCGGGTGTCTTCTCCGACGAGTTCCAGGTCCACGGACTTGCCGCAAACCTTGGCGGCATCGCGCGCCGTGCGCGAGAGGCGCGTGTAAAGATTGCCGATCGGCACCATGCGCGCTTCCGTGATCTCATCCTGCAGATGGTGTCCCAGCTTGGTAAATTCATCGATGTCCCCGCCCACGCGGCCCACAAATCCACCGAGTTGTGAAAGGACTTCCGAAATGTCGGCGGAAATTTCGGTCAAAGAGCGCGAGAGAATATTGAAGTCATCGTAGCGATCCATTTCGAGATCGGAAAAATCCAGCCAGCCGCCAGTGGAGGCCGGTTGCTGCTCGCGTTGTACGAACCCAGCCGGTTTCCTTGGCTCGGCGGGGCCGCCGTCGGAGTTGCCGTTGCCCAGGCGCGTAAATTCGTACTTCTCCTGAAATTCGGCGACCTTGTCGGACAAACGCTTTCTGGAAATCCCGAGGACTTCGACGAGCTTCTTCAGTTCCGCCATGCGCCCGATGAGGCGAGTTCGATTGATGACCAACTCGCCGACGCTGTTCATCATGTCGTCGAGGCGCGCAAGAGAAATACGAACGGACTTTGCCTGGGGACCTCGATCTCCCGTTTTTCCTGTTCCGCCCTGCGAGGCAAGCGCAGGTGCGGCAGGCGCGGCTTCCGCATCCGTTTCCAGGGATTCGGGGCGAGCCGCATCCTCTCCGGTGGCGGCGTCCTCCAATAGATCTTCCGGAATCCACCGCGCCATGCGCGCCAGGAGAAGTCCAACGGTGGAGCGCATTTCGTCGTCGCCCGTCCATTGCCGGTGCAAAAATTTTCGCAGGGCATCGACCGTCTGAAAACATGCGTCCGTGATCTCCGCGTTGGAATGCAAAGCTCCATCGCGAAGCAGGCCGATCAAATCTTCCAGCCGGTGCGCCACAGCGCCCAAACGCCGCAGGCCGACTTGAGCCGCCGATCCTTTGATCGTATGGACGGAACGGAAAAGCCTGTGAATCTCTTCGGGGTCCGAGTTGGATTCAAGGCCGAGCAAGCATTGCGTGGCGATTTGCAGATGCTCTTCCGCCTCGGGAATGAAAAAGTCCAATACTTCCCTGGGAACATCGTCATCTTCCGGCAAATCGTCCGCCAGGTTGCCTTCGGACAGAGGCTTGGAATCCCGCGCCTCAGCCGGTTGGCCGGAGGAAAGCTCCCCTTCAAACTCGGATGGGGAAGTTGACACGACTCCGAAAGCGAATGCGTAGCGGTGCTTGAACGCCGCAATGTCTTCGGCGGTTTCCTTGCCGTCCGAACTGATTTGCAGCAGGTCAAATTCGAGAACGGAGATCGCGTCCGCGAGGAACTCGGTGAGAGGGCCGTATGTGTCAGGACTCAGTTGCGCTTTGCAGGCGTATTGAAAAATGTGCGCCAGCCTGCCGGCGATGTCGGCGAAAAGCGGATAACCCCAGCGGGTTGCGGATTCGGACAGTTCATGCGCGGCGTCGTAAAGCCGGACGAGATCGTCGCTCGCGGACTGAGGTTCGACCGGCAGAGCGGCGTATTCCCGCAAATACTGCAGGCGCTCGGAAGCGTCCTGCAGAAATTGCTCGAGCGAATTGGAATCGTGGGGCGTCATGACCCGTTCCCCAATGCCGCTGGTTTCAGTTCGGTCTTCGAAGCGGACGGCCTGACGTAGTACTGGCAATCTCCGTGCACCGCCGTCTCGAACTTTACCGGAGCGGTTTTCATGGATTCCGAATGGCCGAGAAAGAAAAGACCGCCGGGTTCGAGCGTGTCATAAAACCGCTGGAGCAGTTCGTTCCTGCGCTCTTCGGAAAAATACATCAGGACGTTCATGCAGAAGATGCAGTCCATGCGGCCCACGTAAACGGACCGCGCCAAATTCATCTGCACAAACGAAATCATTTTGCGGAGGCGCGGCTTCACTTCCCAGGAATCCCCTATTTTCTTGAAGTGCGTCTGCAATTGCAGCGGAGTGACGCTTGCGAGGCTCCGGCCCGCGTAGACGCCGCGTTCCGCAAGCTGGAGGGCGTCGCGGCTGATGTCGGTCGCCAGGATTTCAATTTGCCACGCGTCGGGAAAAGGCAAAGTGTCCGACAGAGTGATGGCGATGGAATAGGCTTCTTCGCCCGTCGAGCAGCCCGCGCTCCAAATTCTCAACACGCGCGGGTTGCGCCACATGTTGCGGGCCTGGACCTCGGGCAGAACCACGCGCTCGAGCGCCTGGAAAATATCCGGATAACGAAAGAAGGAAGTTTCCTGCGTCAGCAGGCTTCCGAGGAAACGGTCATATTCGACGTTGGAGTTGCGGATCCGGCGAAGGAGCGTTGCGGCGTTTTGTTCGCCGCTGGCGCGCAGGTATTCGTTCACGCGCGGGGCGAAGAACCGCTCGCGCGAGGCGTCGAAGAATATAGCCGACCGCTCTTCAATCAGCGTGCGAAGCTCGTCGAGCTCCGAAGCAGTGACGGCAGCCGGTAGCGTGGATGATTTGTCCATGCGGGTTCCAGGGATCCTCAGACCGGCCCCTCCGGGCCGGTATCCGATGGGTTACCGCCTCGCCTCGACGGCGACGGGCTCGCGCCGAGCCGTAGCGGGCGCGCCGTTGGACCGGAATTGGGACAGTGCATCGACGAGTTGCTCGGAAAGCTTGACCAGCGTGCCTACCGTGCCGGCCGCTTGCCGTGCGCTCTGCGAAGTCTGCCGCGTGATCCCGGAGATGATTTGCATGGCGTTGGCGACACCTTCCGTGCCGCGCACCTGTTGTTTGGAAGCGAGTGAGATTTCCTGGACGAGTTCCGCCGATTGCCGGACGACGCTCGAGATGGCTTCCAGCGCTTTTCCGGCTTGATCCGCCAGGCCCGCGCCGACTTCCACTTCTTTCGTGCCTTCCTCCATGACGACCACGGCTTCGTTCGTCTCGGCCTGAATCGCTTTGATGAGGGCCGCGATATCCTTCGTGGCTGTGCGGGAGTGCTCGGCGAGTTTGCGGACTTCGTCGGCGACGACGGCGAACCCGCGGCCGGCTTCTCCGGCGCGAGCGGCTTCGATGGCGGCGTTGAGAGCGAGCAAGTTGGTCTGCTCGGTGATGTCGTTGATGACGTTGATGATTTCGGAGATTTCCAGGGAGCGATCGCCGAGCGACTTGATCTTCCGGGCGGTGGCCTGCACGGAAGAACGGATGCGCTGCATTCCGTCGAGCGTGTCGCGCACGGCGCGGTTGCCCTGCTCGGCGGCATCGAGAGCGCGGCGCGCGGCTTCGGCGCTGGCTTCGGCGTTGTTGGACACTTGTTTCATGGAAACCGTCAGCTCTTCGACGGCCGAGGACGTGTTGGTGATTTCCTGATCCTGCTGGCCGGTGCCCGTGTTCATCTCGTCCGTGGCGACGAGAATGCGGTTGGCGTTGGTGGAAACTTCGACGGCCGCGTTGCGCACTCGGTCGAGAACCGTCGTGAAATTGTCCAACATAAAATTAATGGAATCGGCGACGTTGCCGAGCGCGTCGTTGGTGACCTTCCCGCGCAGCGTCAGGTCGCCCCGCGCCACCTGATTGATGAGGTTCAGCAGGTCCGTGATGCTCTTCTGTAGAAGTTCCTGCGCCTCCTGGTTCCCGTAGGCCTTGGCAACGCGCGTGGCCGTCCGGTTCAGATTTTCCGCGATCACGCTGAACTCATCCTCGACGGGCACTTCCGCCTTGGCGCGCGAATCGCCTGCCGCGAACCGCTCGGAGAAGGTGGAAAGCGCCCCGATGGGAACGAGCACGCGCCGCGGCAGCGTCATCAGGAGAACGAGCGAGGTAAATACCGCGATGCCCGCGGCAATCAAAAATTCCATGCCGGCGCTGCCCGAGGTTCCGCCCTGGAAAACCGAGGCGCCCCCTGAATGCACGCCGGCCTCATAGGCCAGCCCCAACACGCCGAATAGCGCGACGCTCGTCCATATGACGAGCATCCAGATTGTCGAACTCAACCGGGTCTTCATGACTTCAAAACCTCCCTCATCTCGCTTTCGCAGCGCCCTACTTTTCAGCAATCCCTACGTGGCCCGAAAATCGCCCGAATTAAATGACGGGCACGGAAAAAACTTGAATCAACTGGCGCAGGTCGAGGACCAGGGCCAGACGCTCTTCGTGACGCAGCATGGCGCGGCAGTGCGGCATGTCCGGCGGCGCGTGGTCCAGGAGCGATTCCGAATTCGCCGGGAAAGTGCCGATCACTTCGTCCGCGGCGATCCCGACGTGCATGTCTTCGCTCTGGTCATCGCCCGCCAGCACGGCGACGATGATGCTGCGCGGCAGCAGGCCCGGCCTGCGGCCTTCGGTGACCGCGATATCCACGGCGGGAATAATCGTGCCGCGCAAATTGAAAACGCCCATCAGGAACGGCGGCCCGAGCGGCACGCGCGTCACCAGCGGCCAGTCCACCACTTCTTCCACTTCGAGCACGGGAAGACAAAACCGCTCGCGCCCGGCGCGAAAAACGCAAAATTGCCGGGAAGGCAGCGCTTGCTGGCCCGAGCCAGAAATCTCCGCCAGCTCATCGGACTGCATGTCCGAAGGGAGAGGATTCAAGTATGTTTCGTCCGGCATCAGGCAAACCGCCTTACTTCACGCATGAGATCGACCGGCGCAAACGGCTTCACAACGTATCCGTTGGCGCCCTGCTGCTCTGCCCAGAAGCGGTCACTCGCCGTCGATTTTCCACTGACGACGATGATCGGAATGCTCTTATACGCCTGCGAATTCTTAAGCGACCGGCAGACTTGGAAGCCATCGCGCTCCGGCATGACGACGTCCAGCAGGATGAGGCTGGGGCCCTCGGAATCGATCGTCTGTTCGATCTTTGAAGGATCGCTGATGCCGACGGCGAGATACCCTTCCTTCTCCAGGACGGACGAAATCATCCGCACCATTCCTATGGAGTCATCGACAATCAGAATCTTCTTCACCGACTAGGCCTCACTTCAAAGTGCCCCAGCAAGAGAAAGCAAGTGCAGCGCCACTCGTCAAAATGAGTTTCTCAATCCGATAATGAGTCTAACCAACTGAAACCGGGACCTTTAGTGACTATCGGGCGCCGGTCACGTCTTGGAGGATTCGGCCATCCTCATCTCCGGCGTCTCAAGGTGAGATTTTCCCTCGCTCAACTCCATCTCATTCTCAATCGAAGAGAGCCGCTGGACAATTTCGTTCAACCGCAGCGCCATGGTGTGAATGGTTCGCACGTTTTCACGGCAATGATCCGGCAAAGGCTCCTCGGAGAGCAGAATCAGGTCGGCGTTGCCGAGAAGAGACGTGAGCGCATTGACCATCCCGGGACGAGCTTCCAACAAGGATTTTCCGAGAATGCCAAAGCGCCTTTGCGAGAGATTTGTGATTTCCGATTCGCGCGCGCGCGTCTCCGCCGCTTTCCGGCGCAATATTTCGCCCGCCAGAGAAAACAAGATCTTGGTCCATCCGGGACATTCCGGAAGCAGGAGCCAGTCGCCGTGGGCGGCGCGAACCATCTCCAAACTTTGCTGGTCGCCAACCGCGCACACCACGGATTCAGGATGCACGGCCGGACCCGCAGGAAGTGTTTTGGCCTCGCGTAAGGGTCCCACAACAACGATTTCGTAGCCGGTGGAACTGGCCTGCCGGCTGACACCCGAGGAGACAGCGGTAATGGTGGGAGAATCCTTCTCCGCTCGCCAGCGGGCCGTCAAGGACCGCACGAATTCAGAATCATCGGAAACGATCAGGATTTGTCCGGGAGTCATCGCTTTTCTTGTTTCAGCTCATTTCCCTTTTGGAGTTGATCTGCTTCTTCCACCAGGGAGAGCAGCCGTTTGAGACTGATGCCGAGGTTGACAGCGCCGTCCGTCTTTTGGGTTCGCTTGAGCTGGTCCACGCGTTCCTGAAATCGCGGAATTTCGCCGCGCGCATGGGCTACCGCCTGGTGCAATCCTTTAAAATCCATGAGTCGTTTTCTTCGCTCGATGGAAGTGGACAGCAAGGCGCGCGCCACGATGAGCCGCCGCAATTCCTCGGAATCCTGCCCCGAATCGCTGATGAAAGCCGCCACTTCCCACGCGGAGAGCAATATCCGCGTGTTTTCCACCGTCACGGTGGTCATGGAGCGGCCTCGCACCGGCGGTGTGGCGATCAATTGTTCCCAGATTTTTTCTTCCAGATTCTCGACGTCGGCCACGCCGATGTTGGGAAGTGCCTGGTCCGAGGACGGAGGCGCTTCTGCCGCGGCAGGACTCGGCCGCGAGGCCGGCTCCGCAGGGCGCTGAGACGTTGCGGATGGTGGGGGAACCGAAGGAACTGCCGGAGACGAAACTGGTTTCGCTCCCTCGCCGGATTTGCTAGTGCGCATCGCCTCGGCGGCAGCCAGCACCTCCCGGGTAATTTTCTGTGTGGCAATCAAGGAGGCTGGTGTTTCAGGAGCCGCGGAAGGGTTGAGAGCTTCCTCCAGATCTTCGCGCAGGCACATCAATTGTTCATACGGTTGATAAGCTGAATCCTGGCTGTAATCGGTCTGGAAGGGAGGCTTCCAGTGCTGATGAAACTGGCGCAGTTTGGAGATTTGTTCCTTGGAGGAAAGGCCCGCTCTCCGGCAATCGACGAACTTGAGGCCTCGCTTTTCGAGTTGAGTCAGAGCCGCGCCGATCGCCCGCAGATCGGCATGCAGCCACTGGATAAAAGTACGGCGAAGCAGGAAATTGAACCGGCAGATGGCAACGAGGGAGGAGGCGTCATAGAAGTTTTCCGCGAGCGCCACTTTCACCTGCTTCCCCTGCTCCAGTAAGCCTTGTTCCATGAGGTCGCGCAGTCTATGGCACTGTTGCGCCGTTTCCAGGATGCGATCGAGCGGTTTGCAAACATCGTCGGAGCCGGGTTCCACTTCCCCCAGGACGGGCTGAAGGATTTTCGCGACGTCGGAGATCTCGATGCGCCCGGCAATCAGATCCTGCGGAGCGCAAAGAACGAAGTACTGGACGACGAGCAAATCAATCTTATCCCGGTCGGACGGTAGTTTTTCCGGCTTACTTAGATGGCGCTGCAGAAAAAGGCGCAGGCCGTCTTCCCGCGCTACGGCAGGTGCGACGAGGAAATGCCGAAGGTGCACAGCTTGTACTTCCTGATCCACCTGATCGAGCCAGAGAAGGTCGCGCTCCCGGGACTTCTTGTCGGCCCACGAACCGGAATTTGCCCCCAAAGAATAGGGCCCGCCGATGAGTTCGAGCTGGCGCGCCAACGCTTCATAGATCGGATACAGGCGGCTGAATTCCTCCCAGGTTTGGGGCACGACGGATGGAATTGCGCCCGGCTTACGAGTGCGGCTCCGGTCTGTAGTGAGCGAGTTCACTTTTATCCTTGAATGACCCAATGCCGGACTTCGGCTGCGAATCGGGCCGCAATTGCCTTGTGGCCCGCGCCGTCACGTATCGCCACAACGACCGCGTCTGTTCCCAAGGACCTGTCGGAATTCTCAAGATGAAGCTTGTCCGCCAATTCCAGCGGAAGACGCGATTCAAAGAAAACCATCATGGAAGTGCCGAATTCGATGACGGTGCTCTCTTCCAGGAGATGGCCCTTCCCTCGCGACACGCTCACCAAAATCGAAATGCGCAGCGGAGTGGCGTTCGGGAACAGGTCCGCCAGGCTGCGTAACGCGGATTCAGTGTGAGACGGGGCCGTGAGATTTGCAGTCTGGCGCATGATTCCGACTAGGGCTGAGCGGCGATGAGAAAATCCTGGTAACACATTCTCGATCGCCAGCGCAAAAGCGTCCTCAGGAGGTACTGCAAGAG
>Ga0310038_10002025_pt1 | contig 14993 bp, 8 predicted proteins | sample Sb_taG_6_FD_200461 | JGI IMG/M metagenome (GOLD analysis project Ga0310038, IMG submission 200461) | Peat soil microbial communities from Weissenstadt, Germany - Sb_50d_4_PS metaG (v2) (version 2) | ecosystem: Environmental > Terrestrial > Soil > Wetlands > Peat | place: Germany: Weissenstadt... | reverse complement strand
TGTTGTGCGGGATCGGTTTTTTGCTCATGGCAGACTCCTCACGAGAAGGTTTCTCGCCATGCTAAGCGCGAGGCACTGACTTCCGAGTGCTTGCGCCCAAGTGACTTCCGAGTGGTTGCACTTACCCAATAAGGCCTAGCAGCCCTTTGAAAAAGGCATCGTGACGCTCAAGCTCTACCGCTGGCCTTTGAAGGAAAATCACATGACCTTGAGATTCGCCAAGAGTTTTTGGGCGTAACCGCTCGCCCGCTAGGTTGCCAAAGCGAAGAATGCCTCACCAGCGACGAGGTCACGGTGCGGGTAGAGGTATGCCGTTTCTTGCGCGATGCGATACTCCTGGAACACTTCCCACTGCCCGGCAATCCACACACTCCGCACGTCCAGCATCGCCTGGGCGCCCTCCAACGTCCAGTGCATCCCCGCCCGCTCCATCCGATCCTGGATCAGGTGACGGCAGGCCCCCTCGATCACACCACTCGCGATCGGATAGCCCGCCCGCAAGTACTCGTCATAGCGCATCCGCGCCCGCTTCTTGTGCAAGTAGCCGCAGATCACCGCCAACGCCTTCTTCTTCGACCCCTTCAAGCCTCGGGCCACCCCCAGGCGACGTAAGCCCCGGATCACGCTTTCCACTTTCCCCTCCAACACCTGCGTCACGCGCTGACGCGCGAACGGCACTACCTCCTTCCCCTTGTCCCCGTACAGCAGCTTGGCCGCCTGCCACAGCCGCGGGGTCACGTGCAGCAGGTCCAGGATATCCACCTGCTTCGGGTCCGCCACCGCGCCCGCACAGGCCAGCCACAACGCGTCCTGGCCATCGCACAGGCAGACCGTCGCACGTAGCAACTCCGGATTCCGCTGCGCGAACTCCCCCCACAGCCAATCGAAGGCCATCTCGATGCTGCTTTTCGGCGCGGCGCCCCCCTGAGGCAGACTGGCCCAGACCCGCTTGTGCGCCGGCTCCGGCCGCGGACCCGCTTCATAGTCCGGGTCGCGGAACAGGGCCGCCACCACCTCCTCGGCCGTCCGCACGTACGGCTCCACCGTGTAGACGGCACCCACCGTGGCCATCCGTTTCTGGTTGGCGCGCTGGCCGCCCGGACGTTCCCCGCCGCACACCGTCGCTGTCCCCTGACCGCGAATCACGACCCCCTTACAGTCCGCGCTCACCACCACGATCGACCCTTCCTCGGCTGCCGGCGGGGGGCCTTGCAGGTCCCGAAACGTCGCCGTGTCCTGGGCCATCTGCCGATTCATCCCCTCCAGGCTGTCCACCGACTGCTTCAGCTTCAGCATGCGCTCGATCGTCTGGTTGACCTGGGTGAACGCTTGCTCCACGGCCAAGGCTTGGTCCCAATCTTGCAGCAGATGGGAGAAGAGCCCTTGGGGCAGTTGCAGGCGATTGTCCAGCGGCACGAACTCCAGGGCTTGGCCTTCCCGACCGCCGTACGCGGTCCGCTCCAGGGCAAAAGCGCCGAAGATCGAGACGTAGCGACGGCTGTGCAGGTTCCCCAGGCGCTGCAAGTCCCGGCCATCGGGCAAGGTGAGGGTTTCTCCCAGGTCGCCGCTGCCGCAGGCCTCGAAGTAAGCGGCCAGGCTGCGCCGGCCGAATTGCAAGGTCAGGTCCCAGAGTTGGCTTTCGAGCTGATGCACGGCGGTTGCGTCGTGGAGGGCGCGGGTCAAGACGTCGAGGAGCTGCGGGACGAGGGATTGCAGCAATTCGGCCTTGAGGGCGGTCAGGGGTTCTGCGATGCTCATGAGCGGGCCTCCGTTAGGGATAAGGTGTCAGCTGCAAACCCACCCTATCCCGCGGAGGCCCTTTTGGCTATACACCGGGCAGCCGTAACTCCACCGAGAAGAACCGATTACGTCACCGCGGGCGAGCGGTTACGGGGCTGGTTCAAACGCGGGTCGCGCTCTGCCCGTGCCCGTGCCCGTGCCCGTGCCCGGTCTGGAATCGGGCACGGGCACGGGCACGGGCACGGGCACGGACCCGCGCCACCTGAAACGGCCCGTTTCTGAACCATGCCCGGTTACGCCCGACAAGCATCGGCGCAGGAGTCAGTCAAGCGGCGGATTGAGAAAGTACTGAACTATCACCCAGATGACGATAATCCAGGCGGTCCCCGCGCTCGTCAGCGAGGAGTTGTTCGCCGCCGTCGCCGAGCAGCTGGGCGAGAACCGGCGCCGGCAGCGGCAGAGGAGGCGCGGGGCACGCTACCTGCCCCAGGGATTGCTGGCCTGCCAGTGCTGCGGCTACGCCTACTACGGCAAGCAGGTGAGCTTGTGGGAGGGGCGGGAGGCGACTCCCGCCCCGACCCGGCCGCGGTGGCACAGAACTCGGGCCCGCGGCACACAACCACCCGGCAGCGACCCCGAAACCCTTCCGGCCGACTCTCCGGCCGTGTTACCCCAATACCCCCGGAATTGAACCAGGCCCGCGCCGCCCCGAGGGAGGCCGCTAATACTACAGCGCTACGCATTCCGCTATGTCATTTGTTCACTGTTCGTAAGTCCTTGGTGTACAACGATCAGTGAAACTGAACCTCGGATCACAGTGATTATGTGTTCAGTATACAATCCAGTCGTAACTGACTGTCTGGCAATGGGTTGCGCTTCCGTAGCGCTGTAGTACTAAACGATGCTGGTTTTTTTTTGTTAAGCAATCCCGCCCGATTGCGTACTCCTTCTTACGGGGCACGGTGGCCGCCGCGGAGAAAAGTGTTAGGGATAGCGATTTGTTGTAGCAGCGGATCGGGCGGGCCGTTACACTTCACTTGTCTAACCCGCTCCTAATGACGGGGACGCAGGCTGGTGCGCCGTGCGCCGCGCTCGCACACCCACCCGAATCCTGGCAGGAATCGAGCCCCCGCCCGGGTAAGGTTCGTCCGCGCTCCCGGCCACTGTTGACAGAGGCACACCCATGATCGACTTCGGCTGTCCCAGGTGCGGGACGATGCAGCGCGTGCCGGATGCCGCCGCCGGGCACAAGGTGTCGTGTGCCAAGTGCGGCCAACGGCTCAAGGTTCCCGACCCCCCCGAGATGCGCACGATGGCGGCGGTCCTGCCCCCGCCGACCACCGCCGCGGCCAAGGCCAGGGTCAAGGTCGGCAAGCAGTGGTTCTACCAGGAGGGCACCAAGCAGTGCGGCCCGGTGACATGGGCCGAGCTGAAGCGCATGGCCGCCGAGGGTGAGTTGAGCCCCGAGGACCGCGTCTGGGGCGAAGGAATGGCCGGCTGGCAGATGGCGCGAACCATCCCCAACCTGTTTCCCAAGCCGCCTCGAGACACGGCCCCGGAGCCGAGCGGAGAGGGGGGGACCGGCAAGTGGCTCGAGGGGTGCGGCGTCTTCATCTTCGGCGGGCTGGCCGGGCTGGCCCTGCTGGTGTTCGTCGGCTACCTCGTCTGGCGCGGCGTGAGGAAGACCGACGGGGGGGACGTCGCCGCGGCCACGCAGTCGGACAAGGACCTGACCACCGAGCAGCTCGTCGATCGCTCCAAGCCGCTGGTCGCCCTGGTGCGGAGCGACCTGGGTCACGGCACGGGGTTCCTGGCCGCACCCGGCCTCGTGGTAACCAACTCGCACGTCGTCACGGACGGCCCCGTGGAAAAGCTGAAGGTTTTCTTCCCCTCCGGGGGCGAGGCCGGCAAGACCCCGCTCCCCGTCGATCTGGTGTACGAGGACCCCAAGCGCGACCTGGCCATCCTCAAGATCAGCTCCAGCGCGTCGCCGCTCAAGGTGGCGGAGAAGTACGACTTGAAGGGTGGCGAAACGGTCGTCGTCATCGGCAGCCCGGCCGCCTCCGCGGGGGAAGACGTCACCCTGGAGAACGCCGTCACGGTGGGGCGGATGAGCACGCAAACGACGCTCAACGGCCTCGCCTTCTACCAGATCAACGCCACCATCAACCCCGGGAACTCCGGCGGCCCGCTCTTCGACTCCCACGGCCAGGTGATCGGCGTCATCACCCGCAAGGCGGTCGGCGACCGGCAGGAGGGCATGGGCTTCGCCATCCCGGTCGCCGACCTGCAGCAGGCGCTGCACAAGGTGGACGGGCAGTCGAAGGCGGAGGCCGCCCAGATGTCCTCGCACCATGACGTGGTCGCCGTCTTCCGCCGCCTGGCCAAGTCCGGGAACACGCACTCGGTGGCGATGGCCCATTACTCCAAACGGATGCAGGAGGCGATCGCCGACAAACGCCAGGCGCAGGAGGGCTGGGACCAGGCCAAGCGCGAGATCAACGATGAGTTGAAGCCGGAGGCAGTGGACCGGGTGTTCGTCGGCGAAATCCGTGGCTCCATCCCGCGGATCCTCTCGGACCCGAACCTCCCGGAGACCACGCGCAAGAGCATGGACAAACTGCTCGGCGCCTACACCGAGATGCAGGAGTGGATCGGGGAACCAAAGAACGCCAACGAATTCCAGGCGAAGACGGGTGAGCTGAGCAACAGGTTCAACCAGCAGGTCAAGGCGCTGCAAACTTCGCTGGGCGTGGAACACCTGGAGTAGACTTGTCCGTTTAGCGGCCGCTCGCAGAGCGGCGCTCGGAAGCGCCGCTCTGCGAGCGGCCGCTAAACGGGATGTAGCGGGTCACGCGGGAGATCGTCATGAGCACCAAAGTCAATTGCCCCAGCTGCGCGGCGAGCCTGCGCATTAGCCCCGACAAGGCAGGTCACCTGCTCCGCTGTCCCAAGTGCCAGAAGACCTTCCGCGTTGGCGCTGTCGGTGCGGCCGCACCGGCCGCGCCCAAGGCCGCCCCCAAGGCATCGCCGCGACCGGCCGCCGCGCCTCGCCCGAGCGCCTCCCGCACTGGCGGCGGCCACCGTCCCGCGCGGCCGCCCGTTGACACCACCAACGAGACCTTGCTCGGCGCGGCGGCGCCGACCCGCCGCACCGCCGCCACGCCACCGCCGGACGACGACCCCGCGCCCGTGCCCCAGGTCAGGAAGGGCGGTGGCTGCCTGCGCTCGGCGCTGCTGGGGAGCCTGCTGGTCCTCCTCCTCTCGGGCGGTGCCCTCGGCGGCCTGTACTTCTGGAAGCCGGAACTGATTACCTCCCATTTGCCTGGCAACTCCGGCCCGCAGGTGGGCGCCACTCTCCGTTCCGGCGGCGGGACCGAGACGGCGGCCGACCCCGCCCTCGGCAAGTGGGGCGCCATCGAGATCGGCTCCAAGGGAGTCAAGGCCGTGGTGATCGATATCTTCCTGGACGAGGGGGGGAACTATGACTTCAACCCCAGTGGGGACCAAACGGCCGATGTGACGCTGGTCGGCGCCGCCGCGGACGGCCAGGCGTTCGACCCCAAGGTCCTCGACGCCGCCGTCGATCACGTCAAGAAGTTTGCCGCCACCATGCGCGAGGAGGGCGAGGTGCCCCCCGAACACATGTATGTCCTGTGCAGCAGCGGCCTATGGGTCCCGTTCAAGAACCCCAACGCCCTCGCGAAAAATCAGGCGCTCCTCGCCGAACGGGTGAAGGCGGCCACCGGTTGTTCTCTCATCTTCAACAAGGTGGCCGACGAAGTGCGGTTGGGGATGAATGCCTGCGTCCCCAGGAAGCAGAGGGATGAGACGCTGTTCCTCGACATCGGCAGTGGCAACACCAAGGGCGGTTTCTTCGAGAAGAAGGACGTCTTCCAGGTAATGAGCGTCGATTTCGGGAGCAAGACCTATACCGACAAGGTGAAGGCCGAGGCCAAGCTGTCGGGCAAGCCGTTCGCCGAGCAGGCGGCCGAGCTGCGGCCCGCGCTGCTGGAACAACCACTCCGCAAGCAGATCGACGACATCCCCGGCCTCGCCAACCCGAAAAAGGTTTACCTCGTGGGGGGCGCCGTCTGGGCCCTGGCGACCTTCATGCATCCCGAGGACTCCAACCTCCGGACCCCGCTGACGGCGGCCGACGTCGAGCGCTACGCCGCCCTCGTCCGCAAGCCGAAGGACCAGGTGCGCAACGAGGTGCTCTCCCATGTCAAGGACCCCGAGCAGTTCAAGAAGACGGAGAAGGAGATCACCCGGGTTCAGAACACCTTCAACCCCGAGAACCTCCAGGCGGGGGCCGAGATCCTCAAGGCCCTGTCGAAGGAGTACGACTTCGAGAGCAAGCAGCTCGTCTTCTTCCGCAAGGGCCACATCGCCTGGTCGGTCGGCTACGTGCTGGAGAACAACGTCAAGAAGTGAGACGCCCCGCCGCCGGCCCGGCGGCGGGGGTGGGAGGAGGGAGGATGGCGGCGACAATCCGCTGCCCGGCCTGCGGGCGGACCTATCCCCTGAAGTCGCAAGCGGAAGGAAAGTCCGTCCGCTGTCAGGAATGCACTCACCAGTTTCGCGTCAGCCACATCGGCCGCTACCAGGTGCTCGAGGAGCTCGGCCGGGGGGCCTTCGGCGTCGTCTACCGCGTCCACGACCCGAAGATGGACCGCGAGGCCGCCGTCAAGGTCCTGCACGCCGAGGTCATGCGGCAGGCCGGCTCGGCCGACACGCTGCACCGCTTCCGCAACGAGGCCAAGCTCCTCGCCCAGATCGTCCACACGAACATCCTGCCGCTGTACGAGGCGGACCAGCACGATGGCCAGCTGTACCTCGTGACCGCCCTGATCCGCGGCCGACGCCTCGACGAGCTGATCCCCGAGCACGGCTTCGCCGACCCGCGCCGGGCCATCGACTTCGTGATCCCGCTGCTGGAGGCGCTGCACTACGTCCACTCGAGCTACGGCATCTGCCACCGGGACGTCAAGCCGGCGAACATCATGATCGGCGAGGGTGATTGCCTCTTTTTGATGGATTTCGGCCTGGCCGTCTGCCAGGACCAGGACGCCTCGCGCATCACCACGGGCGGGACGGCGCTGGGCACCCCCTCGTACATGCCGCCGGAGCAGGCCCAGGGCGAGCTGAAGAAGATCGGGCCGGCGTCCGACCAGTACAGTGCCGCCGTCGTCCTGTTCCACATGCTGACCGGGCAGCTGCCGTTCCGCAAGCCGATGCCGGCCATCCTGCACGAGATCATAGCGACGCCGGCGCCGCGGCCGTCGTCGCTGCGCAAGGGCCTCGGCGCGGACATGGACCGCATCGTGCTGCGCGCCCTGCAGAAAAATCCAGGCGCCCGTTACGCCGACTGCCACGAGTTCGCCACCGCCCTGCGCGAGTGGTCCGGCCGCTATACCGCGACCGTGACCGGCGGGGCGGTGGGACTCCCGGACGTCGCAGTCGCGACCGGCTCGGGCCGGTCGTCGAAACTGTGGGGGATCCTCCTGGGCGCGCTGCTCACGGCCGGCCTGCTCGGCGTGGGGGCGTACTTCCTCTTCTTCAAGAAGCCGGGGACTGTGGCGACCCCCTCGTCGGCCGCGCCACCTTCCACGCGGAAAAAGGGCCCCTGGCAGGACGACTGAGCCATACCATCCGTTTAGCGGCGGCTCGCAGAGCCGCGCGTTAAACAGCGGAGGAGACACACGTGATCAACCGCTCATGGGCGCTGGCGTCCTGCGCCTTCGCCTTGTTGCTATTCGCCGGCCGGGCCGCCGCCGGGCCCGCAGACGCCGTCGCGGAATTGCTGCCCGCCGACACCGAGCAGTTCCTGGTCCTCCAGGTCAAACCGATCATCGCCTCTCCGGCCTACAAGAAGTTCGCCGCCGAGGTGGTCAAGAAGGTGCTGGCCCGGGAGGAAGTCAAGGAGTTCGTGGACAAGACGGGCATCGATCCTCTCAAGGACGTCGAGCGCGTCGTCCTCGCCACGCCGCCCGGCTTCAACCCCGTGAAGCCCGAGGGCATGATTGTCGTGTGCGGCTCGTTCGACGCCAAGAAGCTCGCGGTCGCCGGCCTGGGCTTCGTCGTGAAGTACAAAAACAACGTCGCCGTCGTCAAGGACGGGCCGTACCTCCTGCTCAAGATCACCTTCGGCGAGGGCGTGAAAAAGCAGGAGTGGTACGCGGCGGCGGTGGACGACAAGCGCCTCATACTGTCCCCGAAGCAGGAAGAGGTGCGGGCGGCCCTCGACCGGGTGGCCGACAAGAAACCGCCGGCGATCAAGGACAAGGCGACCCTCAAGGCCCTCGCCGCGGTCGATCCCGCGGTGGCGCTGGCCGGCCGCTTCGACCGCGCACAACTCCGCCTCCTGCCGGGCCTGGACGACCCGGCGACGGCGAAGCTGATCGACAAGGTCAGCTACGGGACCGTCGAGGTGCGGGCGGGCTCAGACCTCAAGGCCACCCTCGACCTGGTCATGAGCGACGCGGCTGCGGCGAGGGCCATGAAACCGACGGCCTTCCAGGTCGCCGAGCAGGTGAAGACCCTGACCGGGGTGCTCACCCTCGCCGACGCCCGCTGCAAGCCGCTGGCCGACGCGGCCCGGACCCTGCAGGTGACGACCAAGGGTCGCTCCGTCCTCATCCACGGCCGCGTTCCCCCCGAGGCGCTCGACGCGCTCGCCAAGATGGCCGGGAAGTAAGTTTAGCGGCGGCTCGCAGAGCCGTCCGTCGGCCGACGGGCGGCTCTGCGAGCCGCCGCTAAACGGAGTATCCGGAGGAGCAGTGATGGCCACGTCGAACTACCCCGCGCTCGTTGACCAGGCGACCCAGACCGTCTACCCGCTGCGCACCGCCGAGTCGTTCCTCGTCGGGCGCAACGAGACGGCGGACCTGTGCGTCCTCGACCCGACCTGCTCGCGCCACCACTTTCGCATCGTGCGCGTCAACGGCCGCCACTTCGTCGAGGCCCTCGCCGCGCACAACCCGACGCTGTGCAACGGCCGGCCGGTCGTCAAGCGCCAGGCGCTGGAACACGAGTCGCTCCTCCAGGCTGGGCAGTCGCGCTTCCAGTTCCTGCTCCGGCCCCTGACTCAGTCCGGCGTCCAAAAGACCCCCAAGACGCCGATGCCCGCCCTGGAGACGATCGTCGGGCCGGTGCCGTCGGCCCGCGATACCGCCCTGCGCACTGAGCCGATCCAGCTGTCCGGCGCCATGCTGATCGGTCGCGAAGAGGAGAGCGTCCAGATCTACCTGCCGCACCCGGCAGTGTCGCGCCTGCATGCGCACATCTCCCTCCAGGGCAAGACGGCGACCCTCCGCGACCTGAACAGCGCCAACGGCACCTTCGTCAACGGCACGCGCATCCGCCAGCCCACGGCGCTGCGGCGCGGCGACGAGATCGACGTCGGCCCCTTCTCGCTGCAGTTCACCGGCACCGCCCTCGTGCCGCGGGCGCGCTCCGACAACGCCGAACTGGTCGCCCGCGGGGTGCGCCGCGTGGTCACCAACCGCGACACCGGCAAGCCGCTCGTCCTGCTCGACGACATCACCCTGGTCATCCGGCCGCGCGAGTTCGTCTGCCTCCTCGGTCCCAGTGGCTCGGGCAAAACGACGCTGCTGACGGCCCTCTGCGGCCGCACTCCCGCCGACGAGGGCGCCATCCTGTTCAACGCCCAGGACCTCTCGACCCACTTCGAGGCCGTCAAGCAGGACATGGCCGTCGTCCCCCAGAAGGACGTGCTGCACGATGCCCTGGCCGTCGGACAGGCCCTGTGGTACACCGCTAAACTCCGCCTTCCGCCCGACACCAGCGGCGACGAGATTGAGACCTCGCTGCAGGAAATGCTGGCGACGGTCGGCCTGACGGAGCGGCGGCGGACGATGATCCGCAACCTCAGCGGCGGACAGGTCAAACGCGCCAGCCTCGCCAACGAGATCCTGTGCAAGCCGAGCCTGCTGTTCCTCGATGAGGTCACCTCCGGCCTCGACGAGCAGACCGACCGTGAGATGATGAACCTGTTCCGCTCCCTGGCCGACGCCGGCAAGACGGTGGTGTGCATCACGCACAGCCTGGCCAACGTCGAGCGGACCTGCCACCTCGTCGTCGTCCTCACCGTCGGCGGCAAGCTGGCCTTCGTCGGCAAGCCGGCCGAGGCCTTACAGTACTTCCGCATCGACCGTCTCGGCGACGTCTACGAGCTGGTCAAGGACCCCGACAAGGCGCAGCAGTGGCAGGAGGCGTTTCTCCGGAGCCCCTTTTACAAGCGCTACGTCACCGACCGTCTGCCGGCGGACACGGGCCAGGACAAGGCGGCGGAGGCGCCGCCCGCGACCAGCGTCCGCGGCCGGCTGCGTCTGTTCGTGCGCCAGACGACCCTGCTGACGCGCCGCTATTTCGCCATCTGGCTGGCCGACTATCCGTCGATGCTGGCGATGGTTTTCCAGGCGGTGCTCGTGGCGGTGTTGCTCGGCATCCTGTTCGGCGACCTGAGCGAGAAAAAAGAGGACCCCAAAAACGCCAAAGGGCCCGCCACCCCGGCCGCCGCCAAGGAGGCGGAAATCGCCGCTAAGAAGGAGTCCAAGCGCGCCAGCAGCACGGTCAACCTGCTCTTCCTGCTGGCGGTGTCGAGCTTCTGGTTCGGCTGTAACAACGCCGCCAAGGAGATCGTCAAGGAGCGCACCATCTACACCCGCGAGCGCGACTTCAACTTGCTCGTGGGCAGTTACTACACGTCCAAGCTGCTCCTGCTGGCGATCTTCAGCTGCTTACAGGTGGTCCTGTTGTTCGGCATGGTGCGCGCGCAGTGCGGCGTGTCAGGATCGTTCACGGGCGAGCTGGTGCTGCTGCTGCTCCTGGCGGCGTCGGGCGTGACGCTGGGGCTGGCGATCTCGGCCTTCGCGAAGACGGAGGAGATGGCGATCACGCTCATCCCGATGGCGGTCATTCCGCAGATCATCCTCTCGGGGGTGATCGCCCCGCTGGAGGGCGTGAGCAAGGCGCTCGCCCTGGCCGGCATCACGACCTACTGGGGCAAGCGCGGCCTGGACGGGTGCTTGCCGGAGGACCTGGCCAAGGCGATGCAGCCCGAGGCGCTGGAGCAGCACTCGACCTTGGCCGCGATGACGGTCCTGGGGGGTCATGCGTTGGCGGGCATCGTGGTGGCGCTGGGGATTCTGTACTGGCAAAACCTCCGCCGCGGCGGCCTGGCCGCCCTCGTGCGCCGCGCCACGAGGCGCTGACCGTATAGGAACTGTAACAACAATGTCTTCGCCGCTTGCGGCTTCGCATGCCCTGCGAAGCCGCAAGCGGCAAGACGGTTGTTGATACAGTTTCTCAGGAATTGAGGAACAACTGCGATGCCCAAGATCATTTGCCCCAACCCGAACTGCCGCTTCGTGAGCGAGGCGCCCGAGCAGAGTCTGGAACAGGAGGTCACCTGCGAGGTCTGCAATACCGTGTTCGTGGCCAGCGCCGCAGGCGGCGGGCGCAAGCTGAGCGACATCCGGACCCGGCTCGTCAGCGAGGCGGCGGCCGCCCAGGCCGAGCCGGTTGTCGCCCAGGCGGCCCCGCCCCCGCCGGCCGGAGCCGTGGCGCCCGTCCCCCGCCGACGGACGGACATCCCGCCCGCGCCGGCCAAGGCGGCGGGGGATAGCGGCGACGGCGCGGCCACCTACATGTCCTTCCGCCTCTTCGTCTATTACAGCGCCGTGGGTGGTGGTGCGGCCGCCTTCGTCGGCTGGCTCTTCGGCCGTCTCCCCGGCAGTCTGCACAACTCGCTGCTGGAGGCCGGCCTGAAGGGGTTGTTGCTCGGCCTGATGGTGGCCGTCGCCCTCGCCGTCGTCGATTCGCTGTGGAACACGTCGCGGCAATTGGCGCCCGCGGCCGGCCGCGTCACGGTCGCCGCCGTCATCAGCGTCATCGGCGGGTTCCTGGGAGGCGTCGCCGGCCAGGGACTTTGCCAGCTGACCGACAACACCTTTCTCGACGCCATGTTCCTGATCTTCGGCTGGACGCTCACTGGCCTGCTCATCGGCGCCTCGCTCGGCACGTTCGACCTGGTGACGCAACTTGCCACGGGGCAAGGCGCCGCCGGCGCCCTGCGGAAGCTGCACAACGGGGTCATCGGCGGCGCCGCCGGCGGCATCGTCGGCAGCTTTCTCTACCTCGTGCTGATCTCCGCCTGGACCGCCGTCTTCCGCAACAAGCCCTTCGAGAAGTTGTGGAGCCCCAGCGCGATGGGCTTCGTCGCCCTCGGCGCCTGCATCGGCCTGCTCATCGGCCTGGCGCAGGTCGTCCTCAAGGAGGCGTGGTTGCGCGTCGAGTCGGGGTTCCGCGCCGGCCGCGAGCTGATCATCTCCAAGGCCGCCGTCACCATCGGCCGCGCCGAGTCGTGCGACGTCGGCTTGTTCGGCGACCCGGCGGTCGAAAAGGTCCACGCCCGCATCGTCCGCCAGGGCGACTGCTACCTGCTCACCGACGGCGGCAGCGGCGCCGAAACCTACCTCAACGACGAACGGATCGCCGGGCCGACCGAGCTGCGCTCGGGCGACGCCATCCGCGTCGGCCGCAACGTCATTCGCTTTCAGGAGCGCCAAAAGCGGAAGTGACGGAGCCCGGGCCGCGCCTGTTTCTGGGGACGACCGCCCTTTCTCCCAACCGGATGAACCCATGATCGCCGCCTGCCGCACCTGTCGCCGAGTCAACCCGCCCGACGCGGCCTACTGCTACTTCGACGGCGTGCCCCTGGAGGGCCACGCCCGGCGGCCCGCCGCGCCGCCGGGCAGCGAGCCCTTCCCGATGCCGTTCACCTTCGCGTCCGGCCGGGCCTGCCACAATTTCAACGAGCTGGCCCTGGCCTGTCACACCGACCGGGCGGCCGGCCTCGAAGTGCTGCGCGGGGGCCACCTGGAGCGCTTCCTCGGCGGGGTGGGCCGCCTCGACCTGGTGCGGGCCGCCGAGGAGGCCGCCCGCTTCCCCGACCGCGAGCGCGGCCTGGACCAACTGCTCGGCCAGCTCCCCGGCGACGTCCTGACCCCTGGCCAGATGGTCGTCAAGACGCCCGGGATCAGCCTCGGCACCCTCGTCCCCGGCACCGACCGCCGCTTCGTGCTCACCCTGCAGAACGGCGGCATGCGCCTGTTGTACGGCTCGGTGACGGTCGAGGAGGCCCCCTGGTTGGCCTTCGCCGATTCGGTCACTCCCAACGAGAAGCTCTTCCAGTTCGACGGCCGGATCGACGTCACGGTGCAGGTCGTCGGCAAGCAACTGCGAGCCGGCAAGCTCCCGCTGGAGGGCCGGCTGATCGTCTCCTCCAACGGCGGCAGCGTGAGCGTCCTGGTCCGCGCCGAGGTGCCGGTCAGGCCGTTCCCCGACGGGGTGCTGAAGGGGGCCACGACGCCGCGCCAGGTCGCCGAGAAGGCCAGGGCGTTGCCCAAGGACGCGGCCGTCTTCTTCGAGAACGGGGCGGTCCCGCAGTGGTACAACTCCAACGGCTGGGTCTACCCCGTGCAGGGGCCGTCGGCCTCGGGCCTCGGGGCCGTGCAGCAGTTCTTCGAGGCGCTGGGCCTGACCCGGCCGCCCAAGGTGGTGCTCAACGTGCCGTCGCTGAACCTCCACGGGCGGCCCGGCGACCCCGTCAGTCACATCCTCCGCGCCCAGACGGAAGAGAACCGCCCGGTCTTCGCCCACGCCGTCAGCGATCGGTCCTGGCTGATCGTGGGCCGCATCGAGCTGAAGGGCCGCGTCGCCCTGATCCCGTTGAGCGTGCGCGCGATCCCCGACGCCCCGGGACAAACGCTGTCGGCCAAGGTGACGGTGCAGGCCAACGGCAACCAGCGCTTCGTGGTGCCGGTGACGCTGACCGTCAGAGGCACGAAGTCCGCCGGTCGCGGTCGCACCGCCCCCGAGGAATTCGTCCCGGTGGTGCTGCCGGCGGACGAACGACCCGCCGCGAAGGTGCTGCCCATCAACGAGGAGTTCACCCCCGTCGTGCTGCCCGCCGACCGCTCGGCGCCGGTCGAGGTGCTGCCGCTGGACGACGCGATCGAGGTTTCCCCCGCCGACCCGCCGCGCCGCCGGAGCAAGCTGCTGCCGGAGGCGGTGGCCGTCCCCCCCAGGACCACGGCCCAGGCCCGGGGAGGGCGGTGGCTGCACCTGGCGCCGCTGGGCGTGTTCGCCCTGATCTTCCTCGGCCTCTTCGTCCGCGACCTGTTCGTCTCGGCCGAGGACGACCTGGACGACGACAACCCGCAGGCCGTGGTGGTGATCGACCCCAACCCGCAGATCGCCGTCCGCTTCCACGACGCCCCCAAGGACCTGAACGACCTGGGGCTGCTGCAGGGGACCATGCGCTTCGGCCTGGTCATGCTCACCGAGAACGAAGGCGGCAACCCGAAGAAGCTCACCTTCGACCTGTACGGCCGCACCAACAACACCTGCCTGCGGGTGGACGGCAAGGACGCTCTGTTCGGGGACACCCTCGGCGCCCGCTGGATCGATCGCGGCGTGGCGCGCTGGAAGGACGAGACCGGTCAGGAGCACGACGGCATGAAGTCAGTGTGGTCGCTGAGTAGGCCGCCCGTGAGCGTCGCGCAGACAGTGGAAGTGGTGCCCGGCGAGGTCACGCAGGACGCCAACGGCCGGCTGGTCCGCTACCGCGACACCTGCCTGGTCCGCTACCTGACGGAGAACACCGATGGCATCGCACACACCGTCGGCCTGCGCTTCTTGCTCGACACCTACATCGGCGCCAACGACGGCGTGCCGTTCGTCATCCCCGGCGAGGCCGGGCTGTGCGACACGATGAAGGAGTTTTCCGGAATCCGGGCCGTGCCGAGCTACATCCAGGCCCAGGAGCACGACGACCAGGCCCGGCCCGGAACGGTGGCCCACCTCCAGTTTAAGCTCGGCGACCCCATCGAGGCGCCCGACCGCGTGACCCTCGGCGCCTGGCCCGACGCGTCCCTCAGCCTGTGGCTGGGCAAGCGGCAGGCTTTGGGGCCAAAAACCCTCTGGGACGTGCCGGTGCTGCCGATCCGGGCGCTGGCCGACGAGGCCCGGCGCCGCAGCCGCAGGGAGGTGCCGCCCGACTCGGCGGTGGTGATGTACTGGGAGCCGCGGCGGCTGGGGCCCGGGGAGCGCCGCGGCGTCGGCTTCGCCTACGGCCTGGGCAAGGTGTCCGCCTCGAAGGGCAACTTCCTGCTGACGGGGGACGGGGCCGCCGTTGAGGGCCAGGAGTTCACGGTGCAAGCGGT
>Ga0310038_10002023_pt1 | contig 15003 bp, 5 predicted proteins | sample Sb_taG_6_FD_200461 | JGI IMG/M metagenome (GOLD analysis project Ga0310038, IMG submission 200461) | Peat soil microbial communities from Weissenstadt, Germany - Sb_50d_4_PS metaG (v2) (version 2) | ecosystem: Environmental > Terrestrial > Soil > Wetlands > Peat | place: Germany: Weissenstadt... | reverse complement strand
GATCTGGCAAAACAACTCCTTCGCTCAAGCGGCTTTTGGCGGCGTCAACATTAACGCCCCGGTCGTGAGCTGGCAGGGCATGAACGACATTTCGGCCCACCCGGCGCCGAGGGGAAACCCGGCCCCCCCACTCCCACTCCTCCCGAGTCCAATCGTCCTCAACACGCTGGGTAATCTGACCAACCGTGAGAATCGGAGCTTCTACCAGCGGTTCGCCGACGACTTCCAGAACCTGGCGGGTGGTCAGCCGCCCGACGGCCTCTCCGACGACGTCAACGGCGACAACGTTCCCGATTACTACCCGACACTCTACCCTGGCGTCCTACCTGCTGCTGTTGGCGGTACGGGGCCGCCCCTTAACGCTGCGGGCCAGCTCATCTACGAGCCGCTGGCGGCCAGCCGTCCGGCGCTGGCTCAGGTGGCGGCCTTTCCCTTTGTCTTCCCAGGAGCCTACTCCCGGCCCCAGACCCTGGGGACCCCACCCAATACCTCGAACTACGGGTGGATTCATTCGCCGGAGCCCGACGTCCTCTATAACGGAGGCCCTCTTCAGTTCGATGCGCAGCCCCTTGGCTATTTGGGCTATTTGCAAAACTTGAACCACAACCCGATCGACGTCGGCGATAATCTGCCGCTTCCCCTGAGTTCCTACCCAGGCGGGCTCCAAACCTGGTGGGGTTTCCCGACCTGGCGGGAGACTCTCTCCTTCAACTGGGTCGATCCCACTCTCCAGGTGAACTCGAACCCCGGCCAGCCTTTCGGCCTGTCCTACCAGCCGGCGAATGTGGGTCTGGGGAACACATCGCAGTTCCTCCCCGACATGACGGGGACGTACCGCAACACCCCACAGCCCTACAATGACGGGCCTTACACGAACGGCTTCTTTCCGATCGGCACCGCCCAGTACACGCTCTGGAACCTGAGCTGGGAAGATGACCTGATCATGACCGGCGTGCGCAGTTTCGACATCAAGGCGTACGACAACACGCTCGCCGCCTACGCCGACCTGGGGTGGGGAGACGACCCGCGAGTCACGGGGAATAACGCGATCCCTTATCTTCAAGGCAATCTGGACGCCCAAACCAAGAACTACAACCTGCCCGCGTACGGGCTGGTTAATAACGTCAAGGTCGACCTGATCAACCAGACCTTCGCCCACGAGGGGCGAATGCCGCCCCTGCAAAACGACAACCGGCTGGATGCCTCGTACCCCAACCCCCTCTACACCAACTGGACGACCGGGAATTTCACGCCCCAGTACTCGGCAGACACGACGTACTCCAGCAACGTGGGCGACGACAACCCGGCGATTGTCCGCCTGCGGCGGGTCTGGGACTCCTGGTCGACCGACTACAGTCATGCCCCGGCCGCTGGCGTCGTCCCGGGCAGCGGCTTCCCCTGGGGGCCCCCATACTCGCCACCGATCTATCCGTCGTACCCACCGCCCTACCCGGCGCCCTTGCGGGGGATCCAGATCCAGATCCGGGTCGCAGATCCGACGAATCAGCGTATCAAGACATTGACAATCCGTCAGGATTTCACGGACAAGCTGTAGGGTGGGTGAAACCCACCATTGTGAATCGATCGATCCGGTGGGTTGCACCCATCCTACGAGATACGCGATCACGCCAAGGGAGATTCGACCATGCTGGCCAGCACACGACCAAACCAAGGCAAGCGCGGACGACGGGGGATCATCCTGGTCCTGGTCCTCGGCATCCTGGCATTGATGGCGATCATCGGGGTCACGTTCGCCACGTTCTCGGGCCAGTCGCGGATCAGCGCCCGGAACTTCGCCCAGTCGGTCATCCAGCCGCAGCGCGACGAGCTGATGGATTACGCCCTGGCGCAGCTCATCAGCGACACGGCCGATATCCGCTCGGCGATTCGCGGCCACAGCCTGGCCCGCGACATGTACGGGAACGACACCTACCTGGACGCATCCGGCAACTCCCACCCGCTCGTCGGAGGTTACCTGGCCTCCCGGCCCGACGGCGCCTACGTTGCTCCGCACAACGATCCCTACTTCTACGTCACCGCCGTGGCGCCGGTGACCGGCTCGCCCACCTTCTTCGACCTGACGACCAACATCACCGTGGGCGATTCCACCTTCTACGGCTACGACTTTACGCGGTGGACGCTTCGCGTCTCGTACACGGGCGCCCGGGCAACTAGCGTCCCTCCTATCCCTCCTTACACGGGGCTGGTCAGTCAGTCCCTGGAGGTCCTGCTCGACAATGGCCCCACCGCGACCGCAGGCGTTCCTCGCGTGTTCCGGGTGAACATCAACCCGACCGACCAGACGCCAACGCTCTTGAATCCGACGGTCCCCAACTCCCTCGGGAACACGAGCGGCTACAACACCCAATTGCCGGGGTACTACCTCGTCCAGGCCGCCAGCAACGGCACCAACCTGGTCGCCACGGCTCCGTTCATCCTCGACGGCCGCTGGCTCCATGCCTTCAACGGACCGGGCATGACGACCAACGCGGTGCACGCCAACTTCCGGTACAACGGCCTGAGCCCGAACGCCGTGGGCATGGACGAGGATTACGACGCGGTCGACCTGGAGAACTGGTTCCTGGCCATGCAAAGCGCCGATGGGCAGGTGATCATCCCCTCGTTCCATCGCCCCGCGGCCATCCGCCAGCAGTACAACGCGAACGGTACGGTCGTGGTCGACGACTGGAAGCGGCTTGCCGACACGACGCAGCCTCCGCTGGCGAACTGGTCGTGGGCCGACTCGGCATCGCGGATCCTCCGCCCGGTGGCCGCCGACGGCCATGACCCGAACACGTTTCCGGACCTGACCCCCGGCCCCAACGGCCAGATCACCTACGACGTGGACAACGACGGCGACGGCCAGACCGACTCGGTCTGGGTCGACCTGGGCTACCCAGCCCGGCGGAACGCTCAGGGACAGCTTTACAAGCCGCTTTTCGCGTTCATGGTCATCGGCCTCAACGGCCGGATCCCGCTCAACACCGCTGGCAACCTGGCGGGGGGGCGGAGTAGCAACTCGGCGACCCACGCGGCACACCTGGGCAACTCGGTGAGCGAGGTCGACCCGACCTACGGACTGCAGAATGGGTTCGTGACCGGGCTCCCGGGCCCCCCGAGCCTGGACGACCTGTATGCGTTCACCCCTCCTGACCTGCGAGGAACCGCAAACCCGGTGAACGGCCAGGTGGACAATAGCAATACGACGGCTCATCCAGCGCTCGACGTCCGGCTGACGCAGCTTCGCAACCTGCTGGCCGGCACGCGACCGCAGCCGAACCCAACGGCCTCCGTTCCCCCGTGGGTCAGCGACCCGACTGGCCAGATCAACGGCGACGACAATTTCGTGATGTTCAACGGCTCCCCTTACTTCATGCCCAACGGGATCGCCGACCTGGCCGATGTGGACGGCTACGGCGCGAGCCCGCCCAGTGGGGTTATCCGCTCCACGCCCTCGGTGGCAGGGCGTTGGGGTGAGGCGCAGGCGGTGCCCGGCTACCCCTACGCGGGGCTTCCCAATCCGAACCCGCCGCCCCCCTACCTCAATCTGGTCACCAGCAACTACAACAACCACATCCGGGCTGGCTTCTCCCTCGACATGAGCGATTACAACAACGGCACCCCTCGCGACGCCGCCGACGACAATTACAACTCGTTCGACCCCTATCCGCCGGCCACGCCGACTTACAACCGGCAAGGCGAGGTCAAAGACCTCGACTTCCTCGATCCGGCCGGGGCCTTCCTCCTCCCCGTGGAGCGGATGCGGCGCTTCCTGGCACCGGCTGACATCAACGGCACCGGCCGAGTGCTTCAGTGGAACGGCACTTCCGGCTGGACCTACTCCACGCCCAACTATAGCGACGTCGGCAACGATCAGTGGGGCCGCGTGGTCAATTACAGCTATTTTCGGCCCCCGGGGCTGCCCGGCCAGGTCTCACTCTCCGGCGGAGGGGACAGCTTTCCCTGGGCGAGCGGGTCGCCCTATCCCAGCAACATCGTCACCCCGAATGTGGCCAATAACAACTCGCACAACAACAACCCGCTGCACGGTTTCGAGTCGTTCCGGTTCCCCAATCTGGCCTACGGAGGGACCTTCACCCCGCAGCGGATGGGCGGGGTTCCGGTCGACCAGCCGTCGCCCCCCCCGCCTGGGCTCCCTTCCACGATGCCGACCTACGACGTACACGTGAACGGCCTGCCCAGCACCAACTCCGACGGCCTCAACGAGGCCGATGAGATGAACCTGTACGTGCCCAACGCCCAGCTCGATTCGCCCTTTGGCTTCAGTGACCTGGAATGGCTCTACCGCCTGCAAGACGTCGATGGCGCCTCGCTCACCAGCCGCCTGGCCCAGCTCGCCCCCATCAGCTTCACCAACACGGTCGACGGCCAGAGGCGGCGCCGGCTCTACGCGCTGGACACCTGGGACCTGAATGCCTACTCCTGGACCAACGACAACCCATTGATGCTCAACCCGAATCCCCCTCCGGCGTACGTCAACTCGTTCCCGAACAACCGCTCGTTCACGTTCAACGTCAATCCTCCGCCCTATCCCCAGAATGCGAGCTTCCTCCAGCTCGGGCTGAACCAGCTACCCCCCAATCCTCTGCTTCCCACCCCGCCGCTGGCCCACCGCGACAAGAAGATCAACCTCAACTACCCGCTTCCGGTCTCCAACGATCCCAACGAAGCCGTGCGTCAGAAGTGGATCAGCGACACCTACCAGACGCTCAAGCTGATCCTCCCGCCCCTTGCCGTAGACACCCCCGAGGAGCTGGCGCAGCTCAGCCAGTTCGTGATCAACATCGTCGACTTCCGTGATCCCGACGCCACCATGACCCACTGGCGGAACCCGGACGTCACGATGGCAGTGTGGAACGGGTCCGGGCCTGCCGCCCTGGCCCCGGTGCTGATCCCGAGCGGCGCGGCCCCACCGAAGTACATGGCCGTGGCGAGCACGGCGACGCCGCCGGTGCTCGACCAGCACGGCATGGAGTTCAACCCGATCGCCATCAACGAGGTGCTGGCTTACTCGTTCCTCCGCAAGGCCACTGGCCCGCTGGGGACGGCGACCCCACGCTTCTTCATCGAGCTGGTCAACACCCTGACGGCGCCGGAGACTGGAACGTACAGTAGCGCCAGCGCCAACAACGCCAGCATCCTGGACCTGAGCGGCCTGCTCTCCAACGGCTCGACCGTGACCGCCCCGCAAACCCCCTGGAACAACGCCTGCTGGGACATCATATTCACCGACGACCGCGCCAACAATCGCCCCGATCCTTACCTTGGCCAGTTGCAACCCCCGGCGCCCGCGGTTTTGGGGACGAACAAGTACGGCGTTTACGGCCTCGTGCCCCTCACGCAGGACGCCCTTGTTCCAGTTACACCGCCGAGCGATGTGACCGCGTTCCCGCTGCCGCAGACGCCTCAAACCACAGCTAACAACCCCCCGCTGCCCCTGGGCGTGCCGTTCGGACAGTACTACTTCACGGTGATCGGCAACAACATCCTGGACTTCCCCAGCAGCGTCGGCAACACGGAGAGTTCCCCTCTGGCGCTGGCTCCGCCCACCGGCTTCACCATCGCGCAGCCGTGGGACCCGGTCGACTACAACGTCGCGGCCTCACCCCTTCCCTCGATGGCGACCCTGCCGGCAGGCGCCTTGCCGCTTCCCACGAACGGCACCGTGAACACCACCTACCCCAGTACGCTCCAGACGGGTAACCCGCCGACGCGAGCGCCCCTGGCAAGCGGGGCCGGGCAATTCTTCTGGGTCTGCCTGCGGCGGCCGGCCAACCCGTTTGCCCAGGTCTCGGCCACCAACCCGATGATCGTGGTCGACAGCATGCGGTTCCCCTACATCGAGGGGGGCGGCACCGTGAATGCGACGACTGGCGCTCCCACGATCGGCCCGAACTACCTCTACTCCTACCAGCGGCTCCAGCCCTACCGGGGGGGGCAAGCGGTTCCGGTTGCGCCTGGAAGTGGAACGGGCATCGATACCCGCTATGGCTACACCGAACAGATTGCCGGGACGCTGGGCGGGTCCAACTCGGGCAACTATGGCAATTTCGGCAGCGGGGGCGCCATCACTCAGAACCTCCTCCACACGCTCGGCCTGCCCAACGATGTGGCTTTCCTCAACGCGAGGGCAAATTACCCGGGCCCCCCCCTCCCCGTACAGCAGGAGCAGTGGGACTATTTCCCGTTCAACGACCGCGACTTCACCAGCGTCGCCGAGCTGACGCTGGTTCCCGGCTGCCCGCCGGGACTCTTCACCAAGCAGTTCGCCGAGTTCTCGCCTACTTACCAGAACGTCACGACATACTTCACGCCGGCCGCCACGTCCAACCTCACCACACCCCCGATTGGAGGGAAGCTCCCGACGACCGCCTCCGGCACGGCAACCGACGTCTTCCCGGCTCCAACCCCCCCCACACCGGTCACCCCACACACCTTCCCCTACCTGGTGGACAAGTTCTTCTACAGCGGCTACGGCGGCCCGGTTGGACCGACGGCGCCCCCGGCCGACCCGGGCTCGGTCGTGGGCGGCTATGGAGCGGACGGCTGGTTCAAGATGTTCGAGTTCTTCGAGGTCCCCAGCCAGATGATCGGCGCCATAGGCCCGGTGGCCCAGGGCACCAACTTCGACTGGCTGCGCCAGGACACCAAGCCGGGGCTCATCAACCTCAACCTGATCATCGACGAGGAGGTATTCTTCAGCGTCTTCGGCAAGCAAGACGGGTCCTTCAACCAGCAGCTCATGAACTTCGCGCAACTGCCGATCTCGGCGTTCACGGGGGCATCGTGGATTCCGGCTGGATCGACTTCGCCCCTCCCGCTGGCCTCGACGTACCCGCCGGTGCCGCTGGTTGTCACCGCGACCAACGCCTACGGGGCGCCGGCGGCCGCCTACCCGATGCACAACGTGGGGGTGGTGGCACCCGACCCGCTCTCGGGAGGCGCGATCGGCAACCGCATGAAGGCGGCGTTCGCGCAGTTCCTGTGGCTGCGGCACGGCGGCTCGGGCTTCGTCTTTGGCTATGGGAGCGGCCTGCCCGGGCAGAACACCGCGGTGCTAACGTCGCCGGCCAACCCCAACGCCTGGCCGGCCCCCTTGACCCCCGCGACCAGCCCGATCCCGGCCGACCGGCCGTTCCACTCGCTGTCGTACCCGGACATCAACTACACGATCATGCGGCCCGCGGCGCTGCCACCGTCGCAGTACACCGACCCGCAGCCTTTGGCACCGACGACTCTGCCGATCCCGAATCCATTCTCCTCGACCCCGTACATCGGCACGTCGGGGACCGCGACGGCTTACACCTACGATCCCGGTGTGCGGAACCCGAACCTGTATCAGAGCGTGGCCACGGGAACGCCCCCCGTGAGCTCGACGACCTCGACGCCCCCGACCTTCGTCCCGCCGCCCGCGATCCCCCTCCGCCGGCTGTTCCAGCCGCCCGACTTCACTGCGACCGGCGCCACAACCGCGAGCAACGCCAGCTCGAGCGGTGACCTTCCGGCCTACCTGAACAACTTCACGCCCGCGCCCGGACCGACGGCCCCCCCGACGGCCACCGGGGCGCTGCCGGTCGCCACCACGGTGAACGATGGCTTCGTGAACCTGTTCTGGACAGCGGCGAAACTGCCCACGACCACTCCCCTCACCCCGAACCCGTACCTCGGGTCGGGTCCCGTCTCGGGGACCCCCACCCCGATCCCGATCGACAACCGTCAGCACCCCCACTGGCGTTCGGAGCTGCTCCAGAAGGCGATGAACCTGACCACGGTGCGCACGCACCAGTATGCGGTCTGGATCACCATCGGCTTCTTCGAGGTCACGCGGCAAGGGGACCTTCTCATGGCCAGCAGCGCAACCCCGTGGCTGGCTTTCGACATCCTCGGGCCCGAGATCGGCGCCTCGACCGGCCAGACGACGCGGTACCGCGGCTTCTTCCTGGTCGACCGGCTCCAGCTCACCGGCTACGACCCCAACGTCATTGGCAGCTTCCGCCCGGCCGTCGTCTATCGCCAGACCATCGAATAATGACGCTGATAGTAGTCAGTGGCCAGAAATGAGGGAGAGAGCGGTGGTCAGTGGCCAGAAATGAGGGCCACATGGAGGAATGCAACCAGCAACTTGCGACCCGCCCGACCGGCCGGGCACGTCACAAAAGGTCAATGCGTGAACGTATTGTCGGAGGCGACGATACGCTGATAGAATTCGGAGCGAACCCGTCGTCAAACCCATGAAAGGACCGCTCATGACTCCCCGTCGTCGTCCTCGTCGAGGTTTCACCCTCATCGAGCTGCTGGTGGTGATCAGCATTATCGGCGTGCTCGTCGGGCTTCTGCTGCCCGCCATCAACTCGGCCCGCGAAGCCGGCCGCCGCGTCCAGTGCCAGAACAACCAGAAAAACATTGGGCTGGCCCTGGCCCAGTTCTCCACGGCCAAGAATGCGTTCCCCAATTCGGGCACCTTCTTCGAGGACCCGACGACCGGCACTCTGAACGTGCAGGACCCCACCACGTCGAACATCTACGCGGCCGTCAACAATCCGGCGACGGCCGATCAAGCCAAGTATTGGGGCTGGAGCTGGGTGGTTGACGTCCTGCCGTATCTCGACCAGCAGGACCTTTCCAACGCCTGGACACTCAGCCAGCCGTACCTCTATCCCCAGTACATCGTCGGCACCGGCACCGCGCCTACTACGGGCGCCGCCAATGATGCGACCAACCTGACGATCGGGCGAACGGCCCTGGCGATTCTCAAATGCCCCGACGACCTCAACGCCCAGACGAACCAGGGCAACCTCAGCTACGTCGTCAACGGCGGGTTCTCTCGGTTCCCAGCCGCTCCCATTGGCTGGGTCGGTGGCCAAATCGACGGTAAGTCCGCCAATGGTCCGACCCTCCAGTGGCTGCCGTCCGGGACCGGCTGGGTTCCCGTTCAGGGTATCGGCCAGAAACTGGGCGTCATGTTCCCGGGCGCCACGATTCCCACGTCACTCTCCTCCGGCACGGGAACCAGCACCACCAAGTTCGCGTGGTCGGTGACCACGACGCTCAGCAGCATCGTCGACGGACTGAGCACCACCGTTCTCCTCGGTGAGAGCACCCTCTCCGGCTATGCTCCGCCAGGCGCGAGCGTGCTTCCCGTCGAGACGAACTGGTCTTGCCCCCATCCCAACTTCACCTCGTTCATGGCCTCCGACAATGTCTGCGGCGACGGCTTGGGTAACGGACAGTGCTTCTCCAGCAAGCTCGGACCGATCCAGAACGCGGACGGAAGCCAGTCTGACGGCACGTCGTGGGACTTTGCCAACCATCCGGGCAATTACGAGAACATCGGCTACGGCCTCAACCTGACTCAGAAGGGCTCGTTCCCGTACATCAACGCCGGACATCCCGGCGGGTTCAACGTGACCATGTGCGATGGTTCCGTCCACTATCTCAAGAATACCATCAACGGCACCGTCTGGGCCAAGCTGGTGAGCTCCGCCGGCAGCAAGCTGCCGGCAGCGGCGCCGCCTAGCTTCCCCAACGGTCTGAAGCAGCTTCCGGTCTCGCAAGACGAGTTCACCAACTAAGTTCAGCCCCCAACGACGACAACTGGGGATTCATGAGACCCGCCCGCGGCAGGCCCCAAGGCCCACCCCGGCGGGTTTTTCTTTTGGCTGGGGATGAAAATGACCAGGGAGGAAGACGGGGGGAGGATTGGCCACAGAGGAACACGGGCAAGAGAAAAAATCGTAGGCGCTCGCCGGTTGGTGCGCAACCATGGGCCAGTTCTGGCCCTTCCCCAGGACCGTAGCCTGGGAGTCGTAGAACGGAATTCATTCCGTTTCTTCCCCGCCGATCGATTGGCTCGCTCAAACGGAACCAACGGAACGGCAAAAACGGAATCAATTCCGTTCTACGAAGAAGTAACCTCGGAGGCGCTCGCCAGTTGGTGTGCAACCATGAGCAAACTGAGGCGGTTGCGCCCTCCGAAAATGGACGCCTGCCACCCGTCCTGGCGCACCAACTGGCGAGCGCCTACAAAAAATCACTGAAGTGAATGTCAGAAGGGACCACAAGGAGGAACGCGAGGAACAGGAGGAATGAGGAAACCGTTATCCATCCTGTTCTGTTGGATTGGAAACATCCTTCCTCCTGACCCTCAGGGGGAACCCCGCTCGCGGGGTCGCAGTGGCCTGAAGATGTCCATGGTCGTGTTGGCCCCATTCGCCCCACCCTTCAGGGCTGGGCGAGCAATTCCTCCCAGGATGTCACCTCGAGGACTCGGTCGGACAACTGCTCGAGTCGCTCCAGATCCGCGATGGCGTCAAGCGCGGCCTCGATGTGGGCGTCGGGCTTTCCAAATCGCCGGGTTCCTTGTCGCCTGAGAAATCTCCTCGCTTCCTCCACGCGTCCCTCGGCGCGTCCCTCGGCGCGGACTTCAGCCCGACCTTCTTCCAAGATTTTCTGATAAGTCGATGAGCGCCACAGCGGCCTGAGTGCCTTGATGAAAACCGATTGAGGGTAATCCTCTGGATGGAGCAGCGCCATGAACAGGGGTGGGATACACACCGGTTCTTCTCCATTCGAGTCGTCCGACGGCGGTTGAGGTTCGCTTTGGTCCTTCATGGCTGACCGATGATCTCCTTCCACGATGAAACTTCATTGATGAGTGCTTCGTGCAGCCTGGGATCACCCATGCATTCGATCTGTGCTTCGACGAATGCGGGGATCACTCTCCAACAGCTCTTTCGTTGTCGCGTCGAACGGCTTCGGCATCAGTGACTCTTCGAATCAAGCCAGTGGCTCGGATTGGTGCCAGAATGGGGTGGCCCCTTCCGCGCCCACTCTTCAGGGCTGGGCAAGCAATTCGTCCCAGGTTTTCACCTCGAGGACGCGGTCTGACAACTGCTCGAGTCGCTCCAGATCCGCGATGGCGTCAAGCGCGGCCTCGATGTGAGTGTCCGGCTTTCCAAATCGCCGGGTTCCCAGTCGCCTGAGAATTCTCATCGCTTCCTCCGCGCGTCCCTCGACACGTCCCTCAGCTCGTCCCTCGTCGCGTCCCTCCGCGCGTCCCTCGACACGTCCCTCAGCTCGTCCCTCGACGAGTCCCTTGGCGAGTCCCTCGTCGCGTCCCTCCCTGAGGATCTTCTGGTAGGTCACGGACTCTTTCATGCTCTGCACTCCTTCAAGCAATCGATCGATGAGTTCGTCCGAGTACGTCAGGCCCATCAGCACGTAGGTTGCCGTCCAGAGCATCCCGGCTTGACCCCTGGTCGCTTCGCGGTCCAACCGCTGCCGCATGGCCTGGATGACCGCGGGCAGTTCGTTCTCTTTCACCTTCGCAAGCGGAGCCAGGGGAAGGGTGGCCAGCCCTCCGGCCAGGATCTCATCGGCCGGTCGTTCCCAGGTCCTCACGACATTGTAGCGAAACTCGTGGTAAACGAGGCCATCAGGCCACCGGTGCTGGAGCAATCCGGTCATCGCCGGCCCATTGGCGTCAGGGCAGAGCAGAAGCGCTATGCTTACCACTGGGAATCGGCGTCGGTAATGCACCAGGATGCTGTAGCGCTGCAGCCGCAGGGGCAAGTCGGGATCGTAGCTGGATTGGAACTCCAGGTGGACAACCCAGGGTTCGATCTCCTGGACAAGAAGCACCGTGTCCGCCTCGGTCGTGATCGTGGAGAGATCGACGTTGAGGATGCGAACCTCGCCAACTTTGCGGCCCAAGAGCAACTCCAGCCACGCTCGGGGATCACTCTCCAACAGCTCTTTCGTTGTCGCGTCGAACGGCTTCGGCATCAGTGACTCTTTGAATCAAGTGGCGAGTGGGTCGGAATGGTGGCCAGTGGCCAGTGGGTCGGAATAGTGACGAGTGACGAGTGGGGTGCCAGAAAATGGCTGGCCCGTTCCGCTCCTCGGGTCTCCTGGAGACGAACTGGGCTGCACCTTTCCCGAAATTCTACATGTTCATCGCGTCCGACGACATCTGCGAGACAATCGGCAAACCCCAGCAGGCGACTGGAAACTGTGTGACAGGAAGGGCTGACCTACAGCCATTCCGCACCGGTTCGGCATCCCAGAAATCTGGATTTGCATGAACGAACGGGGCCGGGATGGCGCAAACTCAGAATGGGTCTTTCTCAATTCGGTCGTAGGTGCAGTGCAGTGCCAGCGGGCGGCCACGGGCGCCGGGAGCGTCGAAAATGGCGCAAACAAAGCCAATCGGCAACCGAAGGTAAGACCATATGCTACAATGGTTTTCGGCTCAATTTCGGCCGACGTGCGGGCGAAAACAAACCCAATCCCGTGGTCCTCATCAGGTAACACTTGTTCCCTTACGTCGGCGGAGAGCCTCCTACGTGCCATTCGATCATCCTTGCCCGGCGGACGACTCTTGGGGCAATGCCCCCCTCGCTTTCTCGAATTCGAGTCCTCATTTCATAGGAGCAGAACCTCGCTCAGGGGCCCAGTCCGGCCGCTCGCCGGGTTTCGAGCTGAGCCTGCGAGTTCATGGCAAGTACCGACACGGTGATTCGCCCAGTGGAGGTCAGGCCAAGGAGCAGAAGGCCCCGGGTCTCGAAGTGCTCTTCCCAGCGATCCTCGCGGGGATTGAAGAGCCGGCCGATTCGACCATCCTGTGGGTCGACGCCGGACAGGTTCGGTCCCTTGTGAAGATTGCAGTGATGGCAGGATAACGCCAGGTTCCCCGGGCTGTCCCCACCCCGATGCTGCCTAGCGATGACATGCTCGATGTGAAATCGGGCAAGCGGAAGGGCGGATTGGGGCAGGCGACAATATTCGCAACGTTCACCGGCCCGTTCCCGTACCAACCTCCGCGTTCCGGCATCCATCAGGGCTGCCCAGGCTCCCGGGCTAGGATGGCCCGGGCCTTGGCCTGGACGATCCCAAGGAAATGAATGACCCGGATGTAGTCTTCATACTCGGCACGTTCCTCGGCCGAGAGTGTCCCCTCATTGCATTTCTCGGCGAGCTCGTCGATCCGATCCTGGTCTTCCGAAGGAGCGCGAAGGTCCACCAGCGCTCGAGCCATGGCCGGCGTCAGCGCCCGACCAAAGGGCTCGAGGAGACGATCGATCACTGAAGTGTCGTGGACTTGACTCATGCGGTTCAGTCTACCAATGAATCCGCGTTCGGAAAAGGCCCGCGGATTGTCCGCGTCGGAAGAGGCGAAGGGAGGCGAAGGGGCCACCCACGTTTCCTTGGTGCCAGAAGGTGGGTGGCTCCTGCCGCGCCTTGATTAAGAACAACAACGACTGAACAGAATGCTTGGAGGAGGGCCGCACGCATCGCGCGTCAGTTGGCTTGTCCTGACCATTGCCACGATGCTGGGGCGGATTGCCCCGGGCAGCTCGGGTCAGGCGTTGACGACGGCAGACCGTTTCCGCTTGGATTTCGGTTGTCCCCTCATCTCTCACGTTCTAGGTTTGATTGGGGCCGTGTCCGGCTTCCATGAACTCGAAGCGGAGGGGTTTGTCATGCTCTCCCCCTTTCCGAATGAGCGAAGGAGGTCCCCGCGTTTCCCGACTGTGCCGAACCTGGCTGTCTTGGAGTGGCGGGATCGTTCGCGAATGAGGTCGTCAGAGGGCAACATCCTCAATATCAGTGATCATGGAGCCATGGTCTTCTCCGACTCATTCGCGCAACTCGGTGAGAATGTCCTGATACGGCTCAAGCGGCCTATCCGATCCGACTGGACCGGTTCGATCGTTGTGCGACGCGATTAACAGAACGAAGTGGGCATAGACTTCATCCTGGGCTGCCCATATTACAACGGCAAGAAAGATCATCACAAACGCGTAACCACGGAACGACCCCACCCTACGGGCGGGAGTTGCCCCCGGGAAGGACACGGAAAGGGGAAGTTGATTCGGATTCTCTTATCCGTGTATTTCGGTGGATTCCGTGGTTGATTTCTGATCCCTCGGGAGCCGCGATCGGCTGTTGCTGGACCGAATCGGCTGTAAGGATTTGTGCGGATCTTGGTTGCCGGGGTAATAGCGAATCGCCTCGCGGAGGTCATTCCGGGCAGCCTCGAGGAATCGCACGTTCACGGGTCAACAAAACTCCTGGAAGACCTCATCCGCGGAGAACTCCTTCGTTTGGCCGGCCTCGAAGGCGGCCAGTCGGTTTTCGGCCTCCTTGGCCCAAAGACTTGTAGGGTGCGTCGAGTACTCGATGACGCACCGCCCGGCGGCAAGGCGGGCCGTGGTTAAGGATCTGACACGCCCCACGCTCCACGCCCCACCGCCCAACGCACAGGTCCTGACGTGAACCGATCTCTCCGCGACGATGTCCGATTCGCAACCCGCCGGCGCGGCGTGACGCTCGTCGAGATGCTGGTCACGCTGGCGATCCTGCTCTTGATGATGACGGTCATCGTGCAGATCTTCCAGGCTGCGACCGGCGCGCTCAACGCGGCCCAGGTCTACCAGGAGCTGGACAACCAGCTTCGCCTGCTCGACTCGACGATCCGCTCCGACTTGGGCGGCGTCACCTGCAAGCTGACGCCGCCGAACGACCCCAAGAACAACCCGGGCTACCTCGAATACGGCGAGAACGAGTTCGCCGACGTTCAGGGCGAGGACGCCGACGACTACATCCGGTTCACCGCCAAGGCCCCCGCCGGCCGGCCGTTCACGGGGCGGATGTGGGTGCCCCCGCCGAACTCGGCACTCCTGACGGCCCAGCAGGCGATCAACCTGTTCGAGGCCGGCTACCAGCCAATCACGATCACCAGCGACTATGCGGAGATCATCTACTTCCTGCGCAATGGCAATCTTTATCGTCGGGTCCTGCTCGTGGCCCCCGAGCGGCAATCGGTGGTTGTTGCGACCATCAGCAATCAGGCGACCATCGTGTACAACAACAATGGTACTCCAGCTAACCTGTCCCTCACGTTCAACCCAACGGGACTGAATGGTTACCAGGTTAGCTGGCAAGCGATGAACGACCTGTCCGCCCATCCGGCGCCCACCG
>Ga0310038_10002021_pt1 | contig 15013 bp, 15 predicted proteins | sample Sb_taG_6_FD_200461 | JGI IMG/M metagenome (GOLD analysis project Ga0310038, IMG submission 200461) | Peat soil microbial communities from Weissenstadt, Germany - Sb_50d_4_PS metaG (v2) (version 2) | ecosystem: Environmental > Terrestrial > Soil > Wetlands > Peat | place: Germany: Weissenstadt... | reverse complement strand
AGCGTGCTGGCGATCGATGCCCGGGTGCGGGATGTGGTGTTGGTGACCAGGGCCAGCGGGAACCCAGCAGCGCGCAGCCGGTGCAGGGCCGCGACCGCACCGGGCAGCGGTCTCCACGAGACGGTCAGCACGCCATCGATGTCGATCAGCACCGCGCGGATGCGCCGCATGCGCCGACCATAACCGAGTCACCGCGCCAGCCCAAGACACTGGCAGTTGCCAGCGGCCTGGTCTGAAGCCCACCGCCGGCCAGCCCGCCATCAACGCTCCCCGCAGCAGGATTCCAAGACACCCGGCGCGGCCTGACAGCGCGTCCGATCCGGAGGAGCGGCCCGGGGACGACTGGTTCTGTTGCGTGTCACGATGAAGACATGGAAGCGGTGAATCTGGACGCGATGCTGGCGCGTTTCGCTGAGCAATGGTCGCCGAAGAAGATTGCCCAGGTCAACGACTACGACGTCAGGATCGTCAAGATCCAGGGCGAGTTCACCTGGCATCAGCATGCCGACACTGACGAGTTCTTCCTGGTCCTGGACGGGCGGCTCACCATTCAGATGCGAGATCGCAACGTGGTGCTCGCACCGCGGGAGCTCTTCGTCGTCCCTCGCGGCGTCGAGCACTGCCCGCGCGCCGATACCGAAACCGCAGTGCTTCTGTTCGAGCCGGGCACGGTCATCAACACTGGCGATGCTGGCGGGGAACTGACTACCGAGGTCGAGGAACTCGCCTGAGCGCCTGTACGGAATGGCGATCTGGCCGGGCTGCCGAAGCCACAGGTCCGCCTCGACGGTGCCGACATCCGCGGCCCGCAGCTTCCCGCCTGACCGGGTGGCCGCAACTCGGATGCGTGGCTCGCAGCCGTGAGCGCGAACAACACCGGTAGGCCGCTGGCGAGGTGCCCGCCGAAGGCGGGTCCTTTTCCTAATAACCCCCCGGTCCGAACCCCGCGGGCTAGTTTCCCAGCACGAGGCTCTCCAGCGATTACGCCGTGACCGGCGCGGTTATGCTCCCGTGGTGGATGGCCTGATGGCAGGAGGCGCAGACCACGAGGGTCTTCCTGCGCATCTGGGCCATGAGCTGCGCCCACCCGGGCTGCGGCCGTCCTGTCCTTGTGAGGTCGGCGAGCTTGCGGACCTGGTGGGTTTCCACGTCGGTCAGCGTGTCGCACCACTCGCAGCGCCGTATCCGGAGCCGCTGAGTCAGCTCTTTGCGGCGGGTGGGCAGGGCGGGAAGGCGGTCAGCGATGACTGCCTTCTTCTGCCGTTTCAATGGAATGCCGCCGAACCTGGTGACCAGTGGTTTCCTGCCCGGCCGTTCGACGGTGGCCTGGAAGCAGACGCGCGGCCCGTGCGGCGTGGTGATGGTAGCCCGGTGCTTGCGGGCCATCACCGACACGGTCGAGCGGTGCCTGGCGGCCAGCGTCTTGAGCAGCGAGGTCTCGGCTGCCCAGCGCAGCCGGGCGAGCCGCCAGACGTCGCTGGCGAGCAGGTAGTACTGGACGATGCCCCGGTACTCCGCGCCGAACGTGCTGATGATCAGGCTGTCAGGCAGGTTCATCAGCTCGGCGCGCCGCTCGGGTTTGCCGTGCTTGAGGTAGGGAGCGCATTTGGCCTTGATCACCGGCCGTGGGACGCGCAGCCGGACCACGCCGTTGACTGCGGGCCGGTCCCGGCTGTGCTGGACGGTGATCTGGTAGCCGAGGAAGGACGCCGCCTGGGTGCGGGCGTGCGTGATCAGGGTCTTGCCCGCGTTGAGTTCCAGCTTGAGATCGTCATGCAGGAACGCCGCGAGGCGGGTTTTGATCTGCTCGGCTGTGCGTCCAGAGACTGGAGGTTGATCATGTAGTCGGTTGATCGCTAGTCGCGCTCGTCGTTGCTTGCCGGTGTAAGTCCGGCCGGGGTAGCTGCCAGGAGGCCCCGTAGCAGGCTGGCGGTATCGGGGGGAAACGCCCGGTGCCGGAGCCCAGCGTCTAAAGCCCTTTTGGGGGAGCAACCGGATGGTCCGTAGCGTGAAGCGAAGCCTGCCGCGTCGTTAAAATCCCTGCCGGAAGGCAGGAAAGAGGGAGAGCTGAGCCCCGAGCTTCAGGGTGAAGGCCATGGAAGCGGTGAAGACCCTGGAGGGCAGCCGCGAGGGACTCCCCGGCGTAAGGGGCTCGGAACGTCCGGATAGTGGCGGCGGGAACTGGAGAGGCCCTCCCCGGCCCGGTGACCTGCGGATGGTGTCACCGGAGCGGCGTGCCCTATAACCGGCTGAACCGGGAAGTGGGTGGCGTGCCGGGTGGGCGTCGGAGGCGGCCGTAGTACTGCTTGAGCCGGGCGGACAACACAACCGCCGGTGAGGGAAGGGCCGCTGCTTCGTCGGTGCGTGATGTGTGCGAGGAGGGCTCGGTGAGTGCCGTGTCGGCTAGTCCCGCCGCCTTGGGAAGTGCTCCCTTGGACCAGGTCCGTGCCTTGCAGCATGCGCTGTACCGGGCGGCCAAGGCTGATCCCGGGCGACGGTTTCACGCGCTATGGGACAAAGTCCTGCGCAGGGACGTCCTGTGGCGGGCGTGGGCTGCGGTGCGCCAGAATAATGGCGCTCCGGGCATTGATGCCACCACTCTTGCAGATGTCGAGGAGTATGGGGTTTCCCGGTTCCTTGACGAGCTGGCCACGGAGGTGAAGAACGGCAGTTACCGGCCGCTTCCGGCGCGCCGGGTGTTTATACCAAAGCCCGGCAGCCTGGAAAAGAGGCCGTTGTCGATTCCTCCCGTGCGTGACCGCGTTGTGCAGGCTGCGCTGAAAATCGTGCTGGAGCCCGTGTTCGAGGCGGATTTCCTCCCGTGCTCGTTCGGGTTCCGTCCGAGGCGGGGCTCGCATGACGCCCTCCAGGTCGTTATCGATGAGTCCTGGCGGGGACGCTGCTGGGTGGTGGAGACGGATATCGCTAACTGTTTCGAGGCGATCCCGTTGGATAAGTTGATGCATGCGGTTGAGGAACGTATATGTGACCAGCCGGTCCTGAAACTCCTGCGTGTGATGCTGCGCGCGGGGGTGATGGAAGATGGGCAGGTCCGTCGGCCGGTCACCGGGGCCCCGCAGGGCGGGGTGATTTCACCCGTCCTCTGCAACGTGTATCTGCACCGCCTTGACCGGGTGTGGGATGTGCGTGAGCACGGTGTCCTGGTGCGCTATGCCGACGATGCGCTGGTGATGTGCCGTTCCCGTGAGCAGGCCGAGGCCGCGTTGAAGCGGCTTCGCGGGTTGCTGGCTGAGCTCGGTCTTGAGCCGAAGGAAGCCAAGACGCGCATCGTTTATCTGAAGGTGGGGGGCGAGGGCTTCACGTTCCTCGGCTTCCACCATCAGATGGTGCGCTCACCTGCCCGTTCGGGGAAACGACAGGTCACCTTCCTTGCTCGCTGGCCCGCGGACAAGGCGATGCAGCACGCGCGGGACCGGTTGCGCGAGTTGACGGACCGGTCCCGGTTGCGGGTGCCCACCGGATGGGTGGTGCAGGAGATGAACTCGTTCCTGAAAGGCTGGGCTGCGTACTTCAGGTACGGCAACTCGGCCCGGCGCTTTTCGCAGCTGCAATGGTATGCGGGCATGCGCCTGGGGCTGTTCGTCGCCAAACGCCACCGGCGGGGGCGCGGGTTCGGCCGGTGGGTGGTGGGGGTCGCCTCACCCGACCGGCTGGGCCTGGTAAGCCTTGATGGAACCGTTGTCGCCCCCAGGCCGAACCGGCCCTGGCGGGGGATGCCGAATGCCGGCGGTGAACGGCGTCGGTGAGCCGTGTGCGGGAGAACCGCATGCACGGTTCGAGGTGGCGGGGGCTGGAAACGGGGCGACCTGGCCATGGTCACGGCAGCGAAGCGGCCCGCAGGCGAAAGCCGGGGAAAAGTGGCTGCCGGACCTGACGCCAGGCGACGCCACCGCGCCAGCCCCCGACCCTACTCGGCTCTGGGTCCGGTGAACCCAAGGAGGTGATCGTCGGCTTATGCCGAACTCTGGATTATGCCGACCGGACTGCTGGAGGGCTTGCCTGGCAGGCGGGCCGTCGTTGTGGGAGCGGCATAACCCGGAGGGTGCTGGCGGCGGCTAGAGATTGTCGAGGAACGCGAGCAGGCTGTCCGGCGCCCGGTAGCGCCCCGGGCTGGTGCCTGGCTGCTGGACCCGGGCAAGGGCCTGCTCCTTGATGGACATGTCAGCGTGAAGGTAGATCTGGGTGGTTTCTGTCCCTTCGTGACCTAGCCAAAGAGCGATGACCGACGTGTCGACGCCGGCTTTCAGGAGGGTCATCGCATAGGTTATCTGTACTGAATTTCGCAAAGTGCCTGGTGAAGGTCTGTTTAGAGATGTGAGGGACGTGAGGCACGTACGGTCAAAAGATGGCAGCGAGGAAGAGATGCCTGGTCCAGGTCCTCTCGGACGTGTCTCACCGAGTACCTGATACTCATGAGGGACGAGCTGGCTGGCGTCAGATTCGGCCGTGCCTCATGCCGCCGGGCCAGTACAGATAACCGCGGAGTGCCGCAGCGTGTGCGGGGTGACGTGCTTGCCTCCGATCGACGGGCAGGTGCCCGCGGCGGTGGCGGCGTGCCTGGCGACGAGGCGCTCGACGGCGTCGCGGGACAGGCGTCCGCCGGGCTGGGTCGGGAACAGCGGGCCGGCGGGGTCGGGGCTGAGCTCGGCGAGCCAGGTCCGCATTACCTTGACGGTCTGGGCGGTGAGGGGGGTGGCCCGGTCCTTGCGGCCCTTGCCGTGGCAGCGGACATGCGGCCCGGCCCCGAGGTGGATGTCCTGGCGCTTCAGGCCGGTGAGCTCGGAGACCCGCAGGCCGGCCTGGACGTCGAGCAGGAGCAGGGCCCGGTCGCGGCGGCCGTGCCAGGTCTCGCGGCCGGGGGCCGCGACCAGCGCGTCGATCTCCTCGGCGGTGAGGTAGCTGACGATCGCCCGCTCGCGCCGTCGTGGCGGGATCGCCAGGACCTGGCTGATCACGGCGGCGTGCTCGGGCGCCTTCGGGGCCGCGTACTTGAACAGCGAGTGGATCGCGGCCAGGCGGGCGTTGCGGGTGGCGCTTCCGTTGCCCCGCTGGTCTTCCAGGTGGCTCAGGAACGCTCCGACCAGGGTGGCGTCCAGGTCGGCGAGGCTGAGCTGGCTGGGCGGCTTGCCGGCCTGGTCGCGGGCGAAGGCGAGCAGGAGCCGGAAGGTGTCGCGGTAGGCGGCGACGGTGTTCGGGCTGGCCTTCTTCTGCCGGGCGAGCCGGTCGGTGAAGAAGCCCTGCAGGACGGGAGCCAGGTCGGTCACGATGCCTCCCGCTCGTCGTCCCGGCCGGCGGGCTCCAGCCTGGCGGCGGCCAGGGCGAGGAGCTCCGGGACGGCCGAGAGGTAGTAATAGGTGGACTTCGGGTCGATATGGCCTAGCCAGGTGGACAGGACCGGGAGGCGGGCCTGGACGTCGCCGCCGTCGCGGTACCAGTCCAGGAGCGTCGAGACCGTGAAGCTGTGCCGTTTATGCGGAATTCGCCATAAGCGTCATTAGGCGGACGGCGGGGTTATGTGCCCTGCCGTGGTGTTTCCGCTGGCAGGGGCGGTGGGGCTCGTCTGGTGGTCCGCATAATGCTGGCAGCGTCACTGGGCGTGTTAGCCGCATCGACGAAGAATCACCTTGTTCGTTCCTTCACCGAACAGGGGTGATTCTCATGGGAGAGGCAGATGTCAGGGCCGCTGTGGGCGGCGTCGTGGCGGTGCTGCACGCGGCCGGGAGGTCGGAGGGCACCATCCGGCGCTACCAGGCGGTGCTGGACCGTTTCGCGGCCTTCCTGGCTGGACGAGGCCTGAGCACGGCGAGCGACCAGGTGTGCGTGGACTTCATCGCCGACCAGACCGGGACCAGGCTGGCGGCGTTGCGGGAGCCGGTGACGGGCAGGGATGTCCAGGCGGTCCGCCGGCCGGTGGTGCTGATGGCGGACGCGATGGCAGGCCGGGCGGTGGTCATCGACCGGCCGGTGATCCCGGTGAAGGACGGCTGCCCTGCCAGGTTCCGCCTGCTCCGGGACGACTACGTTGGCTCGTGCCGGGCGCGTGGCAACGCCGAGGCGACCCTGGTCGCGAAGGGCAAGGTGGTCAGCCGGTTCCTGGGCTACCTGGACGAGACGGGCGCCGGTGACCTGACCGCCCTCGGCGTGCGGGACGTGTCGGGCTTCTTGCTGCGGCAGCGCGGGCTGCGGCGCAAGACCGTCGCGAGCATGAGGTCGTCCCTGGCGGACTTCCTGGCCTTCCTGGCCGACGCGGGCCGGGGACCGCAGGGCCTGGCCGGCCGGCTGCCGCCGCACCGGCACCTGCGCCACGAGTCCGAGCCGCACCTGTGGACCGCTGAGGAGATCCGGCGGCTGCTGGCCGTGATCGACCGCCAGTCCGCCACCGGCAAGCGCGACTACGCGATGATCTTGATGACCGCCCGGCTCGGCCTGCGGATCTCCGACCTGCGCCACCTCGGACTCGGCGACCTGGACTGGCGGGCGAAGACCCTCACGATCATCCAGCGCAAGACGGGCCGGCCGCTGAGCCTGCCGCTGCTGGACGACGTCGGCTGGGCAGTCATCGACTACGTCCGGCACGGCCGCCCCGAGACCGCCTGCGCGAAGGTGTTCATCAAGCACCGTCATCCCTTCGGCGCGTTCGGCGGCTCCTCGTCGGTCGCCACCAGGCTGTCGCGCTACGCGGCCCGCGCGGGGATCGGGTTCCCGCCCGGGGACACGTGCGGGATGCACTCCCTGCGCGGCGCGCTGGCCGTGGCCATGATCGGCAGCGGCACGCCGATCCCGGTGGTGTCAGCCGTGCTCGGACACGCCTCAAGCGACACGACCCAGGCCTACTACCTGCGCTTTGACACCGAACGGCTGCGTTGCTGCGCACTGGACGTCGAGGACGTCCTCAGCCAGGCGGGGGCGGGTGAGCGCGGTGCCTGAGGTGACGCTGGAGGGCCTGGTCGCCGATCTGGCCGCCTCGCGCCATGCTGGCGGGTACAGGTTCAAGGTCCAGGAACGGGTGCTGCGCCAGTTCGCCGGCCACTGCCGGCAGGAGGGCTACCCGGACGGGTCCATCACCAGGGAAGCGGTCGACGGGTTCCTTTACGGCCGTCACCTGCGGGTCTCCACCATCCGGCGCAACGAGCTGGCGCTGCGCCAGCTGGCCGAGCACGCCCAGGCGGCCGGCTGGGATGCCTGGACCCCGGCCGCGGCAGCCCAGGCCCGTGTCCGCCACCAGCCCCCGTACGTGCTCACCGACGACGAGGTGCGCCGCCTGTTCACCGCGATCGACTCCCAGCCCATGTCCAGCTTCTCGAACAAGGCCATGGTCGACCCGGTCCTGTTCAGGGTGCTCTACGGCGCCGGCCTGAGAGTCTCCGAGGCACTCAGCCTCACCCTGGCCGATGCGGACACCCGCAGCGGGATCCTGCGGATCCGCGACTCCAAGAACGGCGAGAGCCGGACCGTCCCGGTCACCGGCCGGCTCACCGCGACCCTGGCGGGCTACATCACGGCCGCGCACCCCGCCCCCGAAACCAGCGACCACGTGTTCTACAGCGTCGCGCCCGGCCGGCCGATCAACCAGTCGACCGTCTACCTGCGGTTCCGCGGCTACCTGGCCGACGCCGGCATCCCCCACTTCACGGGCGGCCCTCACCCGCACTCGCTGCGCCACGGATTCGCTGTCGCCAACCTGCGGCGCTGGGCCGCGGAAGGCGCTGACCTGGCCGTGGTGCTGCCCTACCTGGCGTGCTACATGGGCCACGCCGACCTCCGCGGCACCCAGTACTACCTGAGGCTGACCGCGGACGCCTACCCCGAGGTGATGGCCAGGGCCCAGGTCCGGTTCGGCTACGTCATCCCCGATCTCCCCGGGGACCAGCCGTGAGCCCGCGGCCAGCGCCGCCGCCGGACCTTGCCGGGCGCTGGCTGTCGAAGTTCTTCACCAGCCACCTCGCCGGGGAGCGCGCAGCCTCGCCGAGGACCGTGGCGTCCTACCGGGACGCGATGAAGCTACTGCTCACCTGGTTCAGGGACGCCGAGCGCATACCGCCGGAGAGGCTGCGCCTGGCCGACATCGACCGGCCCCGCGTCCTGCGGTTCCTGGACTGGCTGGAGGCCGAGCGGGGCTGCTCGGCCGCCACCCGCAACCAGCGCCTGGCGGTGATCAAGTCGTTCTGCCGCTACACCGCCGTCGAGCAGCCCGACATCCTCGGCCAGGTCACCCAGGTCCTCGCGATCCGGCAGAAGAAGACCCCGGCCCCGCAACCGGGCCACCTGACCGGCGACGAGGTCAAGGCACTGCTCGCCGAGCCGGGCACGGCCAGCGCACGCGCCGTCAGGGACACCGTCCTGCTCGCCCTCGCCTACGACACCGCCGCCCGCGTCCAGGAGCTCTGCGACCTCGACATCGCCGACATCCGCCGCGGCAGCCCCATGACCGTCGTGATCCGCGGGAAGGGCTCCAAGATCCGGTACGTGCCCGTGATGGAGCCGACCGCCCGGCTCGTCGGCGACTACCTCGACCACCGCGACCGGCATCCCGGCGTCGGCACAGACGCAGACCCGCTGTTCGCCGGGCCGCATCACTCCAGGCTGACCCGATCCGGGGTCGCCAAGCTGCTGGCCCGCCACGTGCAGGCCGTCCGGACCCGCGACCCCGGCTGGGCTCCCGGCCTGCAGGTCACGCCTCACACGCTCCGGCGGAGCCGGGCCATGCACCTGGTCCAGGCCGGCGTCAACCTGATCTACATCCGCGACCTACTCGGCCACGCCGACGTGTCCACCACCGAGATCTACGCCCGAGCAGACGCCGAGGCCAAACGCAGAGCGATTGAGGATGCCTACGAGTCACTCACCCCGGACGCCCTGCCGGACTGGACCTCGGACTCGTCCCTGCTCGGCTGGCTCGACTCGCTGGGGCGATGACCCCAGCCCAGGAGGATTATGCGGACCACCAGACGAGCCCCACCGCCCCTGCCAGCGGAAACACCACGGCAGGGCACATAACCCCGCCGTCCGCCTAATGCCGCAGGTCGTGCAGTCGCGGGGCCCGTTGCCCGGGCGGGGCCGTGATGCCGGCCGTCGTGACGAGCCCGGCGAACGTGTAGGAGGTGTTGTGGCTGTCCAGCGGCCCGCCCCGGCTGTTGACCAGGAACGTGTCCGCCGCCGCCTCGGGGAACGCCTCGTCGCGGGCCCGGCCGTAGGCGCGCAGGGCGGCGGCCGCGGTCGGGCGGAGGAACACCATGCGGGACTTGCCGAACTTGGAGTCCGCGATCGTGACCGTCTCGGCGTTCAGGTCGACGTCGCTGCGGGTGAGCCGGCAGGCCTCGCCCTGCCGCATGCCTTCCCGGTCACGGCCAGCAGCCCGATGAGCGTCCGCCAGGTCACTGCCCGGAACGCGGGCTGGAGCGTCCGGGCCGCGGTCATCAGGGCGGTGACCTCCTGCGGTGAGTAGAGGTAGGGCGGGATCCGCCACTGGCGGCGGTCCAGCACGTCCTCGGGCGGGACCTCGGTGGCCGGGTCCAGGGGCTGCAGGTGGCGGGCGAAGATCCGCACGATGTCGAGCCGGCGGGCCTGGTATGCCTCGTGGTCGCTGGGGGTCGAGGTCGCCCACTCCACCGCCAGGTCCGTGGTCACCGTCGTGGCGCCGCGGTCCTCGCAGAAGCGGATGAAGCTCATCAGCCGCGACCCGTGGCTGGTGAGCTTGAACCCCAGGGCCCTGCGCATGGCCAGGTACTCCTCGGCCCGGGCTCTCAGCCCGCTCATGCCGCGCTCCCCGGCCAGGGCCGCGCCAGCGGGCGCAGCGCGTTCTGGTCGACCTTGGCATAGATGGTGGTCGACAGCATGCTGCGGTGCCGCAGCACCTGCCCGACCTCGGGCAGCGAGGCCCCGGCCCGCAGCATCTCGGTCGCCAGCGAGTGCCGCAGGCGGTGCGCTCCCCGCCGCTCCAGGCCGGCCTGCTCGCAGGCCCTGGCCATGACGACCCGGACCAGCTCCGGCGTCATGGGCCGGCGGGGCCGCCGGATCGTCACGAACACCGACCGCGACTCGCAGGACGGCCGGCCGTCCTTCAGCCAGGCGGCCAGGGCCTCCCCGGCCGGGGCCGGCAGCGGGAGCCGCTCGGTCCGGCTGCCCTTGCCGGTGACCGTGATCTCGCCGGCCCGCCAGTCGATGTCGCCGAGCTGGAGCCCGGCGGCCTCTGCTCCTCGCAGGCCCAGCCGGGCCAGCAGCGACAGGATCGCGTAGTCCCGCAGGCCCATCGCCGTGTCCCGGTCGCAGCCGGCCAGCAGCCGGTCAATCTCCGCGGCCTTCATGCCGCGGGGCAGCGACGACATCCGCCACGACGCGACCGCGGGAACCGCCCCCGCCAGCGGGACGGCCGTCCGGCCGGTGGCGTGGGCGAACCGCAGGAACGCCCGCAGCGACGTCACCATCGCCTTCGCCGTCCACGTGCTGCGTCCCGCCGTCCAGTCCACCATGAACGCGGTCACCTTGCCCGCGTCCAGGCCGCTGACCGCCCCGGCCCCGCCGATCCAGGCCAGGAACGCCTTCGACTGCTTGGAATAGCACTGCACCGACACCGGCGACAGGCCCCGCTCCCGGCCGAGCCACCTGCCGAACTCCGCCAGCAGCCCCGTGCTGTCCCCGGCCGGATGAACGCCGCCGGGATTCATGTTCGTCTCCATGATCATCTTCCTGTCCGGAGGAATCACTGACACGAACCAGGAAGCCAGGCCGCCGGCAGACCCGCAGGATTATGCCGACCCTGTAAGAGGAGCGACCGCTTTTGACGAGGAGATACTCACTCGACGCCGGCATAATCCAGAGTTCGGCATAAGCCGACTTAGGGGTATTCAGCTGACCGGACTAAGCTGAGGGCCCGTGGGCGATCTTCAGCCCCGGGCGGGCGTGCACTACCCGAGGTCTACCGGTGAGTTCCAGTCCTGGTTCGCGACCGATGCCGACTTCCTGGACTGGCTGCGCTGGCCCGGCGGCTTCGTCTGCCCTAGGTGCGGGCATGGCGGCGGGTGGGCCGTCGCTGATGGCCGGTACAAGTGCGCGGCCTGCGGCAAGCGGACGTCGGTGACGGCGGGCACGCTGTTCGACCGCAGGCGGACGCCGCTGACGGTGTGGTTCACCGCCTGCTGGATGTTCGCTACGGCTAAGGACGGCGTCTCGGCGCTGAGCCTGCAGCGGGCGCTGGAGATCGGCTCGTATCCGACGGCGTGGGCGATGCTGCACCGGCTGCGCTCGGTGCTGGTGCGCCCGGGCCGGGACCGGCTGTCCGGCACGGTCGAGGTGGATGAGACCTTCATCGGCGGCGAGGAGGCGGGGCTGCCCGGCGGCCGGGCCAAGGGCAAGAAGTCGCTTGTCGGCGTGGCCGTCGAGGTCAGGCAGCCGCGAGGGTACGGGCGCTGCCGGATGGAGATCTTGCCCGACGCCTCGGCCGGCTCGCTGCACCCCTTCCTCACCCGCCACGTCGAGCCGGGCGCGACGGTGATCACCGACGCCTGGATGGGCTACCACGGGATCGCCGGGCTCGGTTATGCCCATGTCTGGCGCAGCCAGCGGGCCGCCCGCGCCCGCGGGGAGGACCCCGGCAAGCTGCTGCCCGGGGTCCACCGGGTCGCCTCCCTGGCCAAGCGCTGGCTGCTGGGCACCCACCAGGGCTCGGTCGAGGACAAGCACCTGCAGACCTACCTGAACGAGTTCTGCTTCCGGTTCAACCGGCGCCGGTCCCGCAGCCGGGGGCTGGTCTTCTACCGCGTACTCGAACTCGCCGTCGGGCACGATCCGGTGCGGTACCGGGACCTGGTCGCCGCCCCCAAGCACAAGGCGAAGCCACCCGCCGCGCCGGCCCAGCGAGGCCAGCCGCCGAGCATCGAGCGCCCACGGGCCGCCCGGCCCTGGCGAACCGCTCACCTGGCATAGTCCGGTCAGCTGAATACCCCTAAGCCGACTTATGCCGAGGGCGGCATAAATCGGCGTACCGGATATATCTCAGCCTCCGGTAGCCGGGATCACCCGGGTCCCCGCGCGGGATCCCGCGCCGCTGCGTGCGCAGCCGCCGCACTGCGGCGCGGTCACCCCGCTGCCAGGCGTCGCTGATCGCTTTGGCCAGCCTGGCGTATTCGGGATTTGCGACCCTGATTTTCCCTCGGGTATATTCTGGGATCAGGACTGTCTCGGCGAATTTGTCCAGCCGGTCCAGGTAAATATTGGATAGGATCGGGGAAATGATCCCGCCTTGCGGTGCGCCGCTAAGCGTCGCATGCCAGGTCCAGTCCTCCAGGTACCCGGCCTTCAGCATCTGCCTGATGAGCCGGAGGAACCGGTTATCGCGGATCTTCTCCGCCAGGATCGAGACCATTATCTCGTGGTCCAAAGATCCGAAGCAGTCGGAGATATCTCCCTCGATAAACCAGGTCGTCCCGGACCAGACGTCTTCCACCTCACGTAGTGCGGTGTGGCATCCGCGGCCGGGACGGAAACCGTGTGAGCGGCCGGAGAACTGCGGCTCGTAATACGCCTCCAGCAGGAGCCGGATCACTTCGCCGACAATTTTATCCGGCCATGACGGCAGGCCGAGCGGTCTTTGCTTCCCGTTCTTTTTCGGGATGTAAACCCGCTTCACCGGCTGGAACCGGTAGCGCTCGTGGCGCAGCGCATCGATGATGCGTCCGGTCTTCGCCGAAGACATGCCGTCGGCGGTCTCCCCGTCTGCCCCCGGCGTCATCGCGCCGTGGTTGGCGTAGATGCGCCCGTGGGCCAGCTCATACAGGCCGGGGTTGAACAACTGCCGGTACAGCTCTGTGCACGGCAGGCCGCGCCTGCCGCGGTCACGGAGGACATCCAGCACAGTTTCGGCGTTCTGCATTACGCATACCTCCCTGCTATTTGAATATCCATCGCCTGGCCCCCTTCGCCCTGTGGACGGTGTTACCGTCCTCCCTGGCAGGTCGTTACTCCTGCGACTACTACGAGGCCTGTGTCACCATAGGGCTCGCGCCCCGTAGGTGATCCCGCGTTCGTCCCTGCTATACGTAACAGCGTGACTTAGGCTCCCCACTCATCTCCTTCAATGCCCTCACTGGGCATCGCCCCGCATCCCGGAGGGTGCGCTGGCCCCGCGTAGATGCCAGCGCAGGATGCGGCACCGGTTTCAGGCGTCTTTCCGATGGGTGCTTCTTCTCACCTGCTGGAGATTAGGGTTCAGGCAATCCAGCTTTAGCCATATCACGCGGGTCCCGTAACGCGCCGTCCCGTACGCCTGGGCACGGCCCGGGCCCGGTAGCCCGGCTGGCCGCGACGGCGGTGGGTGCCGGCGGGCGGGTGGTGGCCAGTGATATCAGCGAGCCGATGCTGGCGCTGGCGGCCGCCCGGCCAGCGGCCGCCGGGGCGGCACCGATCGAGTTCCTGGCCTGCCCCGCGTCGGAGATCGACGCGCTGGACGACCGCTTTGACGCGGTGCTGTGCCAGCATGGGCTGCAGTTCTTCACCGACAAGCAGGCAGCGGTCCTGGAGATGCGGCGGGTCGCCCGGCCGGGCGCGATCGCGGTCATGTCGACGTGGGCAGCTGAGCGCCCGCTGGGCCTGTTCGCCCCGATGGGCGAGACGCTGGCAGAACTCGGCGTCGCCGAGCCGTACCCGCGGGCCTTCGATGCGGACAGTTACCGCCTGGGTGCCGGCGATCTGGCAGATCTGCTGCGTGCTTCGGGCTGGCGCGACGTCCGGGTCCAGACCGTCGAACTGGACGCCACGTGGGACAGCGCGGAACAGGCTGCTGACACGGTGACCGGAACCCCCTTCGGCCCGCTCGTCTCGGCCCTCCCCGCAGAGCTCCAAGAGCAGGTGCGGGCCCGCCTGATCACTAAGCTGGGCCGATCCACCGACGGCGTCACGGTCCGGACCGCCAGCAACATCGCCCGAGGCGTCAAGTAACAGGCTCGCCAGGGCGCCGGCCAGGATGGCGCGCGATCTTCGAGATCGGTGACCGGCTATTCCATATTGGCCAGTTCGGGTTCAGTTCCAGCCACGTCAACCCGGCCCCGGCTGGCGTCCAGGCGGATGTCGCGTACTGGCCGCAGACCAGCCGCAGTCGCTGAGCGTGATCGGAATGCTGGCCCGCCGAGTTCCTGCCGAATATTTTCTGCTCCGGTCGCGTGGTCTGTGCTGGCCCGGTGGATTCAGATCGGCCAATTCTGTGCGCACTGCCTTTTTACCTGGCGGTTGTGGCGGCAGGTCCCGGCTCAGTTCGATGGCGAGATCACGGCGGCGCTTTCGAGGAGTGCCCGGAACTCGGCGCCGAACCGGGCGAAGGGGGCGCCGTCCACTATGTTGTGGTCGACGGCCAGGGTGAGGTCCAGGACGTCCCGGACCGTGACCTGGCCATCGACGACGCGCGGCCGCTGGCTCATCCCGCCGACGATGACGTCGAGGGACATCAAGGACAGGGGCGTGAGGCCGAAGCCTGCGCCGCCGGCGAACATGCCCACGGCGGTCACGGCGACGGTGCCGATGCGTTGGCGGGCCGCGACCGACCTGGCCATCACGGCGTTCATGGCCGACAGCGTGCCGGGGCGCCTGGCCGCCATACCTGTTCCTTCAGGGTGCGTGGCACAGCCGGCAGATCGCTTGCTGCGGCGCTATCTGGTAACCGCTCCCACGTTGAGCGAGGCCGGCCCGTGTGGAGGCGAGCAGGTACTGAAGGGGAACGGGACCAGCTTGGACCTGGTCTGGTTCGGCGGGAAAACGCGAAGGCCGGCCGCGGTGACAGGGCGGCACGCCGACCGCGAGAAGACTCCGGTGTCCACAATTCCGAGCACGGCAGTGGCGGTCTTGCCATTCGCCAGCGTCACAAGATGCGGCGTCGGCGGCCTGCGGAACACAGCTCTAGGTCCGACCTGATGGCCGGCGAGGTTGACGGCGAACAGGAACGGAAAGCCGTTCAGCGTGCAGGCGTGCCCGGAAAGGTTGGTGAAGTGCAGCTCGTAGAAGGTGG
>Ga0310038_10002012_pt1 | contig 15040 bp, 13 predicted proteins | sample Sb_taG_6_FD_200461 | JGI IMG/M metagenome (GOLD analysis project Ga0310038, IMG submission 200461) | Peat soil microbial communities from Weissenstadt, Germany - Sb_50d_4_PS metaG (v2) (version 2) | ecosystem: Environmental > Terrestrial > Soil > Wetlands > Peat | place: Germany: Weissenstadt... | reverse complement strand
TGCCAGCGCTTGCATGATGGACGAGTGCTCGCTGGTGCGGTACAGGGTCTGCTTGATGGAGAGGACTCTGGGGTCCTCGGCGGCGGCTTCGATGAAGGAAACCACCGAATCGTAGGAATCGTAGGGATGATGCAGCAGGATGTCAGCGCGGCGGATCTCGTCGAACAGGTCGCGCGACGCCCGCGACAGGTGTAGTTCGCGCGGGGTAAAGGGCCTGAACTTCAGGTCGGGGCGGTCGCTCTCGTCGTAGAGGTGCATCAGGCGCGAAAGATTGACGGGAGCTTCGGTGCGGAACACCTGCCATTCCTGGAGGTCGAAGTTGACGCGCAGGCGCTCGGAGATCTCGGCGCTGGCCTCGGCTTGGATCTCCAGCCGCACCGCGTCGCCCTTGCGCCGGTTGTGCAGCTCCGTGCGCACCGACTCCAGCACGTTGCGCGACTCTTCCTCCTGCAGGTAAAGATTGCTGTTGCGGGTGATGCGAAACGCCGATCCCGAAAGAATGTCGTAGCCGCGGTACATCTGGGCGGCATGCGCGGCCACCAGGTCCGGCAGCGCGATGTAATCCAAAGTGCCGTTCTGCGAGGGCAGACGCACCAGCCGGGGCAGCGCCCGCGGAACCGTGATTACCCCCATGTAGGTGACGGCGGACCGGCGCCGCCGCTTGAGCAGCACCGCCTGGCAGAGCGCCTTGTTGATTACCCGCGGAAAAGGGTGCGCCGGATCGACGGTCACGGGCGTGAGCAGCGGGTCCAGCTCCCGTTCGCAGTAGTCGCGGACGAAATCGCTGGCCGGGCCGTCCAGTTCATCGAGTTTCAAGACGCGGATGCCGTTCTGCGCCAGCGCAGGACGGAGCTGCTGGTCCCAGCAGTGCGATTGCGCGGCGACGAACTCGTGCGTCTCCCGCGCCAGTTCGCTGCACTCGTCCTGCGGCGTCAGGCCGTCGGGGCCGGGCTCGGCGTGGCCGTCTTCAATTCGTTGCAACAGGCCGGCCACCCGCACCTCAAAGAACTCATCCAGGTTGCTGGCGGTGATGGCCAGGAACTTGACCCGCTCCAGCAGCGGATTGCGCTCGTCCTGGGCTTCTTCCAGCACACGGCGGTTGAAGGCGAGCCACGAGGCCTCGCGGTTCAGGAAGTAAGCCGGCTTGTCGACGGAAAGGCCTGCCATCGGGAGGACCCGTGCCATGATAGCGAAGCGTTGTTAATGCATTGTTAAAAACTCGTGCGACTCTGCACCAGCCGCGATTCACTACATATTCACATTCCTGACATGTTCCTGCAACATTCCGCGCGTAAGGTGACGCCCTATTGGAATGCTTTCCCGCCGGAAAGCAAGGCAGCCCCGGGACGACCGTGCGCGTCCTGGGCTGCCCCCTATTTTACGCGGTGGCTGTTCCTGGGCGCGGCTGCGAAGACCTCGCCGGTCGTGGAAATTAACACGCCATTAACAAAGCCAGGCGGAGTGCCGCGTACAATCCCGCTCATGCCAGATGACCCTTTGCGCGTGGAAAATCTCGAGGGTTCGCGGGATGGGCGCCGCATTCTGCGTTTGACCGGGCCGCTGACCTTGTCGAACCTTTTCGAGTTTCAATCCCTGGTGCGGGCGGAAAAAGCGCCGGTGGTCATTATCGACCTGACCAACGTCCCCTACGTCGATTCGGCGGGAATCGGGTCGCTGATGGGGGCGCACGTGGCGCGTCAGAAGGACGGCCGCGCGCTGGCGCTGGTGGGCGTCAACAAGCGGGTCAAGGATGCGCTGGAGGTCACCAGGGTCTTTTCATTCTTCCGCGTTTACCCATCGGTTGCCGAGGCGGAGAACGCGCTTCCTCACGCCTGACTTGGCTGCGCTGCTGCGGCCATGCGTCTTACTTGAGCGCTTTATCCAGGATGGTGGCGATGGCGCTTTCCTCCACCTCTCCGGAAGAGTTGTAGACGGCGTTGCCGGAGCGGTCCAGCACCACTACGTGCGGGATGTAGCCGGCGAAATACTTCTTCAACAGTTCCTTCTGAGCGGGCGATTGCTCGTGATCCAGGTCGATTACCACGAATTGCACCCGGCCTTTGTACTGGTTGTAGAGATTTACGGAGCGGCGAGCCTGCCGCTTGGAATTGAATCAACCCTCGCCGTACATGATGATGTAGTTCGGCTTGCCGGCGGCGGCTCCGTCCTCCATGTGATGGCCGGTAATTAGCGGGCCGTCCTGGCTGTCGCTGGAGTAGTCCAGGTGGGAGTTGAGTTTGAGATTTTCGGCGCCCCAGAGCGGGACCGCCATCAGCATCAGCACCAGCGGTAGTAGAATCCGGCGCATTGTTTCCTCCGTACCTATTCTATGGGCCACAATGACGTACGCGCGACCCATCGCGATTGGATGTGCAGGAATCCAAGAAATTAAAGATACGCACTGGCGGAACTTTTTGGAAGGCAGGCGAATCCTATCTCTGATCTCAGGAAACAGGATTTATGAAGGATGGCCTTAACGAACGGCGACTGAAGCAACTGAGCCGGCGCGAATTGATCAAGCTGGCCCCGCTGGCGCTGCTGGGCGCGTTTGCTTGGCCGGGCCTGGCGCCGAAACTGGTGGTGCGCGGAGTCGCGTTCAGTGACTGGGCCTCGGGAAAGCTGTTTCGAGCCCGGCATCTGGCGACTACCTTCTCGGACTCTGACGTCGTGCCCTTGGAAAAGTTCCCCTACAACGGCTATGACGTCCTCGATCCCGAGGTGGACCTTGACCGCTGGAGCCTTAGCGTCGAGGGCGACGTCAAGAAGCCCGGCCCGTACACGCTGGCGCAGATCCAGGCGCTGCCCAAGGTGAATCAGAACACGCGCCACGTTTGTGTGGAAGGTTGGGACGTCGTTGGCGCTTTTGGCGGAGCTCGTCTGGCCGATTTCCTAGCGCTGGCCGGAGCCGATACGCGCTCACGTTTCGTGGAAGTCGAGTGCGCTGACGACTACTACGAATCCATCGACATGGACACCGCCCTGCACCCGCAGTCGTTGCTCTGCTATGAGATGTACGGCCAGCCGCTCGATCGTGGGCACGGCGCGCCGCTTCGACTCAGCTTGCCCACCAAGCTGGGCTACAAGCAGGCGAAGTATCTGGTGACCCTGCGCGTCACCAACCTTTTGAAACCGAAGCGTGGCTACTGGGAGGACCAGGGCTATAGCTGGTTCGGGGGCTTGTGATGGGAGAAGCGATGGAAGACGCCGCACACGAGCCCGCCCCGGAAAGGGCGAAACCGATCGAGCGGCGAGTGGCCGCCGCGTACGAACACCCGTGGGTCGTGCGCATCACTCACTGGTTCAGTGCCGCGACCATCTTCGTCATGGTCACCAGCGGGCTGCGCATCTTCCGCGCTTTCCCCAGCTTCGGACCCAAGATCCCGCAACACGACCTGATCGACGTGCCCAGGGCGCTCACGCTCGGAGGTTGGCTCGGTGGCGCCTTGCAGTGGCACTTCACTTTTATGTGGATATTTCTTGGGGCCGGCGTTCTCTACCTGCTGTACCAGTTCCTGAGTGGGCATTACAAGACGGTGTTGTTCATGCCGCGCGACATACGCGGCGTCTGGCCGATGGCGCGTCATTACTTCCTTTTTGGGCCAAAACCGCCGGTGACCGGCCAATACAATCCGCTGCAGAAACTAGCGTACACCTCGACCATACTGTTCGGCATCGCTTCGGCGCTGACCGGCCTGGTGCTCTATAAGCCGGTGCAGTTCTCCTGGCTGGCTTGGCCGATGGGCGGATTTCACCTGGCGCGGTTGTGGCACTTCGTGGCCATGTGCGGGTTTCTGGCGTTCATTCCCGGCCACCTCGTGATGGTGGTGCTGCACGGGTGGTCGAACTTTGCCTCCATGCTCGTGGGGTGGAAAAAGGATCCGGAGTATCTCAGGTGATTGCTGCGCGCGAATATCGGAGGTCGTAAATGTCTATCCGAGTGTGGGGACTCTCGTTGCTGGCCTCGATTCTGCTTTTCGCCGCGCTGGGCCTAAGTTTTACGGCGGAGCGGCACGTCGCCCCCTTGCGTCAGCAGCACGCCGAGCCCGCGGCCAGCATCCCGGCGGTTACGGTGGCGGTGGCCGCTGTGGGCAACACCTTTCACGATCCGAGCTGCAAATACATCCATGGCAAAGCGGAGATGATGACGGCTGAAGAAGCCGTGCGGCGCGGCTACAACCCTTGCGTGCGCTGCATGCGGCGGGCGTTGAGCAAATAGAAACGAGCAGACCGGCTCAGCCCAGATCGCGCGCCACCCGAAAACCGTAGTCCGCGTATTGAAACTGCGGAGGAATGCTGGAGCGAGCCGAGCAGCGCGACATCTTGGTGTGGTGCCGCCACGAACCTCCGCGCGAGGATTTCCTCTCGCCGCTCGCCGGTCCTTGCGGATTGCGCTCCGGCGAGCACTCGTAGTAGTCCGCCTGGAACCAGTCGCCGCACCACTCGTGTACGTTCTCGCACATCTCGCACAAGCCGTAGGCGTTCGGCTCCGAGCGCCGAACCGGCTCCGGTCCGCTCTGCCACAGGCTCTTGTATCGGGGGCGTGACTGCGGCGGTTCGTTGCCCCAGGGAAACAGTTTGCCGTCGGCTCCTCCGCGCGCGGCACGCTCCCACTCGGCCTCGGTGGGCAGGCGGAAATGCGTGCCCGTAATCTCGGAGAGCCAATCACAATAGGCCATCGCCTCGAACCACGAGACCGCCGTCACAGGTTGCTCGGGATGGCTGAAGTTGGGATCATTCCAAGTGGGCGGCGGCGGACGGCGGGTCGCGTCGAGGAATCTCGCGTACCCCGCGACCGTAACCTGAGTCTCCGCCAGCGCGAATGAATCCACCCACACGCGATGCACCGGCCGCTCCACATCCTGGCCGGCATCGGAGCCCATCCCAAACCAGCCGGCAGGGATCTCGATCATCTTCCGCTCACGCGACAAGATGCTCGGCTCTGCCGGCATCGGAACGCCCATCGAAGCCATACCTGGATTGTAACGCCGGCGTCGATTCCGATTTATACTGCCGGGCTCGGATTCTGCTGCCATGGTTTCGCACGCCAGCCTCGAACGCGAGTTGCGCCGGGTCATCGAGGGCGAGGTGCGCTTCGACCGCGGCACCGCTGCAATCTACTCCACGGACGCGTCCAACTATCGCCAGGTGCCGGTCGGCGTCGTGATCCCGCGGCACGACGAAGACGTGGTGCGCGCGATGCACCTGGCGCGCGAGAATTCCGTCCCCATCCTGGCGCGCGGCGGCGGCACCAGCCTGGCCGGACAGACCTGCAACACCGCGCTGGTCCTGGACTTTTCCAAGTACATGAATGCCATCCATCACGTCGATCGCAACCTCGGTCTGGCGGTGGTTCAGCCCGGGGTGGTGCAGGCGCACCTGAATACGGCGCTCGCGCCCTATGGCCTGTTTTTCGCTCCCGATCCCTCGACCAAGGACCGCTGCACCGTCGGCGGGATGATCGGCAACAATTCCTGCGGCGCGCACTCCGCCGCCCACGGCAAGACTTCGGAGAATCTGCTCGCCCTCGACGTTCTGCTCTACGACGGCACGCGGCTGAAGCTCGGGCCGGTCGCCGATGCGGATTTTGATGCCACCGTCTCGGCCGGCGACCGCACCGGGGAGCTCTATCAGCAACTGCGCGGCATCACCACTCGCTACGGCGATCTAGTGCGCTCGCGGTTCCCCAAGATTCCTCGCCGCGTTTCCGGTTACAACCTCGACGAACTGCTACCGGAGAACGGCTTCAACCTGGCGCGGGCGCTGGTCGGCTCCGAGGGGACGCTGGGCATCACGCTGAGCGCGACGGTGCGGGCGGTGCCGCGTCCCAAGCAACTGGTTCTGGTGACGCTCGGGTTTGCCGACGTCTATGTTGCCGCCGATGCCGTGCCGTGGATTCTTGAACATCATCCCGAGGCGCTGGAAGGATTCGACCAGCAGCTCGTCGATTTCGGCAGGACCAAAGGGTTGGATGCCGTCCGGCTGTTGCCGGCGGGTTGCGCCTTTTTGGTGGTCGAGCTCGGCGGCGCCACGCTCGATGAAGCTCGCGGACGCGGCGACGCCCTGATGCAGCAGGCCAAGCGCGAGCCCGCCTGCACCGGCTCCACGCTGCTCATCGATCCCATTGAGCGCGACTCGGTGTGGCGGCTGCGCGAATCCGGACTCGGCTCTGGCGCTCCCCGCCCTGGATTCCCGCGCACCTGGCCCGGCGCCGAAGATGTGGCCGTCGCACCCGCCAAGCTGGGCGCTTATCTGCGCCGCTTCAACCAGCTTCTGGAAAAGCGGCAACTGCGCGTCTCCATCTATTACGGACACTTCGGACAAGGCTGTGTCCACTGCCGCGTCACCTTCGACATGATGAGCCCGGAAGGCGTCGCCGTTTTTCGCGCGACCATGGAAGAACTCGGCGACCTGGTCGGCGAATTCGGCGGCTCCATCTCCGGCGAACATGGCGACGGCATCGGCCGTTCCGAGCTGCTGCCCAGAATGTTCGGGAGCGAGCTGATCCCGGCCTTCGGCGAATTCAAGCGCGCGTTTGATCCCGATGGGCGCATGAATCCCGGCAGCATCGTCCAGCCGCACCCGCTGGACTCGCATTTGAAGCTGGGGCCGAATTATCACCCGCTGCAGATCCCGACTCACTTCGATTTCAGCGCCGATGGTGGATTTGTCGGGGCCGCCTTGCGCTGCGTGGGCGTCGGCAAGTGCCGCAAAACCGACGCCGGCACCATGTGTCCCTCCTACATGGCGACGCGCGAGGAACTGCACTCCACCCGCGGCCGTGCCCGCGTGCTGTTCGAAGCCCTGAACGGCGCATTGCCCGGCGGTTTTACCGATGACGCCCTGCACGATGCGCTCGAACTCTGTCTTTCCTGCAAGAGCTGCAAGACGGAATGCCCGGCCGCGGTCGATATGGCGATGTACAAAGCCGAGTTCCTTTCCCACTACCACCAGCACCATCGGCGCCCGCTGATCGCCCACGCGCTGGGACGCATCAACGAGTGGGCGGCGCTGGCGTCGCATGCGCCCGGTCTGGTGAACTCGCTTTCGCGCTCGTTCCTGGCGCGCCCCATGAAACGCGCATTGGGGATTCATCCCAAACGCGATCTGCCGCGCTTCGCCAAGCAGACCTTCCGCGCCTGGTTTGGCGCACGTAATGGCGCTGCCGATTCGCGACCCGAGGTCGTGCTGTTTCCGGACACATTCAACAACTTCTACGAACCGGAAGTGGCGATCGCCGGGGCGCACGTCCTCGAAAGCGCCGGCTTCCGCGTGACCATTCCGCAGTCGCAGATTTGCTGCGGCCGTCCGCTCTACGACCAGGGCATGCTGGACCTCGCCAAGGAACGTCTGCAGGAAGCGATGCGCGTGCTCGGTCCCTACGTCGAGCGCGGAGTGCCGATCGTAGGGCTCGAGCCGGGATGCATCCTCACCTTCCGCGACGAACTGCCCAAGCTGTTCCCCGGCGACCCGGTGGCGCAGGCCTTAGCGGAAGGCACCTTCTTGCTCGATGAATTCCTGGCGCGCAAAGCTCCCGCGTACGCGCCTCCGCCGCGCAAGGGACACGCATTGCTCCACGGCCATTGCCACCAGAAGGCAATCTCCGGCCTGAAGCACGAGACCGCGTTGCTGGGGCGCGTCAGCGGATTAAAGCTGGAAATCCTGGATGCGGGTTGCTGCGGGATGGCCGGCGCCTTTGGCTACGAAACCGACCACTACGAGATCTCGAAGACCCTGGCCGAGCGCGTCCTGGTTCCGACGATCCAGCGCAGCGAGCCCGGCACGATCGTGATCAGCGACGGATTCTCCTGCCGCTCGCAGGTCCGGCATTTCTGCCCGGATGCGCGCGTGATGCACCTGGCGCAGGTGCTTGATCAGGGATGAGTCAAGTTACGCGTACACCTTCTCGGTCTGCGGCGCTGCGACCACGTGCTCGCTCTTATCGGGAAAGAAGATACGTACGCTGGGCGTGCCGCGCGGCTTGATTTCGCCGCCCACGCGCTCGAGCGGAACGTCGTGTCCGGGATAGAGCACAGCGCCCGATGCCCTCAGCCGCTCGATCGAGCGCATCGCCTCCGCCTCGTTCCACCACGGCGGCGAGAGCTTCCCTTGGAGGTCCCAGCGGCTCTTGAGCGCGTCTCCGCACAGGATCGCTCCTTCGGCGGCCAGCGCGATGGCGCCCGGCGTGTGTCCGGGCACGTGAAGCAGCGTCAGTTCGGGCGTGAGCGTAGTCTCGTCGCCCGCGACCACGCGCACGCGGCGTTCAGCCCACAGCGCCTGCGCGTGGAATCGCAACACCGCTCCGTCCGCTTCCGGCGACGCCGCATACGCCAACTCGCGCTCGTGCACCACGATCTCCGCCTTGGGGAACACATCCCAGTTCGCGGCGTGGTCGAAATGCAGGTGGCTGAGGATCACCAGGTCGAGCGACTCGGGCGAGATGCCGCGCTCGGCGAGTTTGGCAACGACAACGGCGCGCTCGTTGTAGCCACCAGTGTCGAACAGAACCTTTTGTCCTTTGCCGGTCGTCAGCAAGTAGCAGCCGCTCCAGCCCAGGTATCCGCGCTCGCTGCGGCCGGGAAAGCCACCCAACAGGATGCTGATCTCCGCCATCGCACACCTCCCTAGCTGCGAACGCTGTGCACCGATTGCGCTTCTCTTGTCCCGCCGCTCTGCACGGGCGGGAAGTCATAGAGCCGCGCTGGATTCTCCACCAGAATGCGCCGCCGTGTTGCTTCATCCGGCGCCCATGTTGGCAGCAGGTCGAGCAGGCTCGCGTCCTTCGGCATGGGAACGCTGATCGAGGGATGCGGCCAGTCGGTGCCGAACACCAGCTTGTCCGGAGCGGTCTCGACCAAGGCACGCGCGAAGGGAATCGCGTCATCGTAGGGCTGCGGCTGGGCCGAAATGCGGTACGCGCCCGAGAGCTTCACCCAGCAGCGCCCGCCGGGCAGCAACTGCAACAGGGTTTGAAATCCAGCGTGCCCGATGCCCAGCGACGCGGGCATGTGTCCCATGTGATCGACCACGATATCCACCGGCAAACGCCCGAGCCGCTCGGCGAGCTCCGGCAGGTTTCTACCATCCAGCAGCAACTGCACGTGCCAGCCCAGTGGTTGGATGGCGCGGGCAATCTGCTCGAGCGCCTGCATTTGCAATCCACCCTTAAACAAAAGGTTGATGCGCACCCCGCGGAAGCCGGCCGCGTGTAATTCGGCAAGCAGGGAATCGCTGACCCCGGGCTCGACCACCGCCACGCCGCGCCACTTGCCCCCCGAGGCGACGACGGCATCGCGCGTACAGCGGTTGTCGGTGCCGTACACGCTGGGCTGCACGATCACCGCGCGCTCGAATCCCAGCGCGCCGAGCATCCGCCGGTAGGCCTCGATACTCGCTTCCGGCGGCGTGTAGCTGCGGTTCGGCGTGTAGGGATAGCGATCCTGCGGCCCGAAGATGTGCGCGTGGCAATCCGCACTTCCCGCTGGGATCACGAGCCGCGGCTTTCCAGGATCAGGGTTGTACCCCTGGCAGCCCGGGATCGCCGCCGCGTCTTCCGCGCGATCACTCATAGACGTGCAGTTCTTTCCCGCGCGTCTCCGGCAACAACGACGTGCCCAGGATCATGATGAGGTATGCGCTGCCGGCAAAGATGGCCATGGCCTGGCCGATGGGGACGCCTTTCAAATGCCCCACCAGCCACGGGGACAAGGCGCCGATGCCGCGGCCGAAGTTATAGGAGAATCCCTGTCCCGATCCGCGCAGACGGCTGGGAAACAGTTCAGTGAAGAATGCGCCGATGGGGCTGAACACGCCAGAGGCGAAGAAGCCCAGCGGGAACCCCAGCACCAGCATCACCGAATTGCCGATCGGCAGGTAGGTGTATGCCACCACCGTCAGGAACGAGCCCACCGCGAACAGGATGAGGGTTTTCTTGCGCCCGAGGCGGTCGGCCAGATAGGCGCTCACCATGTATCCCACAAACGAGCCGGCGATAATCACGATGAGGTATCCGGTGGTGTTCATCACCGACAGCTTGCGCTGCGTTTTGAGGAACGTGGGCAGCCAGGTGGTGATGGCGTAATAGCCCCCTTGCGCGCCTACCGCCAGCAGCGAGGTCAGCAGCGTGACCTTCAGGATGTCAGGAGAAAAGATGTGCAGGAATGAAGCACCCTCACCGGACGCGGCAACCTTCTTGCGGGTTTCCGCATAGACCTTTGGCTCGGGCACTTTGCGGCGGATGTAGAAGACCAGCAGGGCGGGAAGGATTCCGATCCAGAACATGGCCCGCCAGGCAGTAGATTCCGGCAGCACGGTGAAAAACAAGCCGTAGCACAGCGCCGCCAGGCCCCAGCCGATGGCCCAGCCTCCCTGCACCGTGCCGACGGCTTTGCCGCGGTGCTGGGCGCGGATGGTCTCGCCCATCAGCACCGATCCCACCGCCCACTCGCCGCCAAACCCCAACCCTTGCAGGCCGCGAGTGATCAGCAGTTGCCAGAACGAGTGGGTAAAGCCGCTCAGGAAGGTGAAGAAGGCGAACCAGACGATGGTGATTTGCAGGATGCGCGCGCGGCCGAAGCGATCTGCCAGCGTACCTGCCAGCCAGCCGCCGACCGCGGAGATCAGCAAGACGGCGGTGGCCAGAATGCCCGCGTCGTTCTTGCTCATATGCCATGCTGCCATCAGGCTGGAGATCACGAAGCTGTAGACCATCACGTCCATGCCGTCGAGCGCCCAGCCACCGAAGGTGGCGACCAAGGTGCTGCGTTCGGTTGGTGAGAGCTGCTTCAGCCAGGAACCCTGGGTGGCTGGCGGACCGGCTGCGGGTGAGCTAGTTACGGGATTCATGTAAGCGCTCCTTCCTGGTTCGACTGCGGATCGCAGTGCGCTTCGACGGCGGAGTCACGGGCCGGACTCGGCAAACGATATACGGTGACGCGGCCGGGGGCTGTGATGTATATCACATCCCGGCGCCGGTTGGGATGCTTTCGCCCGCCACAGGCGGCCGGTGGCCTGGATCACGGCTGAAGGGGCTAAATCCATCGTGCTTTGTATCTTAGACGTTTCCAGCCTGAGTTCGTGTAACATACCTATCAGTCATGTGGGCGGATTCCAGGCAAAAAGCTCGCCGGCGATGGCTTGTGGCCGCACTCGCTGTGTGTGTGTTCTCCCTGGCTCTGCGGGCCAAGCTCTCTCTCTATGACCCGCCGCATCCCGGGTCGATCAATCCTGCTGCCGCCTCCAAGCTGTGGGTGAGTGGCGAGAAGCTGAAGACGATGCCCGGGACATTACCCGTCCTTTGGCTCGCGCCGTTGCTGTTCTCCGTTTTCCCGGTGCGCCGCATTCTAGCCTTAGCGCCTGAAAGCCCGCTCGCTCCGCGGCATCTCGACCGGCTCGAACTCTTTCGTTTCCTCCGACCGCCGCCGGCTTTCTAATTTCATTCTCGCGTTCCCTCGTGTGGTTGTGGTCCTGATTCCTCGCCGTGCCCGCCATTCATCGGGCCGACGAGCGGAGTCGTACAATTCGTAATGAGAAGGTCCATGCAGATTCGCATGAAACACGCGCTACTCGTGGCCGGAGGGGCTCTGGCTTGCGTCGCCATCGGCGCGCTGGTCCTCCGCCGCGTGCAAGCCGATCCCGCCCGCGAGTCCGGCAGCGCCAGCGCTGCTCCTCGCGCCGCCATCGCGGTGGTGAAGCGGGAGGCGGTTACCAATACGCTCTCGATTGCGGGCGAGTTTCTGCCCTATCAGGACGTCGAACTCCATGCCAAGGTTTCCGGATACATCCGCAAGATCAACGTCGATATCGGAGACCGTGTGAAAACCGGGCAGGTACTGGCGGTGCTGGAAGTGCCGGAACTGAATGCGCAAGTGGAGGGCGCCGACGCCGGCGTGCGCCACAGCAAGGAAGAAATTAAGAGGGCGAGGAACGAGGTCACGCGCGCAAGAGCCACCCGCGACGCGCTGCACGCGGAGGCCACACGTCTGGAGCAGGTGGCGAAACAGCGGCCGGAGTTGATTGCGCAGCAGGAGATCGACGATGCCGAGGCCAAGGACCTCGCGGCGGAAGCGCAGGTGGAGGTGGCAAAGTCGGCGCTGGCGGCGGCCGAACAGCAGCTCGACGTTTCCAAGGCCGCGCACACGCAGGTCACGGCCATGCAGGACTATTCCCGCATCGTCGCGCCCTTCGATGGTGTTGTGACTTGGCGTTATTCCGATACTGGGGCGCTGATCCAGTCGGGCACCTCCAACGCGAACTCGGCGCCGGTAGTCAAGCTGGCGCAAGTGAACCTGCTGCGCCTGCGCATTCCCCTGCCGGAATCCATGGCCGAGGGAGTGCATATCGGAACGATGGGGAACGTCCGGGTGCAGGCGACCGGCGAGCGCTTCACCGCCAAGGTGACGCGCTTCACCAGCTCCTTCGACCGCTCCACGCGCACCATGCAGGTGGAGTTCGACGTGCCCAACACGGACTACAAACTGTCTCCGGGCATGTACGCCGACGTGGTGCTGGAGATCCAGAATCGGGCCGATGCCATTACCGTCCCGGTGCAAGCGATCTCGTACAGCAACGACAAAAGGACGGTTCTGGTGGTGGATGCCAACAACCGCGTGCAGGTACGCGAGATCCGCACCGGGATCGAAGATCCCAACCGCGTCGAGGTGTTGGCGGGATTGAACCCGGGTGACCGGGTGATCGTGGGCAATCTGGGCGCCTTTCAGCCGGGACAGCGCGTCGATCCCAGGCCTAGCCGGATGGCCAACGTCAAGGTGGATGAAGGGGGCGCGGACTAATGTCGAGTTTTGCCATTAAGTACCCCTACTTCATCATCATGATGTGCCTGATCATCGCCGTGGTGGGCGTGGTCACCATGGCGCGCATGCCGGTGGACTTGTTCCCGTCCATCGATATTCCGGTGGTGGTGGTGGCCACGTTCTATGCCGGTATGCCGCCGGAGGAGATCGAAGCCAACATTACCAATCCCTTCGAGCGCTTCTTCACCCTGGGCAGCGGCATCGACCACATCGAATCGCGCTCGCTGACCGGCGTCAGCCTGATCAAGGTTTATTTCCAGCCCGGCTCCAACCCAGACGCAGCAGTCAGCACCATCTCCAACCTGGCCATGGCGCAGTTGCGCCGGCTTCCGCCCGGCACGCTGCCTCCGGTGGTGCTGAAGTTTGATGCCTCGAGCCTGCCCGTCTGCCTGATCACGCTCAAAGGGCAGGGGCTGAACGAGACGGAGCTGCACGATCTCGGGCAGTTCACGGTGCGCAACCAGATCGCGAACGTCCCGGGGGCCTCGATCCCGCAGCCGTTCGGCGGCAAGTACCGCCAGATTCAGGTCTATGTGGACCCGGTGAAGCTGGAGGCGCACCAGTTGAGCCTGATGGACGTGGTGCGCACCGTCAACAGCGCCAACACCATCCTGCCGGCGGGCGACGTGCGTATCGGGCCCAAGGACTACAACATCTACACCAACAGCCAGCTTCCCAGCACGGAAGAAATCAATCGGCTGCCGCTGAAGGTGGAGGGCAACAGCGTGCTGATGGTGGCCGACGTGGGGCACGCCGCGGATGCGGCCGCCATCCAGACCAACATCGTGCGTGTGGACGGGCAGAAATCGGTTTACCTGCCCATCCTCAAGCAGGGCGGCAACAGCAACACTATTGCCATCGTCAACGGCGTCAAGGACCGCATTAAAGATCTTCTGGATGTCCCCAAGACGCTGGTCGCCAATGTGGTGTTCGACCAGTCCATCTATGTCAAGACCGCTATCTGGAACGTGCTGCGGGAGGGCGGCATGGGACTGCTGCTGACCGCAGTGATGATCCTCATCTTCCTGGGCAGCATTCGCGGTACGTTTTCGGTCATGCTCTCGATCCCGCTTTCCTGCCTGGCCACGTTCCTGGCTCTGGCCATGGTGGGCGGGACCATCAACACCATGGTGCTGGGGGGCATGGCGCTGGTGCTCTCGCGATTGATCGACAACTCGGTGGTGGTGCTGGAAAACATCTTCCGCCACCTGGAACTGGGCGACGACCCCAAGGAGGCAGCGGAGTTTGGCGGCCGCGAGGTGGCCCTGGCGGTGCTGGCCGCCACCATCACCACAGCCATCGTCTTCTTCCCGGTGGTGTTCCTGTACGGCGTGAGCCGCTTCCTGTTCACCGCGCTGGCCGTCGGGGTGGTGCTGTCGCTGGCAGCTTCCTATTTCGTCGCCATGAGTGTGGTGCCGCTGTTCTGCTGCAAGTTCATTCATGCGCACGGCCACGCAGGAGATCCGGGGCTGCTGCAGCGGGTCGTCGGCCCATTTAACCGGCTCTACGACCGGCTCCTGGCCGCCTATGACCGCGCCATTGTGAAGAGCCTGGCCCGTCCCAAGTTCACCGTGGCCTGCATCATGGGAGTCTTTTTTGTGAGCCTGGCGCTGTCGCCACTGCTGGGGGTTTCCTTCTTCCCCCGCACCGACCCGGGGCAGTTCGTCATCAATGTCAAGGCCCCGACAGGAACCCGCATCGAACTCACCAACCAGTACATCAAGGCGGTGGAAAACGATATCCGGGAGGTGATCCCGGCGCGTGACCTGCAGATGATCGTCTCCAACATCGGCATTACCCCGGATTTTTCCGCCATGTACACCAGCAACTCCGGCCAGCATACCGCCTTCGTACAGGTGAACCTGAAGGAAGAGCATAAGGGTGGAAGTTACGAGTACATGGACCGTGTGCGGAAGAAGCTGGCGAACGATCTGCCCGAACTCTCGACCTACTTCCAGACCGGCGGTCTGGTGGATTCGATCGTGAACCTGGGCCTGCCCGCGCCCATCGACATCCAGGTCAGCGGCAACGACATGCCCAAAGTCTTGAACACCGCCGACGAGATCGCGCAGCAGGTGCGGCATCTGCCGGGGGTGAGCGATGTCCTCATCCCGCAGGATCTGGATTATCCCGGCATCCAGCTCGACGTTAATCGCGAGATGGCGGCACGCCTGGGACTGTCGTCGCAGGAAGTGGTGGACAACGTCATCACCGCCCTCTCCTCGAACGGC
>Ga0310038_10002008_pt1 | contig 15079 bp, 15 predicted proteins | sample Sb_taG_6_FD_200461 | JGI IMG/M metagenome (GOLD analysis project Ga0310038, IMG submission 200461) | Peat soil microbial communities from Weissenstadt, Germany - Sb_50d_4_PS metaG (v2) (version 2) | ecosystem: Environmental > Terrestrial > Soil > Wetlands > Peat | place: Germany: Weissenstadt... | reverse complement strand
GTCCCCATCCGCCTTCGGCGGAATCATCGACGTCCCATCAAAATAAGGAACCGACCCCCATGAATGAGCAAACGCGAGACGCGGAAGTGGATCAGCTCGTCGCCGAGCAGCGCCGGCGCGACGCCGACCGCGCCGCGATGGCCAATGAGATCGTCGACGAGCAGCGCATCACCACGGTCGAAGAGGGGAAGCGGTTCGCGAAAGCCTGGATCGAGACGGCCGCGCAGCACGCCGCGAACGAGGAATACTACCGAAAGGAGAGGGACAAGCTCCAGCACGTCATCGATCGCGCACGCAGACAACTCGCCGAGTCGAGCGCGAACACGGGCCTTACGTTTGATCTGACCGTGCGAACGGTCGTGGAGCTGCTGACCGCTGCCAACGAGTTCCGGCTACTCGAGCCCGAACACGAGCCACAAGCCGCCGTCTCCTACGTCGAGCGCGCCGACGGCCGCATCCTTGCCGTCTGGAATCGCCGCTACCACGGCTGGGCGATGCCGGGCGGCAAGGTCGAGGCCGGCGAATCGCCCGTTGGGGCGCAGTTCCGGGAACTGAAGGAGGAAACCGGACTCGAAACCGTCGATGCGACGCTCATCTACGACGCGCCGACCGCGATGCACGTCACGAGCGACCGCGGCCGACACGTGTTCGTCTTCCGCGTCGTCGCGACCGGCGAGCCCAGAGAGACCGAGGAGGGGTGCCCGGTCAAGTGGGTCACGCGGGAGGAGTTCTTGGAGGAGTCACCGTTCCGGGAGTTCTACCGGGAGATGTTCGCAAAAATACCGTCTCAAGCCGACCACGGCACCAGTCGCCCGTTACTGTAGACGGGCTTCGACTTCTTCGACCAGCACCGCGCGAGGAGAGGCTCGACCCGCGCCGGCACGTCCGGCAGAAACTCGTTCGCGCCCAGGAGCATGAGCCGGCCCAGCTCGACGGCCTTGTCGTGTGCCAACTCGTCGTCGTCGACTTCGCAGATCGTCTCGTCGTGCACGAAGTTCACGGGCCGCGACCCGTAGAGGACACTCGCCGGCTCCGCATAGCACGCCCGCACTACCAAGTAGTGCGCTCGCTTCGCGGCATCCGCGCCAAGCCCCTGAAAAAATGAATTGCATGTTGCCGTATAGTAACACCCACTGCGTATGCGTTGCGAGAACAACTGATTGACCTGGGCCTCCCCCGTGTCCTCGTCCACGAGTTCGCCGCAGCGGTTGAAGAACAATTTCATCTCCGGCCACCGGGTGAGCCACGCTTGTTTCAACTCGCGGGCTCGATCTTCCGTCAAGATCACGCCGTACGATTTGCGCGCGAACAGGCACAGGCTCTCGGCACCCAACCCACCCGGAAATCCAAAATTGCACTGCCGTGTAATCACTGTCTTGCCGTTGGCGCGCACCAACACGAAACCAGATGTCGTCGTGAGACAGTGAACGAGGCCACCGTACGGCTCTGACACCGTCTCGATGTTGCCACCACGCGTGTAGAGCCTCTGCTTGATCGAGACGATGTACGCGTCCGACAGGTTCTCGCCGAGCCTCTCGTATAGGCGAACGGACGTCTTATACCCGATGGTCGCGCAGAGAGCTGTCAACACGTCTGCATTTTGCTTCAACGTGGAACAGTAGTTCCAACCGTGACGCCCGCGCGTCCAATCTGCTTCCTCGTTCACGTAAACGTGCCCGTCCCAGAAACGCGTCTCTCGAACAAGCGTCAACCGAGCCTCGAAACTCCACGAGAGCATCTTCTCCGTGAGAATTTTCTTTGGCATGTGCTCGACGATGTGCCTAGCTAGCTCCCCCTCTACAACAAAGGTCGTCGCGCCTTGTAAGGACACGTCCTCTGTGTAGAAGCCGTGAAACAACCATCGGAACCGTTGAATCTTGCGCGTTTTGGTGAACCCAAAGCGTATCTTCCCGGAATCCGTGTAAGAGCCGTCTGCCTGTGTCGCAGCGAGCATCCTCACGAACCGACGCGGCATCTCTTCACCCCCCGATAGCTTGCCCGCGTTGGGAATGTACCGGTACAGGTTCGTATGCGTCGCCTTCAGCGACTTCTCGTTCAGACCTTTCCGACCGTCGCGATAATTTACCTGCGCCCAACCCGCCATATTGTGGTCTGGCGTGACTCGCAGATTCAACGATTTGTTGCGCACACGGACCAGCTCCAGCGCCGTGCGACTTGTCACACGCAGCGGTCTCTCCCACTGCAGAGAGACGTTCAAAGTGTGCTCCGCAAGCCTCGGCACGGCAATCTCCGTGTCCGTCGTCACGTTCGCGATCGGTACCCACCCGGTTTTGGTGAGAACCTCAGTCTCGGGGTGGAAACACACCTTCGCCGTCTGACGCGCGTTGTCCAGCTCCTCATCGCCGGCCTCCTTGCGCCGGGCAGCCTCGTCGTACGTGATGCCAAGGATGTCCGCTGCCATCGCCGTATGCGGGTCGAGGCCGGCGTTCAAGACCTCGGCAAGGTGCGACTGCCCGAAAAATGTGACGCAGCACTGCGCGAGCGTGTGCAGCTCAAGGCCGGAGAAGTCCCCCTGCGCGAACACCTTGCCCGCGCGCGGGATGAACGTCTCGCGGATACCTGGCAGGCGTCGGGGATTTTGTACGTTGGGCTTGCTCGACGTGCTCCTCCCTGAAGCGGCCAGGCCGAAGGACGTGTGCACGGGGAACACGGTCCCGGCCCGGAGCACGGGGATGTCCTTCACGAGCACGTTCTTCAGCGACGTCAGCTCGGCGTAGTCCTCCAGCAAGTCGTACTCACTCGCCTCGCACGCGTCCGAATCGAGCGACACCTGCCCCTTGGGGTGTTTGAGCGACGGAGCCGTCAACCTCACCGGCTTGCCGAGCTGCTGGCAGACCTGCACCATGATCGCCTGCGCTGCCTTGATATTGCGGCTCCCGTCCGCGCGCACGAGGCCCGCCGCCTGGAGGTCCCCCTCAATCGCTGCCAGTGCAGCGATCGTCTCCCTCTCGAGCTTGTCGACGCCGGGGGCGTGCGTCCTGAGGCCCCACACGCTCGTCAGGTGCAGCGCCCACGCCGCCCGCGCCTGCCGGTACTGGTCGGGGATGTACTGGACGTGCTCCTCCTGCTTCAGGAAGATATCGAGCGTCGCCCTGGCGTCCTCGAGCGGGTACTGGCGGGCGCCCTCCGGCCACTCTGCGATCGGGGTGTGCAAAAACTCCCCGTACCGGAGGCGCCAGGTGTCCTTGTCGAGGTGCCGGCCGGTCGCCCGGTAGACGACGGCATCGAGGTCGTAGTTATGAGGGACCCACCGCGCGCCCTTGGTGATCTTCACCGCGAGGGCCGCGTGCGGGCACACTTCAACGTCGCAGTCCTCGTGCACGAGGCACTCCTTGACCGCGACCTCCTTGTCGAACCGGCGCAGGTACCCCCGGAACTCCCCGGCCGCGATGTCGAGGAGCATTTGTCGAAGACGCGTATCCGTGACCCGGTCCGCATCATACGCCCGGAAGACGAGCGGCACGAGGCTGGGCCACTTGGCACAGAGCACGGCAAAGTCATAGGCCACGTGGTGGCCCGCGAGTAGCTCAGGACCCTCGAGCCAGGAGGTCACGAGTGGCAGCGCGGCGGGGTCGTCCGCGTGGATGATGCCGGGCTCCTCGCCGGGCACATCAAAGCTAATACAAACCGGTTCCGGAGCCATAACACCAGGACGAAACAAACACGTCTCAGTATCCAGCACCCGAACGTTCATCGATGCCTATCTATTACACGGATCATCGCGACCTCTTCGCCCGCACGTACGCGAGGACGCGCTCCCTCGTCCACGGCGTATCCTGCTTGACCTCGACTCTGCTCATGAACAGGTCCGAGGGGATCCTCTTCGCGACCCAGACGATGGCTTTGCGGTTGCGCCTCGTCGGCCGGCGCGCCCCCGAGTCCACGATAAGCGTCTGGAGCCGGGGGTTGCCGCCGTTGAGGTCCCAGATCCGGGCGCTGACAGTCTCGTGGATGCGGCCGAACTCGACCTCCAGCTCGTCGCAGGTCCGGCCACTCGCCCCTGCTTGCAGGATGCGAGCGTAGACCCGCATCCGGATGTCCGCGACGTCGGACACCGAGTCGGCGGCCTTGCGGGAGGTCTCCCGGCTCGCGAACGGCACCCCCTCGGTGGTGATCGGCATTCTCTTACCGCACCCTCTTTGCGGCATCCGCCTTCGCCCGCACCCCCGCCGTGTGCGCCTCCACCCGCGCCCGGTCTGCCGCCTGCTCCTCCTGCCCCTTCAGCCACCGGTCAAGCCGCGTCTGGTCACGCTCCGTCAACTCCCTCACGAGCCGTGCATTCGCGAACGTCGCCCACGCCGGGTCGACCTCGAGCCCCACGAACTGCCGGTCGAGCAGTTTACACGCCAGGCCCGTCGTGCCGCTCCCCGAGCAGGGGTCGAACACGGTCTCCCCAGAATCCGAGAAGTAGCTCACGAGGTCCAGGAGCTGATCGAGGGGCTTCTCGGTCTTGTGCTTGCCCTCGCCGCGCAGGCACGTGTGCTCGAAGGACAGGAGGTTCCCGGGACCGTTCCAATGCTTTTTGCCCCCGCCGGACCCGTAAGCAACGATGATCATCTCGCAACCTGTGGGGGGCCTGTCACCTGAGAGTTGTGGCATACTCCACCGCACCCACGGGATCGCGCGGATGTACGTGGCCCCTGCGGCTTGCAGCGACAGCCGCCACCACGTCATCGACTCGAGGTCCGTGTAGATGACCGACCACCGCTTCGTCAGCGCGGCGAACCGCGCGATGCGCTGGCGCAGGGCCACGGTCAGGTGATCGAACCCGAGGTCGCGCGACCGCGACCCCCCGCCGATCGACTGCGAGACGGCGCTCTTGTGCACGTGCGCGCGGTAGGGCGGGTCGACGACCATCACGTCGGGCGGTTCCGCCGCGACGGCGGCGAGGTCGACGGCGAGCGCGGACGTGTTGAGAACGAGCATCTACTTCACCTTCAGGCATTCTTTGCAGCGCTGATCGCGGACCGCCTTGCGCATGCATGACTTCTTGGTTCGTGCGTCCCCATTGGGGTCGCAGCTTTGGCAGCCGAGACATCGACACACCCTGTACTCGACGACTCGGCGCACACGCGCTTTACCAGTGTCCACGGCGCACTTCATCGAGCCTCGCCGCGAGCCGCACCTGCTCCGCGAGCAGCCGCTGGCCGGCGGTGTTCGGGGGTCTGCCGCACCGGCAGCGCGCGTACGCCCCCTCTTCGTGCCGGATGTAGCCCCGGCCGCCACAGAGCGCGCACCAGGGCAGCCGAGCTGGCGCGGGCCCGGGGCGAAGCCCCGGACCCTTTGCCAGCGCTTTCACTGCCCTGCCTGCGCCACCGCGGACTCTTCGATGATGGTTCCCCACTTGTGCAGGGTGAAGTCACCGCCGTCCTTCTTCTTGACCATGACGGCCTCCACGGGGATGAGTATCCCGTTGATGACGCCCTCGCTGACGACCGCGTTCATGAAGCCTTCAACCTGCTCGATGAACTCCGGGTCCTCCGGCTTCTGCCCGAGGATGCTCGCGGCGAAGCTCTTGAGCGCGCCGAAGCCGATGTCGAGGTCCTGCAGCGACTGGTACCACGACGCCGTCGTGCCTTCCTGATTTGGCAGAAGCTTCTCGAGTTCCTGCATGCTGAATGGATTGGTGCCGAACGCCGCGATGGCCTTCTTCTTGTCGACCTCGTAGGTCGAGCGCTCGATAGTAAATTCCAAAATAAAAGCGTCCCCTTTCGTGCGTGTCTTCTTGAAAATAGCGCGCTTCACGCGAACCTCGTACGATCCCGGCTTCAGAAAAGTGCCGCGTTCAAAGGTCTTCGCCGACTTGAGCCCTGCAAACAGATTGTTGGTATTCATCTAGATCTCCTGTGTTGATTTCGATTCGATCTTCACTCGGACCTCGTAGTCTCCTTTCTCCTGGCTATAGAACCACTGGATGTCCTCAGACCCATCGTCCACTCCCAGGGCATCTGCCACCCCGTCTCGGGTGGGCTTGCATGCTCCCTGCAAGTTGTCGTCGTCGAGCTTGCGCGGGTCGACGCGCGTGAGCGTCACGTTCACGGGTAGCGCCGGTGGCCACCCCCGCACGCCCGCGAGGCGCATCCGAATGAGCGCGCGTTCTGCTTGAGCGCGTTTCGCACGCTGGCTCCAGTGCTCGCGCGTGTTGAGCGTCGAGCGCGTGCGCAGAGGGAGGCTGACCTCGATCACCACTTTCTGGCACAGGAGGCTGGTCACTGTCCTAGGGCTGGTTACTGCCACAGCGGACCTACTCTCTTGGAAATGTCCGGCATGCAGATATCCGCCAGAAGAAGTTTTTGAGAGTGTCCAAGTAGCTCCTCGGCTGCCTTCGCACCCTCGAGCGCTCTGTCAAACGCTTCGTACTGCTCTCGGCACCCGAAAAGGATCCACACCTCGACCTCGTCCGCGAGTTGCCCGTCACGGTGCGTCCTCCCCAGAACTTGCTCGACGGTTGCTGCTCCCGATGGGCAGGAAGTGATCAGGTTCTTCGAAAACATCTGGAGGTTGAACCCCTGCCCGCATGCGGCGATCGAGGCGATCACGGGCTCGTCCCCCTTTGCGTTCGCGATCGAGACGCCGAACGCGTCGAGCCCCCCGGGACCGAAGTACGGCACCTCCGCGAGCTGCGACAACGCTTCACCAAATGCTCGGTGCTCAACCCATATGATGCCGACGTTCTCTTTCAGCCACGTCAGGCATGTCTCCAGCGCCGTCATCTCGTAGAAGATCGGCCTCGTAAGCGGCTCGTAGCTGCTCTCGATCGCCTTCCAAGCGTCCAGCGTCTCGGAGGCCAGCAAACCGACACGGCAGGCATTCGCAACCTGGAGCATGGTGTCGTACCTCTCCGACTGGTCGATCTGCTCCCTCACGAAGCTGCACCACGCTCGGCGAGCATTGAGCCACTCCGGTGGCGGCCTGTTCTGCTCTAAGAAGGTACGCAAGGGCTCGCTCAAGCCCAGCGGAGTTGTCCCCAAGCTTGCCGAGTCCTGTATTGCACCCGTTGCACAAAAGCCCTCGGACAACATCGGTCTTGTGGTCATGATCGACGTCGAGTTCTTTTCGCTTACCTCTTCCAACACTTCCGCAGATGGCGCAGACACCTCCTTGCGACGAAAGAAGTCGCTGATACTCCTCGTAGGAGATTCCGTACGAGCTTTTGATGTGACTTGCCCTGGCACGCTCTGGGCGCTCTTTACGCCAACGTTTGGCGCTCTCTCTGTTATTGGCAGCGAGCTTTGGATTTGCTGCTCGGTAACGCTTATTATTTTCTCTGGAGAGAGCCCTCGCTCTTTCAAGATTGTTGTGCCACCAACGCTTTGCGCCTGCCCGCGCAAGCTCTCTAGCGTGTTCTGGATTAGCTTCTTTCCAGCGCTTGGTGGCCTCTTTTCGCCTTGCTTTCCGTTCTTCTTCACTAAGCTTTCCCATTCCCGTGACTTCTCCCTAGAAATCCAAGTGTAACTGAATCCAAGAGCGAGTTCCCGAGCATACATCCGCATCTCGGTCGCCTCGCCGAACGCTTTACCGCACGGCGTCTCCCAGCGCGTTCGCAGCGTCTTGAAGTGCTCTTCCACGATCGGGGACAACTGGTACTCGAGGGCTTGAACACGGATGCTGCAGGTAACACCATCCGTCTTCGACGAAGCCACGACCCCGCGCGTCTCCAGGAGACGCGATTGGAAAACTTGCCGCGCCCGCGCAGTATCGTCCTGCTCCAGCGTGTCGAGCAGGTTCGCGAGCGTTCTACCGCGGTCGTTCGGCAACGGTTCTCCCAGCAGTTCCAGAATGTCCGCGGGGCGCCGCCGGGCGAGTGGGTTTACCTTCTCATCAAGCGCATCAGCCCACGTCTCGACCTCGTCATCGGTTGCTGGAATTGGTGCCTGCGTCTTCAACGCGAAACGAAGAAGGTGCGCAAAATCTCGCAAGCTGGCCTTCATGATCGTCCCGCTGACCGCAGCGAACTTCGTCTCAGGGTGCGAATCCATGTAGCGGACCACACGCCTGGTCCTGCCCGCCCGGCGCCCCTTCAGGAAATGAGCCTCGTCCGCGATGATCAGGTCGGGTCGAATGTACTCGAGCTTCCTCGCGCTTTGAACGAGGCTCAGGGACTCATACGACTCGATCTGTAGATTGGAGGGCAATCGCCAGTGCTCTGCGAGCACCTTGCGATCGTTCCAGGTCTTGGAGACGAGCGACGCCGGCAGCAGGAGCAGCGGGCGCTTGGCTTCGAGCGCCGAAGAGACGAGGAGCGTCACGAGAGTTTTCCCAGACCCGACGCGCATAGGCCCGAACAAACCCCCACACTCCATCGCCTCGTAGAGCGCGACGGCCTGCACCGGGCGGAGCTTCATGGTCCCGCCGGGAGTCTTCAGCTCCCGCGTGAGCATCTCTGCCAGCGTCGCCGCCGCTTCATCGGACCACGTACGTCGCGGCAGGGCCGCGATGCGGGCTATTTCAGGAGTGCTGGGGACGTATCGGCTGCCGAACGGCGAAGTCGCAGTCACGGCTCTTCTTGCGGCGCTTCGGAGGCTTCTTCCTCTCGAGCAATTTCCGCGCAGGTCTGACACTCGCCATCCACGACGTCCGAGCTGCCGCACTTCGGGCAGATCGCGGGCTCTTCTTGCGGCCTCATAGAACCACCGACCGAAGCAGCGACATCCGCTGCAAACGCTGGCAGTACGGGCCGCACCAATCGCCGCCGATCGAGATGAGCGTCCCGTCCGGCCTGATTCGGACGCGCTCCAAGTACCACTTGCCGTGCGGGCTCACCGAACGACCAGTCCGGCCCGCGCGACCAGCTCGACCGCGACGATCGAACCCTCGGGCGTCGTGGTGTCGAGCCGCAGCGCCGGCAAGACGCCCTCGAGCGCGTCCAGCTCCGCGGCGGCGGCCACGGCGAGCATACCGGGGCCGTGCCCAAACTCGGCGAACCGGTAGTCCGCGAGGCCCTCGGCGGCGATCCGCTTCTTGGCGAGGGTGATGAAGTGCGTGGCGTCCGGCGTCGAGACCCCCACCGGCCCGCAGTCGAGGTACAAGGTCTCGATCTTCACCGCGAGCCCCGTCGCCGGCACCTCGGCTTTTCGAGGCCGTCCGCGCCCACGCGCGGCCGCCGCTGCAGGCGCAGCCGCCGGTACGGCGGGGTCCGGCGCGACGGCGACGGCCGGCGCGAGCGCCGCTGCAGGCGCAGCAGGCGGCGGCTGGTATTCCGGGGGGTTGATCGCTGCGACGGGCGCCGAAGCAGCAGATGCGGCCGGCGCCCCGCCCGCCTGCAGGCGCGCGAGGAGCTTGTTGCCCCCCGTCGCGACCGCGAGTACGGGCAGCGGCACGACCGGCGCTACGGGCACGGCGTGCACCGCGGACGCGGGTTCGGCGGCCGCCGGCGCGGCTGTCGCCGGCGCGGACGCGCCGTTCTTACGAGCTTGCAAGAGTTGAGTGAGTTTGTTCTGTTCCATGTGGGCTCTCATCTTCTCGAAGGGGGATAGGTTGCAGCGCCCCTGGTGGGGACACCCGCCGTAGGCGCTGCAGTGGTTGATGTTCGGTGGGAGATCGAGCGGTTGTTTAGTCGAAGCGACTTCCATCTCCTGTGCTATCTGCTCGATCGCGAGAAATCGGTTCCATGCCTCGGTCTGGTTTACTCGTAATACCGTTATCGCACTCTTCCTCGTATTTCTGGTCTGATAATACACCCATCGCAGTTCGACTTCGTTCTCATCGGAATGTTCGCGGAAATAATCCACCGCGTACAAGGTCGCCTGGATGTCGTTACGGAGATCTTCTTCCGTCTTCTGCCATTTGAGATCGCTGGTGGTCTTGTGGTCGTAGATGACTCTCGGTGATTGAAGGTCCTTGTAGCCGAGGTACGAGTGCCCCGACGGGCCGACGAAGTGGAACTCTGCTTCGACGACGAGCCCCGGGGTGCCCGGCTTGGGCAGGTGCTCGAGACCGGAAGCCGCGATGTACCCGACCTCGGTCGTGTAGTCGATCTCGCCTCCGTTCAGGTACTTTTCTAGTTCCGAGTGCACCAAGCGGCCTAGCTCGGCCGCAGGGCCAGGGAGTTCTTCGACGTCCGCGACGTACTTCCATGCCCACTTGCGCGGGCAGTCGACGAAAGTCTGAACCTGTGAGGCAGATAATCGCATTAGGCCGCACGACTCTTCTCGTTCTTCTTCTCGTGCTCCTCCACGGCCTTCTCGGCGGCCGAGCGGATGAACGCTCCCGGGGAGATGTTCCGCGACTTGGCCGCCGCCTTGATGCGCTTCAAGAGCTTTGGATCCGGCAGGTGGATCGAATAGTTCACGTAATTCATTGTCTTTGCGGCTCGTCCTTGAATCATCCGGACATACTCGAGTATTCCCCGAGGCATACGTGATTTATGAGGTCCGATTTCTGTTGCACAGCAGCCTCTTCCCCATATATGTGAATCCTCTTCCGGACGCAACGCGAAATTTGTCCACAGGGCTCCGTCTGGGGCAAGAGGAAAATCGATCGTGATGGCCGTGGCAGAAGCGGTACCGCCGGATAACGCGCTCCGGATCTTCCCGCTCCACGGCATCCTCCCAGGCCCCGCCTGCACCTGCCCCCTCGGCGCCTCCTGCAAGTCCATCGGCAAACACCCGGCGGTACGCTGGCGAAATTACGACGAGAACACCAAGGGGTCGAGCGGAGGGTACGGCATCCAGACCGGGCGGTTCAACGGCATCTTCGTCGTGGACCTCGACGTCAAACCTGACAAGAACGGCGTCGACGCCTTCGTCGCGCTCGCGGCAGGCCGACCCATCCCGAACACACTGGGGGTCCTGACGCCATCCGGCGGGGTGCACCTCTATTTTCGGCTGCCGCCAGACGTCTACGTGCCCAAGACGATCGGCGTTCTCGCGCTCGGCGTCGACATCGTGGGCGAAGGGGGCTTCGTCGTCGGTCCCGGCTCGCCGCACCGGATCGGCGGCATCTACCAGGAGGTACCGGGCCCGCTCGCCGACCCACCCGACTGGCTGCTCGCGCTCGTCGTCAAGGAGCCCGAGCCGCCCGGGCCGCTCGTGACTGAACACCGGACGATCGAGCCGTCGTCGCCCGAGGGCGTCCGCGCCATCGCGTGGGCCCGAGCCTTCCTCGCTGGCGCTGAGCCCGCCATCGAGGGCCGAGGGGGCAGCGACCGGCTCTTCGCGGCGTGCTGTCACCTCATGTACTCGGCGCTGCCGCTCGACGTGCTCCGGGAGATCGTCGAGGAGGTCTACAACCCCAGGTGCGAGCCGCCGTGGTCCACCGAGGAGATCGACCACAAGCTCACCGACGCCGACCGGCGGTTCGAGGAGCCGCGCGGCCTCTGCAGCCCGGATTTCCTGGACACGTTGAGGGGGCGGACGACGCAGACAGACGCCCGGACCCCCGACCCGATGCACGAGTACACGTTCGAGATCGGGATGCGCTCATCCGGGGACACCCAGAAGGCTTCTGTGGGCGAGATCATGGCCGACCTCTTCGACCACGTCGACTGGGCCGGCGTGCTCATGTTCGACAGCTTCCGCGACCGCGTCGTCGCCATCGACCCGCCGATGAGGATGGACGCCGAAACCTCGCTGGGTCTGTCGAACAACGACGTGCAGCTCGTGCGGGCGTGGCTGGAGTACCACGGCAAGAAGCTCAACGCGCAGGACGTCGGCGCCGCGATCGAGGCCGTCGCCAGGCAGCACAAGTTCAACCCCATCCAGGACATGCTTCAAGTGCTCTCGTGGGATCAAACACCCAGGCTCGATCGCGTGCTGCCAGAGTATTTCCAGACGGCGGACGGCCCGTACGAGCGCGCCATCGGCCCCCGGTGGTTCATTTCCTTGGTCGCCCGCGCGATGGAGCCCGGTTGCCAGAGCGACTGCACGCTCGTCCTCGAAGGCGACCCGGGCATCAAGAAGACGAGCGCGTTCCGCTCCCTGATGCGCGATTCGAGCTGGTACGCCGAGAGTTCGTGCGGGGTCGACTCCAAGGATTTCTACGAGAACCTCCGGGGCGTCTGGCTGATGGGGTTCGACGAGCTGGACTCGCTGACCCGGGCCTCGCTGACGAAGGTGAAAACCGTTCTTTCCTCAACAAGCGACCGGTACCGGCAGTCATACGGGCGCAACTCCACCGACCACCCACGAGTGTGCGGCTTCTGCGGGAACACGAACGCCAAGCAGTACGTCAACGACTCAACCGGGGGTCTCGGCCGCCGGATCTGGCCGGTCAAGGTGCTGCGCCCGATCGACACTTCCCGCATCGAGGCTGACCGCGACCAGTTGTGGGCGGAAGCGTTCGTGCGCTGGAAGAACAAAGAGCCCTGGCACGTCGACACCCCGGAAATACGCGCACTCTGCGAAGTCGAGCAGGAGGAGCGACAGGAAATCGACCCCTGGGAAGAGATTCTCGTTCGCTGGTTCAACGACCCCACCAAGTGTTCCCGGACTCCCGTCGTCATCGAGCCCAACAGCGTGTTCAAGGGGATCCAACCGTTCGACACCTCCAGAGGGGTCACGACCTCCGACGTCCTGGAGCACGCCGTCGGCAAGCTCAAGGGGCAGTGGACGACCGGAGACGCCATGCGCGTCGGGAAAATAATGCAGCAGCGGCTCAAAATGAAGAGGACGCGAATTAGAATAGGGAAAAATAGCCTAGAATGGCGCTACTTGTTCTAGGCGTGGCCCGGCGCGGTCGCACCACATGATCCAGGGTCACGCAGGTAGGAACAGTGAGAACTCGATAACGTGTGCTTTCAAACACTTAGGTCCGTTGTTCCCAAGTTCCTGTCTGGCGAGTCGAATCACAGGAGGGGCTACACGCTGTACCCTGGCGTGGCCCGGCGCGGTCGCACCACATGATCCAGCAGCACATCCCTCCTGTGATAGGTGTTATATAGGTAGGAACAGTAGGAACATAGGAACACCTCATACAATACAATAGTTTGCGCGTTCCCACCTGTGTTCCCACTCCCCGCCGAGTGAGAACCTGTGGAGAAGGAGACCGACGAAAAAATGGGCGACACATTCCGGGCGGTCGTAAACATGCGGCCGCTCCTGGTCGGCGAGGCGAACCCGTACGGGTCCGACCCCGCGTTCGCGCTCTACCCGTCGCCGCCGGGCTGCTCGGGCGAGCGGCTCTGCCGGCTTGTCATGGGGCTAGACCCGGACGACTACCTCGAGCAGTTCGACCGCATGAACCTGTGCGCCGGGAAGTGGAGGACGATAGACGCCCGCGTCGCGGCAACGTCCCTCGTCCTGCAGGCCAACCGGGAAGGTCGCACGCTGGTCCTCTTGGGGACCAAGGTCGCGAAAGCCTTTGGCTGCTTCGGCGTCAAGCCGTTCACGTTCTTCCGAGCGCCGGCCGGCGCCTTGCTCGTGAGGCTACCGCACCCGAGCGGACTGTGCAGGGAGTGGGGTAAGCCGGGGGCGTATGACCGGGCGAGGTCGGTCCTGCGCGGAGCGGGGGTGCTACTGTGATTTCAACGTGTTACGCACAAAAAGGAGAAGAATAATGCAACTGTTTTGGCTTGATTGTGAAACAACCGGCCTGTCCCCTGAGCGTGACGGCCTGCTCGAACTGGCCGTTGCCGAGACCAACCTCGAACGACCGTTCGACGTCGACCGCGTCCGGAGCTGGGTGTTCCAGTTCCTCGACACTTCCCGGCTCACTCCGTTCATCCTCGCCATGCACACGCAGAACGGCCTGCTCGACGAGTGCGCCCGATCGACGACGACCGTGGCCGAGGTCGAAGAGCACCTCCTCTCGGTCGTGCCTGAGATCGCCGGTGACGACAAGCCGACGCTCGCCGGGTCGACGATCCATTTCGACCACGCGTTCCTGCGGGTGCACATGCCCCGGCTCGCCGCGCGGTTCTCCCACCGGCACTACGACGTCTCGGCGGTGAAGCTCTTCTGCCGGTCGCTCGGCATGTCGAAGCCGCCGAAGGCGGAGGCGCACCGGGCGACGGCCGACGTCCTCGAGTCCGTGGAGCACGCAAAGCTGTGCGCGAGGTGGTTGAGGTACGAGAATATCTCGGGGTTCACCTACGCCGATGATCGCTTGGTGTACGAGGCGTACGCGAGGCGTGCGGAGAATCGGTGATGCCGAGCTTCACGATCAAGGTCCCGAACGACGACGAGGGCGAAGACCTTGGCACCTACGAGTCCGATTACCTGCCGCGCGTCGGCGATCCGTTCGTGCTCTGGCATCCGCGCGTCTGTGCGGAGCGGGACAAGCCGTTCTGCGGCGTGGTCTCGGGGGTGACGCACGAGGTGGTCCACGCGAGCCACCCCTATGCGACCGGCAACTACCCGAAGGGGGAGCAGCGGTCCGTCGAGACGACCGTGTGGCTCACCGAGGAGCACGCGCCGCCGACGCTCTACTGCGACTGCACCGAGGAGGAGCGAGCGCGGTGGGGCGCGGTCGAGGGGCAGTGCGAGAACTGCGGCCATGCGAGGCGCGCGTGAAAGCCTACCGCGTCCTTCTCCCCGACGGCCGCGAGATCGGCCGCATCCTCGGCCGGAGCGAGGAGGACGCCTTGAAGGACGCCCGGGAGATCTTCCGGCGCACCGACATCACGGTGCAGCTCGTAGCGGGCTCGGCTTAGCACCCTCCCCCGGGGGCGGGTATCCTCTACGGATGCTCGAGACCATCGTCACCGTCGTCATCGCGCTCGCGCTCCTCGCGACCGTCATCTGGGCCGCGGACAAGTACCTCGCCATCCCCGCGCCGTTCGCCTGGGCCAAAGGGCTCATCGTCTTCGTCCTCATCGTCGTGGCGTGCGTCTTTCTCTGGGACGCCTTCGTGGCGGGGCACACGGTCGGATTCCGGCATCTTCGCTGAGAGGGGCTGCGGGTCGCCTCCGAGCCGCCTCAACGCGGAGGCGAGTGGGCACTCGGCGTCCGGGGCCGGGGTCCGTTCGGGGTCGGCCCTCAGCTCATTCTTTTCCGCCCTTGTACCCGTCCCTCCACGCGCGGACGACCGTCCAGCCAAACAGGAACGGTCCGAACAAGCAGGCAACGGCCAGCGCCAGTCGCAGTGACGTTGCGAGTGGGCGACCTGGCGCCGGCACGAC
>Ga0310038_10001999_pt1 | contig 15115 bp, 14 predicted proteins | sample Sb_taG_6_FD_200461 | JGI IMG/M metagenome (GOLD analysis project Ga0310038, IMG submission 200461) | Peat soil microbial communities from Weissenstadt, Germany - Sb_50d_4_PS metaG (v2) (version 2) | ecosystem: Environmental > Terrestrial > Soil > Wetlands > Peat | place: Germany: Weissenstadt... | reverse complement strand
TTCGCTCACGGCGCCGGCGGCGACGCGGTCGGCGCGGGCCCGGTCGTTGAGCTCGCTCACGGTACGGAGGTCACCGGCAAGCATCAGGCTCGTCTGACCCGACTCGGTATCGTCCTTCCAGGCCAAGTACAAAGCATCGAGCATCTGGTCGCGGTCGCCATCGGCGATCCGCTCGTTGGCCTGGTAGGCATCGATGGCGTCGGGTGAACCCTTCCGTAGCTCGACGCTGGCCCTCTTCTCCCAGAGGTGATGGAAGCGGCGCACGTCGGTCAGTTCGGGGGCGAGGCCGTCGCGATCGCGCACGAGGGCGGCGAAGGCGCCTCCGGCTTCGACCGCGCTGAGCTGACCCTGGTCGCCGACCAAGACGACCTTTGCCCCCGCTGTAGCGGCGCTGCCCAGGAGCTCGTCGAGAGCGAAGGTCCCGGCGAGGGATGCCTCGTCGACGATCACCAACTGGTCCGCTCGGAGGCGCCAGCGGGCCAGTTCGGCTTCGGCGTTGCCGATGCGCTGGCGCAGTGGGGCCCGGGCACCCGAGACGTTGGGAAGGGATCTGAGCGCAATGTGCAATTCTTTGATCTTGCCCAACCGCTCGGCTTCCCGGCGGTGCTCGAAGAGCCACTTGGCGGTGTTCTCGGTGTCGATACCGAGTTCGCCCGCCAGCACCTCGGCCGCGGCGGCAGAGGGCGCCAGGCCGAGCACCGAGCCCGCGCCGTGCTCGGCCTCCCATGCCGCACGCAGCCCGGCCATGGTCGTGGACTTGCCCGTCCCGGCCGGCCCGATCAAGACGTCGAGGCGGCGGCCGGACGTGGCGATCTGTTCGATTGCCAGGGCCTGATCGTGGGACAACCCGTGGTCCCGGCGCGGCAGGTTGGCCTCGGTGACGGCGACCACCGTGCCGGTGGTGATTGTGGGAGCGCCCACGTGGCGTCCGGCATCGAGGAGGCGTCCCTCGGCCTCCAGGAGCGTGGTCGTGGTGTAGACGTCGTGCCCTTTGGCCCGGAACCGACTCGTCCCATCGGCCCGTCGTAACCGTTCGGGCGTGGAGTGCAGTGCGGGTGCCGAGATGAGCAGTGACTGGCCCAAAGCCAGGTCTGCGGTGCGCTCGGCAACGGCGATCCGCTCGTCGGGCGAGGCGAAGCGGATTCCGTGGAACTGGCGGTGAACCTCGGCCAGGATGTTGGCTCGACTGAAGGTGGCCCGACGTTCGGCCACCTGCTCGACGGCCACACCGGCTGCGTCGGCCAGGATGCCGTCGGCCAGGTCGCCGGCGTGCAGAAGTGGGAGGTCGTTGCGGTCGGCGAGTCCGGCGACCCATGAGATCGGCTCGTCAACGATGTAGGGCTCGGCCCGCACGCGCCAGCCCCCTGTGATCTCGGCCAGGCTGTGGTGCTCCTTGGCCGGGCGGGTCTCCAAGGTGGCCCGGCGTCGCAGCTCGAGCACTTGCGCCGTTGTTGGCTGGCGGCCGTAGGCGGCGACAAACTCGCCGAAGAGCGCTGTCTTTCGCTCCTCGATGGCCACCGAGCGCTGGGAGAACTCGGCCATCAGCGCCTCAGAGACCCCTGTTACTTCCCAACGGAGCCGTTCGGAATGGCGGCGGCTTCGCCCGTCCCAGCCCCAGCCCAACTGCTCGGTCAAGAGATCACTGAGCACACCCTGGTGCATCTCGGAGAGCGCGACCACCGACTTGTACAGGCCTCGGGAATCGAGCGCGCGCCAGGCGCCGTCGGACACCGAGCGGGCCCGGTTGACCACCACCACGTGGTCGTGCAGTTGGGGGTCTCCGGCCCGTGAGTCCCAGTGGCTGAAGGCCGTGGCCACCACGCCTTCGATGTCTTCTTGGACGACGCCGTTGGTGCCCGAGCGCGAGTGGAATACCTCGCGCTCGGCGTAAGTGAGCACCACCTCGATGGCCTGGCGATGGCAGGTGTAGATCTGTGCCTTGGTGTCCCGGTCGGCGAGGGCCCAGGCCACAGAGACCGACTTGGAGGGGGAGAAGGTCAGATCGAATCCGGCCACCGGAGCGCGGAACCGGCCGCCCTTGGCCCGTTCCTCGGCCTCGATGCGCGCTGTCTCCTCGGATCTCTCGGCGGGGGAGTGGTCCGCCGGAATGGCGGCCAACCGCTGGGCCACCCGCTTTGCCAGGGACAGGTGGGCTCGGTTGGGCTGGCGGCCGAGTGGCTGGCCGGTGAGCGGATCGGCGCACATCCCGAGCAGATTGAACAGGTGCTGCTCGGTGACTTGTAACCCGTGATCGACCCCGCGGCCGTCGTCGAGGCCGGCCAGGCCGGCTCCCAAGAACACGCCAGGTGGGGTGCCCGACGTTGCGTAGTACCGGGTCAGGTTGGAGGAGGGAAGAGGCGCGCCGTCACCCATTGCGACGGACTCCATCAGATAGCGGTAGCCCGACCCCAGGCTCATCCTGCGCAGCGAGATCACGGCCTTCTCCCGTCGCCGGAACGGCTTTCGTTCGGCACCCAACAGAGAGGTGGTGGACCATCATCACCCCCCTCTGGCGAGCCTGACCCCCCCCGAATGCCACACGTGTGAAGCAAACTGATGTGGCTGATGGGCGCCCGAGACGGTAGTGGTCTGGCTCGGGAGGTAGGAGGGGAATGTGGGTAGGAAGTGCGCGGGTAGGTGGGGCGGAATGCTGTATTGCGGAATGTTGAGGACGGGCTCGCGTCCTATTGGCGCGGGCACAAGATGTAGTGGTGCGAACAACCCCAATCCGGGACCGGTTTGGACCGGTTCGATGTCCGTAACATGTGCCTCCGGACCGGCAGCATCGAACGGGGGCAGGTCCGCCAACTCGGGCACACTCGGTCAGCGACCCAACGTGAGGATCAAGGAGGATCGTGAGCCTTGCCATCGATTGTGTCTTGATTGACTGCAACGACCTCCAGCGGATGAGAGAGTTTTGGCGCTCTGCCCTCAACCTCGAACACGTCTGGACAGGCCCCTCTGGCGGCTACCTCCTGCTTGACGGAAAGGGGACCACAAGGCTCGGACTGATGCCATCCGGCGAAGGGAAGAGGGGAAAGAACAGAGTCCATCTCGACCTTCGCCCGGACAATCAAGAAGCCGAGATTCATCGCCTTGAGGAGCTTGGGGCTGTCAGGATTGACATCGGTCAACGAGATGTCCCCTGGGTCGTCATGGCAGATCCAGAAGGTAACGAATTTTGCGTGTTGCGATCGCGATGACCCTCAAACCGATCCGGCAGCGAACGGGGATAGTCAGGTGGACGGCCCTGTGCTGGGGTAGGTAACCCGAACGACGTTGTCGCATTCGGGACAGACCACGGCCATCGGAATGACGTCTGAATCACCCTGTAGTTCGGGCATCGGGCGCAGATCGTGGGGGTGAGGGGGTAGATCAAGCACATGTCCACAGTGCTGACACACAATCACCCGTCCAGGATGGATCTACGGGCTGTGGGATGCAATCCCGGCGATCGGGGACGACTACCCGACCTCGTGGTGAGGACAGCCTTGGCCGCATCGTGCAAGAGTGAGCCACGTGAATCTCGGCGGCGATGTTCCGATTCGACTGGTGGCAAGTGATCTCGACGGAACCCTGCTCCGACGAGACGGGTCCATTTCAGAACGAACTGCCATGGCGGTCCAAGCGATGGACGAGGCAGGTATCTCTATCGTGCTCGCAACCGCAAGGCCGCCCCGCTTCCTCGGGGAGATCGTGGAAGCCCTTTCATGCCACCCCATCGTGGTGTGTTCGAACGGTGCCTTCGTATGGGACTCTGAGGCGAACAGCGTTCAGATGGAGAATCTGATTTCGACGGAGGTGGCCGCCGAAAGTATTCGTCGGGCGCGGGAGGTCCTGGCTGATGCGGTGTTCTCCGTCGAGATCAGCATCGACGGCTACGGCTGCGAGCCGCACTATGTGGGTGAGTGGCCTCGCCCCGCCGAAGCAGAGGTGGCTCCGGTCGAGGACCTCGTTCTCACACCTGTGGCCAAGCTCTCGATCAGACATGGCCCGAGCGACCCCTGGCTAACGCTCGATCATGTCCAGCGCGCTCTCGGAGGCCTCGTCGAAGTGACACGGTCCAGCCCAACGGCCCCTATCGAACTTTTGGCGTTAGGCGTGTCAAAGGCCTCTGGCGTGGCATTTGTCGCTGAGCAGCTCGGCATCTCGCCCGCAGAGACCCTGGCCGTTGGCGACATGCCGAACGACCTACCAATGCTGCAGTGGGCTGGACGGTCTGCCGCACCAGCGAACGCCCACGAGGTCGTGTTGACAACCGTGGACGTGATTCTCGGCGATTGCGATGACGATGGCGTTGCCGTGTTCATCGAACAGCTGGCGGGCGTCGCTGAACTTTGAGCAAACGGCCCAGACCCGGCAGCGTCGTTCTGGGGCACCCTGGGTTCGCAAGTCGGTGGCGCTACGGCAGGGTTCCCACATCGACCTCCTCGAGGTCACCCGATCCGTAATCACTGATGACCACGGTTGTCCCGTCAGGGCTCACGGCCATGTCCCTTGGGAAGTCACCGGCCACTGCATACCCGACTAGCTGGAGCGATCTTCCGGCGGCGGCGACCACGGCCAGGTTTGAGGTTGCCCCATTGGCGTTGAAACGGTTGGAATCTGCGATCACGACGGTCTTGTGGTGATTGACGAGGGCCAATCCCACGGGAGCCTCGCCGACCTGGACTCGGTCGATCAGCGCAGACGCCGGATGTGAGACGAGGTCAGGAGCGGAGAAGTCGAGGAGCTGGTCGCTCCCGCGGGCCGTCACCTACACGGAGGAGCTGGTGGCCACCATTCGCACCGGACTGCACCCGGCCCACACTGTGGAGATGACCGAACGAGAAGGTTGCTCTTCAGCTCGGCGCAGATCGATTGTGGTCAGTGTTCCTTGGGTCCCGGTCTCTTTCGCGGCCTCGCTGGTTGCGTACATATAGCGTTCGTCTGGTGAAATCGCCATTCCCACCGGAGCGACACCCATGGGTACGTAGCCGACCAGGTCGGCGTTTCCAAAGCCACTTCTTTCGGCCTTCTTCAGGTTGAAGACAGCCAGCTGGTGGCTGTCCTCGAGGCTGACGAACACGTACTGACCATCGGGCGACACGACGGCTTCAATGGCCCCCTGGCCCTGGCTCCTGAACGTTCCAACAAGCCACGATGAGGGTGCCGAGCCCGCTTGCTCGATCCGGGACACCGAAAAGACACTGGCGCCGCTGCCCCCTGCGGCCACGAGTTCACGGCCATTCGGACTGACGGCCATACCGAGCAAGGGTCCATCCGAAGCGGGGCCAATCCGCTCAGAGGCCAGGCCAGAGGCAGAGATGGAGTACTCGCTGATGCCGCTGGCATCCCTCATGGGATTCAGCCCGGGCGGAGGAGCGGAGGGATTGATCAGCGAATCGACGAATGCGTGTTTGCCATCAGGTCCGAAAGCAACACCGAAAGGTGTGAGGAGTCCAGAAGTGAAATGAGTCTCAACGTGACCGAGCATTGGCCCCGGTGCGATCGCCGTAGAACAGGCGACGGTTGTACCCACCGGGGAAGGGGTGCCTGCGGACGATGCCGACGACCCGCTCGAACTCGCCAGAACCGCTGCGAGGATGGTGCCGACGGCACTGCCCAGCAAATATCGCCGACGGGCCCTCATTGAACGCTCTTCGTGGTGCCACTCCGTGAGGGGGTCACAGCGACATTCTCACCCAGGTGAGCCTCTCGGTTCACGGCCATGACGCCACTGTCCCACCTTCCCGACGGCAATGTATCGGGACACCGAGTGCTTCGTATCGAGATGGTGAACAATGGACTGCGATGACGATCATCCGCCTTACCGTGGTTGCTGATATTCCTGCGGTCGTCCGTCTGACAGTGGCCGAAAACGGCGGAAGCCCTGAAGCCTTCGAGGCCCGACTGCAGAAGGATCTGGCCCTCGCCGAGAGATACACCGTCGTGGCGGACAACGACGGGCAGGTCCTCGGATTTGGGCGAGTGCGCCATTTCGAGCCTGACCGAGATGCGCCGGTGAACGTCGCTCCCACGGGCTTCTATCTCAATGGCCTGATCGTGGTACCGGAGCATCGAGGTCAAGGCTTGGGGAGCAGACTCACCGAAGCTCGGATCGCCTGGGTCGCCGAACGGGCATCACAAGCCTGGTACTTCACGGATGCGGCGAACGAGGTGTCCATCCGGCTTCATGCGAACCTTGGATTTCGGGAGGTCACCCGAGATTTCACCTTCCCCGGTGCCGGGCCAGAGGCCGGAGTCCTGTTCCAGCTCGACCTGGCGTAGCAGCGTCCCGGCGTAAGGGGATAGGTCGGAGGGTAAGTAGGTGTTGCGCACAGGTCCTCCTAGCCGGAGAGAATACGGACGTGCCTCCGAAGAAGATCTCCGAGGATCAGGCAAGGCAGTTTCTGACCGCCCAGTTCGGCTCTATCGAAGGACTGGAGCCTCTCGGTGGCGGATTCTGGTCCACCGCCTTCGGTTTCTCTATCGGGGGTGGAGACTTCGTCATCCGATTCGGCGAGAGTCGAGAGTGGTTCGAGGCTGACAGAGCTGCAATGGCCTTCAGTAGTCCAGGCCTTCCGGTGCCGGAGGTCACCCAGGTCGGGGAAGCCTTTGGCGGTGTCTACGCCATTTCGGTGCGGTATCGAGGGATCTATCTCGAGGACGTAGGACCTGAGCAAGTAGCCGCCGCAGGCCCGATGCTCGCCTCGTTGCTCGGTGCCCTCTTTGAGACTCCCAAGCACCCAGACCTTCCGGTCATGTGGCACTCAGATCCAGCGAGCAAACTCACTTGGCGGGATTGGCTCCTGCAGGCCCTGATCGACAACCCGAATCGGGAGACGCACGGATGGCGGGAGACACTTGCTGCTGACTCCCGGTTGGACCGGCTGTTCAGCGTTTGTGCGGCGCGGATCAACGAGCTAGTACATGCCTGTCCCGAGCGGAGAGATCTCATCCACGGCGACCTTCTGCACGCCAATGTGCTCGTCACCGAGGACGCCCGGCGACCAAATGCAGTCTTTTCCTGGAAGTGTTCCCTGAGAGGGGATTTCCTTTTCGACGCCGCATGGTGCACTTTCTGGAGCGCTTTCCATCCCGGCATCGCTGCGGCGGAGCCCTGGGATCGCGTTCGTCAGGCGCCCTGGGTGAAGCGCGATCCGACAGCGTTGATGGACGCGTCGATCCGCCATCACTGTTACGAACTGCATATCGGGGCCACCCATTTGGGGTGGAGTGCATGGGTCGGTGATGTCACCGCACTCAGTCAAGTTGCGGATCGACTGACCGATGTGCTGGACCGTGGTCCTCTCGGCGACTGACATTCGGCCGCCCGCTAGCCGGTGTGTGTTCTGGGGCAGTCGGGGATGGAAGATTATGAGGCATGGGTCGAAGTGGTTGACGTGTCTGAGGCGACCACTGCTTCGGACTGGACACTCACCCAGTGCGGCGGATCAAACTGGTACGTCGTCGGTGAGGATTCGAAGCACGGGTTCTCCAGCATTGGTTGATTCCTCGGCTTCGGATCCTGCTCGGTCTGAATAACTTGCGTCCTGTTTGGATCGACGACGAACGAAAATCTGTTAGATGACGCAGCTATATGGACCGTGACGCTGTTGCTGTTGCCAGGACCGACACCGTGTCCGCAGCCGACCTCCTCCTCATGTGCTGGGATTCGGTCCACGTATGAGAGCTCGATGCCCGAAACGCCCACGTGGTCTATTACCTTGCCGTCGTTGACTACGCCTGGAACATGAGCAAGCACCTCAAAGAGCGCGCGGCGTAGGGCTGGAGTGACACCTATGTCGGGCCCCTGCAAGATGGCTGCAGCCTTGACGACAACGAGGCAGTCGGAACTATGGCACTGCAACACCTCAATAGGAATCTCGGTGTTGAACAGATCTGAGGTCAGCGCGCGCTTCAACGCAGCCGTCGTAGTCGGCAGATCGGTGACGTTGAAGTTGGGCGTTGGAGCGAGGTCCAACTGCGGAACGATGGAGCCCGTTCGTACTCCCACCTGGCCGGAAGAAGGACTCGACATGGGAAGCAGAGGCGACCCTGCCTTTAGCCACTTGAGTCGATCGGACATTGAATAGAACTGCGGGGTCGCGTGGGTGGTGACGACGAAGCGGCCGTAGCCCTGGGCGTTGACCCACGTCTGGTCGGTGACGCTTAGGTAGTCGTGGACCGTGACTCCCGAGTCGAGACGATCACCGCCGTAGGGACCCTGTGTCTGCATTTCTGAGTACAGGTATTGGCCTGGCCCGAGGTTCGGAACGTCGTTAGCCCGAGACGCGAAGAGCAGCAGCTCCGATGCTGCCGCTCGCTGCGGACCTCCGCCTGGACCCCACTGCGGATAAACCAGGAGGACGACGAGAGCTGCGGCTACGCCTGCGACGACCAGAGGGGCGAGCACATGGCGTCGATTAGGTCTCCGGTGACCCTCGTCAGATTGGTGTGCTCTTGTGAAGATCTCGTCGGCACTGAGTGGTCGTATTCCACCCTCGACAAAGGTGCGGATCTCCTCGGAAAGATCAAGCATGTTCGTGGCCCCTTACCTTGAGGTGTTTGCGAAGTCTGGCCAGACCGCGTTCGAGGTGGGTCTGGACCGTGGAGCGTTTCAGCCCGGTCACGTCTGCCACCTCTGAGGAAGACCAGCCATATCCGTGGATGAGGACCACTGCAACGCGCTGGCGCTCAGGCAGGGCGGCTAGGCCTTGGCCTAGCTGTGGTTCGAACCAGGGCTCTTGTGTCGCGGGTTCGGGAAACAGAACCCTCGTCTTGCGGCGACTACGAGATCGATTTGCCCCCACCCGGTAGAGATAACCGACCGGGTTGTCCATTTCAGCCAGCTCAAGCCGGTGTTCCCACGCAAAGGCCAGTGCTTCGGCGGCTGCCTCACGTCCATCCTCCCAGCCAAACCTGGCCACCAAGGCGCGATGGAGCCTCGGTCCGGTCGTCTCTACGAACCGTACGAAGTCCTCCTCAGCCCGCCCCATCACCCGACCTTGCATGTCGTCCTCTACCTAAAAGGTCAACGAGTGTGGACCGCGCACCACAAGAGATGTTGAGATCACTCAAAGTGGTGGCTGACCAGGCTGGGAGGACAGGTGGGAGCCACCGTCAGCGGCAGTTGAGATGCTGATGGAAGTCGCGCGACGCGACGATGGCCAGGATGGGCCGGTGGATATAGCCAAGCGGCACAGCTGTGCGGGGACTTCCGGCCACCCACTACATCTTGTGCCCGCGCCAATAGAGCGCGAGCCCATGGTCAGAGTTCGGGCAGCCCTTCGGCGGCGACTTGTCATGTGTGCTCGGCGTGCCGAGCGGGCTTCGAAACTGCGTGGAGACGCGCAACAACCCCGGCTCTGAGCCGGGGCTGTTGCCACAATGGAACGAGGCGCTCTATTGGCCCCCTTGGGATCCCTCCCCGGTGTCTGCTACCTCCTGTTCGACCTCGGAGAGTCCGTAGCCGCAGGTGGCGAGGAATCTGAGGTAGGCCACGAGGGCCGACGCGGGATGCCGCCATCCCTGGCGCTCGCCGAAGCGGGCTTCGACCGAGGCGGCTACTTGAGCCAATAGGACCAATGGGAGACGGGCATCGCTGGCGTCACTGGCAAGTGCCATCGCAGCCGTCCGGTCCCACTCCCGCCCTGGGTTGGTGTCCTTCCCGATCAGCGATGCCACCCCGTCGCCGTTGCCAGCAGCCAATCCAGCGGGATCGGCCATGATGACTTCGGTCACGTACCGCAGAGTCCCCTTCGGGACGCTGCGCCGGGCCACGAGCTCGGTGACGAACTCCCGACGTACCGGAGTGGCCGTCTCCCATGCCTTGTTGTTGGTGATGACCTTCCGGCGTTCGTCCTTCTGCTCGTCGGTCATGCCCGATGCGGACGCATCGGTTGCCGACGACGTAGTGGCTGTGCGAGCAGTGGCCTGGTCTATGTGGCCCTGGCCCACCGGGTCGAGACAGATGTAGGCCAGCTCGTAGCCATCGTCGGTTTCGACCACGGCGGCACAGTGACCGGGGCAGGTCCGGTGCTTGGCCGGCGTGAAAGTGCGGGCACCGCTCGGGGCCGGAAGGTCCGAGAGCCAATAAGCGCCATCAGGGAGCCACCAGCCGTTCTCCAATTCGACCAGGGGCACCCCGGACTCGGTGATCTGGGCCGCAACGGCGTCGTAGGCGACACGGTCGTCGCGGTTTCGCCGGAGCTGGGCCACCAGGTGGTCGAATCGGCCGGGGTCCTTCAGCGCTGCGACGGTCAGGGTTTTGACGGCCTCGGCGTCGGTGTCGAACTCGGCCAACACCATCAGCTGGTCGAGGCTCAGGTCATGGCGCTCGCCGATGGCGGTGGCCACTTCGCTGGCCGCCACCTTGAGAGCGGTGCGCACGACCCCGGCCTTGATCCCGGTCATGGTCGTGATGTCCCGCTGGGTCACGCCCTCGAAACCGGCCAGCTGCGCGATGGCCACGGCTTCTTCGGTCGGGGTCAGGCCCTCCCGGTCGTGGTTTTCGACCAGCATCCCGGCCAGCTGGTGGACGGGGGACAGGTCATCGCGGACAAACACCGGAATGGTCGCAAGACTCGCCTTGATGGCCGAATACTTGCGGCGCTCGCCAGCGATGATCTCCAACCGACCGTCCTCCAATTGACGCACCAGAGGCGGGTTGAGCATTCCCAGAGAGCCGATGGAAGGCGCCAGGCCCTCACGGTCACGGTGTGGCCGTCGGGCGTTCTGCGGATTGTCGACCAGCGTGGCCGGGTCTACCGCTCGCAGTTCGTAGCCCTCGGGTGCGCTGGCCGGGGTGGTTACCGATGCCGGATCGTCATGGGTCGTTGTCATGGTGTGGCCTTTCTCTCTGTCCGGTGCCGTGTGCCCCGGGTCGGGCCACCGGCCGCAGCCGGTGACCCTGCTCGGGACGCAGGCCTCAGAACGAGGGCACCTCGGTGTCGTCCGACCCCGAGGACTCCTGCTCTCCTTGAGCGGAGCGCAGCGTCCGGCGCACATCGGCGGTGGCAAAGCGCAGCGACGGGCCTATCTCGTCCGCCACGATCTCAACCTTGGAGCGATGCTCACCGTCGTCGGTCTCCCAGCTGCGCTGCTCGATGCGGCCCGTGACCACGACGCGCATCCCCTTGGACAGGCTGAGCGCCACGTTCTCGGCCAGGTCACGCCAGCACACGACGTCGAAGAACGACGTGGCCTCCTGCCATTCCTGGGTGGTCCGGTCCTGCCAGCGCCGGTTGACGGCTACGCCGAGTTGGGTCGTAGCGTGACCCTCTCTGGTGTAGCGGATTTCGGGCTCCCGAGTCAGGTTCCCGGTAATCGTGGTGGTGTTGCTCATGGTCTTGCTCCTTATGCTCTTGGCTTCGTTCCTTGCGAACGACGCCGCTGCGTCGTTCGATGAACGGCGACTCCCACCGGCAGCGCAGCGGAGTCAAGTTCCGGAGAGGGAAGCCCTTGGGCCGAGCAAGAAGTTCTGGCGGGTTCGCCCGCAGGGCGAACTTCAACGATCACGAAACCGCCAGAAGTTTTTGCGAGCCGAGCCGGCGACTTGACGCCGTGAAGCGCCGGTGGTCCCGGTCCGGCGCGTGGAACGTGTGCACGCAGGGCTACTTGGCCATGGCTCCACGCAGGGGTTGACAATCCCGACTACGAGGCGCAACGGCCCCGCGTGTTCCGTGGGGAGGTTCTCAGGAAGTCGGTGGGGAAGGCGCTGGGGAGCGGTGTCGGCGGTACCAGCCGATGGTCGGTCGCCGGCCTTCCATGACCATGACGGCCAGCTCTTCGGCCATGGCTTCAGTGTCGTCGTACTCAGGACGCGAGGCTCGCTCCTTGGCCGCGGCCAGATGCCGGAGAACAGACGGGGTCAAGCGATCGAGGTCGACCCAGGTGGCCATATGACTCGCTCGGGCACGGGACACGATCGGACCCCTCCAGGCGGCAGTGGTCCTGTCCGCGCCGAGGTCGTCTTGGAGGCGAACGGGACTCTCGGTCACCTGAGGACCCGCGGTGGTATGCCTCAATTCTCGGAGGGGGATGGTGGTCGCGGAGTGGCCTCGACGCTGACGGCCCAGAGCGGACCGAGAGAGAACGAGAGACCGATGTCCTCCAAAGCCCCAGTGTCGTTGGCAGCCCGCGAACGGCTGCGGGACCACCAGGCCGCCGCGGCAAAGGCGGTTGGCGCCCACAGCGCTGCGCTGGCTCGACTCGAGGCAGTGACCTCTCGTCGAGCCGAGGTGCTCGCCGCCCAGGATGGCCTGGTGGCCGCCGCGAACGCCGAGGTCGTCGCCGCCGTCGTGACGGCGGCCAAAGTGATGGGCGCCGATGTGGCCGCGACCCTGCTCGACGTCAGCAAGGCGGAGGTTCGCCGGGTGACGAAAGAAGCCCAGCTCGCTGGCAACTGAGGGACAGTGCTTGTCTCCGATCGCGTCACAGAACCGAGCCGTCGAACCGACGGCCAGTTCTCTTGTGGGGACGCAGGTCCCCACGTATCGCCGGATTCGCATTCGGGCAACGCTTCTCAGCGCGGCAAGGGTGCCTCTTCGTTCCCGTAGGGAAGTGACAGGAGCGCGGGACGTAGGTGGGGAGTTCTCTGGGGAAGCCCGAGGGGAACTCGGCCCCTCACGGTGTCGCCATGACACTCACGAACCCCACATGGCCCGAAGGACATGGGCAAGATCAATCGCTCTTTCCGGCAGAACCGTTTGGAGGCCGCAGCGGTGTGGCCGGCACCGCCGACGGCGCTTCACGTGCAAGCGCCGGCTCGGTGGCCAAGCTGGAGTGGATCATCGCCGAGCTCCTTCCGGCCGACATCGCCACGGATGTGATGACGCGTCGAGGTACCGAGGTGAAGCAGTTGTGGGAGTCGTTGACTGCCACCCCTCTCTACGAGGAGCTGACCTTGTGGGTCATGGCGGCGTGGCCCGATGAAATGGTCGAGCGGGTGGACACGATGGTGCGCACGGCCATCGCCTCGGCGGATCGAGTACGCCAGGGCCAGTGGACGACCGAGCGCCTCATCGGTGTAGTCCGTAAGGCCGGCCAACGGCGAGAACGCCGAGAGGTCCACCAGCACCTGGGCCGAGAGGTCCGCATCGTCAGTTTCGACGACGCCCTCATGGAGCTGGCCGAGGTAGTACCGGCCCCCGGAGCGCACGCTGCTGCACTGGGTTACGCCATCGTCGCCGATCTTCGTGGCGCCTTGGGCGAGCACCGCTACATGGTGACACCGGCTGCCGCGGCACTACTGGAGCGCTCCTGTGACATCGCGGTCGATCACCTGGACTCGGTGCGGGCGAGAACCGTCTCGGCCGAGCGGCCAGAGGGTCTCTCGGGCCTCGAACTGTTCACGGCCGCTCGGCCGACGAGGAGGGCGAACAAGTCGAACCGCATCACCGAGATGTTCCGGGATCTACCGCACCCGACCGGGGTCTCGCTCTCCCACCTCCTCTTGGGCACCGACCACCACCCCGAGGCGGCACTGTTGTGGCGCCACGCGTCGGGCATGTCGCCAGCAGAGGTGCCCGCCGAGATCGTGACGGACTGGCGGGCTGAGCTGGTGGCCCTGACACCGGCGATCTTGGCGTTCAGCGATCGCCGTCGGAGGCGCCTGCGGGACCGCTCCCGCCGGGGCGACAACCTTCGCCACTTCTTCGAGCACGCCCTCGATGGGGAACTCGCTAGGGAAGACGCGTCCGTAGCCATCTGAGGGGACGCAAAGGGGTCGTCGGTGGTCGGTGGCTGGGCCACGCTGCGCTGGCCCAACGAACTGCGGGAGGTGACCCATGTACGGCGCAGCGAAGGTGGGTGTAGGGGTAGCGAGTGCGTTGGGCGCCTTGGTCCTCGCTCTGGTCGTCTTGGCCGGGGGGACCGGCTCGTCGGTCGCAGCCCAAGGGGCGGTGGGGGTCACGGTCCTCGGCCAGCTCGCTCAGGACGAGTGCGTGGCCAGCGGTCCGGTGCCGAGCCTCTCTGCGGAACAGGCCACCAACGCCGAGACCATCGTGGCCGCGGCCCTCGCACTCGGTGCGGGCACCGACGGTGCGCAGATCGCGTTGATGGTGGCCTACACCGAGTCCTCGTTGGAGAACCTCGGGCCCGAGCCGGGTAACGACGGCTCGCTCGGCCTGTTCCAACAGCGGGCCGCCGCGGGTTGGGGGACCCCCAGCGAGGAACAGGACCCGACCGATGCCGCCGGAATGTTCGTCGAGCGGCTCTTGAGCGTTCCGCGCTGGCAGAGCATCGCGCCGTGGGTGGCGGGGCAAGACGTGCAGAACTCGGCCTTCAACGGAGTGCCGTCTGCGTCCAACAACGGTTCGTCGGTGGTCGGTGGCAACTACAAGGCGAACTGGACGCCGGCCGGCACATTCTTGGCAGCCATCGCCGCATTGGCAGACAGCATGGGCTGCGGAGGGGAGAACGGTGCGAAGCCGGCTGGTCCGGCGAGCTCCTTCGGGTTGCCCGCGGGCTACGCCATCCCGTCGGACGCCACACCGGCCGAGTGGCTTGCCATCACCTACGCCATCTCCAAGCTGGGGGACGCCTATGTGTGGGGCGCGGCGGGGCCGGCCAGTTTCGACTGCAGCGGCCTGACCATGATGGCGTGGGCCCAAGCCGGCGTGACGCTCGCGCACTACACGGGGGACCAGATGCACGAGGGCACTGCGGTCGATGGCTTCGGGGCGATCTCACCGGGCGACCTGGTGCTCATTCCCGGTTCTGACGGGACGTTGGCCAACCCCGGGCATGTGGGCCTCTACATCGGCGACGGACTCGTGCTCTCGGCCACCGACCCCGAGCAAGGCGTCATCGTCCAGACCTGGGCCAACTTCACTGCCGGCGGCCTTTCGGGGATCCGGCACCTCGGATGAGCCGGTATCTCGCCTGAGACGGGTGGGGCCAACCGTGGCCGTCCGTTGACGGAGGGACAGAGCGGGCCGCTCGAGCCGGCGTGAGTTCCGAGGAAGGCACACACATGGTCACCACCATCACCACCATCACCGCCATCGGGGTAAGTGGGCTCGGCATCGTTGCCGATGTGCTCCCCAATTCCACGGGCCTGCCCGGGATCAGCACCCTGTCCGACATGGTGGGCGCGTTGCTGACGGTCGGGCTCGTCGCCTGTGTGGCG
>Ga0310038_10001990_pt1 | contig 15130 bp, 12 predicted proteins | sample Sb_taG_6_FD_200461 | JGI IMG/M metagenome (GOLD analysis project Ga0310038, IMG submission 200461) | Peat soil microbial communities from Weissenstadt, Germany - Sb_50d_4_PS metaG (v2) (version 2) | ecosystem: Environmental > Terrestrial > Soil > Wetlands > Peat | place: Germany: Weissenstadt... | reverse complement strand
ACCGTCTCCGCCCTTGGGTTTCCTGAAGTATTTATTCAGCCGTTCCCGCAACTGCAAGCGCGCCCGCAGCAGCCTGGACTTCACCGCGGGGATACTCAGGTCCAAGGCCTCCGCCGTCTCTTCGGTGGAGAGGCCCTCTACGTCCCGCAGCACGAACACCGTGCGAAAACTGGACGGCAGTCCCTGGACCGTTTTGCGCAGGATGTCCTTGAGCTCGCCCTGCTTGTAGAGCTGCTCCGGATTCGGCGACCAGTCCGCGACTTCGCGCGGCATGGTGTCCTCTTCCGTCTGGATATCCTCGTCCAGCGACACCGTGCGGTCCGAGCGCCGCCGCCGCAACTTCATCAGCGACTCGTTCACCGCGATCCGGACCAGCCAGGTATAAAACTTCGAGTTCCCCTGGAACTGCTCCAGGTTTTCGTACGCCTTCAGGAACGCATCCTGCACCACGTCTTCCGCATCCTCGCGGTTCTGCGTGATGTGCTGCGCGATGCGGAAGATGTTCCGGTCATACCGCTTGACCAGTTGTTCGAACGCCGCTACATCGCCGCGCTTGGCGGCCTGTACCAGCGCCAGCTCGTCCGTCGCTGCTGCGTCCCTTGCCTTTGTTTCGATGATCGCCATGGTCCCCGGATGCACAATTTCGTGCAATCGAATCGTCTATTGTAGCTGGTTCCCGGGCGCTCGGCGAGTCCACCCGCACCCCATCTTCTCTATGTACGCAAAGCGATACGGTTTGGACGCATACTCAAGGCTTTAGTTGGCAGGAAAGATCACCTTCCGCCGCATCTCGACAGGCTCGGCCCGTTTGCCCGTTGAGTCCCTTGAGTCCCTTGGTGCCCCCCCGTTGGGCAGAGATGGATTTGGCTCTATAATCGCTACGAGTACCGCACTACACGGGGAGCGCCGCGTTTCACTTTTCATGCAGGATTCCAAACAGATCGAATTCATTGCGGAACGGGTGGTTTCCGAGGTGCTGTCGCGCCACCTGCCGGAGATTCGCCAGGAGATGGTGCGGCGGGTCATAGCCGAGCTGCCGGCCGCGGGCACCAGCGAGGGCGGCGCTGCGTCGGCGGTGCTAGACGCCGCCCTGGCGGCGCTGCAGGACGTCACCTCGCAAGCCGATGTCCTCAACGTGCTGCTGGATTTCGCGGCCCGCTTCAGCGGGCGCGTGGCCCTGTTCGTGGTTCGCGGCGAGTCCGCCACCGTATGGCAGGCGCGCGGCTTTCCCGACGACAACGGCTTGCGCAACTTCAACCTCAACCTGGCCGACGCCGTGGTTGCGCGGGTCGTGCACGAGCGCGTCCCGGGCGCGGCCGGCCTGGATTTCGATCCCAACTTCCTGGCCCGGGTCGGACATGCCGCCGGAGGCAACGCCATCCTGTTGCCACTGGTGCTGCGCGAAAAGGTCTCCGCCCTGGTCTATGCGGATTGCGGGCTGGAGGGCGGCAAGCTCGATGTGTCCGCGCTCAAGCTGCTGATGCGCTCCGCCGGCATGTGGCTGGAAGTGCTGGCCCTGCGCAAAGCCATGATGGGAGGAGCTCCGGCACCGGAGCCACCGCCTGCGCCGGAGCGGTCGCCGGTAACGGTGGGCTCGGTTACGCCGGAGCGAGCGGCCGCCGTGGCCGCCTCCGCCCCACCACAGGCCGCCCAACAGCAGGCCGCGCCCGCCGCCTCCAGGTCGGCGATCGCCGTCGCCACTCCGGAATCGGACTGGACCCCCGAGGAGCGCGATCTCCACCTGCGCGCCCAGCGCTTTGCCCGCTTGCTGGTGGATGAGATCAAGCTGTACAACCAGGCCAAAGTGGCGGAAGGGCGCGCCGCCAGAGATCTCTACGACCGGCTCAAGGAAGATATCGACAAGAGCCGCGCTTCCTACCACAAGCGGTACGGCAGTACTCCCGCCGCCGCTGCCGACTACTTCACCAAGGAACTGGTCCGCATCCTTGCGGACAATGACGCCTCTCTGCTAGGAGCGAATTTCCCGGGTTGATGCTGGTCGTGCGCAGTCGCGTTTTCATTCTCACCCTCGTGCTCGGCGGGCTGGTAACGCCCAGGTTGGCGGCGCAGCAATCGGGCGGCGAGACCTCGTCGCAGAGCTCCAGCGCGAAGAAGAAATCCACCACAACCAAGAAACCCACCGGCACCACGACCAAGAAGCCCGCGAGCACGACAGCCAGGAAGTCCACCAGCACCAAAAAGAGAACCACGACGGCGAAGAAGAAACACGTCACCCCGATCCGCGTGACACGGGTGAAGCGCGCCTTCGTGGCCTCGGCTGCGCTGAAGCCGATGGCGCGTCAACTGTTGCAGGACCGCGGCCCGGCTGCCTATGCCGGGGTGGAGAACTACGCGCGCGCGCACAACGACGAAGCCGGCTCGCTGGCCTGGCTGGTCGCGGGATATGCGCGCGTCCTCGACCGGCAGTATCCCGCCGCCATCGAGCCGCTCAAGAGCGCGCGCGCCCACGCCGGTGAGCTGGGCGACTACGTGGACTACTATCTCGCCGCGGCCTACGCCGGCGCCGGAGATCCCACCCACGCGGCCGCGGCTCTCGAAGGGTTCCAGACGAAGTATCCGGACTCGCTGCTGGAGCGCGATGCCATGGTGGAGTACGCGGGGGCGCTGGTCTCGACCGGCCATGAGCAGCAGGCCATCGCGTTGCTCGAGGCGCACCGCACGCCCGCGCGCGCCGACCTGGAACTGGTGCTGGGCCGCGCCTACTCCGCAGCCGGACAGCCGGTAAGAGCGGTGCAGACGTTGCGTCGCATCTACTTCACCATGCCGCTGGCCGCCGAAGCCGCCGACGCCGAGCTTCTTTTGAAGCCATTGGCGGGAGTTCCGGGCGTGCCTCCCGTCACCTTCCAGGAGCAGAAGACGCGCGCCGAGCTGCTAGACCTGGCGCGCCGTCACACCGACGCTATCCTCGAGTATCGCTCCCTGTTGAAGCAGGCGCCGCCGGAAGAACTCGCGGGCGTACGGGTGGGGCTGGCGGCGGCGCTCTATCACGGCGGGCGGACTTACGAGACGCAGCAGGCGCTGGCCGGGCTGCCGCCTATGACCGGCGAACCCGATGCCCTGCGCTTGTACCTGTTGCTGGAGATGGAGCGCCCCGACCTCAATCGCGTCGAGCAGACGCTCTCCAGCCTGCGCGGCAGTTATCCCAGCAGCCCGTGGCTCGAGGAGGCGCTGTACTCGGCCGCCAACCTGTACCTGCTGCGGCCGGACTACGACCACGCCGCCGCGCTCTATGCCGAGATGGCGCAGCGCTTTCCCACGGGCAAGTACGCGCCTTACGCGCACTGGAAGGCGGCATGGCTGAGTTTCCGCCTGGGCCGGAACGGCGAAGCCCGCTGGCGGTTCGAAAAGCAAGTGGAGCTGTATCCCACTTCCAATCAGGTGGTGCCTTCGCTCTACTGGCGCGGAAGGATCGCGGAAGATGAGCACGATTACGCCCGCGCCCGCGCCTACTACCAGAAGATCCTGGACCGCTTCCGCCACTACTACTACGCCGACCTGGCAAGCACGCGGCTGCGCGGCCTCCCGCCCAGCACCGATCCGGTGGCGGATCCTTTGCTCGATCACATCCCCGCGCTGCGGCCGCTGGCGGGCGTAACCAACACCGAGTTGCCCTCCGACGACCTGCGCGCGCAGAAGAGCCTGCTGCTGGAGAACGGCGCGCTCTACGAGCTGGCCATGCGTGAGCTGCAGGCGGCCAATAGCAATGGCGACGCGCCCTGGGCGCTGGCCCAGATCGCACATCTCTACCAGGAGCAAGACCGTTACGATCGCGCCTTGCAGACGCTGAAGCGCGCTGTGCCCGGATACTTCGGCCTGGAGATCGAGCAACTGCCGCGCCCGGTGTGGGAAGCGCTGTTCCCCCGGCCGTGGTGGAGCGACGTGAAGAAGTACGCGGCCGAGAACCAGCTCGATCCCTACCTGGTGGCGGCGCTGATCCGGCAGGAATCGGAATTCAATCCCGCCGCGGTCTCGCGCGCCGACGCCATCGGCCTGATGCAACTGCTGCCCGTCACCGGCAAGCGCATGGCGCGCGAGCTGAACGTCAGAAGGTATTCGGTCGGCATGCTGGCGGAACCCGGGGTCAACGTGCAACTGGGCACGCGTTATTTCCGGCAACTGGTGCAGAAGTTCGACGGCAAGCTGGAATTGGCGCTCGCGGCCTATAACGCTGGCGCCGACCGCGTGGAAGAATGGCGCTCATCGGGGAACTTCCGCGAGCCTGCCGAGTTCGTCGAGTCCATCCCTTTCACCGAGACTCGCGAGTACGTGCAGGCGATCCTGCGCAACGCCGGCATCTACCACCGTCTCTATGGCACGCCGTAGAATGGATTCGCTGTAACCGCGACCCCATGTCACTGCCTGACTTCAAGCTTCTGCGTCCTCGAACCCTTGCTGAGGCCGTCGACCTTCTCGGCAAACACGCCGACGCGCAGCTCGTCGCGGGCGGAACGGACCTGATTCCGTCCATGAAGCAGCGCCTCTTCGCGCCGGCCTGGATGATCGACATCCGCCGCATCGCCGAACTGCGCGGCGTCCGCAGCGTCCCGGGGCAGGGAACTAAGATCGGCGCACTTACCACACTCACCGAGATCGAGCACTCCGGCCTTATCCGACGCGACTATCCCGTGCTGCACGAAGCCGCCAAGACCGTGGCTTCGCCCATCCTGCGCAACATGGGCACGCTGGGCGGCAACATCTGTCTGGACACGCGCTGCCTGTGGTACAACCAGTCGCTTACCTGGCGCACATCGTGCGGATTTTGCATCAAGAAAGATGGCGATCTCTGCCACGTCGCCCCCGGCGGTTCGAAGTGCTGGGCGGTCTTTTCCGGCGACACGCCTCCGGCGCTGCTCTGCCTTGATGCCGAGCTGGAGATCGCCGGCCCCGCGGGCACGCGGCGACTGGCGCTGCGCGACTTCTACACCAACGTCGGCGACGCCCGCATGAAGATCGCCCGGAACGAGATGGTCGCGCGCGTCTTCCTGCCCGAGCGCACCGCCGGATACCGTGGCGTGTACCGCAAGCTGCGGGTGCGCGGCTCCATCGATTATCCGCTGGCCGGCGTGGCCGTCGCGCTCAAGCGCTCCAATGGACACGTGGAGGATGCCCGCGTCGCTATCACTGCCGTGAATCCTGCGCCGTTGTTGATTCGCGGCGTGGAGAAGGAACTGTTAGGGAAGCCGGTAACCGAAGAGATTGCCGCCGCGGTCGGCGAACTCGCCGCCCGCACCGCGAAGCCCTTGACGACGTCCGCCCTCACGCCTGAGTATCGCCGCGAGATGATTCGTGTCTTCGCCAAGCGGGCCGTGCTGGAAGCGGCAAAAAAGTGAGAAGTGGGAAGTGGTAAGTGATAAGTTTGTCTCGCCAACGACCAACGACTAACGACCGACGACTGCCTTGATCACCGACTGCCACATCCACATCCAGCCCATGGAGATGTTCAACCCCGGGGCGCTGGCCGCGATGAAGCGCAAGCGGCCGAACTTCGACCAGATTTGCGAATTCTGCCGTTCGCCCAAAGCGTTCCTCAAGCACCTGGACGCCTGCGGCATCGGCCGTGCCGTGCTCATCAACTATGTGGCGCCTGAGGTCATCGGCTTCACGCCCGAGGTCAATGCCTTCATCGCCGGCTACGTCAAGGAAGACCCGCGCCGCCTGATTCCGTGCGGCAGCCTGCATCCGCGGCACAGCACCAACTTCATGGCAGACGTGGACCACCTGCTCCGTCTCGGCATACGCATGATCAAGGTCCACCCCCCTCACCAGTTGCTCTATCCCAACGACTACCTGCACGGCGTGAAGGAGCTGGAGATCCTCTACCGCGCGGCTGAAGCCAACGGCGTGCCGGTGATGGTCCACACCGGGACGTCCATCTTCCCCGGCGCGCGCAACAAGTTTGGCGACCCGATCCATGTGGATGACGTGGCCGTGGATTTCCCGCGCCTGAAGATTCTGCTGGCGCACGGCGGCCGGCCGCTGTGGATGAACACCGCGTTCTTCCTTGTGCGCCGCCACGCCAATGTCTATCTCGATATCAGCGGCATTCCGCCCAAAACGCTGTTGAAGTATTTCCCGCGGCTGGAGGAGATCGCGACCAAGACCGTCTTCGGCACCGACTGGCCCGGGCCCGGTGTCCCTGACATCAAGCAGAACCTAGACGATTTCCGCGCGCTGCCGCTCTCCGAGGCGGCGAAAGAGCAGATTCTTACGAAGACGGCACTGACGCTTTGGCCGGCGTGATTGCGGTGCGCGACAACCCGCTCCGGTACAGTAGGGGTCCCTCGACTCGCGCTCCGCTCGCCAACTCGCGTCGCGCTTCGCTCGGGATGACAGAGTAAGGAACGGGACGGCACCCTCCCCCTGTTCAATCACCCGATGACCCGATTCCCGGTGGCCCAATAAAAATGGGGAGCTCGCGCTCCCCAGCGTGAAACTCGAAGATTGAACGAGTCCTATTCTCCCGGCACGCCTGCGCTGGCCATCAGCACCGGGCGGTCCAGTTCAAGAAAAATCTCCGTTCCAGTGGGAAGCTGGGCAGAGTGTCTGGTAAGCAACCAATGCGTAGTAACGACGCCGAATCCGATCCCTGCGCCGATGAAGCCGCCCTTCGCTCCCGCGGCTAGGATGCCGACCACGGCGCCGGCGCCGGAGCCCGCCGCGGCTTCAACGTCATCGCGCCCGCTGCGCGCGGAGCCATGTATCCTGCCTTCATCGTCCACCGTAGTGTGCGACGACTTGGCCGTATCCATCACGGTGGCGGTGATCAGGTACTCGTTGCCGTTAGGCAGGACGATGCGGTCGGGCAGCAGCGCGATGGTCGGCTTGCCGGCGATGCGCCGCGGCTCGCTCAGCTTGGTTACCCGGCCGGTCACCGACGCGCCCACCGGCACCATGGTGGCGCCGTTGACCACCACCGCCTCGGTCACACGCCCGGTGAACACATCGCCCACTTTGTTCTTGTGGGTGGAAAGCGGTGTCTCCAGCTTCATACGCAGGCCGGTTCCCGCCGGCAACGACACGCCCTCTTGCGCCATGGCCGCTGCTGCCAGCAGCAGCATCGCCAACGTCATACCGATTAATCTCTTCATCACCATTCCTCCTTGGCTGACCTTGTGTTCAAAATCGATCCTGGACTCGATGGCGCAAACTCAATCTCTCGCTGACTGCAACTGCTGCAACACCAAGCTGATGTCCGCCCGGTCTCTCTGGTCGGAGCTGACGTACACGAACCGCAGCCTGCCTTTGCGGTCCACGATGAAGGTGGCCGGCCGCGCGATGTTGATGGCATCGTGCGCCAGCCAGTGATAGATGCCATAGGCCTTGGTGACCGCGCGGTCTTCGTCCAGCAGGAAGGGAAAGCTGACCGGATGCTGGGCCAGATACTTCTCCGGTTTGAACAACCCGCCGCGCTTTTCGGCCGCGATGTATAACAGGCTCCCCGCTCGCTCTATCTCGTCCTTGTGTGGCTCCAACTGGGCCATGCGCTTGACGCAGTTCGGTCACCAGGTCCCTCGCAAAAACTCCAGGATCACCGGACCGCGCACCAGCACCTGAGGGAGGGAATAGACCTCGCTGCGATTCGCTGCCGCGAGCGTAAATTCCGGCGCACGATCGCCGATCCTCAAAGTTTGCGAGGAACCCGGCACCACTCCGACTTTAAGCCAGCCCGGGATGTCCGCAACATGCGAAACCAAAATGGGAACCAGCTTAGGCACGTGAACAGTCGGCTTCTCGAAAGCGGATGGCAGCCCACCCATCGCCTGGTTGCACGGCCTCGCCGTGCGGCCGCGTTGCACTATAATCGCCAGTCGCATGCGCAAGACCTACACCGGCACGGGATATCTCACCGGCCGCCGCGTACGCTTCTATAAAGGCGATGACAATGTCCTGCGTTATTCAGACCCGCACGAGGAACTTATGACCGATACCAGCATTGGCGAGATTCGCGCCCGCGAGATTCTCGATTCCCGCGGCAATCCTACGATCGAGGCAGAGGTTTACCTGGCCGACGGCAGCATGGGACGAGCCGCGGTGCCCAGCGGCGCTTCCACCGGAGAGCACGAAGCCGTGGAGCTTCGCGACGGCGACGACGCCCGCTACCAGGGCAAAGGCGTGCTCAAGGCGGTGGAGAACGTCAACAGCGAGATCGCTGAGGCGCTCTCCGGCATGGACGCCGGCGATCAGCGCGCGCTCGACGACAAGATGATCGAGCTCGACGGCACTGAGAACAAAGCGCGACTCGGCGCGAACGCCATCCTTGCGGTCTCCATGGCAGCAGCGCGCGCCAGCGCCGCGTCGCTCAAGTTGCCGCTCTACCGCTATCTCGGCGGAGTCAGCGCCAACGTGCTGCCCGTGCCCATGATGAACATCCTCAACGGCGGCGCGCACGCCGATAACAACGTGGATTTCCAGGAATTCATGGCCATGCCGGTGGGCGCCTCGTCATTCGCCGAAGCGCTGCGCTGGGGCGCGGAGGTCTTCCACACCCTGAAAGGCGTGCTCAAGAAGCGCGGATACAACACCGCCGTGGGCGACGAAGGCGGCTTCGCGCCCTCGCTCAAGTCCAATGTCGAGGCCATCGAGGTCATTCTGGAAGCCATCCAGAAGGCCGGCTACAAGCCGGGCGACGATATCGCCATCGCCCTCGATCCCGCGGCCAGCGAGTTCTATCAGGATGGAAGATACGTTTTCAAGAAGTCGGACAAGTCGACGAAGAGCTCCGACGACATGGTCCGCTTTTATGCCAAGTGGACGAGGGATTATCCCATCGTCTCGCTGGAGGACGGACTTTCGGAAGAAGACTGGGACGGCTGGCAGAACCTGACCAAAGAGCTTGGCGGCAGGATTCAGCTCGTCGGCGACGACATTTTCGTGACCAATATCCGGATCTTCGGCGAAGGCATCGAGAAGGGAATTGCCAACTCGATTCTGATCAAGCTCAACCAGATCGGCACCGTCAGCGAGACGCTCGACGCCATCGCACTGGCCCGCCGCAACGGCTACACCTCGGTGATCTCGCACCGCTCGGGCGAGACCGAGGACACCTTTATCGCCGACTTCGCCGTCGCCACCGGCGCCGGGCAGATCAAGACCGGCTCCGCCTCGCGAACCGACCGCATCGCCAAGTACAACCAGTTGCTGCGCATCGAGGAGGAACTGGGTTCCGGCGTCCGCTTCCTCGGCCTCAAGGCTCTGAACTACCACGGCGAACTGGCGGCCAAGGTGGAAGCGTGAACCAATCGCGAACGCAAAGGAGCACTAACGTGAGACGATGGGCAGCTTTGACCGCTTTTGTCCTGATCTGTGCTTCTTTCGCATGCAGCCAAACCGCGCCGGCTGCGGCCTCCGCAGCACAGCCCAGCGCGGCGAAAATCGCGAAGATTCGGGAGCTGATTATCTTGACTGGCGCACCCCGCATTACGGTGGACATGATGAAGTTTCAAATCGCTAGCATTAAGAAGCTGCTGCCATTTCCGCCACGTGCGCAGGACGATTTCGAAAAGGAGTTCATGGCCTCCGTCGATATGAATGCGCTCGTCGATCTCATTGTTCCGATCTACGACCGGCATTTCTCGGAGGAGGACGTCGACGGCATGTTAGTTTTTTACCGGAGTCCTATTGGCCAGCGCGTCACCAAAGCTCTTCCTGAAATCACGGCTGAATCCCAGGAGGCAGGAAAGGAATGGGGACAAGGACTCGGTGCGAAGGTGGGTCGGAAGATCGGGGAGAAACTCGCCCACGGCGATTATGGCCCCTGGCCACCCGAGCAGCAGGATTCACCTCAGCAGAAGCATTGAGTTGCGGAAGATCCGGGATGACGGGCGTGGTCATGGCGTGATCAGGGGTGAACGAACGGCTTTGCCCCTCGGCTCGCGCTGAAGCGCTCGCTCGGGGTGATAGATTAGCGAAGATTTATCATGCCTAGACCGAAGCCACTCGTCCTCATCATCCTCGACGGCTGGGGATATGCGCCGCCGTCGAACGCCAACGCCATCTCGCTGGCGCGCAAGCCCACCTACGACCAGCTCCTGCGCGACTATCCCAACACGCTCATCCACACCAGCGGACGCTGTGTCGGGCTGCCCGACGGGCAGATGGGCAACAGCGAGGTCGGCCACCTCAACATCGGCGCTGGCCGCGTGGTGTACATGGACATCACCCGCCTCGACCTGATGATCCAGAACGGAGAGTTTTTCTCCAACCTCGAGCTGCTGGCGGCCATCAAGCACGCGCGCTCGGGCGGGCGTCGCCTGCACATCTTCGGGCTGCTCTCCGATGGCGGCGTGCACTCTTCCGAGGAGCATCTTTACGCGCTCCTGCGCATGGCCAAGCAGAACGGCGTGGACCGCGTCTTCGTCCACTGCTTCATGGACGGCCGCGACACCCTGCCCACCAATGGCGCCGGCTACATCGAGCAGCTCCAGCAGAAGATGCGCGAGTACGGCGTCGGCAAGATCGCCTCGATCGAAGGCCGCTACTACGCCATGGACCGCGACCGCCGCTGGGAGCGCATCGAGAAAGCCTTCGCCGCGATGGTCGAAGGCAAGGGCGAGGGCGGCGCCTACATCGATCCGGTGCAGGGCGTGAAGGATTCCTATAACAAGGGCGTGACCGACGAGTTCGTCCTGCCGTTCGTCTGCGTGGACAACCGCGGCGAGCCGCTGGCCCGCATCCGGGACGATGACGCTTGCATCGACTTCAACTTCCGCGCCGACCGCGCCCGCCAGATCACCCGCGCGCTCGCCCGCAAGAGCCATCTCACTGCCGAAGACGGCCGCGAGTTGCCCGGCGCCGAAGATCTCGACCGCACGGTTCCCCGCGAGCGCGTCCCCGCCAACTTGCATTACCTGTGCATGACGCGCTACGACAAGCAGTTCACGCTGCCCTACGTGGTGGCGCCGGAAGCGCTCTCCAACATCCTCGCGAACGTCATGGCCAACCTGCACCTGCGCAACCTGCGCGTGGCCGAGACCGAGAAGTATGCGCACGTGACTTACTTCTTCAACGGCGGCGTGGAGCAGCCGTTTCCCGGCGAAGATCGCGTGCTGGTGCCTTCACCCAAGGTCGCGACCTACGATCTGAAACCGGAAATGTCGGCCAGCGGCATCGCCGACGCCGTGGTCAAGGCGGTGAACGATACCGCCTTCGACGTGATCGTGGTGAACTTCGCCAACGCCGATATGGTCGGGCACTCCGGCAAGATCCCGCCCACCATCCAGGCGGTCGAAACCGTGGACACCTGCCTCGGCCGCATTTACACCGCGGTGCGCCAGAAGGGCGCCGCCATGCTGGTTACCGCCGACCACGGCAACGCCGAGATGATGATCGACCCCACCACCGGTGGCCCGCATACCGCGCACACCACGAATCCCGTGCCGCTCATCATCGTCAGCGATCAGAACAAAGAGTTCAGTCTCCGCCCCGACGGCGCGCTGCAGGATATTTCGCCGACGGTCCTCGGCCTGTTGGGAATTCCGCAGCCAAAAGAAATGACGGGACGCGATTTGCGAATCACCCGATGACCCGATGAAGTTACTGATCATCATCCAGCATCCCTTCGCACTCTGGAACGCGCCCCAGTGGCTGGGCGAGCGCATCCATCGCGACTTTCCGCAGATCGAGGTGGACCAGCGCAACACTTATAAGAACGTCGAGGACCACATCCGCGACGCCGAAATTTTCTTCGGATGGTCGCTGCGTGGCGAGCAAGTCCGCACCGCGAAGAAGCTGCGCTGGATTCACTCCACGGCCGCGGCCGTCCACCAGTTGATGTCACCTGAGCTGCTCTTGAGCGACATCATCGTCACCAACGCCCGCTCCGTCCACGGGCCGGTGGTCGCCGAGCACGCCATTGGGCTTATGTTTGCGCTGGCCAAGCGTCTGCCAGCGGCGGTGCGCTACCAGCAGCAGCAGGTGTGGGCGCAGGAACAGGTTAGTTGCCAACATCCGCACCCGACGGAACTCGCCGGCTCGATCCTGGGCCTGATCGGCTACGGCGCGATCGGCAGCGAAGTTGCCCGCAGCGCCGCGGCGCTGGGAATGCGTGTCCTCGTGGCGCGCCTGCATCCGCAGAAGGACAGCGGAGTGAAGCAGGACGTCGAGACCTTCGCTCTCGACCGTCTCGACGATGTCATCTCGCAATCCGACTTCCTCGTCCTCGCCGCGCCGCTCACCGAGAAGACGCGCCACATCATCAATACCGAGCGTCTCGCCCGCATGAAGCCCGAGGGGTATGTGATCAACGTTGCCCGCGGCGCGTTGATTGATGAGGCGGCTCTGACCGAGGCGTTGCGGAACGGTCGCATCGGCGGCGCCGCACTCGACGTCTTCGACCAGGAACCGTTGCCCGCCGGCTCGCCGCTCTGGGAGCTGGACAACCTGCTGATCACGCCCCACACCGCCGCCACCACCGACAAGATGTGGGAGCGCCACTACGCGTTGATCAAAGAGAACCTCCGGCGCTATCTCGCCGGCGAGCCCCTGCTCGGCCTGGTGGACAAACAGGTGGGATACTGAATCGGGTGACCGGGTTATCGGTGATTTGTGAAACTTGCAACGTGAAGCCGGTCACCCCAGCAGCGGCCGGAGCGCTGCCTGAAAGCGTGCGATGAAGTGTTCTTCCAGGAAATTCTCTTCCACGCGCTGGCGGGCCGCGAGTCCCACGGCGGTGGCGTACGCGGAATCGCCCAGCACGCGCACGGCGGCTTGGGTGATGGTGGAAGCCAGAAGGTCGTTGAGCAGGATGGCGCCGCCGTCGGGAAAGAGTTCGCTCATCACGGTTCCTGCCAGCCCCATGACCGGCACGCCCGCGGCTGCCGCCTCCACTCCAGCCAAGCCGAACCCCTCCTGCTTGGAGGGAAAGAAGAACAGCCGGCAGCGCGCATAGAGTTGGTCGCGTTCCTGGTCGCTCAAGCGTCCGAGAAATTCGACCCCGGCGATCTGTTCCTGGGCGACGCGCCGCCGCAGCCGGGCTTGGTCATTACCGGCGCCGACGATGAGCAGCCTGGCGGCGGGAATGGATTTGCGCACTTCCGGCCAGGCATCGAGCACGGGATCGTGTCCTTTGAGGCGCTCCACCGAGGCCATGCGCCCCACGATCAGCCCCACCGGCGGCAGTTCGCCGGCCCGCACCGCGGTTTGGCGCCGCGGCACTCCCAGCCAGGTCACTTGGACTTCCGGCAGCCACGGGTTCACCGCGCGCGCGGCCATCACCGTGGCCGCGGAGTTGGAGAGCAGGATGTTGGCGCGCAGCAGCACCTCGCGCCGCCGCGTGACCAGCGGCTCCCAGACCTCGATGCCGTGCAGGAAGACGCCGTACGGCACTCTTCGCAGTCGCGGCAACAGGTGGTGGATGGCGGCCAGGTGAACGTGTTCGTAAAAGACGAAGTCCGGCCGGCTCAGCGAGCCCCAGAGCCCGCGGGCGGCGAACATCCCCTTGCGCAACGGGCGCGGCAGAGCGACCGGATGCCGCCACAGCGCCACCTCGTGCTCGCCGGCCAGCGCTTTCAGGATCGATTGCGAAACCACGCCGATGCCGCCGTGTGCCGTCCCCAACCCGGAGGTTACCAGCACAACTTTGCGACGAAGTCGCGCACTCATGGCAGAATGGGGATCACTGGTGAAACGAGAGTACCACAACTCATTCGCGAGCCTTCCCGCGTGAAGGTTCTGCACGTCGTGCCGTCGTTCTATCCCGCCTTCAACTACGGCGGCCCCATTACTTCCGTCTACGAGCTGTGCTCCGGACTGGTGCGCCAGGGTTGCGAAGTGCGCGTGCTGACCACGGACGCCAACGGCCTGGACGCCGTGCTCGATGTCGTGAAGGACGCGCCGGTCACGTTGCCGCCGGGCGTTTCCGTGCGCTACTGTCCGCGAATTTTTCGCCACTCCGTCTCTCCGCAACTGGCACGGCGGCTGGCGCCTTCGATACGCTGGGCCGACCTGGTCCACCTCACCGCGGTTTACAACTTCCCCACGCTGCCCACGTTGGCGGCGTGCCGCTGGCTCCAGAAGCCGCTGGTGTGGTCGCCGCGAGGCGCGCTGCAGCGCTGGCCAAGCTCGCGGCGTCCGGGGCTGAAGGCCGGATGGGAAGGCCTTTGTCGCCGGCTCGCTCCTCGCGGCATGGTCCTGCACGTCACCTCGGAGCAGGAAGCCGCGGAGAGCGCAGCCAAGTTTCCCGGCGCCCGCGCCGCAGTGATCCCCAACGGAGTTGAGCTGCCGCCGCGGCTTGAGCATCGCAACGGTTCTGGAGGCTTGCGGCTGCTGTTCCTCGGTCGTATTGATCCCAAGAAAGGCATCGAGAACCTGCTCGCTGCCTGCCAGCGTCTCGCTAACGTTGGCCGGCCGTGGTCGCTGGCCATTGCCGGCTCCGGCGACGCGGCCTATACCGCCGGCTTGGAGGAGAACGCCCGCAAACTGGGATTGGGCGAACGCGTCAGCTTTGTAGGCGAGGTGCGCGGCCAAGCCAAAGCCGATCTTCTCGCCGCCAGCGACCTCGCGGTCTTTCCCTCGCACACGGAAAATTTCGCCATGGTAGTGGCCGAGGCGCTGGCGCACGGCGTTCCCGTCGTGGCCAGCAAGGGCACGCCGTGGGCCGGCGTCGAGGCGCGCGGATGCGGCCTCTGGGTGCAGAACGATCCCGCCACCCTGGCCGAAGCCATCGAGCGCATGAGCCGCATGCCGCTCGCTGAGATGGGCCAGCGCGGCCGCCGCTGGATGGAGGAGGAATTCACCTGGGAAACAGTCGCGCGGGAGATGCTGCGGCTTTATGGTAAGCTCGTGCTCAAAGAACAAAGTGCTCCCTGACTCTGGATTTTTTTGGCTGTTCTACATCACGGGCCACTCGCATCACGCCGAGCCCATCGAGCCTGCGCATTTCCATCCCTTGCAAGGAGCCGTGACCGACTGAATGTGCGGGATAGCCGCATTGCTGGGGAAGCACAAACCGGAATGCGCCGCGGCCATGGTCCACACCATGAACGATGCGCAGGCGCATCGCGGTCCCGATGATCAGGGCGCGGTGGTGCTGCAGGTGGGCGGCGGGATCGTGGGCCTGGGCAACCGCCGGCTGGCCATCCTCGACCTCTCTCCGCACGGGCACCAGCCCATG
>Ga0310038_10001978_pt1 | contig 15200 bp, 11 predicted proteins | sample Sb_taG_6_FD_200461 | JGI IMG/M metagenome (GOLD analysis project Ga0310038, IMG submission 200461) | Peat soil microbial communities from Weissenstadt, Germany - Sb_50d_4_PS metaG (v2) (version 2) | ecosystem: Environmental > Terrestrial > Soil > Wetlands > Peat | place: Germany: Weissenstadt... | reverse complement strand
TTGCGCGAGCATCTCGCCGAGTTTGTCCGCGACGAAAAAATCTCGCTCGAAGGCGCGCGCTTCTACAGCCACGTTCTCCCGTCGCCGCAAGCCCACACGCTCCGCCGCCGCCGCATCGTCGGCAAAAATTGGGCCATGGCCGGAGACGCCGCCGCGTGCGTCGATCCCATCACCGGCGAAGGCCTCTACTACGCCATGCGCTCCGGCGATCTGCTCGCCGAGGCCCTGATCGAAGGCCAGCCCGAAGCCTATCCCGCCCGCATGCGCTCCGTGCTCATCGCCGATCTGGAATTTGCCGCGCGCATCGCCCGCAAGATTTTCTGCGGCACTTTCCTCGGCGGCGCGGTCACCACGCGCATGGTGCAACTCCTGAACCATAGCGCGACCTTCCGCGACCTGATCCGCGATGTGTTCAGCGGCGCGCAGGACTATCGCAGCCTGAAACGCCGCCTCTGGGCGCAACTCGGCATCACCCTCGCGGAATTCACCAAGAGCTTCATCGACCCGCGCTCTTGCACCGACGCTTCCTCGCCCGTGGACGGCCCGGAGCCCGCCCGTTGAGCGCCGAACACAAAACTCCCTATCCGACGCTGCCCCACGGAATCCACCACAAGATCGAAAAGAAAGTTTTGCCCGAGTGGACGCTAGCCAATTTCGATCCGCAGCTTCCACCGGTCCTCTCAACTCCCAACATGATCGGCCTGATGGAATCGGCGGCCGCCACTGCCGCCAAGCCGCACCTGTCGGACGGAATGATCACAGTGGGAACTCGAATTGAAGTCGATCACCTGAAGGCCGTAACCACAGGCGCCACAGTCGAAGTAAAGGCGCATCTCGTCGCCCAAGAAGGCCGCTTCCTAACCTTCGAAGTCGAAGCCCGCTCCGGCTCCCACGTAATCGGCCGCGGCAAAGTCTTCCGCGCGATAGTAGAGCCGCGCAGCTTCCAAACCCGCGCCACCGCCCGCGGCAATTCTTAGCGCGCTAATCGCTCTCACTCGTGGCTCCGTCTCCTAGCTGTCATCCTGAGCGAAGTGAAGGATCTGCAGTCTCTTAATTGCAAGCGAAAACGTAGGAGGGCACGTCGAACGCAGCAGACAAATTCTAATATTCCGCTCGCCGCGCAGCAGCCTTGCGCTGCACCGGCGGCGTGATCGTAGCCATCTTGCGGATCATGGCGAGCACCAGCTTCTTGTCATCGTCAGAGAGAGTCGTGCTGTACCGCTTAATTTCCGCAAGGAAGCGAATCTCTTCCTCCGAAAGCTCCCCCAGCATCTTTCGCGTCTCACGGTCCTGAGGAGTATCGCTACCCGGGAAGAAGTCCGCCAAATTAATTTCCATGGCCTCGGCGATTTTCGCCAGCGTCTCGAGCGAGGGCACCGTATGCCCATTCTCCACGCGCGAGAGATAGCAGCGCAGCAATCCGGTCCGCCGCTCGATATCGCCCTGTGACAAGCCGCGGTCGCTGCGATACGACCGAATCACTTCGCCGATATTCACCTTTGGCTTTTCTTTCGGCACCGGCCTCTCACCTCCGAGTATCGCGGATATCTTAAGCATCCAGTGCTAGGACGCGCAAGTAAATTCTGTATGAGCTAAGCAAGCGCAGTTTGACGCAACGATCTCGTAGCGCCGGCTTGTCCTGAACCTCGAAGGGCTTCCAGCCGGCGTTTTAGAATTTGTCTCTGTTTTTTTCGATTTTAACCGGCGAAAGGAACCTACCGCCAGAGGATGGAACTTAAGCCCGCACTGCCTTCTTGTCCTCGTACATCGCGTCATCCACGCGCTTCACGAATTCCTGCGCCGTCTCGCCGATCAAATAATCCTTCCAACCGGCCGCAAAAGTGACGGGCAACTGCGTGTTATCGTACTCGACCACCAAGCCCTTCAATCGTCCCAGCACGTGCCGCACTTCTTCAGGCCGGCATTCCGGCAGAATCACCATGAATTCGTCGCCGCCCAGCCGCGCAGCCAAATCCGATCCACGAATAGCTCTCTTCAGCCGCTCGGCGAAGGTTTCAAGCACCAAATCTCCCGCTCCGTGCCCCAGCGTGTCATTCACGCGTTTCAAACTATTCAGATCGAGCAGCAGCAGCGTCAATGGCCGCGAATGACGGATCGCCCGTGACATCTCCTCTTCCAGCCGCTGCTCCGCCGATCGCCGGTTGAAAAGCCCCGTCAATTGATCGAGAGCCGCGAGTTTGTAAACTTCCGTGGCCAGCGATTCCACTTTCGCCAGCGCGTGAATTTGCTGCGCCATTTGCTTGCGGATTCGATTGATCAGCAGTTGCTGGTAGAGCGTGTAGATGTTGAAGACCAAAACCAGCGCGATCAGCCCGCGGACAGAATCCTCTCGAGTGAACGAGAAAGTTTTGGAATCAACTCTCAGAAGCGTTGGGAACTCGAAGGACGCGACGCAGATAGTCAACAGAAGCATCACGGCGCAAGCGCTCAACCACATCCACCATTGGCGGCGATCCAATCGACGCAGGTTCGCCTCTATCGTGGCGGCGCCATCCGCCAGCCTGTCGCTGGCCGGCGCCTCGCGCGTCGCTACGGTCGTCTCCACTTCGTTAGCGCTATCGGCGCTAACTTCGGTATGTACGCTTGTTTCGGACATCGCCCCTTCCAAGACTTCCATTACAAATAGCCTATCGCCGCGCGAATGACCACATCCGCGGCCTGCGTCTGTGTCAAAGTCGCAAACCCGGCCTTTCGCACAGGTCCGTACGCGCTTCTGGGAACTCCAACGCCGTTCGGAATTGACTTGAGAACGCCCAGCCCGTTTAATGATTCGGAAGCGGCGGCGTGCCATAGAGAATTCGACGGGCCTGCGCCTCCGTCCTAGCTCACACAATGGTGCGACAGAAGTCTCCGGATAAGCCGCTGAACACGTCCGCTCCCATCGACGAAGATCCGGCGCTTCCAAATTCCAAATCGGCGCCGCGCCGCTTTGGTACTGCCCGGTCGGCTTTTCTGGTTGCCGCGGGAATTTTTCTCAGCCGCATTTCCGGCCTAATTCGCGATCGTTTCTTCGCCCACTATTTCGGCAATTCCGACGCGGCAGACGCCTTCAAAGCCGCCATCCGCATCCCCAATTTCCTGCAAAATCTGTTCGGTGAGGGAGTACTCTCCGCCTCGTTCATTCCCGTTTATGCTGCGCTGCTGGCGCGCGACGATCGCGAAGAAGCCGATCGCGTCGCCGGCGGGATTTTTTCTCTCCTCGCTCTTACCGCTTCCCTTCTGGTTCTGATCGGCGTTCTCACCACTCCCTGGCTAATCGAAATCATCGCTCCCGGCTTCACCGGCGAAAAGCGCCAGCTCACCATCCAGCTCGTCCGCATTCTATTTCCGGGCGCGGGACTACTCGTTCTCTCCGCCTGGTGCTTGGGCATCCTCAATAGCCATCGCAGATTTTTTCTCTCTTACACCGCTCCAGTGATCTGGAACGTCGCCATGATCGCCACGCTGATCATCTTCGGCGTGCGCATGCAGCAATTCCCACTCGCCGCGGCTTTGTCGTGGGGCGCAGTCGTGGGCAGCGCGCTGCAAGTCGGCGTGCAATGGCCGGTAGTGATGCGGCTTCTCGGCCGCTTTCGTCTCACCCTGCACGCGCGCGCCGATAACATCCGCACCGTAGTCCGCAATTTCTTTCCGGTATTTATCAGCCGCGGCGTTGTGCAGATCAGCGCTTACGTCGACTCGGTCCTCGCGAGCCTGGTGGGTACCGGCGCCGTAGCCGCGCTCTCCTACGCGCAGACTCTTTACACGCTCCCCGTCAGCCTTTTCGGCATGGCCGTCTCCGCCGCCGAATTGCCGGTAATGTCCGGTCAGCTCGGCAGCGAAGACGAAGTCGCGCGCGCCCTCCGCCAGCGCCTCAATGCAGGCCTTCGCCAAATCGCCTATTTCGTAGTTCCCTCGGTAGTTGCATTTCTCGCGCTCGGCGATATCGTCGTGTCGGCAATCTATCAATCCGGCCGCTTCACCCACGACGACGCCATGTATGTTTGGGGCATTCTCGCTGGCTCAACCGTCGGCCTGCTGGCATCAACGCTCGGCCGCCTCTATTCCTCCACCTACTACGCTCTGCGCGACACGCGCACTCCCCTGCGCTTCGCCATCATCCGCGTCACGCTCACCACTATCCTCGGCTATCTCTCCGCCATCCCCCTGCCGCACTTGCTGGGCATTAATCCGCGCTGGGGCGTCGCCGGTCTCACCATCTCGGCCGGCATATCCGGCTGGGTAGAATTCCTGCTCCTGCGGCACTACTTGAATCGCCGCATCGGCAAAACGGGTCTCTCGCTCGGCTTCTCATCAACCATCTGGTCGGTAGCAGCCGCCGCGGCCGGGGTGGCCTGGGCCATCCGCTGGGCCGCAGGCCCGCACCGCCCCATCCCCCTCGCCATAATCGTGCTAATCCCGTACGGCCTCGTCTATCTAGGCGCCACTTTCGCCCTAAAACTCCCCGAAGCCAAATCACTCGGCGCCATGTTCTCCCGCTTCACCTCTCGGTAATCCGCTGTCGGCTCTGCATCTTGTTGCCCTCGTTGGCCATGTAATCCTTCCCGTCTCGGGAAGATCTTCCTGCAATCTTCCCGTACCGGAAAACCTTTAGTACCGACTAAACGCTGAATATAAATGGCTTGCAGGCCCTCTCGCGCACGGAACTTGGTCACCGTTTTGCTCCCATCACATCTCATACAGGGGAACTCAAACACTAATGAAACTCAGACTCTTCTTGTTCAGCATGACCATAGCGACGCTCCTCGCGGCTCCGCTCGGCGCTCAAACTCTCGCCCAGCCCGCGGCCACTCAGGACTGCGGCAGCTCCCAGTCGTGCACCGCGCATCTCGGCGCAAATGTGACCGCGGGCAATTCTCTTATCGCCGTCGTGCGCATCGGAAACGTGCAATCCGTGGCCGGAACCACCATAACCGACTCGCTCTCCAACACTTGGGTTCTTGACGCCTTCAAGGCGCAACCTTCGGACGCTCATCTCCTCGCCGTCTACCGCGTCGCGTACGCCAAAGCGGGCGCCACCGTTTTCACAGTTTCGAATCACGCGGCGGACACCATGCGCGTCATCTCCCTGGCTGAAATCTCCGGTCTAGCCTCCGGCTCGCCCGACGCCTCGGCTCTTGCTGCCGGCTCCGGCACCGCCGCTCAAACGGGCGCTGTGACCTCATCTCAACCTGGCGACTACGTGCTTCTCACCGCTTCCACCGGCAACAATCAATCCTTCTCCGCCACCCAGCCGTTTCTAATGGAAACTGAAGTCACTAAAGGCGCCTACGCCGATCTCAAACAATCGCAATCCGGAAGCGTCATTCCATCCATCACTTTCGGCGTTTCAGACCAATGGGCGGCCATCGCCGTCGCCTATAAAACCACCGGCACTCCCAAGCTGCCGCTGATGCTCTCCGTTCATTACGACGATGGCACTGCCGTCACGGGCAGCGCCGTCCTCTCCAGTCTTGCCAACAACCTCAAGACCACCATCCAGACCTGGCCCATCGGCTCCAACGGCCAAGTCACGCTCTACTGCCCCATCGTCAACACTGGCACCTACGAATACGATTTCCTCGATCCCAATGGCAACCTGCTCCAAAGCTACGTAATCCTCCCCGGTGCCTTCATGTCGCTAATCTCTCCGGCCCACTCAATCCTAGGCTCCATCACGCTAAGCAAGTCCACGCACAACGTAACCATCCCCGTAAGCTTCGCCTTCCAGTAGAAACAAAAGCTCCAACGCGCTCCACCGACATGCTCTCAGGATTGCCGCCGCGGCCTGAGGTCTCTCGGTCGTAGGGGAGTGGCTTGCTGCTCCCGCTTACGACCCCTACGTCAAATCAACGCCCCGAGAAATCTGCGGGCCACGCGCAACGATACAAACCTACGTTCTTGATTTTGGAATTACTTCAGGTCTATCCGAAGAAAAAAACGAGGCCGCTAATTAAACTCCGCCCGCGCTCTCGCCCGCGCCCGAATCACCTGCACCGCTCGTATCCGTGTCGTCAAAACACTATTCCCAAATTCCATCCGCAACCCAGGCGCCGCCACAATATCCCGCTTGATCGCGCTGCCGCCCCAGGTACATCCATTAATCCCCACGCGCTGCGGCGAAATCTTCTGCCGGTCAAACCATCCGCCCCAAATCCAATAATGCCCGCCGCCCAAAACCCAGATGGTGTAACGGGAATTCATGGTGGTAACAAGCAAGCGGTCGCCAACTCGCAATTCTTCCTTGCGCACCTCATCGTCCAGCGCGCGCGCCTTCTCCACCACCCGCTCGAGCGTCATCCCACTTCCAGTCATCCCCAGCCCTCTCGCTGCATCTTGCGCCGCCCCATCACCCAAGTCAAAGGATTTTCACATCTATTAGACGTACCAAGCAAGCGTTCGGGCACCGCCTTGTCCGATCCCCTCCGCGAAACTCTGCGCACTCAGCGTCTCTGCGGTAATCCCCAATCTTTCGCCACTCTAATTCTTCGGCTTCCACATCTCCAAAACTCTCTTAAACTCCGGCTCCTCATGCAACGACGCCAGATCCGCATCCCGCGACGCCCATTCGAAGTCACTAAATCCCGCCTCCGCCGATTTCACGAACATCGCGAGCGCCTCATCCTTCATCCCCAGCAATGCATACGTGCACGCCGCGTTGTACAGCACGTTGGCATCGTTCGGCCGCATCGCCACGGCCCTCTCGATCTGCTGGCTCGCTTCGTCCCGTCTGCCACGGTAGGCGTAGTCGTTCGCTAGCAAGATTCGCGCGCGCACGTCCTCGGGAACCAAATCCAGATGCTGTTCGAGAACGCTCCCAAACTTTTCGTGCAGTTGCATGGAGCGCGCTTTCTCGCCTCTCGCCTCCAGTGCGTTCATGTATGGGACGTAGACGTTATAGTCGTCACCGTTGGCCTCAAACGCGCGCTCCATCAGGCTGATCGCCTCCTCATACCTGTCGGACGAAAACAACGCGCGGCCCAAAATGTCCCAGACGCTTTCGCAATCCGGTTTGCGCTCAATCGCCATTCGCGCATAGTGGACCGCGTCGTCGTATTTCTGCTGCGCGTGATAAATTCGCGCCCGCCCCGCCAGAGCTTCCGGAAGCTGCGGGTCCAGCTCGAACGCCCGGTTCGCCGCGGCCAGCCCTCGCTCGATCCACCGCGCATCTCGCCCGTGCAATTCGAACTGCATCCCGCAGACATTCGCGATTCCCGCGTGCGCTAGCGCGAAATTCGGATCGAGCTTGATGGCGTGCTCGAACATCTGCATCGCAAATTCCAGATTTTCCCGCCGCGTGTAATTACGACCGCGCAAGAAATAATCGTAGGCCTGCAAATTTTCCGTCGGCTTGCTCGCGATCGTCTTCTCTTCCTGCGGCGAAAGCGTAATTCGCAGCGCCTGCGTAATGCTCCGCGCGATATCGTCCTGCACCTCGAATACATCCTTCATTTCCCGGTCATATCGCTCCGCCCACGCCGAGCGCCCCGTCCGCGTCTCCACAAGCTGCGCCGTGATCCGCAGCCGGTTTCCCGCCCGCCGCACGCTTCCGCCCAGCACGTACGCCGCGCCTAACTGCTGGCCCACCTCTGGCCCGGTCACCGGCTTATCCCGAAAAGCCGCAATCGCCGCGCGCGGAAACACTTCCAGCGTCTTCACCTTCGCCAGTTCCGTGATGATGTCTTCCGTCATTCCATCGCGAAAATATTCATCCTCTTTCGCCCCGCTCAAATTTTCGAAGTAGAGCACCGCGATCGATTTCTCCACGCCCTTTCCCGCGCGTCCCGCCTGCAAGTCGCTCTTCACGCGCCGCAAATCGCTCAGCAGCACCGCCGCGCTCTGGTAGCGCGTCATCCGGTTCTTGTCCAGCGTCTTCTCAATCAAGCGCCCAAGCTCCGGCGGAATCTGCGTATTGATCCGCGAAGCATCCACGGGCACGCGATTCAAAATAGCCTCGAAAATCACTGCTGGCGTAGGTCCCGCAAAAGCTTGCCGCCCAGTAGCCATTTCGTACAGCACCACGCCGAACGAAAAAATATCCGACCGCGCGTCCACTTCCTCCCCGCGCGCCTGTTCCGGCGACATATACGTCACTGTTCCAATCGTCGATCCCGGACTGGTCAAATATTCGCCCGCGCCAGCCGACGTCCGCGTAGCCGAAGCGCCCATCGCCTCGCCAACTTCCTGCGCTTTCGGAACGAGCTTCGCCAATCCAAAATCCAGCAGCTTGGCTTGCTTTCGCAGCGTAATGAAAATATTCGCAGGCTTGATGTCGCGGTGAACGATATCTTTCGCATGCGCCGCTTCCAGCGCATCCGCAATCTGAATCGCGTAATCGAGCAGCGTATCGGTCGCCAGCGGCTGCCCGGTCAATTTGTGCTTGAGCGTCTCGCCCTCGAGATGCTCCATAGCGATGAAGTGCCGCCCCTCGTGCTCGTCCACTTCGTAGATGGTGCAAATGTTCGGATGATTCAAAGCCGAAGCCGCTCGCGCCTCGCGCTTGAATCTTTCCACCGCCTGGCGGTCCTGCGAAGTGTCCTCCGGCAAAAACTTCAGCGCCACGCGCCGCCCCAGCTTCGTGTCCTCGGCCAGATACACCACGCCCATGCCGCCGCCGCCAATTTTTTCCACCACGCGGTAATGCGAAACAGTCCGGCCAATCAGGGTCTGAGGAGAATCCATGTGGAGCGCCATGTTATTCCGCGCAACAATCAGAGTCAATCCGCGTCAAGTGGCGCCGGCGTCCCTGCCGGCATCCGACGAAGAAGAGTTCGCCAACTTCACAAAACGACCTCGGACCCACCAATCCGTCTCGTCTGATCTCTGCGCCCTCAGCGTCGCTGCGGTAATCCCCAAAGGTTGGTGCCGGAGGAGGGGGTCGAACCCACACGGCCTTGCGGCCACCGGATTTTGAGTCCGGCGCGTCTGCCAGTTCCGCCACTCCGGCGAGTCCCCCGATGATAGGGTCTTCCCGCCCGATTTTCAATCGCGCCCAGCGACGATGAGACCAATTTGCTGCAATACGATCAATCGCAAGCGCGTTTGAACGATCACTCGAAACCGCCGTATTGCCTCGTCCGTCAATAGAATTGCACCAGCCATGCTCACTAGACACATCTCACGAATCGCCACATGCTGCACCCCGAGATTGCTGTCCACCCGGTCGATAGCCTGCCTGTCGTTGGCCTTCGTGCTGGCGCTCAACGGCTGCACCGCCATGAAAGTCAAGCTAGGCATGAAGGTTTACCTGGCCAGACTCCCGTTTCGTCGATCGAAGCCAGCCTCCCGCAAGGCCCGGGTATCGCCCCCGGACAAAAATCTCCGCTGGTCGTCACCGTCACACAGCCCGATGGCAAAGTGTTGCGGACCGAAGGCAAAGGCGCCGGCAAGGTAATGTGGAAGGATCTCAACGTCACAGCGACGGTAGTGACCGTCAACCAAAAAGGCGTCATCTCGCTTTCAAAAGATCCCCGAGTCAGTGACGGCAAAATCGGCCACGTCGCCATCACCGTTCCCATCCATCCGGACATACACGCCGATCTCGACATTCCCTTTCGCTACGATGTCGCCTTCGTCTGCAATTTCTCCGGCAGCCCCGGCTCGAGCGGTACGAGCGGCGCTGATGGAATGAATGGCACCAGCGGCAGCAACGGTTCCACAGATCCGAATAATCCATCCCCGGGCGGAGACGGCACGAACGGCACCAATGGCTCGGATGGTGGAGATGGCGGTCCCGGAGGCAATGCCCCGGCAGTGCAAGTCCGCATGACGCTCCAATCCGGAAGCCATCCGCTCCTGCAAGCAAGTGTCTCCGCAGCGGGCCACACGAGGCTCTATCTAGTCGATCCTCAAGGCGGCACGCTCACGGTGAAGGCCGACGGCGGCGCCGGCGGTTCAGGAGGAAGAGGTGGCCGCGGCGGCAGCGGCGGCTCGGGCGGCATGGGAACGCCCAGCGGAAATAGCGGGAGCAACGGCTCCGATGGCCGCAGCGGATTCGACGGGCCCGCTGGCAAAGGCGGAATCATCACAGTGACCTACGATCCCCAAGTCAAACCATCCCTGGCGATTCTTCATCTCTCCAGTCGCAATGGCCCGTCGCCCGTCTTCCAAGAAGCCCAAGTCGCTCCACTCTGGTAGCGCCGGCCTGCCCCGAATGCCGTTGCGGGGCGTCCCTGCTGGCATCCGGCGAAGAACAGTTCGCCAAGTTCACAAAACGACCGCGGACCGAAAAATTTGTTTCTTCTGACTCTGCGCCCTCTGCGTCTCTGCGGTAATCCTCAAACGGTGTAAGTCATGACGCCGGTCGCGCCATTCGGCAGCCCTCTCCATCATTGATCCACCGCGATCTCCTTCTTAGTAGCCCGCGAAGAATCAACCAAGCGCACCTTGATAGGCAGCCCGCCCACCGAAGGCGCCAACTGCCGCCCGATCTGTTCAAACCCAGCCTGCATCTGCGGATCGTCCCAAACTCCCTCTTTCACCACGAACGAGATCGCCGTGCCGTCCTTGTCCTTCGACAGCACCACCGAGAATCCCTTATCCAGAAAATAGCCCGCAGTCTTCAGCGCCTCGCCCAGCGCCTGCGCATCTTGCTTCGTCGCAGAACCGGTGTAGTAGACCTCGTCTTTTGATCCGACAAGCACTTTATGGCCGGCCCAAGGTCCGAGCGCGGCCACCACGATCACGGCGCACAACACCGCCAGAAACGCCAAGCCCACACCGCCCGCCGCCCATCTCGAACTGAGCTGGCCGCCTCGCACTTCATGCTGGTTCACGTCCGCCCCTTGCAAGTACTGCGCCGCGCTCTTCGTGCCTAACGCGACACCGATGCCAACTGCAATGCTCGCCGACGACGGCACGAAGTATCCCAACACGCTTGCCAAAACCGTCGCCACAATCCCGATAACCAGAGCAAGAATTGCTCTCTGCGCGTTTCCCATGCGCCGGTAATTCAGCGCCATCAAGGTGGCTCCAGCCACAGGAGATCCGAGCAACGAGGCGATAAAAACGGAAGTTGCATCAAACAGCCGATAGGCAGGAGCAGGCGCAGAAGATGGCGCCGCAGCCGCCGTCGCAGGAGTCAAATAAGTATCCATAAGAGTCCTCTCGCTAAATTAAAGGGCGCGCCACCCCGAAATGCGCAGCGCCGTCCACACTCTGCATTGCGCAGAATCCATCGAGGAACCGTCATACCGTCGCCATAATGCTCTGTAATCTGTGCGAGATTTCCGAGACGTGTCAGGGCACGACTTCTTGTCCTGAGCGAAGCCGAAGGGCAGTCGTACCGCATACGCCATAATATCAATCCGGCTTTAGCCGCTGAGGTACGTCTAATCAAACTCCTACACAAGCCTCGACTGTCCCACCCCTGTCCACGTCTTCTGCAACTCCTCTTCTCCCCTCTTAACCTTTCGCTCTGCTAAACTAACTCCCCTATGCCGGACGCAAACCACCCGCGCGCCAATTCCCCCCTCTGGCTCGGCCTTATCGCCGCCTCGGCCGCCGTACTATGCAACTTCGCGTTCTTCCTGAATCCGCCAGCCCAAAGCGCCATCCCATGGCTCAGTCTAGCGCTAGCGGCAGTCGCGCTCATCTTTCTGGCTCTCGGAGCAAAAAATCTCTTCGCGCAACCACGAACGATCGCGGCACGAATTTTCGGTGTCGTCGTTGTTCTGTTCTCGCTGCTCCTCTCGGTCGGCTCGATCTTCGGCTTCTACAAAGCTCGCGCTGTTCCCCCATCCACCGACGCGCCGCAAATTGGCGAAAAGGTTCCCGATTTCACCATGACCGATACACACGGCCAATCCGTCTCACTGTCCCAACTCTTCGCACCCGCGCCAGGAGACGCTGCAACGCCCGCCCCAAAAGCCGTCCTACTGATTTTCTACCGCGGCTATTGGTGACCCTACTGCAACCTCGAGTTACGAGGCATCGAAAAACTTCTTCCCGAATTCAAAGCCGCCGGCATCCGTCCAGTAGCCATCAGCGTTGACGCCCCGGACGTCTCGCGCGATCTAGCCGCCAAAGCTGGCTACACATTCACAATTCTCTCCGATCCGCACGCAGAGGCAATTCGCAGCTACCACTTGCTCCACGTCGGCGGCGGCCACGAAGGCCAAGACATCTCCCGCCCCGCCGAATTTCTACTGGATTCAACGGACACAGTCCGCTGGCGAAACCTAACCGAGGACGTCCGCGTCCGCGCCCGCGCCAACGAAATGCTAGCAGTAGCCAAAACTCTTCAGTAGGCGCCGGTCCACCTTGGCGGAGGCTCGGTGTGCCGTTTAGTTTTGAGTTCGTAGGGGCCGGGGTTCACCACCGGCCCGGTTTACGGTTAGGTTTTGGGTTCGTAGGGGGTTACCACCGGCCCGCTGTACGGTTTGGTTTTGTATTCGTAGGGGCACGGCTTGCTGCGCCCGCGAAACCCACACCGAAGCGTTAGCAATTCACCTCTACGCAACCGTTCGGTCTTGAATTACCAGATTTGGCGCACCTCTCGTGCCTCGTGCCGCATCCCCGCCGCTGATGCCCGATTCCACAGCACGCCCCGTGTGCATTTCTCCCAAATCCATGCTAGCTTCGATTTGGGAGGCAGAAAATTGAACTCAGGCATCGAATCCGGCCCCGCCGCAGAAAGCGACTCAAACCAAACCGCGATTCGATTGGGAAGTGTCCCAGTTCGAGCTCGCTTGAAATTCGGCGAGCGGTGGGAACCCCCGCGTTCCTGCCCGGGAGCCGTTGCACGTAGGTGGCAGCCCCCGCATTCATGCGGGGGAGGAGCGCTTCAGCGCTCCGAAAACGCAGCGCGATCAACGAAGCGCTTTAGCGCTGGGCACTTCGCAGGCATTCCGTCAAGCACCTTCACCATAAGCACTCCTTTCATCGCCACAAACGCCGAGGCCCCGAACTCCAGCACCTTGGAGCTTTGGACCGCCAAATTCCGAAACTCGCACCTCCGAAATCTGTTTCGGTTAGAAAGGACCCCGATCCTTTGTTTTGTTGGATTTACGAGAGGTTTTGATTGAACCCTTGTTTCGGTTAGAAACTTAGCTCCACCAGCTTTCTGCTAAGATTGGAAAGGACAATAGGACTCCCAAATTGAACCATCAGCGTCACAAAACGGTCGGCGTAAAAGTCGGCAAAATCCAAGTCGGCGGCGGCGCACCTGTGGTCGTCCAGTCCATGACCAACACCGACACGGTGGACATCGCCTCGACCGCCCGCCAATGCCTCGAGCTAGCCGAGGCCGGCTCCGAACTCGTCCGCATCACCGTAAATATCCCCGAAGCCGCCGCCGCCGTCCCGGAAATCAAACAGCGCCTCCTCGACGCCGGCTGCGACGCCCCGATCATCGGCGACTTCCACTACAACGGTCACGTCCTGCTCATCAAATATCCGAAATGCGCCGAGTCACTCGACAAATACCGCATCAACCCCGGCAACGTCGGCCACGGCGATCGCCGCGACGAACAATTCTCCACCATTTGCAAAGTAGCGCGCGATCACGGCAAACCAGTCCGCATCGGCGTCAACGGCGGCTCTCTAAACCAAGAGCTCGTGATGCATAAAATGCAGGAGAACACTGACAAAGATCTCGGCCGCACCTCCGAAGAAATCATCAACGAGTGCATGGTCCTCTCCGCGCTGCAATCAACGGAGCTGGCACTCGAAAATGGCCTGTGCAAAGATCAAATCATCATCTCCTGCAAAGTTTCCAGGCCGAATGATCTGCTGGCAATCTATCGCGACCTCTCGTCGAGAACCGATCAGCCTTTGCACCTCGGCCTCACCGAAGCCGGCATGGGCGCAAAAGGCCTCGTCTGGTCTTCCGCCGCAATGGGAATTCTGCTCGGCGAAGGAATCGGCGACACGATTCGCATCTCTCTCACCCCGCGCCCGGGCGGCGATCGCCGCGACGAAGTTTATGCCGCATGCGAGCTGCTCCAAGCCCTAGGCCTGCGCTCCTTCGCTCCGAGCGTCACCGCCTGCCCCGGCTGCGGCCGCACGACGAGCACAACATTTCAAGAATTAGCCGAGCGCATCCAAGGCTACGTCCGCGAAAAAATGCCGCAATGGAAAGTGCAATACGACGGTGTGGAATCCATGACCCTCGCAGTGATGGGCTGCATCGTCAATGGCCCCGGCGAATCCAAAGCCGCCAACATCGGCATCAGCCTCCCGGGCACGGGCGAAGCCCCAAGCTGCCCCGTCTACATCGACGGCCAGAAATTTGTGACCCTCAAAGGCAACTACGACGAACTCAACGAAGCCTTCCGCAAATTGATCGACGATTACGTCTCCACAAAATATCCCAAACGCGATCCCGCCACCGCACAAGCCGAATCGAGGAGTCCCCTTGCCGCCTCGAACCTCCGAGTCATCGCCTAACTCGCCGCCAACTGAAACCGCAGCGCAATCTCACGCCGAATTCGCGGCGCCGCCCGCCAACTGGCAACGCGGCTTCTGGGCGCTCATCGCCACGCAATTTCAAGGCGCCTTCAGCGACAACGTTCTCAAGTGGGTCATCAGCTTCATCGTTCTCGACATGGCGATTCCGCAAGATCAACGCGACCGCCTATTTGTCTTGATCATTCCGCTGCTCTTTTCAGTTCCCTTTCTACTTTTTTCGATGACCGGCGGCTACTTCGCGGACCACTACAGCAAACGCTCGGTGGCCATCGGCACAAAATTCTTCGAAATGGCCGTGGCGCTGCTCGCCGTTGCGGGCTTGGCGATGCACAGCCTGCCCGTCGAATGTGCCGCGGTTTTTCTCATCAGCACGCAGGGCGCGCTCTTCGGCCCGACGAAATATGGCCTGTTGCCCGAACTGCTGCCCGAGCCGAAGCTTTCGTGGGGCAATGGAATCCTCGAGCTCGGAACGTTCCTCGCGATTCTTATTGGCACGCTCGTCGCCGGCGAGCTCTCGACAATTTTTCACGGCCGCGAATACTGGTCGGGCGTGATTTTGATCGGGCTGGCCTGCGTCGGACTTTTGACGAGCCTGGGAATTTCGCGCCTGCCCGCCGCGCGTCCTACGAGCCGCTTCAACTGGAATCCTCTGGGCGACTTGCTCGACCAGATCGGATTGATTCGCAAAGACCGCGTGCTCTCGCTCGCGGTCATCGGCAACATTTATTTCTGGTTTCTCGGCTCGCTGCTTCTCCTCAACGTAGTGCTCTATGCGAAAGACATCCTGCACT